>OODT01000153.1_pt1 | contig 103914 bp, 77 predicted proteins | sample 1671841 | NCBI WGS metagenome assembly OODT01 (sample SAMN06348198, study PRJEB24527) | human gut metagenome | biome: human gut; feature: ankylosing spondylitis patient; material: feces | host: Homo sapiens | place: China | collected 2015-10 | reverse complement strand
TTAAAGCTTTCGAAATTACAGATGGAAAAAAATATATATAGGATATGTCTTTTATTTTTTATAATAATTCTATTTATAGTATATTCATATTATAAATATCGTATAAAAAAAGAATTTAGGATTCGGTTGCAACAGAAATTAATAATGCAAAAACAAAAGGAAGTACAAGATATAGTATTAACGCAATTGGAAACCGAGCAGAAATTACTTGTAATGCAACAAAAGGAGATTTTATTACGTGAAGAGTTTTTCAAAAGATTAATAACCGTCTCAGGAATTTCATTGACTACTGGGAAAGCGGGGCATATTAAATTCTCTAATGAAGATTGGGATAATATAGTTAACAATGTAAATGTTGCTTTTGATAATTTTACGCTGAAATTGAAAGAGACGTATCCTGAATTAACAGATTTGGATATTCGTTTTTGTTGCTTATTGAAAATGAATCTAACAATAAATGATTTGGTTGCAATTTATTGTTTAGACCGTAAATCTATTTATAAGAAAAAAGAGCGCATTAAAAAGGATAGAATGCATTTGAATGATTCGAGAAGTTTAAATGAAATTTTAAACTCTTTTTCGACAAAATAGTTCTATGTTTTTTCTTTCTTTGATTATAATGTCGATATATCTTGAATGTAATATTGTGTAATTGTTTGATAATTAATGTGATATGGTTTTATGGATGTCGACAGCTTTTTTCTCTCTCTCTTATTAATTACTTTAATTTTGAGCATTATTTTTATTACTAACTAAAAATTATGCTATGCTTAAAAAATTAATTGTAATGTTATGCCTGTTGGGCTTTATTATTCAGCCAATTCTGTGCGAAGTTGAATCTAGTAGATATATTCGTCTACATAGTACTCAAAGCTCAAAAACTAAAAAACGCCCACGGTCTGTAGCCTTGCCTATAGAAATAACTATTGATGAGCAATATTTAAATATTGTTTGTGAAAATAGTATGCAAGATGTATGTGTCTATATTTCTAATAAGAGTAATGGAAGTATAATCTATGATGAGATGGTTTCTTTCGATAGGTATCCTTTATGCATTGATTTATCAAGTTATGATAAAGGAGATTATGAAATAGAATTTGTTTTATCGGATGAAGTGCTTGTCGGTGATTTTGTTTTGTAATAGAAAAACTCTAAAATTTATTCTTATGAAACGACTATATTATTTCTTATTTTTGTTAGTATGTATAGCATGTTCAGATGCTATAATAGAACAGCATGTTTATACTCAGGATTCTCAAATGGATGTTTTAACTCGAAGTGGTGGAGATAGAAAGTATGATTTACTTGGGTTTGGTTACGATATAACAGGGAAGTATTTTACTAACACATCGGCTAAAGCTCAAGTTATTGATCCAGTAGCTTTAAAGAAAGATTATAATGATAGGGTTGATTATGATTTAATAGCTAGTACTGATGGCAGATTGACAGCTGGAGTTTCTGCGGGTGAATATACAAAGAATTTGAGTGTACATTTAAAACTCTACTCTGATTCAGATTCTATCTCAGCTTTTAAGGGGCATTTGGAATCAAGCTTTAGTAGCGCAGAACACTATTCTGCTAAATATTCTATAGCTGGTTATTCTTTATTTATGAGAATGAAACAATTATATATGACTGCTCCTAATGCTATGTTGTCAAAATACCTCACGAATAAATTTAAAAAAGATTTAGAAACTCAAGATATGGAGTATATTATAAATAATTATGGAACACATGTTTTGACGAATATAACATTAGGTGCTCGTCTAGATATTATGTATCGTAGTTTGGTTGCATCTTCTATGAAAAAAAGGACAGTTGAGTCAGGCTGCTCTTATCATGTTAAAGGGATTTTTGGGATAAATGTGGATGGTCATATTGATGAAACATTGTTGAAAGATAATACGGAGCAAGAACTGGTTTATAGGGCAATAGGAGGTAATCCTAATAAACCTTTTGTTGGGAGTATAAATGCAGACACACAGACTCCAATATCTATAGATATTTCGGTGTGGCAATCAAGTTGTGATACTACCAATATGCAACTAATAGATGCAGAGTCCCAAACTGTTATTCCTATTTATGAGTTAGTAGAGGATTTTGCTAAAAAAGAACAGTTAAAAGCTGCTGTAATGAAATATATAAGAGAAAAAAGTTATATCGATGTCGGGGATCCTATACCCTTATATAGGTATATTTATGAAGGTGAAATTCATACGGTCAATGATCGAGGCGGAGCTACTAGAGATATATTTTGGCCCGTAAAAGACTATTATTACACAACTGATTATAGAGAATATGGACAAGGCAATGGTATATATACTTATGACAAAATATTGTGCTATGTATATTCTGCATCTGAACATCCAACCGGTACGATTCCATTATATGAATACTTATATAAAATAAAACCTACCTCAGATAAGGTTAAATCTTATTATACAACTGATTGGAATGAATTAGGGCAGGGTAATGAATATTATAAATATAGACGGATAGCTTGTTATGTTTATGCACTTGATAGTAAACCTTCTAATAGTATTCCACTTTATAGCTTCTCACGTTATTATGAGAAGGTGCTTAGGCCATATCATTTTTTTATAGACTTGAATGAAGCTAATTATAATAAAAATAATGGTTCTGGAAATAGTTCAAGAAGGGATTCAGGAAGCGATAGAGATTCGGGAAGTAGTCGTTCTTCTGGCAGTTCAGTCAATAATAGTGCTAGAAATAGTCGTTCATCACGTAGACCTGGTACAGGGGGGAGAGATGAGTCTACAATAAAACTATCATTTGCCACTTATTCATCTGGGCCAGACACATGTTGCTACGTATTACCAATCATTCCCCCTAGATGAGATGAATGACTAATATATATTGAAGAAATTTTGCCCATTGATAGAGATGTCTGAGTTTGAATAAGGGTATAATCTATAATCCCTGGAATGCTGAGTGTCTACAGCGGTTCCAGGGATTTCTTTATTATCTTTTCATTTACTGCCAAAGAAGGTTGTTTCTGTTTCGAATATTGCAATTTTATTAGCGGATATAATTATTCTTTTTGTTTAAAGAAAAAAAACTACTTAATTTCTTGTTATTTAAAATAATTTCATATTTTTGTAATCGTAGTCAGAACCAAACTATGAAATTTTGATGTCCTCTCTACACACAGACTATTTTTATTAACCTTAAAAGAGCAGTATTATGTTTAAACCACTCAAATCAGTAAGTGTGCTGTTGCTCTTGTGTGCCATGCCGGCAGCAATTTCCTATGCAGCCTCTGAGAATGGAGCAACAAGTGTGAATGTCACACAGCAAAACGGTACGTGTAAAGGTGTAGTAAAAGACAAGGCAGGTGAAGCGGTTATTGGAGCTTCAGTTGTAGTCAAGGGTACTACAAATGGTGTAATTACCGACTTGGACGGTAATTTTGTTCTTTCCAATGTTCCTGATGGAGCAACGATTCAAATCTCTTATGTAGGTTATACCCCACAGGAAGTGAAGTTCACGGGTAAACCTTTAGACATTACCTTACAGGAAGATACGCAGACACTCGATGAAGTTGTAGTGACAGCTTTGGGGATTAAGCGTCAGAAAAGGTCCCTCGGCTATTCTACAACGACAGTAGGAGGAAAAGATTTCACGGAAGCTCGTACAACGAACATTGGTAACGCACTTTCCGGTAAGATTGCCGGTGTTTCCGTTTCCGGAAATGCAACAGGTCCGGGTGGTAGTAGCCGTGTCGTAATTCGTGGTAATGCTTCTTTGACGGGAAACAACCAGCCGCTTTATGTTATCGACGGTGTTCCGTTTGATAATACTAATATTGGTAGTGCAGGTCAATGGGGAGGTAAAGATATGGGCGATGGTTTGTCAAGTATCAATCCGGATGATATTGCAGATATTCAAGTGTTGAAAGGTGCTGCTGCATCTGCTCTTTATGGATATCGTGGTGGTAACGGTGCTATCTTGATTACTACTAAATCCGGTCAGAAAGGAAAACCGGTCTCCGTTGAATTTAACAATAACTTGGCTTTTGATGTGATTTATGATTACCGCGATTTCCAGAATGTCTACGGGCAAGGAACTCAGGGTAACCGTCCGCTTTCTGCAGATGTGGCAAAAGCAACGGAAACATCCAGCTGGGGTGAAGTAATGGATGGAAAAAAAGCAGTAAACTTCTTGGGGAACGAATATGCCTATTCTCCTGTAGATAACTGGAAGAACTTCTATCGTACTGGGATTAACAATACAACAACTTTGGCAGTAAGTGGTGCTTCCGATAAGATATCCTATCGTTTTGGTGTTTCCAATATGGCGGTAAAGGGGATACTTCCCAATTCCAGCATCAGTCAGCAAGGTATCAATATGAATACGACTTATGACATTTCTTCAAAAGTTCATTTAATGGTGAATGCCAACTACGTATTCGACAAGAATAAAGGTCGTTCTAACTTGTCCGATGGTAACAGTAACACGAATGCCGCACTTCTTTATCATGCCAATTCATTTGATATCCGTTGGATGGAACGTGAAAATCCGGATTGTGACTGGGGTACCGGTGCTGACGGGAAAGAGTTGTTAGGTGGTACGAACGGTTATTTTAATAATCCGTATTGGTTGCAGTACAGGGTTACCAATGAAACCAACCGTAATCGTCTGACTGGTGGTATGACTTTGAAGTATGATATCTTTGACTGGTTATACATTCAGGGGGCTGTGACACGTGACGGTTATAATCTGGAATATTCCGAAGTGAAGCCAATCGGTTCCGCTTCTCCGGAAGATCCACGCGGTTATATAAAGGAATACACTCAGAACTTCTCTGAAATGAACCTGAACTATTTGATCGGATTCAATAAGACATTCGGAGACTGGAGTGTCGGTGCTACTTTCGGTGGAAACCGTCAGAGAAATATTACAAAGAAATACGGTCTGGATGATAAGGCCTCTTCATTCTTTGTGCCCGATTTTTATTCAAGCAGCAACACTGCGAAGCATGTGTATAAGAAAGAATATACAGAATACCGGGTAAATTCAATCTATGGTACTGCAGACCTTGGTTATAAGAATCAGGTATTCTTAAACTTAACCGGACGTAATGACTGGTTCTCTACACTGGACCCGAATAATAATCATTATTTCTATCCTTCTATCGGTATGTCATGGGTATTTAGTGATACATTCAAGACTCCCGACTGGTTTACTTTCGGAAAGGTGCGTGCATCCTATGCAGCTGCATCTAACGGAACCAAAGCATATCAGAATCTTCTTACCTATAAAGTAGATAATTACCAATCGAACGGACAGCCTGTAGTAACGATCAATAACTCGACCGTACCTAACAAAGGACTGAAACCGGTTCAGATTTCCGAATGGGAAATTGGTTTGAACCTCTCTTTCTTGGATAATCGCCTGTCATTGGATGCTGCATATTATGTAAAAACAACCAAAGATGATATCGTGCAGGTAACCACCAGTGGTGCTTCCGGTTTTGAATCAGCTATCCAGAATGTCGGAGAAATCAGAAATAATGGTGTGGAAGTAATGGTGAATGCCGTTCCTGTTCATACAAAGGACTTTAACTGGAATTCTACATTCAATATCGCTTATAATAGCAGTGATGTGAAATACCTGGGAATAGACGGAACGGGAGAAAAGATAAAGAGATTAACTCTTGACGGAGCCAACTCACGTGTAGGTAGTGTTTCTGTTCAGAATATCTTGGGGCATCCTTATGGTGAATTAGTCGGTTATGAATACAAACGTACTTCGGACGGACAAGTTATTTTTGAAAACGGTCTTCCTGTACACTCAGACGAGGTTCAGGTATTAGGAAACGGCGTTTATAAGGTAACCGGCGGATGGCGCAATGAGTTTACTTACAAAAACATAACTCTTTCTTTCCTGATTGACTTCAAAGCAGGAGCTAAGATGTTCTCCGGAACCAATCTGTCTCTTTACAGCAACGGTCTGCACAAGAATACTTTGCAGGGACGTGGTGCTGACGGTAAAGGAACAATGGTGGGCAATGGTGTAATGTCTGATGGTAAAGGGGGCTATGTGAAGAATACCGTAGCCGTTTCTGCACAAGACTATTGGCAGGCTATTACCAGTCAGAATATTGCTGAAGAGTTTGTTTATAATGCGAGTTTTATAAAACTGCGCGAACTGTCAGTCGGATATACTTTGCCGCAGGCATGGTTGAATAAGCAGACACTTATAAAAGGGGTAACCCTTTCCTTAGTCGGTCGTAACCTTTGGACTATATTGAAGCATACGGATAATATTGATCCGGAATCAGCTTATAATAACGGTAATGCTCAAGGTCTGGAATTGAACGGATATCCTGCCACGAGAAATGTGGGATTCAATGTAAATGTTAAGTTCTAACATCTTAAATACTGTAACAATGAAAAAGTTTACTTTATATATATTGACGGCTTTTGGTCTGATGGGATTAGCGACGAGCTGTAATGACTTTGGGGATGTGAATAACGACCCTATGAACCTGAATCCCGGAGTGGTGGATTATAAAATGGAATTTACTCAGGTTGAAGCACAGATATGTGGCTCCGACTGGGACGTGTGGCGTAATGGCTGTATCTACACAGCCAACATGATACAGCATACGGCTAGTGTAGATTGGGCGTATGGAGTTTTCTATACATGGAACGATCAGTATAGTGGTGCTTATTGGGGAGGATTCTATTCTGGTGGGCGTGCAGCTATTCGTAATATTATAGATGTGATGAATAATTGGGAAGGAAATCCCGCTTATGCGAATGAATATCAGATGTGCCGCATTCTGAAAGCATATATGTTCCAGAATATGACTGACCTTTATGGAGACGTTCCTTATTCTGAAGCAGGGCAGGGGTATTCTACCAATCCGATTCCGTATCCTAAATATGATACACAAGAAGCAATCTATAATGATCTGCTGAAAGAACTCGATGAAGCACAAGCTGCATTAAGCACTTCTGCCGGTAATACGATAGGGGCTGCCGACGTTATCTATAACGGTGATGCTGCGAAATGGAAGAAATTTGCAAACTCACTGATGCTCCGGGTAGCCATGCGCCTGACCAAAGTAGCTCCTGATAAAGCGAAAACATGGGTAGCTAAAGCGGTTTCGAATGGCTTGTTCGTAAGCAACGATGATAATGCGATCGTCAGACATACCAATGGTTCACCAAGCGATGACTCTGCCGAACCTTACGGAAAAGTATTTTCCAGTCTGGATACTCAGGCGTTCTATATCAGCGAAACATTTATAAACATCCTTCAGGACGATCCTCGTCTTCCTCTGATTGCTACAGTTTGTACCAGAGATCCTAAACCGGGATGGGGAGATGCTGATTTTGATTTAGGTGACAACACGGCTGCTAAGCAGAAAGGTATGCCGGTTGGTTATGATGTGTCAGGAGGAGACTGGGATTTGAGTAAAGCTCCAAGCTATCAGGTTGATTGGAGAAAAGCATATTCTGTTCCTAACCGTACAGTTTATGCACGCCCGGATTCACCCTCTATGCTTGTCACTCATGCCGGTAACTTGTTATTATTGGCTGATGCAGTGAAACGTGGACTCTATACAGGAGATGCAGAAAAATTTTATAGAGATGGAGTAACTGCTGCCATGAAACAATTCTCCTATTATGAAAAAGCCTCAGCTACGATTACAGATGATGCGATAACTGCCTATCTGAATGCTAATCCATTGGATGCTGATACGGAAAAAGCGCTGGAACAGATTAATACGGAATATTATATCCATACGTTCTGTAATGAGTATGAAGCTTTTGCAAATTGGCGTCGTACTGGATATCCCAAATTAACCCCGGCTCGAAATGCAGCCAGCTATCCTAACAATGTGACAAATGGAGAGATTCCTCGTCGTTTCATTTATCCGACAAGTGAAATAACAGCTAATCCTGTTAATTACAATGATGCCGTTAAGAGACTTAGCGGAGGCGATAAGATGACATCACGCGTATGGTGGGATAAGTAATAAAGTGTTATAAATAAGTCGGTCGGCTCTTGGGGACTGACCGGCTTATTATATAGTTTTTAGGTCTAAATAAAAGAACGGGATTCATACGAATCCCGTTCTTTATATTTATATAATCTGCAAGATTGTCTTTAAGTGCAATCTTCTTATCTGTACAATGGAACATTGCCATCAATAATACCGCCTCCGAATTTTTTTGATAATCTGACAGAAAGTGTGCTTCCGGCTTTTAAATCAAGATCTTCCACTGCACTGATCTTCTGAGTGACTCCTCCGACAGTGATTGTTCCTATTTCCTCTCCAGCATTGATCTTTTGCGGGAGAACATTGGTAGTAACGCCTTCGGATACTTTCTTTACTTCGATATTCTCTGACAGCGCATTTTCGTTGATTTCTATGGTACCGTTCAATAAATCCTGCGTACCTTCGTTTTTCAGGCTGAGCTCAACTTTAGCTTCGCCTTCATACGGACGATCGTTCTCATCAAGTATAATAACCGGCACGGTCATTCGTTTGAATTTCAGCGATACATTCTGGCTGCCCGGAGCTGCTTCCGCTGTTCCGAACAAGTGCTCCTGACCTCCTTTTAAATAGCGTTTGTTACCGCCTGATCTGGTAGCGGCTTCGTCTGTCAATGCCGGATAGTGGGCGTAGAAGGTTACTGTGCCTGTGGCAGTTCCTATTTCGTTCCATGCGCGGCTGTCTTTGCCAACAATAAACGGAGTATAGTCCTGACCGGAGGCAGCCATGGAGATAACTTCTCCTGTAGTGATGCTATTTCTGGCAGGGAACAGATCATTGCTGGTACGGGTGAGCGGGTCAGAGAGAGCGTCGTCGATAGAGATAGAGAAGTTGGTTGCTTCTTTACTTGTTTCTTGCAGTTCATCCTGTTGCTGACAACTGAACAAACATCCTGCGGCTAGAAGAATCAAAAAGTTTTTTCTTTTCATTTTACTAAGTATTAGTGAGTTTAAGTGAGATTAGATGCTAATATTCTACTTTGTCTTCTTTGGACATCCAGGCTTCAAAGGCTGTAATGGCTTCGTTGTGCAATAATACTTCCGAGGGAAGTTTTCTGTCGGCAGGTTTTAGAGCCAGCTCATCATAAATAAAGGAATCGTCAAAACCGATGTTTTTGGCATCTGTCTTGTTGTTCCCATAATACATTTTGTCCAGTCGTGCCCAATAGATGGCACCCAGACACATCGGGCAAGGTTCGCATGAAGTATAGATTTCGTATCCGCTGAGGTTGAATGTTCCCAGTTTCGCGGCTGCGGCACGTATGGCACTAACTTCGGCATGAGCAGTGGGATCACATGAAGAGGTTACTCTGTTGACTCCTGTAGCTATAATTTCTCCTTCTTTTGTTGCAATGACAGCTCCGAACGGGCCTCCACCATTAGCAACATTTTCCTTCGAAAGCTCTATTGCTTTCCTCATTAGTTCTTCTTTGGTCATAGTTATAAAAAATAAATATCGTTAGTTTTGCTTTTATTGCTACCTTTCGCAAATATAAAGAAAACTAACGATAGAATAAAGTGATTAAATTATTTTAAGAAACAAACGAGGGAGCATTATCTTAGAGCTTCCCTAATATTTTGTCCATTACCCAGTTAGTCAAGGTAGCACTTTCTCCGTCGCATGAGCAGACTGACTTACCGAGCAGATGATCTACTACTGCCTGAATAAGAGGTTGTTGAACATGCTCAGGATTACCGATACAGATTTCCTCCCGGCCGCGTTCGGTGTGCAGACCAATCGGCTCGTACGTAAAGACAGAGAAGCAGATCATACCTTTATCTCCGATAATTTCGATGCGGTCTTCGCGGGCGGAATCATGGGCAACAAAGCACCATGAACCACTGCCGACCAATCCGTTGTCGAACTGGAAGCAGGCGCTCAGCGTATCTTCGGCAGGATAAAGCCCTCCACGATTGCTCTTATATCCGCTGGCTTCGAGGATGCAGCCGAACATATCTTGCAGCAAGTCGATCTGATGCGGGGCGAGGTCATAGAAGTAACCGCCACCGGCAATATCAGCCTGTACACGCCAAGGAAGATTTTCACGGTTGTAATCCAAATCACGTGGCGGCTGTGCAAAGCGGACTTGTACGTTGATGACATTACCGATAGAACCGTTCTCTACCATTTCTTTCACTTTCTGAAAGTAGGGGAGATAGCGGCGGTAATATGCGACGAAACAGGGAACACCCGTTTCCTTAGAAATACGGTTGATACGTGTACACTCCTCATAAGTGACAGCCATTGGTTTTTCAATATAGGCAGGCTTGCCTGCTTTCATAGCCATAATGGCGTATGTAGCGTGTGAAGAAGGAGGAGTGGCGATATAAATGGCATTTACTTCCGGATCGTCTATCAGTTCCTGAGCGTCATCATACCATTTTCTGATTCCTCTTTCTTTTGCATAAGCCTTTGCTTTGGCGCCGTCGCGGCTCATTACAGCTACTACTTCAGAATGTTCTACCTTTTGAAAGGCGGGGCCACTTTTGGTTTTGGTTACTTCTCCGCAGCCGATGAAGCCCCATTTAATCATCTTTTCACTCATAATATACCTATTGTGCTTGTTTTAACAACTCCCAAAGATAAAGCTATTTTTTATTAAGAACAACTTTATTGATTGTTAACTGTCAGAAATAGGCAAGGGTCTGAGTATTTACTTTACCAGTACCAGCATACACCGAAAGAGAACGGATAAAGTTCGGGACCTTTGTTCTTCTCAAAGAGGCCGTAGGTGGAGTAACGCATATACACTCCTAAATCTGCATAACCGGCTTGTGCAAGTAAGTTGATACCTAGCGGGCGCCCGTTCAGTCCCTTGTCAATCGTCTTCTTCGATCCATTGACTTTGGCTTTGGATCTGAATCCGTGACGTATTTCGGCTTCGGGACCTACAGCAAAAAACAAAGGACCTTTGCCGTTGAGCCGTGTTTGCCATTCGATAGAGAGCGGAATGCGGAAGTAGAAATAGCGCAGACGGCTTTTGCTGTACTCTGTAGGTTCTTCTGCCTCCATGCCGGAGTAAATTTCAGTCACTCCGTCTATTTCACGAAAAGCATAATTGCCGTCCAGGCGCATACTGCGGTATCCCCATCCTAGTCCGATGGTGATCCCCCAGTTATAGGTAGGTGCAAAGGCGTGCGAACCGGTAAACAGATTGCCGCCTATCTCCCATGAATGACTGGTGTTGAGGTCGGCACCGTTCGACGGATTGAATGAGAGGAAGTCATTGGACAGTCGGGTGTAGCCGATGTAGAATCCGCCGGCATGTGGCTCGAACCTGTTTCTCTTGTTGTTTTTTTTCGAGAAGGGGAGAGCGCTCAGCACGGTACGGCTTTCCGTACTCTGCCCGTTCAGGTAGACTCCTTCGAAGATTTGCGCGTTTGTTATCGTATCTCCGCCGGATGCGCTTTCGTAGAGTTTCACTTTAATCTTGTCGCCTTGTTCCTTGATTACGATCTTCCGTCCGTTGACGTAAAGTGTTGTATCCTGCGGTGTACTTTCATTTTGTGCCATGCCGCTCATTGGAGCTATCATGAGCCATAGTAATAATAGTTTTTTCATATTCGTATTTCTTTATCTGTTTTTTTATTCTTTCTTCATGAATAACATGGTGATCAGGTCGTCGGCATCCAGTTCTCCTTCAATATAGATAAGGGTAGCCGAATCTTTCTTTCCGGTTTTGAAGAGGATAAAGCGGTTCACATCTTCCTTAAGCTGGGGAAGTTGGTAATAGCCGGACTTGATTTGCCCGTTGGAAACCACTTCTTTCACCTTCTTTGCTTTCTTCTTGTCGGCTTCCAGGCAACGGAGAATCGTAGGTAGTGCATCGCTGGCATCCTTGAAAACAAGACTTTTATAAAGAGTCATCTGGTAAGTTTCCAGCATTTCATTGGATAGCTCTACCATAGTTACCCCTTTTTGCTTTCCGTACTTCTGGAAGACGGTGGCAATCTGTAGTCCCTGTTGGGCGGCCGCATGGGCGGCGAATGTAAGTAACAGGGTGATTAGTGTGGTACGAATGATTTTATTCATCATAATTATATGCTGTTTTTATATTATTCATCAAATAAAGTAGCGAATACTTCCTCCTCGCTGAGGCTGACGTCACGAAAGGCGACCATCGCCTGTTCACGGATTAAATGAACGTCCGTATATTCCTTACCGTCAATGATCACATAGTTGGCCGGTGCAGGGGATAGATGACGGTAGATACCGGAGATGCCCACCAGTAGCAGGATGGCGGCAGCGGCAGCACTGAGACTGTAAGTCAGATACTGTCTGACCGTTTTTGTCTTTTTCTCGAATGGGGCGAGTTCCGGCATCTCGGCGGCATTACCTTTACCGGAGATTTCCGCAAGTTCCTTCTGTTCCGCTTCGAAGAAAGCGAACATCGGGCGATATACCTCCAGATGTTCCGGTACGAGCCCTTCGGCAAAGAAACGTCGTAGTCTGCGTTCTTCTTCGCAAGTGGTTTCTCCTTCGAAATATTTGTTTAGCAAGGTTTCTATATCTTTCATGCTTTGTTCCTCCTTTTTCGTTCTTGTATCGTTTGCAAATAGACTTCCCTTACTTTCTTGCGGGCCCTCGACAGATTACTGCGGATAGCTTCTGCGTTGCAGCCGGTGATTTCGGCAATCTCTTCCGTCTCGTACTCTTCGATGTCTTTCATGCGGATAATCGTTCGTTGCAGCGTAGGCAGGGAGTCGATAATTTCCCGCATCAATCTGAACTCATCTTTCTCTTCCAGCAGTCGCTCCGGAGTAGCCGAAGGGGTGGGAGCCTGTACACGGTCGAGTGATAGAGTGTCCGGTCGTTTGGCACGCCACATATCCATGCAGAGATGATGCGTCATGGTCATGGCTACGGCTTCGATACTTCTGTACTCGTCTAGCTTCTGGCGCAGATTCCACAGCTTCAGCATGACTTCCTGTACGGCATCTTCCGCATCCGAAGGATCATCTGTCATCCTTCGGGCGTAGTTCAGCAGCTTGTCTCGAAGGGGTACAACGGTTATTTTAAATTGTTTCAGTTCCATTTACACTGATAAGACGGTGGCGGATTAAAAACGTGACATCGAAAAGGGAATTTTTTTCAAAAGTAGAGCAAATTTTTGTCAAGAGCAACTTTATTGATTGTTAACTCTTGGGAGCTGTCCGGAAACAGAGCTTCTGTTTTGGGATAACAAAGCATCGGTTTATGGATAACAAAGCATCTGATTAATCATAACAAAGCATCTAATTAGTCATAAGATACTATGTTAAGTATGGTAACAAACGAGGTAAAACGGACTAAGCTCGGGGGTAAAATGAGCAAAAAGCTGGGAAAAAGGCTGATTTTCATTCATTGTAACAAAAAGAAAGGAGGGAACTGTGATTCCCTCCTTTACGTGTAGTTTAACTGAAACTACTTTATGATTACGTTGACAAAGATACGACATTCAAATGCGAAAGTCAAGTCTTCGGCGTATTATTTTTTATCTATTTATCACCATAGTATTTCCGGTAAATCTTTTGATACTCTTTTTCTTTTTGGAATTTATCCAGCCATGTATTCAAACTATCGAGCAATGCGGGTGATTGCTTGCTGACTGCCCATGAGTAGAATTGAGTAAAACTGATTGCGGTATTGATATCTACCTGAGGCAATGAATCTGCCACTGCACGGGCAATGCTTTCATCACAGACGGCATAATCGATATCTCCATGAGCAACTAACGAAATCAACTGCTCTGAACCGTATTTCTCTATTTCCTTTATATAAATAGTATCTCCGATTTCATTTCCCAGATTCTGAATACGTAGAATAGAAGGCGAGCCTTTTACCACATGAAGTGTCTTTTGGGCAAGGTCCAATTGGTTTCGGATATAAAGTGAATCATTCTCCCCGTTCGCTTTTCGTTGCACCAGCACCTGCTTGTTGAGTATGATGGGGGAGGTGAGAAGCAGAGAATCTTTCAGTTCGCTGGTTGCCAGTATTCCGTATGCTATGACATCGTAGCGTCCGTCGCTTAATCCTCTCAGCCGTTCGTCGAAGCTCATGACAGGAGTGATTTCAGTTTTCAGCCCCTTGTCACGTGCGAACGCTTCTATCAGTTCATAATGGAATCCGGAGACAGTGTCACTGTCTACATAAAAACTGATTGAATTATATTCGGTGGCTACATGCAGGATGCCTTCTTTGGCGATGGCTGCGTAATCACGCGGATGCCCCAGAGGTTTTTCTTGTTTACCGCAATAGCGGACAGAGAAGATAAGTGCCAATACAATGACTACCGGCAACAGATATCTGAATAGTCTCAATTTCGGGCGCGTTTTCATAAGCCATAGAGGTTTTGTTAATCATAGAAGTTCCATGAAAGTCCGAATTTCAGCACACGTGGGTTAATGGGGTAATGAGGTGCCAGGAAGTAATTAGGTTTGCTCATTCCCTGATTGACGTGATACATCATCACATAGAAACGGGTACGTTTCAAATGTAAGTTAGCATAAACATTCACTATCGGATAACCGCCTATCTCTACTTTACCTTCTTCCGGTTGCAGGTAGAACTGCTGTGTAGCAGGCATATAGGCCGGAGCATCATATTTAGTGAAGTAACGTACATCAGCACCTAATTGTACACTCAATACTTTTTTCGCCAGCTTGAACTGCATATAGAAGTTATGATACAGCGAAAGTTCCGGCAATGGAAGTACAGCCTGATCACTGGATTTCTGCCAGATCACTTCATTGTCCAGATGGAAGATTCCCACTTTGAAATCCTGATTGAAGCAAGCTGATACTACTTGCAAGCTACCACCTTTTTGTTCCGGTAATGCCTGCTGGTTGAAATAAGTATAGTTCTTTATATTTTCAACACCGGCTCTTAAGCGGGTCCCCCAATTAGCTATGCTCAGCTCGCCTTCGATACGGGTGCGGAATTCCTTATCCATATCATCATCCCACCAAAAATGTTTGGAGTGGTAATGACGCATGTAGAATGGAGCAAGTTTATTACTGATTTCTCCGCGTGCAATCACACTGACGGTATCTTTCCATAAAGGGATATTTAAGTCGATATCTCCTTTGACATCAAACTGTCCGATAGCCTTTCCTGCCATTCCCACTTCACCGATTGCATGATAATGAAGAAAGTTTCCCTGTTTTTTAGTCAGTTCGCCACCGATATAGATTTCTGTCTCATTGTATTTATCCTGCTTTAGCGGGTCTAGGCTCATTAATGAATATTTGCTCAGCTTATGTGAGGCAAAGGCTGTCAATCCGGCTTTTGCATATTTGTTGAAGCCTTCGAGCAAAGCAATACCTATGGTATTCTTGACTCCGATATAGACAGTACTGTCTCTGACGAATGTATTCTCTTTGTCAAGGAGAGTTTGCTTGTAATAGTTTTCTACATTATCATCCGAACGGAAATTATGGCGCGAACGTTCTACCTGAATGGTATGTATAAAGCTGGTGACCGGAACAAATTCCTGTTTGGCAGGCATCGTATCATTTTCTGCCTGTGGAATATCCCGGTGGAATCCCAGATTATAGCGTTGTGTCAGAAAGACATAGAAGTCATGGTTACGGTTGGCACTGGCATTGAGTACGGTAGGGATATTGACAGATTCATATTCTTTTCTTCCTTCTGCCATTTCTTCCGGTGCGGTAATGTATCGGTCGTCAGTGATACCACCGTTCTCATTCGTTTTCAGATAGTTGTTGCTATAGATTCCCTGCACCTGATAGCGGTCGCCAATGTAACTACCGAAAAGCGCGGCATTAAAATAAGAAGTGTTTTGATTATTATAGTAGCCTCGGCCATACAGATAATCAATATTAAAGCCGAAAGCCAGCTTCTTGTTTACATTGACTGAAAAATAAGATTTGAAACGTTCTTCTCCATTTTGCTTATTTCCGGCCTTGTGATAGGTCAGGTTAGTATAAGGAACATTACTATTCGTAAAGTTAAATTCCGTCGGGCGAATGAAAAAGCTGGAGAAAGGCTCCATAAAGATGGTTGGCTCCGGATAACGACGCTCAAAGAAGATACGCGACAGACGCGGTGAACCTAGGTTGGCCAGATAATTATAATGTCCGGTGATTCCTTCTGTAAGATTCGTATTCTGAAAGTGATGATAAGTTGTATCTGCCGGAATCATTGTCCGGTCGCCCAATTGATTTTTAATGCGCCACATGTAGAGTGTAGGTGGCAATCCCTGTACTTCAACATTGGCACTATCCAGTTTGTCCGGAATCATGGCAGGGTCTACCTGATTACCATATTGGTCGCGTCCGTTCTCGTCGATTTGTTGGCGGGCAGGGTTGAGCTGTGCATGGATAGCACTCAGTCCTACAACGGAGAATAATATATATAATAGTAAGATTCGTCTCATAATTGGAGGCAAAGATACTTACTTAAATTGAGAATTGAGAATTGAGAATTGAAAATTATGTTGCATCGCGCTATTATCTAGCAAATAATTCTCAATTCTCAATTTTAAACTCTTAATTTATTAAACTTCGTGGATTAATTCCATTCCTTTTTTGATCGCTTCCTCGTTCATAGGAATCAAGTGGTGATGGCGTTCCGGAAGAGTTTTCTTCAATCCTTTGATGACGTTTTCCAGAGTTACGATAGGACGGAGTTGCAGTAAACCGCCAAGTACGATCATATTGAAGGCTTTCGCATTATTCATTTCGTTGGCAGCATCCATTGCGTCGATGCGATATACTTTGATATCCTTGCGGGTAGGAGGGTTGATAATCCCATATCCGTCATAGATCAGGATACCGCCCGACTTTACTCTGCTTTCAAACTTTTCCAGTGAAGGCTGGTTCAGTATGATCGCCGTATCATATTTACTCAGGATCGGTGAAGAGATTTTGTCATCGCTGACAATCACTGTCACATTGGCTGTTCCGCCTCGTTGTTCAGGACCGTATGCCGGCATCCAGCTCACTTCTTTTCCTTCCATCAGTCCGGAATAAGCCAGAATCTTACCCATGGACAATACGCCTTGTCCACCGAATCCAGCAATAATTATTTCTTCTTTCATTGTTCTGTTGACTTTTGCGTTATTCTTTATCTTTTAAATCACCCAGCGGATAGAATGGGAACATATGTTCCTCCATCCATTTATTTGATTTTTCCGGAGTCATCTTCCAGCCGGAGCTACAAGTTGATACGATTTCTACCAGATTGGAACCTTTGCCGTTCATCGAATTTTCGAATGCCTTGCGTATTGCTTTCTTGGCTTTGCGGATGGCGGGCACTGATTGTACCGACTGACGCGTAACATAAGCAGTTCCTTCCAGTTGGGCGGCAATCTCGGTAATCTTCAATGGATAGCCGTGTAGTTCGACATCACGTCCGTAAGGACAAGTAGAACTCTTCATGCCTACCAGAGTCGTCGGAGCCATTTGTCCACCGGTCATACCGTAGATAGCGTTATTGATAAAGATAATGGTAATGTTTTCGCCACGGTTCAGTGCGTGGATTGTTTCAGCGGTACCGATACAGGCCAAGTCACCGTCACCCTGATAAGTGAAAACGAGACAGTCGGGCCATAAGCGTTTGATAGCCGTAGCTACTGCAGGTGCACGTCCGTGAGCGGCTTCCTGCCAGTCTATATCCAGATAGTTGTAGGCGAAAACTGCACATCCTACCGGAGAGACTCCCACCGTTTTTTCTTCCATGCCCATTTCCTCAATGACTTCGGCAACGAGCTTGTGTACCACGCCGTGACTGCAACCCGGGCAGTAGTGCATGGCATTATCATTCATCAGAGTCGGTTTTTTATAAACCAGATTCTCAGGTTTGATTATTTCTTCTTTAGTCATAACTTCTTCTCCTTATCTGTTGGTGAACCGTATAAAAAACTCCATCAGCTTGACAAAGATTGCCGCGCCGCATACGTAGATAAACATTTTGAAATCATCTTTTGCTACAAAGTAGGTGATGATGGCTGCAACAGCCAATATCATAAATAGGATGTTCAGTACGTTTCTTATTTTATCGGGATTCATTGTTTCGTTATTTGATTATTTTTTCTTTCAAGGCAGTTACAATTTCATCCGGATCGGGAACGATGCCACCTAGACGTCCGAAATGTTCTACCTTTACTTTACCGTTAACAGCGAGACGGACATCTTCAATCATCTGTCCGGCATTTAGTTCCGTAACGAGCATACCTTTTACTTTATCAGCGTATGCAGCAATTGCTTTGGTTGGGAACGGCCACAGTGTAATCGGGCGAAGGATACCTACTTTAATTCCTTTTTCACGAGCTAGTTCCATTGCTTTCTGGCCAATACGTGCCATTGAACCGAAAGCGATAATCAAATACTCTGCATCTTCGCAGTTGATCTCTTCGAAGCGTACTTCATTTTCTTCAATTTCACGATATTTAGCTTGAAAACGGAGGTTGTTGATTTCCATTGCTTCCGGTTTCAATTCAAGGGAAGTGATAATATTCGGTTTGCGGTCTTTTGCTTTTCCGGTAGCAGCCCATGGACATTGTTCAATTACTTCTGCTTCCGTGCGGCGTGGCTTTTGTGCAGGAAGAACAACCTTTTCCATCATCTGACCGATCACACCGTCGGCAAGGATAATAGCCGGATTACGGTATTTGAAGGCCAGTTCGAATCCTAATGCTACGAAATCCGCCATTTCTTGTACGGATGCCGGAGCGAGGGCAATCAGTTTGTAGTCTCCATGACCACCACCTTTTACTGTCTGGAAGTAGTCAGCCTGGCTGGGTTGGATAGTTCCCAATCCGGGACCGCCACGCATTACATTCACAATCAGACAAGGAAGTTCGGCACCGGCCAAATAAGAGATTCCCTCTTGTTTCAAGCTCACGCCCGGACTTGAAGAGGAGGTCATTACCTTCTTTCCGCTACCTGCACCTCCATATACCATATTGATAGCTGCCACTTCACTTTCCGCCTGGAGTACTACCATGCCGGTTGTTTCCCACGGTTTCAGTTCGGCAAGCGTTTCCAACACTTCCGATTGGGGAGTAATAGGATAACCGAAGTAACCGTCGGCACCGCAACGGATAGCTGCGTGGGCGATGGCTTCGTTTCCTTTCATTAATACAACTTCTTCTGCCATATTCTTTTTCTTTTATTCTACTTTTACTTTATACACTGAGATACATCCGTCGGGACAAACCATTGCACACGAGCTGCATCCGTTGCAGGTATCTTCTTTTACTTGCCAGGCATAGTTATAGCCTTTCATATTCACCTCTTTGTTGAGGGCGATTACATCGAGCGGACACGCTACTACACATAGGTTGCATCCTTTGCAACGCTCCGTGTCGACTACGATTGCTCCTTTAATTTTTGCCATAATCTCTATTTTATTACGTTATCTTTGAATTCGGTTATTGATTATACATATCTTTGTGGTAGAAATTCAGGATATCTATCGCCATTGTTCTGGCTTGAACAGCGGGGCTGTCGGGATTAAGATCGATAGCATACTGGTAGTTATCCAGCGCCTGCTTCCAATCTCCTTTTTTTCGGTAGGCATTTCCCCGTAAATAGTAGAGCATATCTTTATCTTTCTCGACAGAATCGTCTTGGAGAAGTTGGTCCAGTTGCTTGATTGCTATGTCCACATCCCCTTGATTGATAAGCTCTTTTAGGTTGTCTATTTGCTCCATTTTCTTTCGTCTTTCGGGATTCTGAATCGCAAAGATAGTTTTTATTTATGTAAATGGGGGAAAATGAGAAAGGAAATTTACCTCCTTTTGTTTTTATTGCATATTGGGTGAATAAATAATCAATATTAAATATGCCTTAAGATAATTCTTGAGTATAAAAGACAGAATTAGAGAAGATGTATTTATGTTAATGACAGGTAAAACCGTATATTTGCAAGCCGTTTATCTGCAAACAATGCATAGGCGGTAAGGTGAATAACATCTTTATTTATGTGCAGAATCAAAGAATAATATGGAAATAAAAGAACGTATACAGTTGCTGCTGTCCGAAATGAACAGGGGGGTATATGAGAAAGAGGCTGAAATCGGTTTGTCTTTGCTGGCTGCTTTGGCGGGCGAAAGTATTTTGTTGCTGGGACCTCCTGGGGTGGCAAAGTCGATGGTGGCCCGTCGGTTGAAGAGAGCTTTTGTAGATGCAAGGGCATTTGAATACCTGATGTCTCGTTTCTCCACACCTGATGAGATCTTTGGTCCGGTGAGCATCAGCCGTCTGAAGGAATCGGATAAATACGAGCGTGCTGTGGATGGGTATCTGCCTACAGCGGATGTCGTGTTTCTGGATGAAATATGGAAAGCCGGTCCGGCTATTCAGAATACGTTGCTGACAGTCATCAATGAAAAGCTGTTTCGGAACGGAGATACGGAACTGAAACTTCCGTTGAAGCTGCTGGTGGCTGCCAGTAATGAGCTGCCTACGCAGGGAGAAGGACTGGAAGCCTTGTGGGACCGTTTCTTGATTCGCATTATCAGCACTTGCGTGAAACAGGAGGAAGCGTTCTATCAAATGTTGCTGGACGATGATGACGAAGAAGAACAGGAAGCATGTCGGTGGCAGATTTCGGATGAGGAATATGCTGGATGGCAGAAAGAGATACGGCAGATCAAGGTATCTGCCGAAGTCCTGTCCTGCATCACAGAAATCCGTAAGAACCTGGAGAAAGTCGAGATTCAAGGCTCGGAAGTACATCGGAATGTCTATGTGAGCGACCGTCGCTGGAAGAATATCGTGAAGCTGCTGAAAGCTTCTGCTTTCATTCATGGTCGGAAGGAAGTCTGTCTGACAGATTTATTACCTGTTTACCACTGCTTGTGGAATGAACCGGAAGAGTGTGCGGATATCCGGCAGATCGTTGTCCGTGCGCTGTTTGTTCCTTATGTGAAGGAGATAGCCGCTATCAACTTATCATTAAAGTCGGACCTGAAAGTGAGCCGCGTGCGTGAAGCATTGGAGAAAGCCCGTCAGAAAGGTGACCGCAGGGACGATGATTTGATGATCATCGATCATTTCTACTATCAGATAGAGAATCATGGCACGGGAAATACCTACATATTTATTGTGGATTATAAGAATCTGAAAGAATACAGTCCGAAGGATGTTCCTGCGACAGGAGTCATGTATGCCGATCCGCTGAATCCGAAGCGAACGATTATACGTACTTTTTCGGATGCCACCAAAATGAAGGAACAAGGTGCCGAAAGGGTGACACTTTACAGGGATGAGAAGAATCTTTATATCAATGGTGTCCGCTTTCCGATGCGTCGGCTGAAGAGGGGAGAGCAACAGCAGTTGTGGCTGGGCAATATGACTCTCACCGACCGGGATTATGAGACGGAGTTGGAGACAGCCCATGACCGGATTGAGAAATTAGTAAAAGACTTGTCTGAGAATATTTTTATTTCCGAAGAAGATAAAAAAGGGGTGGCACAATATGTGGCGACCCTTCGTAAAGAGATTGCATGGGCACGTGTGGATGTCCGTAAACTGAGATACGGCGATGAGTCTTAGATATGATGCTGCATTTTATGTGCAGGTGCTGGATAAGTATGTAGCGACCGGAGAGTGTGCGGAGGCGGATAACGAACCGCTGTACGCTTACCTGCTTTCCGTCATGAACGATCCGATGATAAAGATACAAGTCCTGAGTGATGAACTTTGTGCCCGAATCTTTTACGATGCAATGAGCCAGTTTATCCGTCTGAATCTGGAAAAGCAAAAGTACAATATGCAGAAAAGCCAGTCGGAACAGCAAGGAATGGAACTTGTGCTGGAATGGTCCGAGACCAAGCGGAAAGACGGGTGGCAGGCTTTACTACAGGAGGTTGCCGACAAACATGAAGGTAATGGTTTCGACAAGGCATTTTATCAGGGGCAGTTCGGCAATGAAGGGAAATATGCGGATGAGGAAGTCTGGGAGAGGATGGTGGACGACTGGAAAGAGGCTTTCCAACGGGATTTGCAGGAGCAAAAGGAAAAGGAGATAGAACAGCGCAAAGATGATTTCGAACGCAGACTTCATGCCAATCTCAGGAATATCCCCGGATATATCCGGCAAAATAACATAGAGAAAGACGAGTTCTATCAGGCTTGGGGCTTGATGAGCGGTATGTGGAATACGGTGGATTTTGAGCGGATACGCAAAATTGTCCGCATTCAGAAAGAATATCCGGAAGTGGTCAAGGTTGCCAATAAGATGGGGCGTATGGCTGACGATGAAGGACAGGAGCAGCTACATGTCGCGCAGGGGAATGTATATAAGATGGAGCATTCTTCTAAAAGTGACATTTTGGGTATCACAGTAGGGAATGACCTGAACGCATTGCTTCCTACAGAACTGGCGCATTGTGCCGATGATGAGCTGGAAGACTTGTTTGTCTATAAATATGTTACCCGAAAACTTCAGACCTTCCGCTATAAATCCGAGATCATGCAACCGGCACGGCGACTGGAAATAAAGCCTGCTACGCAGAAAGGACCGATGATAGTCTGTCTGGACACTTCCGGAAGCATGGTCGGGAAACCGGAAAAGATTGCATATTCGCTGCTGATTAAAATATTGGAAATAGCTGACAGGCAACGTCGGGACTGTTTCCTGATTGCCTTTTCTGTATCCATCAATCCGATTGATGTGCGGAGAGAGAGGGCGCGGCTGCTTGAATTTTTCTCCACCACCTCTTGTGGAGATACGGATGCTACCCGAATGCTGCAAGCTATCTTCCGGTTGCTTCAGTCAAAAAAGGAGTATATGAATGCGGATGTGTTATGGATCAGTGATTTTAAGATACCTTTATCCGTGCCGGAACTGACTGACAAGATGCTGGAATATAGAAAAGTGGATACGCATTTCTACGGTCTGCAACTTGGGATTGCGGAGAATGAATGGAGTCCTTTCTTCGACCGTATTTATAGAATTGATTATACTCCTTCCCGACGTTACTGATTGTTTTTTGGAGGATTCGGTTTATTTGCTTAAATTGCCACCGGATATAAAGTACATCTTTCAAATGCAATAAAACGATGTTAGATATTATTCTGATTATACTAGGTGTGTTATGCCTCATTACCGGACTGATGGGATGTATTCTTCCCTTTCTACCCGGTCCTCCCGTTGCTTATTTGGGATTGGTCCTTCTTCATTTTACGGATAAGGTTCAATACACTACCACACAACTTATTGTATGGCTGCTGATTGTTCTTGTCGTGCAAGTCTTGGACTACTTCACCCCTATGCTTGGCAGCAAGTATAGCGGTGGTAGCAGATGGGGCAATTGGGGATGTATCATCGGGACCCTTATCGGCCTTCTTTTCCTGCCTTGGGGAGTGATTTTCGGTCCGTTCTTGGGAGCAGTTATTGGCGAATTGCTAGGGAATAAAGAGTTTTCTCAAGCACTTAGATCGGGGGTAGGATCATTGATTGGATTTCTACTGGGAACATTCCTGAAATTTGTAGTTTGTGGCTATTTCTGTTATCAGTTTATAGTCGGGTTTATTCGATCATAGAATTCGTTTTGTACGGATTTGAATTATAAGTTTTTGCTTCTTTTCGGAACAAAAAGGGGCAAAACTCGACCTCGCCAACAAAGAAACGACATTCCGTATTCAGTCCTTTCAGCCTTGTCCGCAAATGCCCAGTCAGAAGGGGATAGCGGCTGAAGGGGGCATTTTATACCCTGTCTTTAGGAGCTTCTGAACGGTGCAAGTGGCTTCAGTTCCTTCAGCCTGAAAAATAATCCATTCGAACGTCGGTAGTTACTGACTTAATAGAGCCTGTGTTTATCTCAAACAAAGGTTCTGTTTGGAATAAACACAGGCTCTGTTTGAGGTAAACAGACCTTCTGTTTTTTATCTGAACTATTGGTTAGTTTATTGATTTGAAGTAAGCCGGTATCCCACCAATCTTACCCTCGGTGTTGAGTACCCTTCGCCTCGGTACTGAGTGACGTTTAGCGCCGAGCTTATAAAATTCACCTCGCATGCGGAGTAGCTACAACTTGCATGCAAAGAGCTATAACCAATTAACTATGGATTTATTATTGAGGATGAAAGGACTGAAGCCACTTGCACCGTTTAGAAGCTCCTAAAGACAGGGTACAAAATAGTGCCTTCAGCCGCTATCCCCTTCTATCAAGTCGTTTGCGAGTAAAACTGAATAGTCTGAATACTGAAAGTACTCCAATTGTAGCAATGGCATTTTTATTATTTTCATCCTATTCGAGTACTAAATTGATGTATGCCCGTCCTAACTATAATAGCACATTGAGTTTGTACCATGAAAAAGACAATCGTTGTTCTTCTTTTTATGGCTTCTTTAGGTTTATTTTCCGTTCTCGTCGCAGGCGAGGTTTATGTTTCTCCGCATGGGAGTGACAGGAATGCAGGTACCAAAGAAGCTCCTTATCTTACCTTGAATCGCGCCATCAAGCAGGCTCGTGAATGGAGAAGGCTGAATCGTCCCGAGGCGGCCGGAGGAATTTGTATCTGTTTGGAAGACGGGGTTTATGCACAGTCCGCTCCTTTGTTTATCCGACCGGAGGATAGCGGCACGCCCGATTCTCCGACACTCATCCGTGCGGTGGAGAATGCGCATCCTGTCATCAGTGGCGGAGTGGCAGTGACCGGATGGAAGAAGGGATGTGATGATCCTCGGATTACAAAGGAATTAAGATCAAAAATATGGGTGGCAAAGGCGCCATCCTTTGGAAATAGAATCGTAGAAACCCGCCAGATGTGGGTAGACGGCAACAAGGCCCAGCGAGCGGCACAGTTTCCTGATGGAGTGATGGAACGGATGATTGATTTCAATCCGGAAGAACAGACGATAATAATCCCTGCTTCTCAGATCGGAAACCTCCTCAATGCCCGTCGACTGGAAATGATAGTTCATCAACGTTGGGCGATTGCCATTCTGCGTGTGAAGAGTATAGACGTTAGGGGAGAACAGGCCGTCATTCGCTTTCACGAACCGGAGAGTCATCTGGAGTTTGCCCATCCGTGGCCTCAGCCCGTCATCGGGGGAGAGAAAGGCAACTCTTCCTTTTGCCTGACGAATGCTCTGGAACTGCTGGACCAACCCGGAGAGTGGTTTCAGGAATATCCGTCGGGGACAATCTACTATTATCCCCGCTCGGAAGAAGATATGGAGACTGCCGAAGTGATCGTTCCTGCTCTGGAAACATTGATGATTGTAGACGGCACATTGGAACGCCCGGTGCGGCATATTCGAGTGGAAGGAATCACCTTTGCCCATACTTCATGGATGCGTCCTTCCTATCAGGGACATGTCACTTTGCAAGGAGGTTTTCCTCTGCTGGATGCTTATAAACTGCATGAACCGGGACTTCCGGAGAAAGCGGAACTGGAGAACCAGGCGTGGATTGCACGCCCCGAAACGGCAATACGTGTACGGGGTACTGAGCATCTTACGTTCAGTCGCTGCAGGTTCCGGCATCTGGCATCTACCGGACTGGATTATGAATGGGCTGTTTCATCTTCTGGCATAGAGAATTGTGTCTTTTCGGATATCGGCGGTACAGGCATACTGATTGGTGCATTCCCCGACGGAGGTTTTGAGACGCATGTGCCTTTCATCCCTCCGGAAGAACGTAACCTATGCACGGACATTAACATTAAAAATAATCTGATCACCGATGTGACCAATGAAGACTGGGGGTGCGTGGGGATCGGTGCGGGATACGTCAGCGGTATCGACATTTCCCATAATGAAGTCTGTCACTTGAATTATTCGGGTATTTGTGTCGGCTGGGGGTGGACATCGCTGGAAAGCGGAATGAAAAACAACCGGATAGAAGCCAACTACGTACATCACTTTGCCCGTCGTCTGTATGATGCCGGAGGACTTTATACGCTTTCCAACCAACCGGGCTCCGTGATGCGGAATAATCGGATCGAACATCTCGAAGAAGCATCTTACGCCACCAATGACAGGGCCTTTTATATTTATTTGGATGAAGCTACGGACGGATATACGATTGAAAACAACTGGTGTCCGACTGAACGTTTCGACTCGAATCGTCCCGGCAATCGGAATGTATGGAAAAATAACGGACCACAAGTGACAGAAAGCATTAAGAATAAGGCCGGAAGGATAAAACCGGAGTAAGTACAGTCCGACACTGAGCCTATCGCAGTGTCGGACTGTGCAAAAAGTGGGGCCATAGAGACTTGTGAAGTCTGCATGAAGATAAAACTAATAATAATAGATCATAAATGAAACCTACTAATTACCATTTGTTCGATTTCCTTGATTTCGATACAGAGTTATCAAGGGATGAGTCACTTTGGAAAGCCTGTAAACCGACAGCCGTTTATGAAAGGGACGGGGATATCTGTGTCACGGTTCCCTTTCAGAAACAGCTGTCAGCCAATGATATGGCTGCGGATACGGCTGTCCCCCGAGAAGAATATACGTTGATCATACGCCAGTATAATATCGGCATTACCCGTCTGTTTCTTGGATTTGGTGAATATGAACTGACAGATCAGTCGGAAATGCTGCAATTCAGCGAACGGATTCGCAGAGTACCTTTGTCTGTAGAGAAGCAGGGAGGCAAATGGATTCTTTTCACCCAAGACGGGACGAAGCGTGCCGCTATCAATGTAGAAGAGCCGGCTTTGGACCGATGGAGCGAGTTACTGCCCGATCCTCAGGAAACACTGGACATCACTCTGTATCCTGACGGCAAACGCGAAATCCGCCTGGCAGCATACGATCATTTCTCACCTCCCCGCTATGACGGACTGCCCATTGCCTTCTGCAAACGGACGGGCAAAAAGGAACGTGCCACCCTTTCTTTCGAGAGCCGGCCGGACGAATGCTTTGCAGGAACCGGAGAGCGTTTCTTCAAAATGGACTTGAGCGGACAAACGCTTTTCCTCAAGAATCAGGACGGGCAGGGAGTAAATAACCGGCGTACCTATAAGAATATACCTTTCTATCTCTCCAGCCGGATGTACGGGACTTTTTACCATACCTGCGCCCACAGCAAACTTTCGCTGGCGGGACATTCCACCCGCTCCGTACAGTTCCTGAGCGATCAGGCTATGCTGGATGCATTTGTCATTGCCGGCGATACGATGGAAGAGATACTTCGCGGCTACCGTGACCTGACCGGATATCCTTCGATGCCTCCTCTCTGGAGCTTCGGAGTGTGGATGAGCCGGATGACTTATTTCAGTGCCGACGAAGTAAATGAGATCTGCGACCGTATGCGTGCCGAACATTATCCCTGCGATGTCATCCATCTGGATACCGGATGGTTCAGAACCGACTGGCTGTGTGAATGGAAGTTTAACGAGGAACGTTTTCCCGACCCGAAAGGATTCATTCAGAGATTGAAGAAGAACGGTTATCGTGTGTCCTTATGGCAGTTACCTTATGTTGCTGAAGATGCGGAACAGATCGAAGAGGCAAAGGCGAATGAGTATATAGCTCCTCTGACGAAGCAGCAGGACACGGACGGTTCCAACTTCTCGGCTCTGGATTATGCGGGTACTATCGACTTTACTTATCCGAAGGCAACCGAATGGTACAAGGGGCTATTAAAGCAACTTCTGGATATGGGAGTCACCTGTATTAAAACCGATTTCGGAGAAAATATCCACATGGATGCTGTCTACAAGGGCATGAAACCGGAACTGTTGAATAACCTGTATGCCTTGCTCTATCAGAAAGCAGCTTACGAAATAACAAAGGAGGTAACAGGGGACGGCATTGTCTGGGCACGTGCCGCTTGGGCGGGTTGCCAGCGTTATCCGTTGCACTGGGGAGGTGACTCCTGCAGTTCATGGGATGGCATGGCCGGTTCACTCAAAGGAGGCCTGCACTTCGGTTTATCGGGCTTTGCCTTCTGGAGCCATGATGTCCCCGGATTCCATACCTTGCCCAATTTTATGAACTCAATCGTAGCGGATGACGTCTATATGCGCTGGACCCAGTTTGGAGTGTTCACCTCACATATCCGTTATCATGGAACCAATAAGCGGGAACCCTGGCATTATCCGGCTATCGCCCCGCTGGTGAAGAAGTGGTGGAAACTGCGTTACTCGTTGATTCCCTACATCATAGAGCAAAGTAAACTGGCAGTAGAAAGTGGCTGGCCATTGTTACAGGCACTCATCCTGCATCATCCGGAAGATAAACTCTGCTGGCATATCGATGACGAATATTACTTCGGCAATGATTTCCTGGTAGCTCCGGTGATGAATAGCGAAAACCGTCGCGACATTTATCTCCCCGAAGGACAGTGGGTGAATTTCTTTACCGGCGAACGGTTGCAAGGCGGACGCTGGCTGAAAGAGGTGTATGTGCCCTTGGAAGAGATGCCTGTTTATGTGCGTGAGAATGCCGTTATCCCGATTTATCCGGAGGAAGTGAATTGTACGGACGAGATGGATTTAAGCAAAAGTATTGCCTTGCGCATAGATCATAATTACAAAGGATTTTGGACTAAATAAAGAATAGCGATGAAAACTTGGAAAACAAACTTAGAAGAAACGAAACAGCGTTATATAAATTGGTGGAATCATAAAGGAATTATTCTTTCTATGTGGGAACACTTTCAGGAAGGCGTGAAACCGCACGCCGACATTGCTCCACCTGCTCCGGCAAGGGATTTGTCGCAGAAGTGGTTCGACCCTCAATGGCGGGCGGAATATCTGGATTGGTATGTCGCTCACAGTAGTCTGATGGCGGATATGCTGCCTGTTGCAAATACTCAGTTGGGTCCCGGCTCGCTGGCTGCTATTCTGGGCGGAGTATTTGAAGGAGGCGAAGATACGATCTGGATACATCCCGATCCGAACTTTAATGATGAGATCGTATTCAATCCCGAACATCCGAACTGGCTCTTGCATAAAGAACTTCTGAAAGCCTGTAAGGCTAAAGCCAACGGAAACTACTTTGTTGGTATGCCCGACCTGATGGAAGGACTGGATGTATTGGCAGCTTTGAAAGGTACGGATATGGTATTGCTGGATACGGTGATGCAACCCGAAGTGCTGGAGCAACAGATGCAGCAGATCAATGACATCTATTTTAAAGTCTTTGATGAACTCTACGACATTATCCGTGAAGGGGATGAAATGGCATTCTGCTATTTCTCTTCATGGGCTCCGGGCAAGATGAGTAAGTTGCAGAGCGATATTTCTACCATGATCAGTCAGGATGATTATCGTCGTTTTGTGCAGCCGTTTATTCGTGAGCAATGTCAGAAAATCGATTATACGCTCTATCATCTTGATGGAGTGGGAGCGATGCATCACCTTCCCGCCTTGCTGGAGATTGAAGAACTGAATGCCATCCAATGGACGCCCGGTGTCGGCGAGCCGCAGGGAGGTTCTCCGAAGTGGTACGATTTATATAAGAAGATACTGGCAGGAGGCAAGAGCGTAATGGCTTGCTGGGTGACTCTGGAGGAACTGAAACCTTTGTTGGACCATATCGGGGCAGACGGAGTGCATCTGGAAATGGATTTCCACAATGAGAGGGAAGTGGAGCAGGCAATGAGAATCATTGAGGAATATACCGGCTCTTCTTCGTCTGTGTCTGCAGATGTTCACACGAATCAACCCGTTGGAGAACAGGATAATGCACAGGAAAGTATTCGGATCAGAGAAGAAAAGTCTCAGGAAGAGGATCGGATGAAACCTTTGTATGATGCCATTGTAGCCGGAAAACTGGAACCAGCTGTTGAAGTTACAAAGGATGCCATTGCTGCCGGGGTACTCCCGCAGGATATTATCAATGGTTATATGATTACAGCTATGGGCGAAGTCGGTCAGCGTTTTCAGGACGGCAAGGCCTTTGTTCCTCAGCTTCTCATGGCGGGGCGTGCCATGAAAGGAGCTTTGGAACTTTTGAAACCTTTACTGGCGGGGAATGCATCTGCTACTATCGGGAAAATTGTGATCGGTACTGTAAAAGGAGATTTGCATGATATTGGAAAGAACCTCGTGGCTTCCATGCTGGAAGGTTGTGGCTTCGAAGTGATTAATATCGGTATTGATGTTACTTGCGACAAGTTTGTTGAAGCGGTGAAGGAAAACAAAGCGGACATCTTATGTATGAGTGCCTTGCTGACTACCACTATGACTTATATGCAGGATGTGATCCGGGCATTGGAAGAGGCGGGGATCCGCGATCAGGTGAAAGTGATGATCGGAGGAGCACCCGTGAGTCAGGGATTTGCCGATGAAATCGGTGCTGACGGGTATAGTGATAATGCTAATACTGCCGTGGCGGTCGCCAAAGTGCTGATGGGGAAAAGAGATTAAGAATATTTTAATTGTTAATACTTGAATTATGCACGCGAAATTCTTAGACACACTGGATTGGGGCATTCTGATTGCCTATTTTCTGATTCTTATCGCCATTGGTATATGGGCAAGTTCCAAACGAAAGAAGGGGAGCAGTCTCTTTTTGGCGGAACATTCTTTGAGATGGCACCATATCGGATTCTCCATGTGGGGGACTAATGTGGGGCCGTCTATGTTGATAGCTTCTGCCAGTGCCGGATTTACTACCGGCATCGTTTCGGGCAATTATGCCTGGTATGCCTTCGTTTTTATATGCCTGCTTGCTTTTGTTTTCGCTCCCCGTTACTTGGGTTCTCGTGTTTCCACCTTGCCGGAGTTTATGGGAAAGCGGTTCGGACAGTCTACCCGTAATATCTTGGCATGGTATACGATTGTTACAATCTTGATTTCCTGGCTAGCATTGACATTGTTTGCGGGTGGCGTTCTGATTCGTCAGGTATTCGATATACCGATGTGGCAGTCCGCTTTGATATTGCTGATCATATCCGCATTCTTTACGATGCTCGGAGGATTGAAAGCGGTTGCCTACACGAATGTTTATCAGATGATCCTGTTGATTCTTGTTTCGGCTGCGTTGGCTATTGTAGGAATCTATAAAGTTGGTGGTATATCGGCTCTGACAGATGCCGTTCCGGCAGACTTCTGGAATCTGTTCAGACCGAATGATGATACCGCTTTCCCTTGGTTGCCGATTATTTTGGGATATCCTGTGATGGGAGTATGGTTCTGGTGTACGGATCAGTCGATGGTACAGCCTGTGTTGGCAGCCAAAAGTCTGAAAGAAGGACAGTTGGGAACGAACTTTACCGGATGGCTCAAAATACTGGATGTTCCTCTTTATATTCTTCCGGGTATCATCTGTCTGGCCTTGTTTCCGCAGTTGGAGAATCCCGATGAGGCGTATATGACGATGGTAACCCATTTGTTTCCTGTCGGGATGGTGGGGCTGGTGTTGGCTGTGTTGACTGCCGCGCTTGTCAGTACTATCGGATCGGCATTGAATGCTTTGAGTACCGTGTTTACAATGGATATTTATGTGAAGAAGATTCGCCCGCAGGCGAAGCAGAAGGAGATCATCCGGGTCGGACAAGTGGTGACGGTAGCCGGTGCTCTGATATCGGTAATCATAACGATTGCCATTGACAGCATTCACGGACTGAATTTATTCAATGTTTTCCAGTCTGTATTGGGATTCATTGCACCTCCTATGGCGGCAGTTTTCCTTTTTGGCGTTTTCTGGAAGCGTACGACTACGTTGGCTGCTAACGCTGCCCTGACAGTGGGGACGGTATTCAGTATAGGAGTAGGTGTATTGTATCTATGGGTATTTCCTGCGGATCAATATTCTGCATGGCCTCATTTTATGTTATTATCCTTCTATCTGTTCGTTATTATCGGGATAGGGATGGTAGTTGTCGGTCTATTGGATAAGACTCCTCAGACGGCAATATTGAATATGGAGAAGATCGAAGAAAAGCCTGCCCGCATTGTACTTATCTTATGGGGGTTGCTTATCGTAACTATGATAGGGCTTTATATCTTCTTTAATGGCCATTAAAGAAGATATAAAGCTGACTAAAAAGTCGATAGTATCTTAAGTCTCCTCCTTCGGGAAGGAGGAGTACCCGTAGGGGGAGGTGGTAGGTAATTATATAACTTGTTTATTATCATTAATTTATTTCTTCACCTACCACCTCGGTCTTCGACCACTCCTTCCCGAAGGAGGAGAATGGTGGTACTACCGACTTTTAGTAAGCCCCCGATCACAAATTTATCTGTGTTTTCTTTTGCGATAACAGTTTTCGTAAGTGCACAGTCCACAAGTGTATTCAAGCTTGCGGACATTAGTGCCCGTTCCGATGACGCCACTAACTGATTTGATGGGTACCATGAGGCTGGAATCTGTCAACCGGATGCCACAGGGAGCAGCTATGGGGAACAATGGGAACAGTTTTTGTTGTTCCGAAACGTGCCATCCACAGTATCCTGGGCTGTATCGGTTGGTATGTTTCCAGTTCTTCTCCCGTATATATTCAGCCAAAGCGACTTCCATGCAATCAGCCGTCTTTTCTGCAATAATACTCCCTAACGAATCTGCTATGTATATTTTGACCATATCTTCTTCTTGTTGCAACGTATGCTGGAATACCTCAAACTCAGTTCCGGCAGTAGCTGCAAAAAAGACAAACGCTTCCGATCCTCTTAATTGACGGGCGATGGTTTTACCAACAGAGAAAACGGTACTTTTACTTTGTGTAGAAAAAGTGTTTTGCTCAGGGCTCCGTGTGGGAATGGTGTCTTGTATAGGATTGACAGTGGGTGGATGGATGCTTTGTACGCTAAGAGTCTCTTTTTCGATATCAAGTGTACCTTCCATAAAGAAGAATGCGAACCGAGGGCGAAGCAGGGGAATAACCCGTTTTAGCAACGTATTAGTCTCATCTATTACCATCTGATCCGGTATAGAATCTTTGTATCCCATTGCTTCATAAATTTCGGACGATGGGATTCGTAAGTCTTGATAAGTGAGTTCTTGCTCAATCATTATTAATTGACATTATCTGAATGACAGCCTAATTTCGAGTTTCATTGAACTCTTCCAATGCTGTATAAAAAGCATTTATATTAGCTAATGGCGTATATGGCGGTATATCGCAACCGCTCGACAGAACGAAGTTCGGATATGCGGCAGTGGCTTCCAATAACTGTAGAGTCGCTTTTTTCATTTCCTCCGGACTCGACATCTTGAAAAGACTGACCGGATCAAGATTACCCATCGCAAGAGCATCGGCAGGAACTTCTTTCAATGCTTCTTCCATGTTGATTTTATTTCCGAAATGATAGGCTGCCGCACCCGTATATACCATAGCCTGGGTGCAATTTCCTGTATTCCCGCAATTATGAAGTACAACGGTGAAATGATCATCCTGAACCTTCTCAACTATTTCTTTTACGAATACAGAAGAATACTGCAGGCAATCTTCATTGGATAATAATCCGGCAGCAGGTTCCGCCATTACCACTCCATTCACTCCGGTCGCTTTCAGGGCCATGCAGTATCGAATAATGAAATCGGTACATTTGTGGAGCAAAGTGTTGGCTGCTTCGGGATTGATATAAATCAGCATCATGATTTCGGACATATCATACAAGCGTCCCGCTAATGAATAAGGACCGATACAACCAGCCAGCACCGGACGGTCTGTGATATTCTTTGCAGTCAGCATATTCGCTTTGAGATATTGCGCGATCCTTCCTTTATTCAGTGCTGGTATTTCCAAGGCATCAATGGCAGCTTCGTCTGCAAGCAAACGACCGGATACGCTTGGTACTTCATTCTCCGGAAATATAATTTCGGCTCCGAATGCTTCCGCCTCTACCGTTAAATCCATGATAACCGTTGCGGCAGCAGCAGGATATTTGTCGCAGAGCGCTTTGATTGCTTCATAATGCACCTGTCCGTTCGTTACTGCATCATGAACCGTCTTTCCGATAAGCTCGATGCCCGGATGTGTCATGATAGGAATGGAAATGACCTTTTTATTTAGGATCGTCTGACCGATCCAGTCTTTCATATTCAGTTTACCCATAACTTCTGTTTTTTAACTTCGTCATATAGTAAGACGATATTATTGTTCTTTTGTAATCTTGAAGTTTGCATAAAAAATAGATGATTATTATAAAAAACTATGTGTCATAATTGTATCTATGATATTTTACGCACTAGAATCAACGTAAGTGAAGGATTTTAGACTGAACATTTCATTGATCTTAATGGCATATTATATAAAATATCTCGGCGGATAATGTACTGGAGAGGATGAAATTATTACACTTTATGCGATAATAAGTTGGACGTTACAAAAATAACGAATATATTTGGTGTTAAATTAGTATCATATAGTTCTCTTTTGGTATAATGGCAAATAGAAAAATGATGCAATGTAATTCTTTAATAGTACCTACTTTAAAAATTGAAATTATGAAGACGATTAAGCAAATTGTATTTTGTGTCTCATTACTACTTGTAATGAATTGTTTTTATTCTTGTTCAAACTCAAATGATGTTGTTATAAATACACAACAAAATCAAGAAAAAACACAAGATGTTGAAATTCAAGAGTTAATAGACTTTATAGAAACCTTGAATGCTAATAAAATACAGACTCGTGGTCCCTTTTGGAATCGAATAAAGCGTTTTCTTGTAGGAGATGCTTGGGGTTATGGTTGGGGAGTAAATAAAGGTTTAACACCTAGAGGTGGCTTGATTACGGCTGTTGTATTCTCACTTATTTGTGCGGCTTCAGATGATGATCTTCCTAGAAATTGGTGGCATTTGAGTTCAAATTGGAAGGTATACGATGCTCCGTTAAGACCTTATGAAATAATTGGAAATGATCATAATAAGACAATATATAATATGATGAGGGAAGATCCCGTAATAGCTAATGGTACTTTTTCTAATTATTATTTATATAATTCTACTAACAAAAAATTGAAAAGTTATGGATATACAGAAGAAATGCCCCTGTTGCTTCAGACAAGATTGCTGGAAATAATGGATCTGGTTAAGAAAAGTACTTCTGTTGATCAACTGATGAATTTAATGAAGCAAGAATTTCCTCAGCGAGTATCTGAATTTCAGCTTGTAGAGAGTTATATTAATGGTTTAGTGAATATGGATGATAAATCAACTGTTCGTGATTATACTAAACAAGTATATGCCCAAATTGATGCTTCATCTTTAGATGTATCAGCTGTTTCTCGATTAAAAACTATGATAGCTATTGCTGAAAATAGCAAATTTTTGTGGGTTGAAACAAAATGATGATTGATTAAGGGAGCTTTCGTTTTTTCTCTTTTTATTAAACACACTTATTATGAAACAAAACAAATGCCTGCTAGTGGGATTAATATCTTTGATGTTCAGTATCAACTCTTTGTATGCTCAGAAAGATTCACTGAATGTTTCAACTAATAACGAGTCATATAAACGAGTATATATCTTGGATGTCGGGTTAGGGATTGGTTTTACTGGTATACAAAAAAATGGAAGCAGCTCTTGGTATATAGGAAATAATAAAAATGATGTTCCTTTTGTTTCTTCAATACAATTGATGACTTATACCCCTTACAGTAATATAGGATGTGGATTGTTTTATTATGACTATAGTAATGGTACAAAGAAACATGATGGAGTGCTATCATCGGGAATCAATGAAAAAAAATCGTTCTATTATGTAGCTCCGCAGATTTCTTTTATTAAACGGCAGGCTGGATTTTTGGATGGGATTATGTATGTGAGTGCTGGTATTGGATATGTTAATTATAGAAGTAAGGGAACAATATCGCAGTTGGAGAATTATAATACAACATGTTCGACAGTGGGAGGCAATATGGGGATTGCTTATGAATATGCTTTTGACTCCCGCTTGGGAATTAGGTTGGGTGTGAATTGTTTGTATGCTAAAATTAAAGGACTTCACAAAAATACCAGTATAGGTGAATTGTCTATACGCCCTCGTGAAAAATTTCATTTAATTGTTCCCTCTTTGGAAATAGGATTGTCTTATTACATTGTTCAATGGTAAACTTAGTCATAAGTGTATATAGCAATCTTCTTCAACAGATGTGTTATAGTAGATGGCTTTAACTTGAGAAAGATATAGAAGGAAAATGAAGACAAAGACTATGGTTATATATTCCTTGAGCCTCATGTTTTAAAAATAAGGTGGGATATTTATTAAATATTCCACCTTATTTTTATAGATTTTCAGGCATTATTTTACCGGAATCTTATCAATACGATTTTGATGGCGTCCCCCCTCAAACTGTGTTGAGAAGAACTCTGTCAATATCATGTCCGCCTCCTCAGTGCTGATGAAGCGTCCCGGCATCACGAGAATATTAGCGTCATTATGTTGACGGGCCAGATGTGCGATCTCTGCATTCCAGCAAAGAGCAGCACGTATTCCCTGATGCTTGTTCAGAGTCATGTTGATTCCGTTTCCGCTGCCGCAGATCGCAATACCGGGATAACATTCACCCGATTCTACTGCTAGGGCCAGCGGATGGGCATAGTCCGGATAATCTACGCTTGCGGCAGAGTTGGTTCCGAAATCTTTGTAAGCCCAGCCTTTTACTTCCAGCCAGCCGCGAACATATTCTTTTAGTTCAAAACCGGCGTGGTCGCATGCTAATCCAATTGTTTTCATTAAATCATTGCTTTTACCTGATTATATACGTTCTCGGCAGTAAATCCAAGTTTTTCATCCAATACTGTGTAAGGAGCAGAGAAACCGAAAGATTCCAATCCCCATACTTTGCCGTGGCAACCTACCAGACCTTGAAGAGTGACAGGCAAACCGGCAGTAAGACCGAATATCTTGGCATCAGCCGGAAGAACTGATTCCTGATATTCCTTAGACTGGCTGCGGAACAGACCTTCTGATGGTGCAGATACGATACGAACTTTTACGCCATCCTTGCGAAGCAACTCTGTACCGGCTACCAAAGTAGACACTTCGGAACCTGAAGCTACCAGGATTACATCCGGATTTTCGTCTGAACCGGCTACGATATAAGCACCCTTGGCTGCTTGTTCGTAATCAGTTCCGGCAGGCAGGTTAGCGATATTCTGACGGGAGAAGATCAGACCTGTCGGAGTAGACATATTTTCCATGGCAAGTTTCCATGCGATAGTCGTTTCTTCCGCATCAGCCGGACGAAGTACCAACATAGAGTTGTGTCCCTTGTGGTTTTTCAGTTTCTCCATCAGGCGGATTTGAGCTTCCTGTTCTACCGGTTCATGAGTAGGACCGTCTTCACCTACGCGGAATGCATCATGAGTCCAGATGAACTTCACAGGCTGTTCCATCAGAGCAGCCATACGTACGGCAGGTTTCATATAGTCGGAGAATACGAAGAAGGTACCGCAAGCAGCGATCACACCACCGTGAAGTGACATACCGATACAGATACAAGCCATTGATAATTCAGATACACCGGCCTGGAAGAATGCACCGCTGAAATCGCCCTTCTTGAAAGAATGAGTTTTCTTCAGGAAACCGTCAGTCTTGTCAGAGTTAGAAAGGTCGGCAGAAGCAACGATCATATTTTCTACCTGCATTGCAAGAGCACCCAGAACAGTTGCAGAAGCGGCACGAGTGGCAGTACCTGCTTTTTGTTCGATGGCAGCCCAGTCTACTTTAGGAGCTTTGCCGGAGAAGAATGCTTCCAGTTTAGCTGCCAGTTCCGGATTGGCTTTGGTCCATTTGGCCTTCTTTGCATATCTTTCAGCTACGATTTTCTTTAATTCTGCTGCTCTCTTTGCATACAGTTCGGCTACTTCCGGGAAAATCACGAACGGATTGACAGGATCGCCACCCAAATTCTTGATTGTATTTACATAGGCGTCGCCACCGAGTGGAGCGCCGTGTGTAGCACAGTTGGCTTCGTAGCTGCTACCGTCTGCTTTGCGTGCGCCTTTACCCATAACGGTTTTACCGATAATCAGAGTCGGGCGCTCTTTTTCTGCCTGTGCTTCTTTGATAGCTGCACGGATTTCGTCAGGATCATTACCATTGATGCTGAGTACGTTCCATCCCCATGCTTCATATTTCATGGCAGTGTCTTCAACGGTTACATCTTTCGTTTCTGTAGAAAGCTGAATATCGTTGGAGTCGTAGAACATGATCAGGTTGTCCAGTCCCAATGCACCGGCAATGCGTCCGGCACCCTGAGAGATTTCTTCCTGAATACCACCATCGGAAATGTATGCGTAAATAGTCTGATTCATTACTTCATTGAAGCGTGCTTTCAGGAATTTAGCTGCGATAGCGGCACCTACAGCGAAAGTATGTCCCTGTCCCAGCGGACCGGAAGTATTTTCGATACCACGCATGATGTCTACTTCCGGATGTCCCGGAGTAGGGCTTCCCCATTGGCGAAATTCTTTTAGTTCGTCCAAAGTGAACTTACCTGTCAATGCCAATGTAGAATAGAGCATCGGAGACATATGACCCGGATCAAGGAAGAAACGGTCACGACCTTCCCAACGCGGATTTTCAGGATCGTATACTAGAAACTCAGAGAAGAGTACATTTACAAAGTCAGCACCACCCATGGCGCCACCCGGGTGACCGGAATTGGCTTTCTCAACCATTGAAGCAGCAAGAATACGGATGTTATCCGCTGCACGATTCATAAGTTTATTATCGTTCATATCTTTAATAATTAATAGATTTGCTAGTCTGTCAATGTGCCAATTACTTGGCATATTTCTCATAATGTTGGCAAAGATAGCTCTTTATGTGTAATTAACCATCCAAAAGAGCTATCTTTTTTGTAGGCTTTTTAACAGCCTTCTTGTTTATAATACAGTAAGTATTTACTATTAGATTACTGTAACTCTAAAGTAACAATTGACTTAGCCGGTAGTTTTACCTTCATAATTCCTTTATTGATTTTTACCTCTTTGAAGGAAGCCGGTTTTACAATATTAGGTTTTTCGAAAGAGTTGTAATCAGTCAGATTAGCAGAAGTCAGGATTTCTCCAATCGCCTTTTTGGCATTTACGTCCGGAAGATTGACTGTGATTTCCTGTGCGTTGTCTGCATCTACGTTGGAGAGAGAAATATGGATCACTCCGTTCTTGTTCTTAGAAGCTGTTGCGCTGACCATGGGAACTGTACGGTTATCGCGTACGTTCATTTTCTCGCAAGTCAGGTCGAGTGGAAGATAGGTTGCATCCTGATGCACTTTGTACATCTTAAATATATAATAAGTAGGAGTAAGTACCATATCTTTGTCTTTAGTCAGGATCATAGATTGCAGAACGTTGACTATCTGAGCAATGTTCGCCATTTTCAGACGGTCGGTATATTTGTGGAATACATCGAGGCTTAAAGAAGCAACGAAGGCATCACGCAATGTGTTTTGCTGATACAGATGACCTCTGACCGTTCCTGGTTCTTCGTCCCACCAAGTGCCCCATTCGTCAAGCAAAAGGGCAATCTTCTTGTCTTTATCATATTTGTCCATGATGGCGCAATGTTTTTTGATGACATCTTCCACTTCAAGACATTTGCCCATCGTCCAGTAAAAATCATCTTTGTTGAATTTGGTTGCCGCACCTTTGCTGCCGCTCCATCCTGTAACTGTATAGTAGTGTAAGGATAGACCTTGCATCCGGTGACCGACACGATTCATCAGTACATCCGTCCAGTTATAGTCGTAATCACTGGCACCACTGGCTATCTTAAACAGATGATTACCGTCATAGTTACGGCAATAAGTAGAATAACGGCGATACAGATCGGCATAATATTCAGGACGCATGCTGCCGCCGCATCCCCAGCTTTCATTTCCTACACCGAGATATTTTACTTTCCATGCCTTGTCTCGGCCATTCTTGCGACGCAGATTTGCCATTGGAGAATCACCGTCGGAAGTCATGTACTCCACCCATTTGGCGAGTTCTTCTACCGTGCCGCTGCCTACGTTTCCACTTATATATGGTTCGCAGCCCAGCATTTCGCAAAGGTTCAGAAATTCGTGTGTTCCGAAACTGTTGTCTTCAATCGTTCCTCCCCAGTTGTTGTTCACCATCTTCGGGCGGTTTTCTTTGGGACCGATACCGTCCATCCAGTGATATTCGTCTGCAAAGCAGCCGCCCGGCCAGCGGAGAACAGGAACAGACAAGTCTTTTAATGCATTAAATACGTCCGTGCGGTATCCTTTGATATTAGGAATATCCGAATTTTCGCCTACCCAAAGACCACCGTAGATACATGAACCCAGGTGTTCGGCAAATTGACCGTAGATTTCCTTCGGGATAATTTCTTTGCCTTGGTCGGCATGTACAGTGATGGTAGCACTCTTTTGTGCAGAAAGAGATACCGAGGCTGCCAGAAAGGCCGTGCTGACTAATAGTTTTGCTTTCATAAATGGAATTTGTTTAAATGATTATATAGAAGTTTGATTTTTACGATGATCATTCTCTTGTTCTTACGGTTACTTCAGTAAGCGTACTTCATAAACGGCAGAGGTCCATTCTGTTCCGTCCGGCTTAAAAAGAATCTCGCAGCTTCCTACTTTTAATTTACGGGGCAGGAGATAACAGAGTCTGATAAAACCGTCTTTGTCGGCTTTGCTCACAGTGGGATGAACGGTCAGTTTTTCGTTATTCAGCAGGATCACTGCTTTGTTACGGTCTTCTTGCCGTACGGTGATCATAAGCTGGCTTGCTTCTTCTTTTATTTTCAGGTTATAGCTGAACCAACCTTTAGCCCGGCGGAAATGACGGTCTTTGTGGGTTCCGGTTTCGGAAGCTTCATATTGAATGCTATGATCAGATTCCGGTTGCTGTTCACCGGGGAAGATCAGGTCAACTGTCCGGTTCGCCAGTTCGGTCGCTTTCCGTTCGGCTGTAGCCATTTCTTCCTGAATCGTTTTGAACTGTTCTTCACTGGCTTGGCGGAAGTAAACGGCATAACGGGAATTATGCAGGCGGAAAAACGGAATAAGCTCCAGTGATTTACTCTTTTGTGCCGGATAAACGTTTCCATCATAACTAAAAGCTAGTTTGCTTCCGCTCAGTTTGTGAAGAGAATGGCGGATAGAATCGGGATTCCCGATCAGCATCGGGACCTCCTGCAAAGGTGTTTGCCGGCCGTGGGCAATGTGACCGCCGCGGCTGTCGTCTGCATAGATTCCGTCAAGGTTTTCTGTTCCTGTAGAAGTTGCAAGAACGATGGGACCGTATAAGAAAGCATAGTAATCTTTCTTGTCGGGAATCTGCTCCAGGCTGACCTTCATAGGCAGATGGAAGGTGATAACATCTCCTTTCTTCCATTTACGCCGGAGGGGAAGGTATGTACTGGTTCCCGCCTGTATGTCAGAAAGGTGCTTCTTGCCGTTGATGGTGATTTCATACCCTTCTGAGTTTCCTGCCCATTCCGGTATACGAATCATTAATGTCAGGTTCTTCTTAGCGGCTTTGTCTATTCGTAAGGTAACTTTTTCATCATCGGGGAAGAGAGTTTCCTGCGTTAATGTAACGCCTTGTTCTTTCCAGTTCAGTTGTGAAGGAATAAAAAGATTGACGTAAAGCGTATCTTGTTGATGCGCATAAATAAATTCACCATACTTGGTATGATTTTCCAAGCCTGAACCGACACAGCACCACATCGATGTTTCCGGTTGCGAGTATACCCGATAATGTCCGGGACGCATCGGAGTAAAGTAGACGAATCCGCCTTTATCCGGTTCTTGTGATGACAGGATATGATTGTAGAGTGCACGTTCATAATAATCTACATAACGTGGGTCCGGTTTGTTGGAGTTGTCAACGTCTCCGGAGTTCTGATAAAGCATTTTGGTCAGCCGGAGCATGTTGTAAGTATTGCAAGTCTCCGGTCCCTGAACGTCATTCAGCATAGACGTAAAGTTGTCCGATGGATGAAAATGTTCGCGTACGCTGTTCCCGCCGATACACACGGAACGGTGATTGACTACGGTATTCCAGAAAAAACGGGCTGCATGATCCCATTCTGCTGCATGATTCCAGTCTTTGTCATTCTTTGAAACTTCGGCTACCCGTTTGTATCCGATTACTTTAGGAATTTGTGTGTTGGCATGCATTCCGTTTAACCTGTCTTCGTTTTTGATAAGCGGGTCGAGAATGACTTTATGAGAGAAACGGCGTGCCAGTTTCAGGTATTTCTTATCGCCTGTTATTTCCGCTACATCCGCAAACGTTTCATTTAAGCCGCCGTGTTCACTGCGGAGCATATCCTGCATTTGGTTGTCGCTAAGACCGGAAGTAATATCAATCATCCAGTCGGTAAGATCAATCAGCATCTGACGTGCCAGATCGCTGTGAGCATACAGGTAAGCGTCCCGCAGTCCGGCATACGTTTTGTGTATATTATAGAGGGGTACCCATTTGCCGTTTAAGCTGAAGCCTCCGGCACGAATGTCACCTGCTTTGATTTCTTTCCAAAGTTGGAGGCTACCGGGTGTTCCTCCGATAAATCCTGTGCCGACAGCTTGCTGTGCACGGTGTAGTTCGTTGAGCATATAGTTGAGACGGTGGTATATCGCCGTATCTCCGGTGGCGGCATACATCATGGAAAGTGCGGAAAGGTAATGTCCGCCGATGTGACCGTCCAGTCCTGTATTCTCCCAGTTGGTATAGCTTGGGGCTTTGGGTGTCAGTCCGGCTTCGCGAAGGAAAGGAGCTGATAATCTGTCCGGGTCGAGAGCTAAGATATAATGTAAATCAGTCTGTTGAGCTTGCAGAAAAGGACTGCTTAATAACTTCACATCTTGAAGGGAAAAGTAAGAGACCTGATGGTTCGTCTGGGCTTTTCCGATGGAGATGGATATAATAAGGGCAAGTATGAACGAGGTGGTTTTCATGATAATAGCTTCCCCCTGACCCCCTCCAAAAAGGAGAGGGAATGAGGATATTTATGTTAATACTAAATTCAGGGAAAGGGGGAGAAAGGTCTCCGTGAAGCCGCTTATTTGAATTTGACAGCTGCTTCTTCTATAGGCAAACCTGCCTTGTAGCTTTCGATGTATGTGTTGAAGCCGGCTACATCTTCGGGTGTGGGTGATACCTCGACACCAGCATCGCTGACAAATACACTTTCATCCAGGAAATCGGCAAGAGATTGCCCCTTTTTATTGTTTACCAGGTAAGAACCCAGCAGGGCAATTCCCCATGCACCGCCTTCACCGGCTGTTTCCATAACAGATATGGGCGAGTTGATGGCTGCTGCAAGTACTCTTTGACCGACTCCTTTGGTTCTGAACAATCCTCCGTGACCTGTGATTCTGTCGACTTTGATCTTTTCTTCGTTGAACAAGATGTCGTTGCCAATCTTGAGAACTCCGACTGAGGCGTACAAATGAGCCCGCATAAAGTTTGCAAGGTTGAACTTGTCATTGGCCGAACGTACGAACAAAGGTCTTCCCTCGGCAAGTCCCGTAACAGGTTCGCCTGAAATGTAGTTGTAGGAGAGGAGACCACCGCAATCGGTATCACCGGTAAGGGCAATGTTATAAAGTTTGCCATAGAGTTCATCCATATCTACAGGTATACCCAGAAGTTCCTGGTATTCTTTGAACAGGTTGACCCATGCGTTAAGATCCGAAGTACAGTTGTTGCAATGTACCATGGCTACGAGGCTTCCGTCGGGAGTGGTGACCATGTCGATCATTTCGTATGGCTTCGACAATTCTTTTTCCAATACGATCATAGAGAAAGAAGAAGTACCTGCCGATACGTTGCCGGTGCGTTGCTTGACGGCGTTGGTTGCTACCATGCCGGTGCCTGCGTCTCCTTCCGGTGGGCAGACCGGTATTCCTGCCTTCAGATGACCGGATGCATCGAGTTTTTTACAGCCTTCCGGTGTGAGGACACCGGCATTTTCACCAGCCGACAATACTTTGGGCAGAATGTCTTCCAGTTTCCAACTGTATTCTTTCGAAGCAATCAGATTGTTGAATTTGGCCACCATTTCGGCGGAATAGTTGTTGGTAGTCGGATCTATGGGGAGCATACCCGATGCGTCACCAATGCCCAACACCTTTTCGCCTGTTATCTGCCAATGTACATAACCTGCAAGAGTTGTCAGGAACTTGATGTCTTTGACGTGCGCTTCGTTGTCCAGAATAGCCTGGTACAAATGAGAAATGCTCCATCTCAACGGGATGTTATAGACAAATAATTCGGATAATTCTGCCGCAGCACGGCCTGTATTGGTATTTCTCCAAGTGCGGAAAGGCACGAGGATTTCTTCTTTTTCATTGAAAGGCATGTAACCATGCATCATGGCGCTGACACCGATGGCTGCCAGTGTTTCGATCTCTGTGTCGTATAATTTCTTCACGTTGGAGCGGAGGTCGGCGTAGCAATCTTGCAGTCCGGACCAGATGGCATCAATGCTGTAAGTCCAAAGTCCGTTGACCAGTTGATTTTCCCATGTGTGGCTGCCTTGAGCGATAGGTTTGTTTTCCTGGTCAATCAGAACAGCTTTTATTCGTGTAGAACCGAGTTCTATGCCAAGGATGGCTTTACCTGTCTCGATGGTTGATTTTGCATCTAATTTCATGTTGGAAACCGATATTTTAAGGTATAACAATAAGTGTGGAGAACAAAAACTGAGTCTGCTTTCAAAAGGCGGAAGTGTCTTTAATTCGGGTTGAATTAAAAGTCGCCAGTATCCATATTGTGTGTGACTAAAAAGTCGGTACCAATGGAGATGGTACCGATTTTTTTAAGTGGACTCAGTGATTGGTTTTTAGCAAAGCGCTTTGTTCAGCATATAATATACTTCATTCATGCGCAGTTCTTTCTTGAAGCAGCTGATAGTCGTATCTTTATTGATATGTACCATTTCGATGCCTGCGATTTCTGCATAATCTTCCCAGTATTCTGCTGTCAAGTCGTATGAGAAGCAAGAGTGGTGAGTTCCACCGGCCAGAATCCATGCGCCTGCGCCTACTTCGAGGTTAGGCATCGGAATCCAGAGTGCGGAAGCAACCGGCAATTTCGGAAGTGGTTTCGGTTCGATACATTCTACATCGTTTACGATCAGACGGAAACGGTTACCCATATCCACTACAGTTGCGGTGCAGCCTGTTCCTGTCTTTGAAGTGAACACAAGACGGGCAGTCTGGCTCTTACGGATACCTATGCCGAGGAAGTGTACTTCCAGACGAGGCTTGTTAGCTGCGATAAGCGGACAGATCTCCAACATATGTGACTGTAGGATAGAACTGTTGGCACCATCAAAGTTCAGTGTATAGTCTTCGAGGAATGAACAGCCTTTCGGAAGTCCTTGATTCATTACCCATACAGTACGATAAAGAGCAGCCGATTTCCAGTCACCTTCAGCACCGAATCCGTAGCCTTCTGCCATCAGGCGTTGAGAAGCCAGTCCCGGAATCTGATCGAAATAGCTACCGTCAGTCTGACCCAGATCGTCAAAGTTGGTAGTGAATCCTTTGGCGCCTTTCGCTTTGAGGATAGCACGGAGAGCAAGCTCGGCTTTGGCAGCATTCCATACTTTCTGATAAGCTTCGGTTGATTTGTCTTCCAGAGAAGCGTCATGATCGTAGTCATTGAAGTAAGTAGCTACCAAAGCATCTACATCAGCATTTTTGATATCTTTGTGATATTCCATCAGCTCGCTTGCCGGGCAATAATCTACATGATAGCCCATGCGTTGTTCTGCTTCTACCTTGTCACCATCGGTTACGGCTACATTATTCATCTGATCGCCGAAACGGATGATCAGCATATCCTGAGAGTCTGCCCAACCTGCGCAAACACGCATCCAGACAGCAATCTTATGCAATGTTTCTTCTTCTTTCCAGTAGCCTACCACTACTTTGCGACGGATGCGCATACGGGTACAGATATGTCCGAACTCGCGGTCGCCGTGAGCTGACTGGTTCAGATTCATAAAGTCCATATCCATTGTATCCCAAGGAATTTCCTTGTTGAATTGAGTATGCAGGTGCAGCAATGGTTTCTTTAATTGTTGCAGACCATGAATCCACATTTTAGCAGGAGAGAAAGTATGCATCCAAGTGATGACGCCTACACATTTGTCATCGTTGTTGGCTGCTTTGAATACAGCTTCCACCTCTTTAGAAGAGTTGGCCGTTCCTTTGTATACTACTTTAACAGGAAGTTTGCCCGATTCATTCAGACCGTTAACCATTTCGTTAGAGTGTGCGTCTACTGCGATTACTGCATCACCTCCGTACAAGAGCTGTGCTCCTGTTACGAACCATACTTCATACTGATCAAATACGTTATTCATAATTTATTGAATTGACAATTGACAATTGACAATTGACAATGAGAGAATGTCGAAAGTCAAATGGCAATTGCGGGTTATTATTAATTGTTTTTTGTTGTTTTAATTATAGATATTAATAATTTGTTTATTTCTGTGCTGTCATTATTGATGCTCTCATATTGTTCCCGAGTGATATACTCTGTTCTAATCAATAATTCCAGCCAATACTCTGTTTCGTTCGCTTCCTTAAGTGCTATATTCAGCTTATTAATAAAATCAGCCCGACTTTGTGCTTGCTCAGCCTCACGAATATTGGCACCAATACTGGTCCCGGATCGCAATATTTGCTTACTCATCACAAACTCCTTTTGTTCATTTACTAAAAACTTATATAAATTCACAATCCGAACAGCGAACTCCAAACTTTTATCTTTTACTACATTATCCTTCATGTCCTCTCGCATTAATTGTCAATTGTCAACTGTCAATTGTCAATTATTTTATTGTCCGTAGTAAGCGTTCGGACCATGCTTGCGGCTGAAGTGTTTCTCTACCAGCAGCGGGTTCATTGTTAAATTGGGATTCACGGCATAAGCAATGCTTGCCATTTTGGCAACTTGTTCCATCACTACTGCATTGTGTACGGCATCGTGTGCGTCTTTTCCCCAAGAGAAAGGACCATGATTCTTGACCAATACTCCCGGTGTATGTACAGGGTTCAGGCCTTCGAAACGTTTTACGATCACGTTTCCGGTTTCCAGTTCATAGGCACCTTTTACTTCAGCTTCCGTCATATCCGCTGTGCAGGGGATTGCATCATGGAAATAGTCAGCGTGAGTTGTCCCGATATTGGGAATATCACAACCGGCCTGCGCCCATGCGGTAGCATAAGTAGAGTGGGTATGCACCACTCCGCCGATTTCGGGGAATGCTTTGTAGAGTACCACGTGAGTAGGAGTATCTGAGGATGGCTTCAGCCGTCCTTCGACGACTTTGCCATCCAGGTCCACTACTACCATATCTTCCGCTTTCATATCATCATAACTGACTCCACTGGGTTTGATGACTACCAGTCCCGTTTCACGGTCGATGGCAGAAACATTTCCCCATGTAAAGATGACTAATCCATGCTTTACCAATTCGAGATTGGCATGAAATACTTTTTCTTTCAGTTCTTCCAGCATATTGATTATAATTTAAATTTCGGGTCCTTGCGGTAGGCTTTGCCGTTGAATTTATACAAGGCTGCACCCCGTTTGGAACCCAGTTTATCGATTTTATCCGTCTTTTCGATAAAGTCCATTTCTGCGACACGCTTGCGGAAATTCCGTTTGTCCATCGGTTCGCCGTAAATAGCTTCGTAGAGACTTTGCAGTTGGGACAGTGTGAACAGCTTCGGCAACAGATTGAATCCGATAGGCTCGACAGATGCTTTCTGTTTCATCATCTCCCGTGCTTTGTCCACCATCTCCGGATGGTCGAAAATCAGTGCGGGGAGTTCGTTGATGTTTACCCAGTAAGCATTGTGCTTCTGAACCAGTTCGCGGTCATACTCATTGATGTTGATCAGCGCATAGTAGGCAATCGAAACTACCCTTTCGCCCGGATCGCGGTCGATGGCGCCGAAGGCTCCCACCTGTTCCATGTATACGTTTTCCAAACCTGTAAGTTCAGCCAGTACACGTTTGGCAGCGTCGTCCACGCTTTCGTCTTTTTGCACGAATCCTCCCATCAGTGACCATTCGCCCATTGCCGGTTCGAAGTTTCTCTTCAGCAGCAGCAGGCTTATTTCGCCTTCATTAAAACCGAAGATGATGCAGTCGATACCGAGATAGAAGGTAGGATTCGAACTATAATAGTTTTTCATCGTTTGAATGAATTTATTTAATTACCAGAAATACCAGTAGAAGGCACCTGTGATAGCAAGGATGATTACTGTATGAATGATATCCCAGTGATCCCAGCTTGCGCGGGTAGCCGCTTTTTGTTCTTTCGTTGCCGTACCGAATACCAGTCCCTGAATCTTTTCAGCTGTCGGAGCTTCCGTGGCAAGGCTGACTACGATGACTACGATGATACAGAACAGGAACATCCATCCGCAGAAGAACAGCCAGTTCATATCGTAGAACAAATATTTGAAGGTAGAATCTGCCACTTCACCTGCGTTGCTGTAATATACTTTGGCACCCAGACGAGTCAGACCGATGATCATACCGGCGATCAATCCCCACATACCACCTTGTGCGGAAGTACGTTTCCAGCAGATACCCAGCAGGAAGGCAGCGGCAATACCCGGAGCCAATACAGACTGAACGTCCTGCAAATAAGTATAAAGTACATCACCTACGCTACGCATGATAGGAATCCAGAGAATACCGAGGATTACGATCACTACAGTTGCTATCTGACCAATACCCACCAGTTTCTTTTCCGGAGTCTCCGGACGGAAGCGTTTGTAGAAATCGATTGTAAACAACATGGCAGATGAGTTGAACAGTGAAGCCAGCGAACTCATCAAGGCAGCGAGGATACCGCATACTACCAGACCTTTCACACCGGCAGGAAGCAATTTAGCTACCAGAGTAGGGAAGGCGGCGTCAGCGTTGGCAGTACCATTGGCAAGCATCGGGAGGAAACCTTCGCCACCGGCACCGATATATTTCTGATGTAATGCGAAAGCAATCATACCCGGAATCAGGAACAGGAATACAGGCAACAGTTTCAGGTAAGCGCCGAAGATAGTACCGCGACGAGCCTCTTTTTCATTCTTTCCGGAAAGTACACGTTGTACGATGAACTGGTCGGTACACCAGTACCAGAAACCGATAATAGCCGAACCGATCAAAGCGCCCAACCAAGGGAAGTTTGCATCATCATTGCTACGGATCAGGTTAGTCATCGTATCACCATAATCATTGACGGTAACAGCTCCACAGACTCTCATCATTTCGTCCCATCCACCTAATTCTTTGAAGCCGAGTACCAGAATGATTAATGATCCTAGCAGTAGGATAGGGGTTTGAAGAACAGAAGTATAAAGAACTGATTTCATACCACCGAAGATCGTATAAAGTGCAGTTAACACTACCAGACCGATAGCTGCAATCCAGAAGAAATCAATTCCCCAAAGCTCTTTGATACCGAATACTTGTTGGAATACAAGACCACCGGCATATACAGTCACAGCTACTTTGGTTAATACATAACTTACCAAAGAGATGACCGACAGGATGGTACGTGATTGAGGATTATAGCGGCGTTCCAGAAATTCCGGCATTGTATATACCATGCTTCGTGTGTAGAAGGGTACAAACACCCATCCCAGAATCAAGATCATCCATCCCTGAATTTCCCAGTGTGCCATAGCCATACCACTGGATGCACCGGCTCCTGCCAGTCCGATCAAGTGTTCCGAACCGATGTTGGATGCGAAAATAGAGGCACCGATCGCAAGCCATGTTGCGTCGCGTCCGCCCAAGAAATAATCTGCCGAGTCATTTTGTTTTTGTCTGACTACCCAAACAATAATACCGATCAGAGCCAGAAAAAAGACTCCGATTACTAGCCAATCTAATGCTTCCACAATAAATATGATTTATGAGTTAATATTATTTCTCTACAGAGAATTTGAAAATACATTCACTATTATAAGTTTGTCCCGGTTCCAGTACAACAGAAGGCCAGTCTGCCTTGTTAGGGCTGTCAGGATAATGTTGTGTCTCCAGACACACAGAAGCACGTTGGTTGTAAACGATGCCTTTCTTTCCGGTTACGGTTCCGTCGAGGAAGTTTCCTGTGTAAACCTGTACACCCGGTTCGTTGGTATATACTTCCAGAGTAATACCGCTTTCAGGTGAGGTGAGTTTTGCGGCAACTTGCGAAAGATCTCCCTTTGTGTTGAGTACCCAGTTGTGGTCATATCCTTTTCCGTTCTTCAGTTGAACGAAATCGTAGTTGTCGATCTCTTTACCTACAGCTTTCGGAGTGGTGAAGTCCATCGGAGTGTCTTTTACCGAAGCGATTTCGCCTGTGGTCATAAAGGTACTGTCTACCGGAGTATAATAGTCTGCGTTTACATACAATATATTGTCGGTTGAAGCTTTTGACGGATCACCTGCGAGGTTGAAGTATGAGTGGTTGGTCATATTGATGATCGTCTTTTTATCGGTAGTTGCGCTATATTTGATGTCGATGGCGTTGTCTTCAGTCAGTTTGTAAGTCACTTTAGCTGTCACATTACCCGGGAAGTTTTCGTCTCCGTCCGGTGAGACAAGTGTCAGTTCCAGCGTTGTCGGATCAATCAGATTAGCTTCATAAACTTTGTATTGCCAACCTTTCGGACCTCCGTGCAGGCAGTGGCCGAAATTGTTTTGCGGCAGTTGGATCGTGTCACCGTCCAATGCGAAACGTCCTTGGTTGATACGGTTTGCATAGCGTCCGATAGAAGCGCCGAAGTCGCTGGGTACATTAATATAGTCAGCAATGCTGTCAAAACCTAAAACTACATCTTGCATCTTACCGTTCTTGTCGGGTACCATGACAGACACGATACGTCCTCCGAAGTTAGTGATGCATACTTCCATGCCTGCCTTGTTCTTTAAGGTGTAAAGAGCTGTTTTGGCATTGTTCACTTCTGTTTGAAATTTTACCGGATCAAGACCGGACAAGGTCAGCTCGGAAGCCGGCTTGTTATTGCACGCAACCAGCATCAGCGCGGCAAATCCTGCAAGTAGAAAATGTTTTTTCATGGTTTTATTTTTAATGTAAATGAGATATTTATCTTATTTTGGGTGTAAAAGTAACACTTTTGTTTGGTGTATCAAATACACTCTTATATGTTGTGCAACATAAAAGGATAAGAACTTTACTGTTACGTATAAAACTATCGCATGTTCCTGTCTTCGGAGCGGGATCGTTATATTGCATTTTCTCTTTCTATATAGAGCTGGATAGTTTCTGGGGCTTGGAACCAGAGTTTCACCAGCTTGAAACTAAAGTTTCTTCAGTTTGAAACTAAAGTTTCCTCTGCTTGAAACTAGAGTTTCATCCGCTTGGAACTGTTGGTTCCGGCATATGGAAACGAATGGACCTACGCATGACCTGTCGGCAAAGTCCGGTAGATATAGAGCACTGTGACAGCAAAAATTGCCATCACAGTGCTGTCACTAGTTGCTGTCACTGCTTTACTTCTTCATTATAAGCGAGTTATGCTCTGCTTTGTGACGGTGACAGCAAAACACATATTTATTTTTCTATAGAGGGTTATTGGAGTTTCTTCCCCCAATATGTCTTTTGATTACCCTGGGCCGCATACACAATCGTATGTGTCCGCGGACTGGCTTCCCAGTCGACTTCACGTTGCAGATAGAGTACTACTCCGGCGCTTGTCGTGATGGTTTGAGTCGCTGCATCAAATGTCCATGTAGCATTTTTCCAGCTGCCGGAAGTTATCTTATGCGTACCGAGATCATAAGTCATCGTTTCGGACGTTCGTTGGGTGCCCGTACTGGTGGTCAATGCCAGATGTTCCCAGTCTCCGGCTATTTCATTTTCCGTGATAGGCGCTTGCGGAACGGCTCCGTAACGTTCGGGCATAACGAGAGGCCAGCCGTTGGCATCCCAGCGGATGCTGCGTACATGTCCCATCATGATGGCGTTGGAGTATTCATTGCCGCCTACGTTCACAGGGAAACGTCCTTGTGAAGTATAGAACCAGTTGCCGGCTCCGTCATCGAAGATGCCGCAATGGGAAATTCCTACCCAGCCGTAGCTGTTGTCGAACCGGTAAGGAGCAGTCAGTATCGGATATAGTTGCGCGCTTCCCATAGCGGAATTTCCGTGTATGTCTACATAAGGGCCGTCGATGTTTTTAGAACGGCAGACACGTGTATTATATTCTACCGACAGTGAACCGTAAGCCAGGAACAGATAGTAATAACCGTCACGATAGATCACTTCGGGACCTTCGGATGCCTGCCAGCGGCTGGTGCCACGTGTGGCGATTATCTTTCCATAACCCGAATTGTCTTCCCCTGTGATGTCCCAGGGATTTCCCAAAGCATTCAGCGGTTTGCCGTCTTCCGGATTTACCTGTAGGGCAGCGATACCGCTGTGCCATGAACCATAGATCAGCCAGTGTTCGCCATTTTCCGTTATTATATAAGTAGGGTCGATCGCATTGATTTTAAAATACCCTTCCCAGTCATTGATGCTGCTGCGCCCATAATCCGTCTTTCCTTTATCGCTGGCAGAGCAGACAACGAATCCTTTGTCTTCCCATATATTACTTGCCGGATCGGAAGTTTCCATCAGTCCGATAAACGCGCGTTCGGTCCATGAACCGTCAAAGTTGCCGTTGTTCTCAATTTCCGGTTTTCCGGTTTGGATGTAGTTCGTGATTACGATGGAATAATACATACGGTATTTTCCGTTCGATACTTTTCGTGCAACAGGTGCCCAGTATCCGTAAGACGGATTGTCAATCGGTTCCAGTCCCATCTCCTGACGGTAGGCATTCAGCTTTTCTTTGATCCATGTCGGGGGCGTTTCACTCATAGTTGCTCCCAGGTACTCCCAGTTTACGAGGTCTTTGGAACGCCGTGCGTGGAAGTGTCCGTTTCCGCTGTGCGCGTTGCCGTAAGAAGCGTCTGTCTGATACATATAGTAATATCCGTCATCGGCTTTCATTACCGTAGGGTCGTGTACGTTGGCAAGGTTCCAGTCATAACGGTTGCTCCAGGCTGAGAAACTTGTGTAGTCGTCTACATACGTGGGTGCTTCGTACGCTGCCAGTTCATCGCTCAGTGTCTCGGCGGGAGTCGTGAAAGAAGTTTCCTCCGAGTATCTGGGCTCTTCGTTGTAAAGGGTGACAAAGGCTCTTACGTAATACGTCGTTTGTGGAGTCAGGCCGGTCAGGGTCGTACTGATTTCCGATCCTCTGACTTCGGAGGTCGTGTCATAAATGTCCGGATGGGATGCCGTGGCGTAGCAGAATCCCCGTTTGACGATATTCACACCTTCCGTTCCGCTGATATTGGCGGATAAGGTTGCTTTGTTGTACCCCACATTCGTATATGCCGGCGTTGTGATGCTTAAAGCTCCGGATGCGGAGTTTTCATCGTCGTCGCTGCACGCTGCCAGGGCGAGCGTGCAACAGAGTAGAAGATAGATGGTTTTTAAGTATTTCATATCTCAGTCTTTCTTTTTTAGATTGTTTTGATGTTTATTCGTTAGAAGCGCTTCCGGTGTCCCATCCCGGATTCTGTCCCAGATTGGGTGCCCGTTTCACTTCGTTGGCAGGTATCGGGAAATAGTAACTCTTGGGATTGACAAACGTGCGTGAATTGACCGTTTCTGCCAGTCCGAAGGTATAGGAGGGAGTATCTGCGTTGCCGGTGACCTTCACTCCATAAAGATTCAGCAACTGGTTGTAACGGGGCTTTCCGGTTTCTCCCGTAGAGGTTACATTGTCATATAGTTTCCAGCGGCGTACATCGAAGAAACGATGATCTTCGAAAGCCAGTTCGATGCGTCTCTCGTTGCGGATACGTTCGCGGAGTTCACTTTGCGACATATCTGCGTAGGCCGGCATACCGGCACGGGCGCGTACCTCATTGATGTAACTGTATGCCTTGGCAGGACCTTCCGCTTCATTATAGGCTTCGGCGGCATTCAGCAGAATTTCGCCATAACGGAAAATCATCCATGCGTGAGGATAGGTGGCCGGTTCTTTGCAGGAAATGTTATTCACGAACTTTTTCAGATAGTATCCGGTGTAGGTGCCTCCCATGGCTGAGGTGTAATCCACTCCTTTGTCCGCATCCGAGTTGTAGCGTACGTCGATGGCACGTCTTTCTTCTTTGTCGGCACGTCCCCACATCATGCCTTGATAGAAGATGGTTTGTGCCAGACGCGGGTCACGGTCTTTATACGGATTGGCGGCATCGTAGGTACTGCCGTTCTCATCGATCCGTTTGCCGTTGCTCATTTCGTAAGCGTCCACCAGATTCTGTGTCGGGTTGGTACGTCCGTTTCCGGAGAAAGAACCGGTAAAGCCTACCGGCAGGAATACTTTTTCTACCTGATTGGTATTCCATACAGAGCGTGCAAGGATAATTTCATTGTTGTATACCGGATTGGTCGTGAAACATTCGTAATAGTCATTCTCTGGATTTCCCGTATTGTACAGTCGGTAAGGGTAACTTTGCTTGTTATTCTGAGTGATGAAGTCGGCTGCTGCCTGCGCCGCATTCGCCCAGTATGCGGTGTTGCCGTCCGGATTGTTCAGTTTGGAAGCACGGTAGAGCAGGGCTCTTGCCTTTAAAGCATAAGCGGCGGCTCCGTTGACACGTCCCCAGTTGGATGCTTCATCGCTGTAGCGGAAAGGGAGCTGGTTTTTGATCTGGTCGCATTGGTCGGCTACCCATTCAAGTGCTTCGGCAGCGGGAGTACGGAACATGTTCATTGCCGAAGGATCGGACAAGTCGAAGATGATCGGTTCGCCGGATTCATCTTCCGCAATGACAGGGGCAGCGCCGAACCAGCAGATTAAGTCGAAATGGAAGATAGCGCGAAGCAGTCTGGCTTCTGCACAGTAACGGTCGTAAAGGCGGTTGTCATCGCCGTCTTTCTCCGTATTTCCTACTACGGATGCCTTGGCGTTCTTCAGAAACATATTACATTTCCGAATCCCGTATAAGTCGGTGTTCCAGAAGCCCAGCAGGGGATGGTCGCCGGCGGTGTATCCGTCGCTGCCGATCTTTGTATAATAATGAAGTCCCCAGCAGGTCACTGCATTATCCGTCATACAGTCACGTGAAGCACCTGTGAACTGGTCGTCCGACAGTGGCGCCAGTCCGTCCGGCAGATTCGTGTAGATGTTGGCGAGGAACTCGCGTGTCAGGTTCTGGTTATTGAACACTTTCTTTTCAGACAAGGAGGCATCGTACTCTTTGTCGAGGTAGTCGCTGCACGAACTGCCTGCGAGTGCGAGGACCAGAGTAGCTATATAAGTTGATATTCTTTTCATAATTCTTTGCTGTTTTATTGAATGATTAGAATCCGATATTCACACCGAACGTAAATGAACGTGTCTTGGGATATGCCCAGATATAGTTGGTCGGGTTTTCCGGATCAAAGCCTTTAGGCAGATGGCTCCAGTTGCACAGGTTGTAGCCGCTGAAGTAAAGACGGCATTTCGTCATATTGACTTTAGAAATCAATCGTGCAGGAAGCGAGTAGCCGACTTCCACATTGCGCAATGAAAGGAAGTCTCCGTTGACTACCCAGATGGTAGACTCATTGTATGGATAGTTCCGGTCGAGGTCACTGAAGGAAGTAGACAAACGCGGATATTTGGCGTTGATATTGCGCGGGTCTGTCGGATCATCGGTATAATATCCCCATGTATTGGTGATTTCGTGAGTGGAAGTACCTCCCCAGCCGAAACCATAGTCCATATTCTCACGGCAGGGCACGGTACGGTTCAGATAGGCAGTCAGTACGGCACGTGCATCGAACCCTTTCCAACTGAAACCTAAACGGATGGTCGGGATTAATTCCGGAATATTCGTGTATCCGGTCGGTACTTTGTCGTAGCTGTCTATTTTACGGTCGCCGTTCGTATCCTGGAATACGGCATTGCCGAGCTTGTATTTACCGGTAGCGTTCCACGGATATTTCTGAGGATTGGCAACGACATCTTCATACGACTCCGGAATCAGGTCGGGATTACTGGCCCATTGTTTCCAGATCAGGAGCTGGCTTTGGTCGATACGGTTGCCGGTTCTTGCCTGATAAGCGTAATCGGGAGTCAGTTCATCCATTTCGGTGATTTTGTTGGTGTTGAAAGTCAGCATACCGTCGATATAGTATTCGAAATCACCGATCCGGTTGCTATGTCCTAAAGTGATCTCAAAACCTTTCGTTTCGGCCTTGCCGTAAGAGTCTTGCGGAGCGTTTACACCGAATAAGCCGGGCACGGTGGAACGGGATACCAGAATGTTGGAACGCCATTCCTTGAAGAAGTCCACAGAACCGTAGATTTTCTTGTTCCACAAGTCGAAGTCAACGCTGAAGTTTGCCATATCTGAGATTTCCCATTTGATATTCTTGTTGCCGGCTGTCGATTCATATACACCTTCCGTGTAAGATTGGGAAGTACCGAAATTATATCCGCCTCCTTCGGTGAATGTACCTTGGTACGGGTAGCGGCTGACGCCTGTTACGGCTTGTCCTGCCCGTCCATAGGATGCGCGGAGTTTCAGGAGATTCACGAACGAGTTCTTCAGCCATGATTCTTCGGAAAGTACCCATCCCACGGAACCGCCGGGGAATGTTCCGAAGCGTTCGCCGTCGGCATAATTATCACTGCCCATGCGGGAGATATTACCGGAAAGGATATACCGGTTGTTATATACATAGGTAGCCTGTGCATTATAAGAGAGGTAGCGGTTGGATGATTCCTGTCCGCGTACTACATTCTGATAAGTACGGATAAAAGCCTGGGCATTGACGGCATGTTTGCCGAATGTATGTTCGTATGCCAGTCCGCCGTTCATATTGAGATTATAGTAATAGTCACGTGGAGAAGTGGTGGCATTGGGCAATGCTTTGTACGTTCTCATGCGTTGGTATGTATATTCCGACGGGTCGTTGACATCAGCCATATAGTTATAGTAGTAGACATTGACATCGGCTTGCTGCACCTTCTGGAATGTCTCGTAAGAGTCGAAACTGAACGTCATCTTGGCTTTCAGTCCGGGAACGAGGGCATCCAGGTTTCCGGTAGCCGTTACGGTTGTATAGAGGTTACGGCGGCGGTTCTGTTCCACACCACGTCCGGCGATTTGTGCGGCACCGTTTTTACTGTCGCTGCTGGTCGGCATAAAGAATTCACCGTTCGGGCAGAATACGGGATACACCGGAAGATTTTCGCCGGCTCCCCAGGTAAAGAGGTTCCATACGTCAATGCCCGGTTGGGAGATATTGTCGATACGTCCGCCCAAGTCCATCGATACATTCAGAAACTTGTTTACATCGATGTCGATGTTCGAACGCAGGTTGTAACGGTTCAATACTTCCTGTGTGCTGTATCCTTCGTTCCATTCCGTCCATTTGGTGTCGAACAAACCTTCCTGGCGGAGATAAGAGAAGGAGACATAGTAGCGTGCACGTGCATTACCACCGCTGACAGACAGGTTGGTACGGTATTGCGGAGCTGCATCCCGCAGCATGGTGTCGTGCCAGTTCGTATTGAAGTATTTGTATTTGGCCATTCCTTCCAACTGCTCACCGTTGCAGACACGACGGTAGTATTCCAGGTCTTCATCGGAATATTCGGGACTTAATCCGTCCAGGTATCGTGCCTGATTACGGCTCAGCGCATAGTTATAAGAATTCTGGCTTTCGGGAATTCCGGCAATAGTCTGGAAGCCGACTTCTTGTGTGAAGTTGATTTTAGTCTTACCGGTTTCTCCGCGTTTGGTCGTTACGAGTACTGCGCCGTTGGCTCCACGCATTCCATAGATAGCGGTAGCGGCGGCATCCTTCAATATCGTAATCGATTCAATAGGGTAGGCATCGAGGAATGAGAGGTCACGTTCCACATTGTCAACGATGATCAGCGGACTGCGTGCGCTGGCATTCATGGTACGGATGCCACGGATATACATAGCCGTTTCACTCCATCCCGGTTCGGATTGCGCCTCATACGTCTCTACACCGGTGACAGTGGAGGTAAACGCATTCTGCAAAACGGTTACCGGATGTTTTTCCAGTTCTTCTCCGGTGACGATGGAGGTGGACTCTGTCACAAACTTCTTGGGTTTGCGGTTGAAAGGAAGCGGAGTTGTATGAGCATATTCATCCAGGTCGGCATCCATGACAATCTTGAAATTCTCTTCGAAGTCGGCAATGGCCGTTGTCGGCAGATAACCTACGCTGCTTACATAAAGCTCGTCGGCAGGTTTTACATTCTTCAAAGTGAAGAAACCGTCCTTGTCCGAGAGTGCGATGCGGCTTGCTTCCGCTACGTTGACCACCGCACCTGCGATAGGTTCACCCTCTGCATTTACGATTCGTCCTTTCAGTACTTTAGCATCTTGCGCCCATCCGTTGCCCAGCATGAAAGCTGTGGCTACGGTGAGCAGGATTCTTTTGAATCCTGTCTGTATGTTATTTAATTTCATCGGTTGCATATTCATTCAGTTAATTGTTCCAACCCGGGTTGTTTTCGATATTCGTTTTCCATACTTCTCCTTCCGGTATCGGGTAGAGATACATTTTCTCCGTAAATACCCGGTTCTGGGCAACTTTACGTGTATAGACAAACTTTCCGTTTTCCTTGGTAACCTCCATTCCGTAGATAGGACGTGCCAATGCTTTTTCCGCTACATTCCAGCGACGTACGTCCCATGCGCGATGATCTTCAAAAGCGAGTTCGACGGTACGTTCCTTGCGGATGAAGTTACGGCGGTCGGCAATGGTCTGAAGATCGCTGCGGTCTGTGAGTTTGGCAGTCATCCCTACACGGTCGCGGAGAGGCTGGATGGCATTCAGTACGTCCGCACGTGACCCACCAGCTTCATTCAAGGCTTCTGCGTAGTTCAATAAGATTTCCGCATAGCGGATGATAATCCAGTTACGGTAGTTGCTGCCGGTATGGTTATTGTTCAGGATCACTTCCGGAATATACTTGCGGGTATAGTATCCGGTCGGCGTTGCATTTGCATTTCCTTGCGGGTTATCCCGTTGTCCTTTGAGTACATTAATTATACCATTCCCCCAATTCACACCGTTGTAGAGTACGGTAGCCGCCAGACGCGGGTCACGGTTGCTGTAAGGATCATTGCTCTTGTATCCGCTGGCATTGTTGATGGCCGGAGTGGCTGTTCCATTATAAACAGGGGCGCCGGTTTCATCATAACTGCTGAAAGGAGACTGTCCGTTCGCCATATCGTACATATCCACTAAATTCTGTGACGGGCACAAACCTCCGTTGCCGCCTTCGCCTACCGGCGTATCGTTATAGATCGCTCCCCATCCTACAGCTACATCATTACGCCAGAAGATCGTTTCATTATTTTTCTCGTCATGTGCGTTCTTCAGGATGGCGTTGGTATAGCAGGTCTTCGGATCGGTATCGGTCGTGTAGAGTCCGTAGAGCGTTCCGTAATCCGTCATGAAGCTTTGCGCCGCATCGGCGGCTTGCTGCCAGCTGATACCCGATTCACTTCTGAAACGGTCGCTTGCCATGTAGAGCATGACACGTGAATACAGTGCACGTGCCATTGGCTGGCTGATACGTCCGGGGTTGCCCGATTCGGCAGAAGTAGCTTTATCCATCAATCCTTCTTCGCAATCTTTCAGTTCTTTCAGAATGAAGTCAACTACATATTCTTTCAGGGAAGGGCGGGTGGTATAGTTGCTGAGCAAGTCTCCGTCCGGATCGAGTACATCTGTAACCAGAGGGACGGGACCGTAGCGGAGAAACATTTCCCAGTAGAAATAAGCACGGAGGAAATGAGCTTCCGCCTTGTATTGTTTCACATAGGTAGCGTGTGCTTCTTCCGAGTCATCCGTAGCTTTGGGCACGTCGTCGATGTTCTTTAACAGCATATTGCATTTGCGGATACCCCGGTAATAGTGTTCCCATGTGCCGGTGAGTTCAGTGGCGGCACCGCTGGCATAATAGTTGCCGATGTTGAAACTTGTACGCGTGCCGCCGCTGGCGTAGCTGGTTTCGGCTAAGTCGGTAGCTGCATCCATCCATGAGTTGTTGATGCGGCAGGCACCGTGGCGCAGGAAGTTGTAAGTATCGAAATGGAACTCACGGGTAGTAGTCCATTGGCTGAATACCTCTTCTTCTGTCAGTTCGTTGCTGGGCTGTTTGTCCAGAAAACCACCGAATATATCTTCACAGGAAGTCAGGGCGATTCCGGCGGTTGCCAACCAAAAGGCGGTATATATGATTGTCTTTTTCATGTCTTATATCTGTTAGAATTTAATGTTTACACCAAAGTTCACAGTCTTCATAATCGGGTAACGGTTGGAACCTTCACTTTCCGGATCGCAAAGACCATCCAGCTTATCCCATGTGATGAGATTGTTTGCATTCACGTAGACGCGGCATTCGTTCATGGCTACTTTTCTGATCCATTTAGCCGGAAGCGAGTAGCTTAGTTCGATATTCTTCAGACGGAGGAAGTTACCGTTTTTCAGGAAGAACGAGTTTTTACGCTGATTATGGTCGCCGTAGCTGTCATAATGGAGCAGCGGATAACTGGCATGGGTAAGGTTGTATGCTTCCGACTGGTTGGGATTCCAGCGGTTCAGATGATGTTCTTTTACCTTACCGCCATTCACGAAAGCGTACATTGCTTCCGCATCATAATATCTGGAAACATGATCTACTCCCTGAAACATGATGCTGAATCCGATGCCTTTGTATTCGCATCCCAGAGACAAGGCGTAAGTGTTTTCGGGAACATCGCTATAGCCGATAAATGTTTCATCACGGCTATCGATAAATCCGTCTCCGTTCATATCACGGTATTTCAGGTCACCTACCTGTACATTGCCGAAAGTAGAAACCGGAAAATCGGGATTGTTCAAGTCGGCTTGGGTCACAAAACCATCGCACACCAGACCGAAGTATTGGTTGATCGGATGACCTTCCTGTTTGCGATAAGCTGTCTTTGTGGCGGGTTCGTCCATGTTCCGGATTTCATTGCGGGCGTGTGAGAAAGTCAGACTTGCATTATAGGTAAAGTCCTTTCCGATATGGTTCGCATGTTTCAGTTCGATTTCGAAGCCCTTGTTGTTGGTCTCTCCCAGATTGCCGGCAGCCATATTGACGCCAACCCATTGCGGACGGGTGAGATAAGGAGTCAGGATATCGTTTCTCTTTTCGTAGAATACGTCGATATTACCGTTCAGCAGTCCGTTCCATAAACCAAATTCCAGTCCCAGGTTGTATTTGTGAGCACGTTCCCAAGTCACTGCATAGTTAGGGTACTGGCTTTCATAGATACCGGTATATCCGGTTGTTCCGAAGTGATAGTCGTTGGCTATCTGTGTCCACACTGCCTGATACAGGAAACGTTGTTTTACGCCATTCACTTTGTATACATCGTTACCTACTTCACCATAGGATGCACGGATCTTCAGATTGTTCAGCCACTCCTCCGTTCCTTTCATGAAAGCTTCGTTGCTGATTCTCCATCCTACGGAGAAAGAAGGGAAGAAACCGAAGCGTCTGCCTCGCATGAAGTTTTCCGAACCGTTATAGCCGAAGTTGACTTCTGCCAGGTAACGGTCGTCGTAGCCGTATGTGGCACGCCCTACCAGTCCTTGGTAACGTTCGGCAAGGTCTGCCTGATAACGGTAGTCATTTTGGTTGTACAGTGCCATAGCGGTAATGTCATGTTTGCCGAATTTTCGTGCCCAGTTCAGCTGGAATTCCATGTAAAGTTTATAAGTGGTAGTCTGGTTATTGCCCAGATAAGCAAGTTCCGTATCCGTATTGAACTGGGTATAAGCGTCTATTGAATTGTAGTTATTACGGTCATTCAGTTCATAAGTGGCAAAGTCGGCATTGAAAGCACGCATATAGTAAGCGTCGTAGTCGAAAGATACCATACCTTTTGCTGCCAGCCCTTTGGTGAGCCAGTCCATCTTATAATCCACAATGAAATTTGTTTCATTGATCGTATTGGTGGAGCGGTAGAAACCGGCTTTGGCAAAACGTGCCACGATATTATTCTGGTATTGTGAGCTGCCGCTGTACAATGTCTTCTGGTCTTCACCTTCACCTACGGTATAGGATACCGGAAACAACCATCCCGGTGTATGATTCATTTCATAAAATGCCTGACTGTAAGTTCCGTCTCTCGATTCATTCGAGTTCGGTCCTCTGCGTTCTTCGAAACGTGTCCCGAAGTTGACGGAAAGAGTCAGGTCTTTGGTCATCAGGAAGTCGAGATTGGCACGGAAAGCGAAACGCTTGAAGCTGGAGTTTGACTTGTTTCCGTATTCGTCCTGACTGAATTCCTTGAACAATCCCTGTTGGTTATAATATTCGGCAGAAGTAAAGTAACGCATACGTTTGGTACCGCCCTGTATATTGACATTGTAGCGTTGTGCCGGTGCACTGTTTCGCAAAACGGTGTCATACCAGTCTACATTCGGGTAGAGGAGGGCATCGATTCCGCTGAGTTGTCCTGCTGAGGCTCTTTTATACATTTCGATGTCGGATGCCGAATATTGAGAAGGCAGTCCGTCGTTAGCCAGCGCTTCTTCCAGCAATACAACCGAATTGTAAGAATCCAGATAAGTATCCTGGCGGGTAGGGGACTGTATTTGCCAGTTGGCGGTCAGGCTGACGGTCGGTTTCTGTTCTTTACCACGCTTCGTTGTAATCAGCATCACACCGTTTGCACCACGTACACCATATACGGCAGTAGCGGAAGCATCTTTCAACGTAGAGATCGATTCGATATCATCCGGAGCAATCTGTGAGAACTCACGTTCTACGCCGTCTACCAGAATCAATGGTTGGTTGTCTCCTGCGAAAGAAGCACGGCCACGGATATAAATCTTCATATCATCAGACCCCGGCGCACCGGAAGTCTGAGAAGTGATTACACCCGAAATCTTACCGGCAATCGCTTGTGAAATATTGGCTGCCGGAGATTTCAACAGTTCTTTGGAAGAAACCTGCGAGATGGCACCTACCACACTTTCTTTCTTCTGCGCACCGTATCCGACCACTACGACTTCATCCAGCACTTCCGTGTCTTCCTCCATAGTGATATTCAGTTTCGTCTTGTTGGCTACAGGAATTTCCTGTGTCTTATAGCCGATATAACTGATTTGTAACACGGCTTTCGGTCCGACCGTCAGTTTGAAGTTACCGTCAAAGTCGGTAATGGTTCCGTTTGTAGTTCCTTTTTCAAGTATGCTTGCACCAATGGCGGCTTCGCCTTTGGTATCAACTACCCGTCCGGTGATCTGCTTGTTCTGCGCATACACCCATTGGCTGAATGTGGCGAGGCAGAGTATCAGTATAAAATTCTTCATGTATACTAAACTTTAAGGTTTAATTCTTTTTCTTTTTCATAATAGCCTGTATCTCATCGATTGTCAGTGCTTTGTTGTAGATAGCGATGTCGTCGAACATAAATCCGGGATCAGGGTCAGCCCATGTCCATGCCTGGTTTCCGCCCAATGAGATGTATTTCAAGTCTGCACCGTTGGTGAATATTCCGGAGATGGTATTGCCGTCACCGCTGCCCGACACTGTCCATGAGTTGGCGACTTCTCCGTCAATGTAGATTTTACAGGTGGTAGACGTGAGAACGGCTGTGTAAAGATGCCATTCATGATCCTTCAGCCAGTCTTCCTCACAAACGATTCCATCTGCTGCATATTCCGAGCAATAAACGGTGTTGACACCTTTCTCATTTTGTGCGGCGGTGAAGTCTGTCCATCCGTTACAGTTTATTTGGGCGAGTCCGCGGGATTGCAGGACAAACAATGGCCATATATTCTCTGATCCTGCCGACGGCTCGTTTCCGTATGCCGTGAATAGGGGAGAATAGCGATAATCGTCCGATGCTCCTGCATTCTTGGCATTCACCCATACACTGATACTCACTTCCTGAGATTCTACGGAGTGGGAAAGAGCATCCTGAGGCAACATCAGATAATTAGTGCCTTTAGAACCGGCTACATTCTGGAATATTTGTCCGAACCCTTTGTCTTCCACTGAAACTATTTTGCCCGAACCTACGATTTTTGCATCTCCGGCTCCTTCTTCAAAGGTATTGATGTAGACAGGAGTAGGCAGAGCCAATGTCTTGTCTTCCATAATCTGTTTGATCTGTTCCGGAGACAATTCTTTGTTATAGACTGCGAAGTCGTCAAACATGAATCCCGGATCGGGATCGCCCCAGTCGAACGCCTGATTTCCGCCTAAAGTGATGTATTTGTAGTTGGCACCATAAATGAATGCACCTTCAATTGTATTATTATCTCCGGTACCTGCCACCTGCCATTCGTTCTTCAGTTCGCCATCCATATATACTTTGGCGGAAGTAGCGGTGAGAGTTACTGTATAGTAATGCCACCCGTGATCGGCTAACCAGTCAGTGGCGTCATGATATAGAGCATTGGTACCATTTACATTCTGTGCATCATCAAAGTTGCACCATCCGGCATTATTCAGTTGTAATGTTCCTCTTACATACAATGCAAACATAGGCCAGTTGTCTGTATTGGCAGTACCTGCTATGCCCGGTGCCTGCCCGTGAGCACTGAATAATGGTGACCACATATAAGTGGATGAGATTCCGGCATCCTTCGCATTCACCCACATACCGATAGACATTTCTTTCGTTTCGGCAGAATGTGACATTACATCTTCCGGAAGCAACAAGTAATTCTGACGCATTCCTCCGGGGATATTCTTGAATACGGTTCCGAAGGCGCTATTATCATCTGTAACAAAGCTGCCACCGCCAATGATCTGTAGTTCGGTAGTCGTTTCGAAAGTAGCTTTATAAACAGGATCGGGCACATGTATTCCGCCACCGATATTCGGTCCCTGAGCATCGCTGTCCGAGAAAGTATTTGTCCAGATCTTCAGATCATCATAATAGGCTTCGGCTGTTTCCGTATCCGAACCATAGCCTAAATATATATAGGTCGCAGATGACAATAAATCGATCATATTGGAATAATCGAAGTCACCTACGCTCACAGCCCTTGTCTTTCCGGAACTGATGCTGGCATGGTTGTTGGTATCGTATTTCTTGGTGCCATCGATATAAATGGCGTATCCTTTCTCTGTGAAAGTCAAGGCAACATAATGCCATGTCCCGTAAGGCATTGCGTTCGTTACACTGACTTCCGGATCATTTACGTCCAGATAGCCTCCTGTGCCGGTATAGCTCAAAAAAGCATTTGCAGTGAAATACAGTTTGTTCGTTCCGTCACTGAATGAGATCAGTGCGCCTGTATGGTCTGTTTTAGTAGATTTTACGAAGAAACTAAATGAGACTCCTGTCTGGATATCTGCACCGATAAGAGGGTTGGGAATGCGGAGGTATCCGCCGTTGGCGTGCATAACTCCACTTTCTCTTTCATCATCCTGTACGATTTCCGGAATCTCCTGATCTGCACTGTATGCAAAAACTTCCCCCGATACAGGTGTTTCGCCTTCGGTGGCAGTAGAGTTGAAATCTTCGTCAAATGTAAATTCAGCTATTAATTTAGCGGAGGTATCCGGCTTTGCCGGAAGTTTTTGATTTCCTGCCGGTGGATCAGCTTCTCCCCAATCCTGACAAGAACTCATGCTGAGAACGGTAAGAATTGCCATAAGTAGTAACGGCCATTTCCTTGTCTTCATAGATATTGATATTAATGGTTCAACAATAATTCTACTCGTTGTAGTGTCGCAAAAATACAACTGATGAGTATATTAAAGGTGGACAAATGAATTTTCGAGGTGGATAAACGGTTATATAAGTGTCTTTTTTACACTTTGAGTATAATCTTGGACGGATGTCTCTTAAAATGAGCTCATTTTAAGACGAAGGGCTGCTATCATTGTTTCATAATAGCAACCCTTATATCAGTTATTCTTCGTTATTCAGCAGTGCGCTTGGTGTCACATTGAAATGTTTCGTGAAGCATCTTGTAAAATATTTGGGATCATTGAATCCTACTTCGTAGGCAACTTCCGCTATATTCATATTCTTCGTTTCCCGATTCTTCAGAATCAATTCCCGTGCGATGTTCAGTCTGTAATTCCGGATGAACTGTCCGGCGGACTGACCGATTAAGTTTTGCAGTTTTTTGTTCAGCAGGCTTTTGCTTACTCCGACGGCTTCACAAAAATCGCTGACTTCAAAATAGGAGTTCTTGTAGTTCTCTTTGATAACTTCCATTACTTGATTGAGGAACTTCTTATCACCGGATTCTTCTTCCATATTAAGTACGTCCACGTCCATATCAAGCGTAAATTTACGTTGATATCGTTTCCGGTTCTCCAGAATATTCTGAATACGGGTCAATAATAATGTCTCATCAAAAGGTTTCAGCAGATATTCGTCCACTCCCATACGATAGCTTTCCAGTCGGGCTTCTTGTGAGGTTTTGGCAGTCAGCATCAGGAAAGGAATATGCGAAATGGCAAATGTTTCCTTTACCTTTCGGGACAGTTCGATTCCGTCCATGACAGGCATCATCAAATCACTGATAATAAAGTCTATTGGATTACTATTAAGTATATGTAGTGCTTCTTCGCCATTTGCAGCTTCCAGTACATGATACTGTTCACGAAGAATAGACCGGATATATCCCCGCATATCAGCATTATCCTCCACAACCAGTATACTTAAAGCCTCTTTCTCTTTTGGAGAGCCGGAATCCTGAACAGGAGTTGCGGACGAATCGTTGTGATCAATAATGATTGTCTTTTCGTCTTTCCTTTCATTTCGTTGCAAGGGGAGGAGGATGCGGAAAGAGCATCCCGCATGACGGTTATTGAATGCTTTGATCTCTCCGCCGTGCATTTGAACAATCCGTTTGCAGAGGTATAAACCGATGCCTGTTCCTGCTTGTCCGTATACCGGATATTTCACTTGATTCTGCGACTGGTAGAAGCGGTTGAAAATCCGATTGAGGTCTTCCTCAGGGATGCCCGAACCACTGTCCTTGACGCAAATATACAGAGTCTCTTTTTCACTGTCTTTGGCGAAAAGAGCAGATAGGTAGAGAGACACAGTTCCCCCGTTAGGAGTAAACTTGATAGCGTTACTCAACAGATTGGTGACCACCTTACGCATTGCTTCCTCATCGTACAAGATCTCCGGCATTTCCATCCGGTAATAGCGTTTGAGCACAATGTTCCGCTCTTGGGCGAATACTTCAAACGGAGTGATCAGTGAATCGATAAATTTCAGAAAATTTCCCCGAGTCTTCACAATCTCCAGTTTGCCGGACTCTACCTTCCGGAAATCCATCAACTGATTGACGAGAGACAATAGATATTTGGAATTGCGTTCCACGAAGTTCAATTGCTCAATGACTTGCGGATTGTAGCTTAATTTCAACGCACGTTCGATAGGACCGATAATGAGGGTAATCGGTGTGCGGAATTCGTGGGTAATATTCGTAAAGAATGAAATCTTGTCAAGCGTCAATTCCTGTACTTTACGGGACATACGAATCAGTTGTGCCTTCTGCCTCGTGATTTTCTCATTCTGCTGAATCAGCATATGGTTTTGGCGTGACAGCTCATCCGTTTGATTTTCTAACAGATGCTTTTGCTGTTCCAGTTCATGAGTACGTTCTTCTACCGTGCGGTGCAGATATTCTTTCTGCCGTTTCAGATTACGGATGCGCCATTGATAGAATTGCCATACACTGACAGATAACAATACGATGATGAATAGAATAAACCATACAGTCTTATAGAAATAAGGTACAATCGTAATCTTCAGTTCCGTTATGTTTTCTCCCTCGTTCTCACCATCAGGAGTGTATCTGACCTGTAGAGTATATGAACCGGGAGGTAAATTCGTATAACTGGCGAAACGACGGTTGCCCGGAACCTGTACCCATTTATCGTCAAAACCGACCAGACGATAACTGTATATGGCTGTATTGTTTGATTCAAAGTTGAGCGCTGCAAATTCGAGTGAGAAAGATTTCTCTTTTTCATGCAGTTTCAGTTCCGTCGTTATGGCAATATCTTCCGACAAGTATTCGCTGCCCGGCAATATTTCTTCATTACCTATCCGCAGGCGGGTGAAACGTACTTTGGCAGCTGGAAGAGACATCGCCGGACGATTACTTTCGATTGCAACCAATCCGCCTACACTGCCGAAATAGAGTAAGTCATGAGAAGAACCACATGAGGCGTTCCAATAAAACTGTGTGTCAATCAGACCATCCTGTATGGTATAGTTAATGAAACGATTCTCTGCCTGGTGATAACAGGAGAGTCCATTATTGGTACTGATCCATAAGTTACCGTTGTTATCTTCCAGTATTCCCCGAACACTATTGTTCGGTAGTCCTTGCGCTGTGCTATAAGAGATAAACTGTTCTTTTCCTTGAGCATCGATTTTTCGTTGATAAATGCCATATCCGTTACTGCCCAGCCATAAAGTACCGTCCTTACCTTGATAAAAGCAGGTTATTTTCTCAATCAGGCGGGAGGACGGATCGTCCAGTTTGTAGTTCAGGTGCCTGTACTGGAATTCTCCTTTAGAGGAACGGGAATGCAGATCGATGATATAAACCCCTTCCAGACAACCGACCCAAAGTTTACCCTCCTTATCAATAATGGAACCGATACAGCCATGAATATTTTCAGCAGCCTTATCCGGTAACGGAGCAGTTATTTCCTTTTTTACCGGATCATAAAAATAGAGTCCTTGATTGGCGCCTATCCATATACCTTCATTAATAGGGTCATAATTCAATACTCCGATAAAGTTAATCGGAAAGCCTCCGCCGGTCTGTGAGGAAATTACCTCCAGTATCTGTCGGGGAGCTTTCAGATCAAGCAGATTGAGACCTCCTCCCCATGTACCTATCCATAAGTGATTGTCGGTATCGGCAGTCAGGGCACTGACGGAGTTGTGACTCAGCCCTCCGTGTTCACGTGTATAATGGGTGAAATCTTCGCTGTTCCGTTCTTTTCTGTTCAGTCCGCCTTCTACTGTCCCTACCCATAAGGTTCCGTATACATCTTCATAAATTGCATTGACAGGATTATAGGATAAACTTGACGGATTTTCCTTGTCATGCCGGTAGCTCCGTATCGATAGTTGCCGTGGATTCAACAGATTGATACCTCCGGTTTCCGTACCGAACCAGATATGTTCTCCATCAGTCAATATGCAATTAATAAAGTTACTGTTCAGCAGATTGGTGCCGCCATTTGGAAGGTCACAGGCTATACGTTCAAAATTATCCGTCATCGGGTTATAGATATTAATACCACGTAGTGTCGCGACGATTAATTGTTTGTCATCGGTGATAGCTAAATTTGTCAGATAATTTTGCGACAGGGAATAGGGATTGCCGGAATCATGCTCATATCGTTTTATCACATTTCCAGTTTTATTATAGCGGAATAGTCCGCGGTCACTGGAGATCCAGACTTCATTCTCTTTGCTGAGGAAATCCGAAATATAAGTTCCCGCTTCGAACTTCAGGCAGTCGGCTATGGGAGTGGTTACCAGTCTCTTTTGCGGACTTAATGCCACTTTTCGTATTTCTCCATTGTTTCCCATCCATATTTTCCCATCCTCGTCAATGTCTTTCAGAGCAATGTCCGGACCATTCAGATAGACAGGGCTGAGTGTAGACAGGATTTGCACTTCCCCTTTGTCATTGAATTCGATACGGTGAAGGGCGTTGTCGCAATGAAGCCAGATACAGCCTTGCGTATCTTTCATGATACGGGTAGCCGGTAGTTCCAGTATCTTTGGAAGTATCCCTTTCGGGTCATGGGGGATAATCGGTTTTAAAGTAGATAAGTCAATAATATCCGTTCCCCCTTCGGAGACGATCCAAAGGCGTTGGAAGGCGTCTTCACAGACATTGCGTATAAAGTTGCTTTTTAGTTTGCATTGGTGATTATTGGGAGTGTAGTTTACAAACTCATAGCCATCATAACGGGAAAGCCCGCCTCCGGCAGTCGAAATCCACATAAACCCCCGGCTGTCTTTGTACAAATCGTCGATAAAATTATGTGGAAGCCCCTCGTTCATGGTCACATACGTAATATTATAGCGGTCGGCAAACCGTTCCTGTGCCCGAACCTGTCCGGCCAGTGAACAGATACTATATATTATAAGGTATATAAGTAGGTGTTTTTTCATATATGTACGTATTAATAAGGGCAAAGTTAGAAGAATCTCTTCAATCACAAAAATGGGAAGAGCTTCTTTTCAGCAGATTATCGGATTGTCCACCAATCGTGTTCGTATGTCCACCTTTCATAGGGGAAACGGGGCGTATTTTTGTAGCATAATTGATGAACGAATACACAGATATTATGAAAAACTTGTTTTTGCCAGTTCTTTTAGTAGCAGGCAGCTTCTTTGTAAGTTGCACTTCTTCCGTGTTTACTCCGACTCCTTCTGCTAATCCTTGGGATGATAATTATTTATCAGTAGCCAAAATGGAAGATTACCGTCAATGGGGAACATACAATGTACACGATCCGTCCTGCCGGAAGCTGGGCGACTATTATTATATGTATTCTACAGATGCGATTTTCGGTGAGAACCGGAAAGAAGCGAGAGAGAAAGGCGTGCCGTTGGGATTTATCCAGATGCGCCGTTCTAAGGATTTGGTACATTGGGAATTTCTGGGATGGGCATTTCCTGAAATACCGGAAGAAGCGGTTCAATGGGTACAGTCTCATGCAGGAGGGCAGGGGGCGACCAATATCTGGGCACCGTATATCATCCCTTATAAAGATAAATACCGCCTCTACTATTGCGTATCCGCATTCGGACGTAAAACATCCTATATAGGACTTGCCGAATCAACTTCTCCCGAAGGGCCATGGACGCAGAAAGGCTGTATCGTTAAAACAGATGATTCTACCGCGATGAATGCTATCGATCCGAGCGTCATAGCAGATGAAAATACCGGTAAATGGTGGATGCATTACGGCTCCTTCTTCGGTGGTCTGTATTGCGTCGAACTGAATCCTGAAACCGGATTAGCCTTAAACGAAGGCGATTTGGGGCACCTTGTAGCACGGCGTGCCAACTATCGGAAGGACAATCTCGAAGCACCGGAAATAATCTATCATCAGGAGCTGAAACAATATTATCTTTTCACTTCCTATGATCCGCTGATGACGACTTATAATGTACGTGTCAGCCGTTCGGATGCTGCCGAAGGTCCGTTTACGGACTACTTTGGCAAGGCTGTGAAAGATACGACCAACAACTTTCCGATACTGACTGCACCATATCGTTTTGAGAACCATACCGGATGGGCGGGTACAGCGCATTGTGCCGTCTTTTCTGATGGTGAAGGAAACTATTTTATGGCACATCAGGGACGTCTGTCACTGCAAAATCAGTTAATGGTGTTACATATACGGCAATTGTTCTTCACTCCCGAAGGCTGGCCGGTCGCTTCTCCCGAGAGATATGCAGGGACTGCTTCGCGTCAATTCAGCAAAGAAGATCTGGTCGGTGAATGGGAAATCATACGAGTGCAGGAACCGGCATACGAACGTCAGCTGGAAGCCGGACAGATCTTATGGGGAGAGGGAGAACTGAAAGAGAAGGAATGGAACTTGTCCACCCGAGTGACTTTGGTAAAAGACGGCACGTGCAAAGGGCAGATGACCGATAACGAATGGAATATAGTTCAAATGAATGGAAAATGGTCCTTTTTGACCGAAAAACATCTATTAATGGTAGATTTGAACTCGGAGAAGATTGAGAATCTGGTTATCTTTGCAGGACACGATTGGGAGAACGAAACCGAAACAATTCTCTTTACCGGACTCGATAGCCGGGGACGTTCTGTCTGGGGAAAAAGAATCAAATAACTATATATAATTTTTATTGAAAACCATGAGAAGATACACAGAATTACTGGCTGCATTAGCCTTATCTACCGGCATGGCGCTTCATGCGCAAACCAATGAAATGGTGATCCAGACTAAGAAGTTGGGTGCTGAAATCCAGCCGACAATGTACGGACTCTTTTTTGAAGACATCAATTATGCTGCCGATGGCGGACTTTATGCCGAACTGGTAAAGAACCGTTCATTCGAATTCCCTCAGCGTCTGATGGGATGGAAGACTTATGGAAAGGTGACTTTGCAGGATGACGGTCCTTTTGAACGCAATCCGCATTATGTGCGTCTTGATAATCCGGGACATGCCCACAAGCATACCGGACTGGATAATGAAGGCTTCTTCGGCATCGGGGTTAAGCAAGGTGAAGAATACCGCTTCTCTGTGTGGGCACGTCTGCCGCACGGAGGTACAGGTGAAAAGATACGTGTGGAACTTGTAGATACCAAATCTATGGGCGAACATCAGGCTTTTGCCTCTCAGACACTGACCATTGATTCCAAAGACTGGAAGAAGTATCAGGTAATCTTAAAAGCGGGTGTTACCAATCCCAAAGCAACGCTTCGTATTTTCCTTGCTTCCCAGGGTACGGTAGACTTGGAGCATATTTCCCTTTTCCCTGTCGATACTTGGAAGGGACATGAGAACGGTCTTCGCAAAGACCTTGCGCAGGCTTTGGCGGATATTCATCCGGGAGTCTTCCGTTTCCCCGGTGGTTGCATCGTTGAAGGTACGGATCTCGAAACCCGTTATGACTGGAAGAAATCCGTGGGGCCGGTAGAAAACCGTCCATTGAACGAAAATCGCTGGCAATATACCTTTACCCATCGTTTCTATCCGGATTATTATCAAAGCTACGGACTGGGATTCTATGAATATTTCCTTCTTTCTGAAGAAATGGGAGCGGCACCGCTTCCGATCCTGAACTGCGGACTTGCCTGTCAGTATCAGAACAATGAAGAAAAAGCTCACGTAGCAGTTTGCGACCTGGACAGCTATATTCAGGATGCACTCGATCTGATCGAATTTGCCAATGGAGATGTGAACACGACTTGGGGGAAAGTACGTGCCGATATGGGACATCCGGCACCTTTCAATTTGAAATATCTAGGCATCGGTAATGAACAGTGGGGAAAAGAGTATCCCGAACGTCTCGAACCGTTTATCAAGGCTCTTCGCAAGGCGTATCCGGAAATCATGATTGTAGGCAGTTCCGGCCCGAACTCCGAAGGAAAAGAATTCGATTACCTGTGGCCTGAGATGAAACGTCTGAAAGCTGATCTGGTAGACGAACACTTCTACCGTCCCGAAAGCTGGTTCCTTAGTCAGGGAGCACGCTATGATAACTATGACCGCAAAGGACCGAAAGTATTTGCCGGCGAATATGCTTGTCACGGAAAAGGAAAGAAATGGAACCACTTCCATGCTGCCTTGCTCGAAGCAGCCTTCATGACCGGATTGGAACGCAATGCCGATATCGTACATATGGCTACTTATGCGCCGCTTTTCGCTCATGTGGAGGGATGGCAATGGCGTCCGGACATGATTTGGTTTGATAATCTTAACTCGGTGCGTACCGTAAGTTATTATGTGCAGCAGCTGTACGCACAGAACAAAGGAACGAATGTACTTCCTCTCACTATGAACAAGAAACCGGTAACAGGGGCGGAAGGACAAAATGGACTTTTTGCCAGTGCAGTCTATGATAAGGATAAGAACGAACTGATTGTCAAAGTAGCTAATACTTCCGATAAGACACAGCCTGTATCCTTGACTTTCGAAGGTCTGAAAAAGCAGGATGTATTGTCCGAAGGACGTTGCATCACTCTTAGCTCACTCGATCAGGACAAAGATAATACGCTTGAACAACCGTTTGCCATCACTCCGCAGGAGACACCGGTAACGATCAATGGTCATGCGTTAACCACCGAACTCGGACCGAACACGTTTGCAGTTTATAAATTCACGAAGAAATAAAATGAATAGCGTTAAACTAGTTATGATTTCATGCGTATTGGCAGCCTTTTCCGGGCTGTCTGCGCAGAATGACACTACTTTTGTAGCCAATGGCAATCCCATCATAAAATATAAATATACAGCCGATCCGGGTGCTATGGTGCATGACGGTAAGGTGTACATTTATGCCGGACATGATGAATGTCCTCCTCCCAGAGAACATTACCAGTTGAATGAATGGTGTGTATTCTCGTCTCCCGATATGAAGACATGGACGGAGCATCCTGTACCTTTGAAAGCCAAAGATTTTAGTTGGGCAAAAGGGGAAGCATGGGCTAGTCAGGTGATAGAACGTGACGGAAAGTTCTATTGGTATGTGACAGTAGAACACGGCACTATTCACGGAAAATCCATCGGCGTAGCCGTATCTGATTCGCCTGTCGGTCCTTTTGTGGATGCCCGTGGTTCCGCACTGATCACCAATGATATGACGACCGAATTTACCAAGATCTCTTGGGAAGATATCGATCCGACTGTTTTTATTGACGACGACGGACAGGCATATCTTTATTGGGGGAATACTCAATGCTACTATGTCAAACTGAAAAAGAATATGATCGAGCTGGATGGTCCTATCGTACCGGTTCATCTGCCCCGATATACGGAAGCTCCGTGGATACATAAGCGTGGAGACTGGTATTACCTTTCATATGCTTCTGAATTTCCGGAAAAGATATGCTACGCCATGAGCCGTAGCATTACCGGACCTTGGGAATACAAAGGCATCCTTAATGAGATAGCCGGCAATTCCAATACCAATCATCAGGCTATTATCGAGTTCAAGGGCGACTGGTATTTCATTTATCATAATGGAAGCATCAATACAGCCGGAGGCAGTTTCCGCCGTTCCGTCTGCATCGACCGTTTGTATTATAACGAAGACGGTACCATGAAACGCATTCAGATGACAACGGAAGGCGTACAATAAACAGATAATTATAGGGTTAGGTTAGATAATAGGTTTTTAGATTTTTGTTAATTGAAAAGTAAGGGCGTCCTTCCATTCCGGAAAGACGCCCTGCTTATTTAATTCTGATGAATAATAACTTATTCTACTCTGCGTGAACCGTCACCGATTACTACATCATATACTTTCGGGCTTCTGCCGAATTTAGCTTTGAAAGCTTCTTTTGTCTTTTCAACGAAGTTGTCATACAGTTCGTTCTTGACAAGGTTGATAGTACAACCACCGAAGCCGCCACCCATTACGCGTGAACCGGTTACACCATATTCTTTAGCGCAATCGTTCAGGAAGTCAAGTTCTTCGCAGCTCACTTCGTACAATTTGCTCATACCGTGGTGAGTTTCGTACATCTTCTGACCTACTGTTTCGTAATCGTCTTTTTCCAGCGCATCGCAAACATCAAGTACGCGTTGGATTTCTTCGATTACATATTCGGCACGCATATAATCTTCAGCGCTGATATCAGCTTTCGCTTCTTCAAGCATATCCATTGTACAGTCACGCAGGAATTCTACATGCGGATGTTTTTTCTGGATAGCAGCAACAGCAGCCTCACAGCTCTGACGACGCTTGTTGTAAGCAGAAGAAGCCAGTTCGTGTTTCACTACTGAATCCATCAATACCAGACGATAACCTTCCGGATGGAATGGGAAATATTGATATTCCAGTGAACGGCAGTCCAGACGGATCAAGCTGCCAGCTTTACCGAATACAGAAGCGAACTGGTCCATGATACCGCAGTTTACACCGCAGTAGTTGTGTTCAGTAGCCTGACCTACTTTAGCCAATTCAAATTTGTCGATTTTACCTTCACCGAACAGTTCATTCAATGCGAAAGCATATGTACTTTCCAGAGCAGCAGAAGAAGACATACCTGCACCCAGAGGCACATCGCCGGAGAAAGCGGTATTGAATCCTTTCACGTCTACGCCACGTTTGATCATTTCACGGCATACACCGAAAATGTATCTTGCCCAGCTTGCACGGGGAGCATCCTCTTCGTTCAGACCAAATTCTACATAATCTTTCAGGTCGATAGAATAAGCTCTTACTTTGTCAGTGCCGTTCGGTTTGATTTCAGCAAGCATACCTTTGTCTACAGCTCCGGGGAATACGAATCCACCGTTGTAGTCAGTATGTTCGCCAATCAGGTTGATACGACCCGGAGAGGCATATATAAATCCTGTAGTTCCATCAAAATGCTTAATGAAGCGACTTCTTACGTGTTCTATATCCATGATAAATCAATTTTATAAGGTGAATAAATTAAATTCAGATTTTTTATTCTACTGGAATGTCTTTATTTACGTTCTTGCAACCTACCAGACCGTAGTACAGCAAGTAAGCCAGAGCAGCGATAATTACCCAATAGCTAGCCATGAAACCGGCTACGTCAGCTACCCATCCTTGAATTACAGGCAGGATACCTCCACCGCATACCAGTACCATAAACAGACCGGAAGCAGCAGCCAGATATTTACCCAGTCCTTCTACAGCAAGGTTGAAGATACCACCCCACATGATAGAAGTACAGAGACCAACTAATACCAAGTACATAGCGTTAATGGGCACTTCTGCAAAACCGAATGACAAACCGCCAGTTGCGCTTTGTTGTAGTACAGGCAGATTCACCAATGTTCCTGTAGAAGAGAAGATAGCAAGGAATACTAAAATCAATCCCAAAGCGGATGTAAATGTAAGCATCGCTTTACTGGAAACTTTTGCACCGAGTGAAGCACCGGCCAGACGACCGATCAACATCAGGAACCAGTAAGTTCCTACTACGAAACCGGAGATTGTAGAAGCGATACCGGCACCGCCTTTTTCTACAGGGTCAGTAAGGAACAGGTTCAGAGTACCCGGTACACCTACTTCAATACCTACATATACAAAGATAGCGATAGCGCCCAATACAAAGTGACGGAACTTCAAAGCACCTTTCATCAGTGTGCTGATTGGTTCAGTTGTAGCAGCAGCGTTCGGTTCCGGAATGCGTACAAACAGGAGTACGAAGAATGCGAAAGCGAATACAGCCATTGCGGTGTACATTACAGGGAAAATCTGAGAGATAGTAGCTTTTTCGATAGATCCGGCGATCAGGATACCAACGAACATCGGAGTGATGGTAGCCATTACAGAGTTGAAAGAGCCGCCCACCTGGATAAGCTGGTTACCTTTGTTACCTTCACCACCCAGTTTGTTCAACATCGGGTTTACAACAGTGTTAAGCAAACACATAGAGAAACCTGCTACGAATGCACCAATCAAATAAACGGCAAATGCCATTTCCGGGCTTGAATGACCGGATAAGAATTGGATACCTACACCAATGAAACCGATAGCTACTGCGATCAGTGCTGTTTTCTTATAACCCACGCGTTGCAACAGGATACCGCTCGGAATACCCATTACTGCGTATGCAATAAAGTTTCCGAAGTTTCCCAGCATACCTAATGCGTTTGATACGTCAAACTGGTTTTTCAACACGATACCCATAGGAGCAGCGAGGTTGGTAACAAATGAAATCATACCAAAAAGGAAAATCATCGTAATGATTGCAATGATTTTACCGTTCTTTTTTTCTTGTGTCATGGTTCAAAAAAAATGTTAGTTTATAAAATTAGGTTAGTTGTTTTTTCAAATCTTATTCTTCTACTGCAAACTTGTAGACAGTGATCTGTTGGTATTCATCACCCGGCAGCAAAGTAGCCGATGGGAAATGCGGTTTGTTCGGGGTATCCGGGAAACACTGTGCTTCAAAGCAGATAGCGCTTCTTGCAGGGAATGTAGCTCCGTGTGCGCCTTCAAATCCATTCAGCCAGTTGCCTGTATAGAGTTGCACGCCGGCTTCGGTGGTATACACTTCCATGATACGGCCGCTTTTCGGGTCTTTGCAAGTAGCAGCTAGGTCGAGTGAGCCGCTCTCTATCTTGTTCAGTACATAGCAGTGGTCGTAACCGGCACCGAAAATCAGTTGCTGGAATTTGTCATTGATACGTTCGCCTACGGTATGCGGAGTACGGAAATCCATCGGAGTACCCTCTACTTTGGCAATTTCGCCTGTTGGGATAGAAACTTCGTCGATAGGCGTATAGAAATCAGCGTTGATAGTAACGATGTGGTCGTTGACGGTAGGAGTAGGAGTGGAGATACCGGCGAGGTTGAAGAAACCGTGGTTAGTCAGATTTACGACTGTGGCTTTGTCGGTTGTTGCGCGGTATTCGATAGTCAGTGCGTTTACTTCGTTTTCCAGGCGGTAGGTCATTTCTACTTCCAGGTTGCCGGGGAATCCTTCTTCGCCATCGGCAGAAACATAGTTGAATTGCACTGTGCTCTCGTCAAGTTGTATAGCGTCCCATACACGAGCGTGGAAACCGGTAGGTCCTCCGTGCAGGGAGTTAGGTCCGTTGTTGATTGTGAGTTCATGTTCTTCGCCGAACAGAGTGAATTTTCCTTTGGCGATGCGGTTGCCGTAGCGTCCGATAGTAGTGCTTAGGAAAGGTTCCGGGCTGTTGATGACGTGGTCGATGCTGTCGTGTCCGAGGATTACATTGGCATACTTACCGTTTTTGTCCGGTACCATGATAGAAAGAATGGCGCATCCGTAATTGGTTACAGCTACTTCCATTCCCTTTGTATTTTTGAGGATAAATAAATCAGTTTTCTTATCATTTATATCCTTTTGGAAATCTTTCCGGCTGAGCCCTGATAGATTCCCTTCTGTTGGGAATGTGTTATTCATGTCTGGTATTATTAAAAATTTCCTGCAAATAAAGGGAAATTCTTTCTTTCTCACAAATTATTCCGACTAAATATAACAGGTGCTTTAGGAAAGTTTAGCTTTATTACTTCATGTTTTTTTCGGAAATGACAAAAGTCTTGCCGTTGATACAGAATTGGAATTGAAAAATATTCGATATATAAACGAAAGAATCTTTCTTAAATGAATTTTCATCCTTCTTTTCTTAAAAAGTGAACAATTTTTTGTATGTTTGTTCCCGGATTGTAACAATCCGAGCGAATTTAATCTAAGTTTATAACAAGAAAAACTAAAATGTATCCATTAAAATTCGAACCTATTCTGAAGCAGACGCTTTGGGGGGGCGACAAAATTATTCCGTTCAAGCATTTGAATTCAGACTTGAAAGGAGTAGGAGAAAGCTGGGAGATTTCCGGCGTAGAGGACAATGAATCTGTTGTGGCTAATGGCCCGGACAAAGGTTTAACTCTGGCTGATATGGTGAGAAAGTATCGCGAGGAACTGGTTGGCGAAGCGAATTATGCTCGTTTTGGCAATAAATTCCCACTGCTTATCAAATTCATCGATGCAAAGCAGGATTTATCCATTCAGGTGCATCCGGCAGATGATTTGGCAAAGAAAAGGCACAACTCAATGGGTAAAACCGAAATGTGGTATGTAGTGGATGCTGATAAAGGAGCGAAACTGCGTTCTGGATTTTCCGAGCAAATCACCCCGAAAGAATATAAAGAGCGCGTGCTGAACAATACGATCACTGACGTATTGCAGGAGTATGAGATCAAGCCGGGAGATGTATTCTTCCTTCCTGCCGGACGTGTGCACAGTATTGGCGCCGGTGCGTTTATTGCCGAAATCCAGCAGACTTCGGATATTACTTATCGTATCTATGACTTCAACCGTAAGGATGCAAACGGAAAGACTCGTGAATTGCATACTGACCTAGCGCGTGAAGCCATCAATTACGAAGTGTTGGATGATTATCGTACCAAATACGAAGCGGTGAAAGATGAGCCGGTAGAACTTGTAGCTTGTCCGTACTTCACTACTTCCGTGTATGATATGACCGAAGAAATCAGCTGTGATTATTCAGAACTCGATTCATTCGTGATCTTCATTTGTATGGAAGGTGCATGCAAGATAAAAGACAATGAAGGTAATGAACTGAAAGTAGGTGCCGGAGAATCTATTCTGCTTCCTGCTACAACACAGGATGTAACAATTACTCCGGAAGCTGGAAACGTAAAATTGCTGGAAACATACGTGTAAATAATAGACAATATTATTGATAAAAGTATAGACCGGGCAGGCGAGAAAAACTTTCTCGCCTGCTTTGCGTTGTAGAAAGAAAGGCGTATCGATTTTGTCTTACAGACTGACAAATTCATATATGTGATGGAATTTAAGTTGGATGGTACTGCTGAAGAAGCTATCAAACAGATTAATGAAAAGCATTATGCACTTCCTTTTGAGGCAGACGGACGCCGACTTTTCAGGATAGGTGTCAATTTTAGCTCAGAAACACGCAATATTGAGAAGTGGATAGTGGAGTAGCATCAATTCTATCCCCATTCAGTTTTATATAATTTTTTTGGAAAGGTTTTAAACTTCTGTTGCTAAATCATTTTTTTCGTCTTATCATTGTATAAATTTACTAGTGATATATATGAATAAAAATGGATTTAGCCGTTGTGCGGAGGCGTACATCGGTCGTTTACGAAAAGAGGGGCGTCATTCTACGGCCCATGTTTATACGAATGCTCTTTTTTCTTTTACCAAGTTTTGTGGCACTACCCATGTTGCTTTCCGGCAAGTCACCCGTGAACGCTTGCGCTGTTACGGGCAGTATCTTTATAGTTCCGGTCTGAAGCCGAATACGGTATCAACGTATATGCGTATGCTTCGTAGCATTTATAATAGAGGAGTGGAGTCGGGCAGAGCTCCGTATGTGCATCGTCTGTTTCATGATGTTTATACGGGAGTGGATATTTGCCAGAAGAAAGCGTTGCCTGTCGGAGAACTTAATCGCCTCCTCTATGAAGATCCCAAATCGGAACGTTTGCGTCGTACGCAGGCTATCGCTGCCTTGATGTTTCAATTCTGCGGAATGTCTTTCGCTGACCTTGCTCATTTGGAGAAATCTTCGCTGGAACGGAATATCATCCGGTATAATCGTATCAAGACGAAAACTCCGATGAGTGTGGAAGTACTGGATACTGCACAAGATATAATCAGTCGGCTTCGCAACTGTCAGCCTTCTCATCCGGATTGTCCCGACTATCTGTTCAGTATCCTTCTTGGCGACAAGAAGAGAGAAGATGAAAGTGCATACCGGGAATATCAGTCCGCTCTCCGCAGGTTCAATAATCGTCTGAAGAGACTTGCAAAGGCTCTTCGGCTGACTTCTCCCGTCACTTCCTATACTATCCGTCATTCCTGGGCTACTACCGCTAAGTATCGTGGTGTTCCTATTGAGATGATCAGTGAGTCGCTGGGGCATAAGTCTATTAAGACTACTCAGATTTATCTGAAAGGTTTTGGTCTGCAGGAACGTACAGAAGTGAATCGAATGAATTTATCTTACGTGAAGAACTGTCGGATAGGACGGGTGTAAAATATTTAATAAGTTGATAGTCAGCATGGATCTGTTTCCGTTACTTCTTAGGTAACGGAAGTAAATTTGATGCAAAGATAGACAAAAACACAAATAAGAAACAAATTAAAGCCCACTTTTTTTAGTTTTATCTAAAATATAGGGTAAAAACATCTTTAGACATGAAAAATACTTATTTTCATGCCCCACTCCTTATATACCTAATTTCCATTGGTATATACCCTTCTACTTAGGGTGTAACTCTCTTGACAACATATTTGCTGCTGCTTTTCAACCTTTTTTCATTGTTCGTTTATGCTTTATACACTTCCGTTACCTAAGAAGTAACGGAAACATATGGGGTAAAAAAACATGATTCTAACAAAAGAGAAATCAGCCATCCTCGGGACCAAAAATGGGACAGGGGAGGGCGTAGCGTGCTTAAAACGCTGGTATGTGGCACATGTTCGCATACATCACGAAAAAAAAGTAGCCGAATATTTGGGGAAAATGGGAATTGAGACTTTTGTTCCTGTCCAGCAAGAAATCCATCAATGGAGTGATCGCCGTAAATTAGTTGAAACAGTTCTTCTTCCGATGATGGTGTTTGTTCATGCCGATCCGAAGGAACGGATGGCTGCTTTAACTCTTGCCACGGTAAGCCGTTACATGGTGTTGCGTGGTGAGGGAAAGCCTGCTGTGATTCCTGATGATCAGATGGCGCGTTTCCGTTTTATGCTTGATTATTCGGAGGAGGCAATCTGTATGAATTATTCTCCATTAGCTCGTGGAAAGAAAGTTCGTGTTATCAAAGGTCCTTTGACGGGACTGGTTGGAGAACTAGTTGCGTTAGATGGCAAAAGTAAGATTGCTGTCCGGCTGGATATGTTGGGCTGCGCTTGTGTCGATATGCCTATTGGATATGTAGAGCAAATTGGCGAAAGAAACTAAGAGGTGATGGGGACCTTCAATAATAGCATACAGGAGAAAATAGAAAAACTACAAAAAACAGTTGATACATTGCTTCATATGGGTGAGAATATGGACTGTATATGTGTCGACGATCTTTCACTACTTAATAAAGAGATCCATGAACAGATCAATGATCTGTATCCTTGTCACGGTAAGACTGCTGAGCAGGAAGCTGCTTTGTGTCTGTCTCTTCTGATGGGATATAGTGTGTCTATGTATGCCAATTCAGAGGATGAGGCAAAGAAGAAAACTGTTCTGAGGCGTTCGCAAATGATTCTGAAAAACCAATTGCCTTCACCATTGAAAATTCAGTTACACACAATCTACGATAAACTATTGTCATAGTAAATCTACTTTTTGGAAAAAGACTTTATAATTTATTGGGGTATTTAAATTATGAAACACGCATTTGACCGTTTTGTTCAATATTTGCAGAAAAACTATTTTAGTTATTGGATTGTATTAGGAATTGATACGTTCATAGCTTTGATTTGTACCTGGGTGTCATTTATCGGCATTCATTATATAACGGAGACTTCTAAAGAAATCACTTCTCTCTTTCATATTTTGGCGATTTCTGTGATTTCCAGTATCTTAGGTTCCTTTTTATTCCATACCTACCGTAATACGATCCGCTTTTCCCAGTTGAAGGAATTATGGAGACTTGCCGGAAGTGCACTGATAAAAGCAGTCTGTATTGCAATGGCTATCTGGCTTTTCCTGCCTCAGACGGGACTGCATAATAGTCAGAAAATAGTCTTTGTACTGTTTGATGGTATGCTTACTTTTATTGCCATGGTAGGCTTCCGTATTCAGCTGATTCTGGTTTATGAACTCCTGCTGAATATGCTGAATAAGAAGAATATGCATATTCTGATCTATGGTATTGATGATAAGAGTGTGGCATTGAAAGTCCGGCTAATGAACAGCTCCCACTATAAAGTGGTAGGCTTCTGTATCTACGGAACGGGCGACTCCATCCGACGCGTGGCTGATCTTCCCGTTTATTCATTTAAGGATGAAGAGTGCTTTAACAAGCTTATTCATAAGAAATGTATCGGCGGCATCCTGTTTGCCCGTTACGAGAATACCCGTGAAGAGGAAGACCGCCTGCTTCAGTATTGTAAAAGGAGTGGATTGAAAACGTTGATTGCTCCGAGTATCAGTGAGGCTGACGAAAACGGCAGTTTCCACCAATGGGTACGCCCTATCAAAATTGAAGACTTGCTGGGTCGCTCAGAAATTCATATCAATATGGAGGAGGTGATGACTGAGTTCTGTGGCAAGGTTGTGCTGGTGACAGGAGCTGCCGGTAGTATTGGCAGCGAGCTTTGCCGGCAACTGGCTCAGATGAACATCAAGAAGCTGATCATGTTTGATTCCGCCGAGTCACCTTTGCATAATGTCCGCCTGGAATTTGAGAAGAATTATCCCGATCTTGATTTTGTTCCTGTCATTGGAGATGTCCGTGTGAAAGAACGTCTTCGTATGGTCTTCGAAACTTATCAGCCTCAGATAATCTTTCATGCCGCTGCCTATAAGCATGTTCCGTTAATGGAAGAGAATCCCTGTGAAGCTGTGCTGGTCAACGTTGTCGGCTCTCGCCAGGTTGCTGATATGGCAGTTGAATACGGAGCCGAGAAGATGATCATGGTTTCTACCGATAAGGCGGTGAATCCGACCAATGTCATGGGATGCTCGAAACGCTTGGCCGAAATCTATGTACAGAGTCTGGGATGTGCTATCCGTGAGGGAAAAGTAAAAGGCCATACCAAATTTATCACTACCCGCTTTGGTAACGTCTTGGGTAGTAACGGTTCTGTAATTCCCCGTTTTAAGGAACAGATTGAGAATGGCGGTCCTGTCACAGTGACTCACCCCGATATCATTCGTTTCTTTATGACTATCCCCGAAGCTTGTCGTCTGGTAATGGAGGCTGCCACTATGGGTGAAGGCAATGAGATTTTTGTCTTTGAGATGGGAAAGGCTGTGAAGATTGTTGATCTGGCTACCCGTATGATCGAATTGGCCGGTTATCGTCCGGGTGAGGATATTGAGATAGAGTTTACGGGACTTCGTCCGGGTGAGAAGCTTTATGAAGAAGTCCTGAGTGATAAAGAGAACACAATCCCTACTGAGAATAAGAAGATAATGATAGCGAAGGTACGTCATTATGAATACACTGATATCCTTGATACCTATGGAGAGTTCGAGAAGTTATCCCGTACAGTAAAGATCATGGATACAGTGAAGCTGATGAAGAAAGTGGTACCTGAGTTTAAATCCAAGAACTCACCGAGATTTGAAGTTTTGGATAGATAACTAGAATGATTCTGAACACTAACATAAATCAACAATGGATACAAAAGAATTGAAGATTGCTGTTGCAGGTACCGGCTATGTTGGTCTTAGCATAGCAACGCTTTTGTCGCAACATCATCAGGTGACGGCAGTCGATGTGATTCCTGAGAAAGTAGATATGCTTAATCGTAAACAATCGCCTATTCAGGATGAGTATATAGAGAAATATTTGTCTGAAAAAGCATTGAACCTAACCGCTACGCTTGACGGTGCCAAGGCCTACAGTGATGCTGATTTTGTGGTTATAGCAGCTCCTACTAACTATGATCCGGTGAAGAACTATTTCGATACTCATCATATAGAGGATGTCATAGACCTGGTTTTAAGTGTCAATCCTGATGCTGTGATGGTAATCAAGTCTACTATTCCAGTAGGATATTGTCGTGGACTTTATTTGAAGTATGCCCGTAAGGGAGTCAGGAAGCTTAACTTGCTTTTTTCTCCTGAGTTTCTTCGTGAGAGCATGGCCCTTTATGATAACCTTTATCCAAGTCGTATCATTGTCGGTTATCCAAAGTTGATTGATAGCGAGCAGTTTGACGAGGAAAACGAAGCGATTAAGTCTGTTGCGGATATTCCTGCCCTAGAGAAGGCTGCACGTACTTTTGCCGCATTGCTTCAGGCAGGTGCAATCAAGAAAGATATTCCCACTCTTTTTATGGGTATAAAGGAGGCGGAAGCTGTTAAACTGTTTGCTAATACCTATCTTGCATTGCGTGTCAGTTATTTTAATGAACTTGATACTTATGCAGAGATGAAAGGTCTGGATTCTCAGTCGATAATACAGGGTGTTGGTCTTGATCCTCGTATTGGTACACATTATAATAATCCTAGTTTTGGTTATGGCGGTTATTGTTTGCCTAAAGACACGAAACAACTCTTGGCTAATTATCAGGATGTTCCTCAGAACATGATGACTGCTATTGTCGAAAGTAACCGTACAAGAAAAGACTTCATAGCAGATCAAGTCTTGCGTAAAGCTGGTTATTATACTGCCTCCTGCTCATGGGATGCCCAGAAAGAGCAAAAAATAACCATTGGTGTATATCGTTTGACCATGAAGTCCAATTCTGACAACTTCCGTCAGAGTGCCATTCAAGGGATTATGAAGCGTATCAAGGCGAAGGGTGCTACTATTGTAATTTTTGAGCCTACTATGCAAGATGGTGAAACATTCTTTGGTAGCCAAGTGGTCAATAACTTAATCAAATTCAAGGAAATAAGTCAGGCCATCATCGCCAACCGCTACGATTCTTGTCTGGATGATGTGAAAGAGAAGGTATATACTCGTGACATTTTCCAAAGAGATTAACTTTATGGTAACATACAATGTTAGTTTAGAGAACAAAGTGGTTTTGGTGACTGGTGCAGCCGGTTTTATCGGAGCCAATTTGGTGAAACGTTTGCTAAATGAGTTTGATAGCGTGAAAGTCATCGGCATTGATAGTATTACCGAATATTATGATGTACGTTTAAAATACGAACGCTTACAAGAATTGTCAGTTTACGGTGACAGATTTGTTTTCATTAAAGACAGCATTGCTAAAAAGGAAATCGTTGAGTTCATTTTCACTAACTACCATCCGCAGGTAGTGGTGAACCTTGCTGCACAAGCTGGTGTACGCTATAGCATCACTAACCCTGATGCCTATATTGAAAGCAACCTTATTGGATTTTATAATATCTTAGAAGCTTGTCGTCATCATAGCGTAGAGCATTTAGTATATGCTTCTTCCAGTAGTGTATATGGTAGTAATAAGAAAGTGCCTTATAGTACCGATGATAAGGTGGATAATCCAGTATCACTCTATGCTGCTACTAAAAAGAGCAATGAGTTAATGGCTCACGCTTACAGTAAGCTCTATAACATACCAAGTACGGGTTTGCGGTTCTTTACCGTTTATGGTCCCTGTGGTCGTCCCGATATGGCTTATTTTAGCTTTACCAACAAACTGTTGAAAGGTGAGACCATTCAGATTTTCAACTACGGTAATTGCAAACGTGACTTTACTTATATAGACGATATTATAGAAGGTATAGTCCGTATCATGCAGCATGCTCCTGAGAAGAAAAATGGCGATGATGGATTGCCCATTCCTCCTTATAAAGTGTATAATATCGGTAACAATCAACCCGAGAATCTCCTTCACTTTGTACAGATTTTGCGGGAAGAGCTTATCTGTGCAGGCGTTCTCCCTTCAGATTATGACTTTGAGTTACACAAGGAATTAGTTCCTATGCAACTTGGTGATGTTTCTGTTACCTATGCAGATACAACCCCTCTTGAACAAGACTTCTGTTTCAAACCAAGCACCTCTCTCCGAGATGGATTACGTAAGTTTGCCGAGTGGTATAAAGTGTTTTATAAATGCTAACATTTGAAAAAATGGAAGAAACTATCAGACTTTTGTCAATTGAGGATATGTTTGTTGTTCATAAGATAATAATACCTGTACAACTTTATCCTTACCCAATAGAAGGTGCGATTATCTATAAACGTCATTTAACCTCATATCCTTGCTGCAATAACATTGTGTCTGGAAAACTTTTTATTGACGAGCTTGATACTGAAGTTCTAAATGCTGTAAAAGTGCAATTCCCAAATGCTCGTTATGTTCATGATACATTCTTTTTCAATGTTGATATCAATAAATTTGTGTATTTGACGAATTATGGAATAGCAGAAGCTCACTTCTGTCGTTTTCCAGATACCTCTGATGTAGATTATTTGCAGAAGTTCCCCAATGGATTTTCTGGTATGATTTATCCTCTTTCGATTTATTATCTCAAATCTTATTCAGAGAATCTATTCAATAAGTTTTCTTTTATAAGTAAATATAATCCACGTTTTATTCGTGTAGAATATAGATGAGTGGGTTGCAAAATACAAAAATGCTATCGTAAATTTAGAAGAATAAATAATGAATACGAATTTTAAAGCATCTTCATGGTTCTTTATTTAGCATAATGTGTGCAAAAAATAAATCACTGAAGGTTTTATTTATCCAGGTTTACAATGTTACAAGAGACGACTGCTAATAACAAACGCATAGCGAAGAATACTCTGTTGTTATATTTCAGAATGTTTTTGATAATGGGTATAACCCTTTATACTTCAAGAATTGTTTTGAATACTCTTGGAGTTGAAGACTATGGTATATACAATGTTGTTGGTGGTGTTGTAGCAATGTTCGGATTCCTTAACTCTGCAATGTCAGCTGCAACACAAAGATATTTGACATTTGAGTTAGGTAAGGGGGATAGCGAAGGACAAATCAAAATATTTAATACATCTATACAAATACATGCGGTAATAGCCATTGTAGTTTTTTTGTTGGCAGAGTTCATTGGGTTATGGTTCTTGTATAACAAGATGGTAATCCCTACAAGTCGTCTTGATGCGGCAATGTGGGTCTATCAGTGTGCAGTTGTTTCATCTCTTGCTGTCATTCTATGCGTTCCGTTTAATGCTTTAATTATCGCTCACGAGAAGATGTCTGCATTTGCTTACATTTCAATAATTGAGGTGGTATTAAAATTATTAATAGTATATATATTAGTTGTTTTTGACGTAGATAAACTAAAATTGTATGCTTGCTTAATTCTTGGTGTCCAAATACTGGTATTAAGTATTTATATTAGATATTGTTTGAAGCGCTTTACCGAATGTTCTTACAAAAACATATTTGAGAAACCATTGTTTAAGGAGATGCTAGTTTTTGCAGGATGGAACTTGTGGGGTAATTGTGCAGGCATTTTGTTTAGTCAAGGTCTTAATCTCTTATTGAACGTTTTCTTTGGGCCAGTGGTCAACGCAGCTATAGCTGTTGCTGTCCAAGTAGAAAGTGCAATCCAGCAGTTTTCTACAAATTTTCAAATGGCAATCAATCCGCAAATCACGAAAACTTATGCCCAAGGCGATTTAGAAACGATGCATAAGTTAATATTTCGTAGTAGTCGATTTACATTGTTGCTTTTACTATTATTGTCTCTTCCGATAATGATGGAGGCTTCTGTTATTTTGAAGCTATGGCTAAAACAGGTGCCAGAACATACTGTGCCTTTTTTCATCATTATGATGTGCACAATTATTGTAGACTCCATGGCAAAACCTTTAATGCAAGCAGCAACAGCAACTGGAAGAGTAAAAAAATATCAGTCGATTGTTGGTGGTGTTTTACTAAGTATAGTACCGATTGCTTATGTTGTATTGAAACTCGGTGGTAATCCAGAATCCGTATTTATTGTTCATCTTGTAGTCTGTTGTATAGCTTTTGTTATAAGATTATATATTATACGTCCTTTGATAAATCTTAATGTGTTGGATTTTTTTAAAAATGTTTTAGGGAGAGCATTTGCAGTGGCTTTAATAAGTGTGGTATTGTCGTTATCATTTAAGGCGATGTTGCCAGAGGGTATTATTCCTGCAATTATTGTATGTGTTGTTTCCGCGTGTATTGTCGCAAGTGTTGGTTTTACGATAGGCATGGAAGCATCTGAAAGAGCTTTTATACTTGCTAAAGCTTCAAAAATATTTAGACGAAGATGATCAACATCACCGATAAATCTCAATGTTGCGGCTGTAACGCATGTGTGCAGCGTTGTCCTAAGCAGTGTGTTACAATGCAAGAAGATGAGGAAGGCTTCCTCTATCCTAAGGTTGATCATGCCGCTTGCATTGACTGCGGACTCTGTGAGAAGGTTTGTCCTGTGATCAATAAGAACGAATCAAGGCGTCCAATGCAAGTATTCGCAGTAAAGAACAACAACGAAGACCAGCGCTTGCGCAGTTCTTCTGGAGGCATCTTCATTCTTCTTGCAGAGCAAACCATCAAGCGAGGCGGTGTGGTCTTTGGTGCTCGCTTCGACAAGGATTGGGAGGTGGAGCATTGTTATGTAGAGACTCTCAAAGAGCTTGAATTACTCATGCGTAGCAAGTATGTTCAGAGTCGCATCGGTGATTCCTTCAAACAAGCAGAGCATTTCCTCAAGCAAGGTCGACAAGTAATGTTCGTGGGTACTCCATGCCACATATCTGCTTTAAAAAAATTCCTTAAGAAAGACTACAAAACTTTACTTGCTGTTGACATTGTTTGTCATGGTGTACCAAGTCCTGGTGTATGGAGGAGATATTTACGGGAAACGGTTCAAGGTGATATTGGTTCTGTGAATTTTCGTGCAAAACAATTGTCAGGCTATACTTGGGCTGGATATGGAATAGAAATTAGAGATTTATATCAGAAAAAAGTTCTATTTTCACAACAGGCGTCTCAAAATCCGTATATGAAAGCTTTTGTGAAAGGAGCAATCATGAGACCTAGTTGCTTTTCGTGTCCATCCAAAGATTGGAAAAACCAAAGCGATCTAACGATAGGCGATTTTTGGGGGATTTCAAATCATTCACCAGAGATAAATGATAATATTGGACTTGCGCTAGCGATCATAAACACTCCCAAAGGTAGTGAGGTAATAGCACAATGCCCAGAATTGACAACTTGGTCAAAGGACGTTGATATTGCAGTATCAGGAAACCCTTCTGTTCTAAAATCAAGAAAAAAACCTCTTTTTAGAGATAAATTTTGGATTTTATACATGAAGAATAAACCAATCAGTTATATATCAAAAAAGCTATTCAATGAATTCGCATGCATTATGATTATTGCACGGATAAAAGCAAAAATTTGTTGCCTCATGAAGTAGTTTTTCTGATTTAGTTTGCAAATGAAAATAGGTGTAATAACATTTTGGCAGTCCAAGGACAATTATGGACAAATCTTGCAACTTTTTGCTATGCAAGAATACTTAAAACAAAAAGGATATTATCCTTTTGTTATAAGGTATAATGGAGTAGATGATACTATATCAGTCTCTTTATTAAAGAGGTTAACTCAAATACTTGTTCACTTTCCTTCAAGAGTAAAAGGTTATTTTGACAGGAAGCGTGAGCTTAAGAAAACTCAAGTTTATAATAAATCTGCTGGCTATGAACAGAGAAATCTGCAGGGTTTTATTTTATCACATTTGACACTTTCAAACATTTATTCACACCGACAATTAATCAACAATCCTCCAACTGCAGATGCATTTATTTGCGGAAGTGACATTATTTGGGGTGGTGGTGATATGGCATACTTTTTAGATTTCGCTCCAGATTCGAGTTGCAAAATTGCATATGCTCCATCCTGTGGAGGAATGAAAAAATACCTCCGAGAAAATGAAATAAAAACACTATTGAGACGATTTGATGCCATTGGGGTAAGAGAACAGTCTGGAACTGATTTGATAAAGAGTCTTGGAAGAGAAGATGCAATAAAAGTGGTAGACCCAACGTTGTTATTGAATGTTGATGATTATAATAAGATTAGAGAAACAACATCAAGAAATAAACCATATGCTTTTATTTACCTTTTGGGGAATATAACTTCGTGTAGTATAGAAGATGTTATGCTTTATGTTAAGAAACAAAAACTTGATTGTGTCTATGTTGCATCGCAACTTCAATGTGACGATTACGAAAAGTCTTATCCAACAATGGGTGAATGGTTAGATTATATTGCAAAGGCAGATGTTGTAGTAACAAATTCGTTTCATTGTACTGTTGTGTCGTTAATGTTTCACAAACCTTTTTACACTCTAGCATTGGGTGGGGAAATGAAGCAAAAAAATACACGAGTTGAGGAGTTGCTAAAGGAAAGTAATTTGTTGTCGCGATTGATTGAAGAGAATATTCTTGAAACTGAGTATAATGATTTGTCTTTTAACTCTTTTGATGCTTATCGAATTAGGCAAGAGTTACTTAGTTATTCGTTTTTAACAGCTGCTATTTCAAAACATAATCAATAATGAAGATTCTATTTCTCATAGAGCGTCTTACTGGTGGTGGAGCTGAAAGAGTATGTGTTTCTGTAGCTAATAGTCTTGCTGCATTGGGGCACAGTATATCTATATTGTCTCATGCAGTAAGCAACAGAGATTATGATCTTGATCGTCGTATAAAAGTTTATACAGTATCTATGAATGACAATAAGTTCAGTCGGCAATGGCGTGAAACTAAGTGCTTCATAAAAATCATAAAGAAAGATAATATTGAGATTGTTGTTAATGTTCTTGGTATTTGGTTTCTCCAAAGTATTTTCTTCAGCAAGTTACTTGGCGCAAAGATTGTGTTTTCGGATCACAATCCCTATGAAAGACCTGCAAATGCTTTATTTCCTTTTTCGAGGGTACAAAAACTTAATAAATTTTTCTTTGCAAAGTTCTGCAACTGTACAACTGTCTTAACAAACAGAGATAAGGAGATTCTTGGTGACAGGAATAATGTTGTTGTTATGCCCAATCCTTTATTCCTTCCAATTTTGAATTATGTTCCTAAAAAAGAGAAAACAATTCTCGCAGTTGGCAGATTCCATGTATGGGAAGTCAAGGGGTTCGATTTGCTGATAAAAGCATGGGGGAAAATCTGTAGAGAATATCCAGAATGGAATCTTAAAATTATTGGTGATTGTAACGGCAAGGAGAGACTGATAGTCGAAGGCTTTATTCTAGAAGCTAATGCAAACAACGTTTCAGTAGAACCTTTTCGCAAGAACATAATGGAAGACTATCAGAAGTCTGAGATATTTGTACTTAGTAGCAGATATGAAGGTTTCGGATTAGTTTTAATTGAAGCTATGAGTCAGCGTTGCGCTTGTATTGCATGTGACTATAAAACAAGACAGGAAGACATAATCACAGATGGAGTGGATGGCTTACTTTGTAAGTCGGATGACGCAGAAGACTTAACAGAGAAGTTGCGTCAATTAGTATCGGATAAAGAATTAAGACATCACTTGCAACAAAACTCTACTTTAAGTTTGGATAAATACAAAGAAGAGAATATTGCGAAATTATGGGAGAAAGTTCTCTCTAATCTATTATAATAAGCCTATGCCACAGATTTCGGTAATAATGAGTGTTTATAAAGAGCCTTTAGACTGGATGGCTCAGTCTATTGATTCTATTTTGAACCAAATATATAGCGATTTTGAATTTCTTATTGTTGATGACAATCCAACGGATGATAAGCTAATTTATTTTTTGAATGATTATCAAAAGAAGGATAGTCGAATTAAAATAATTGTAAACGAGCAAAATGTTGGTTTGACCAAGTCCCTTAATATTGCAATAAAGCAAGCTCAAGGAAAATATATTGCTCGCATGGATGCTGATGATATCAGTTGTAAGAACCGTTTTCAGGTACAGTATGACTATATGGAACAGCATTTAGAGGTTGATGTGTGTGGATCGTGGGCATATAAAATTGGAGAAATGAGTTTATTAGATGAGAGAAAGATTATTTTACCTACTTGTAATGATGATATAAGATTAGGTTTCCTATTTTCTTCACAGATTATTCATCCGAGTGTTTTTGTACGTTCAGAAGTAATCAAGATGTATTATTATAACGAAACAGTTATAAAAGCTCAGGACTATGATCTATGGGCAAGCCTTATTATTGCTGGTAGAAAAATCTGCAATATTCCTAAATGTCTACTGTATTATAGAGTTACGCGAAAATCTCAGAAAATTGAATATACAAATTTGCAACAAGACACCGCAAATAATTCTCGTGGAAGATTGTTGGATTTCTTTCTGCCAAACGAAAACAAGTGGAACAAGAGATTACATAACAATATATGTACAGGCAAAATTGATAGTGCGGCTGAGGCAAAGGGTTGGTTAGAGTTTCTTCATGATTATCTATCCTCAACATATCCTCAATCTGAGATATTCTTGAAAAATACATTTAATAAAATATGGTTTAATGTTTGTCAAACCACAAATAATGACTTCTCCTTTTACAGATCTTCCGTTCTTTATAGTTTCTCAATCATTATTTATTTAAGATTCATCAAAAACAAATTAATATCCATATCAAGGAACATATGAAGTCTTTAATGAAAATTTTATGTTTGGTTCTCTATTATGGAATTGCGAGATATCTGCCACCAAGCACAATTCCATACATCGGAGAGTTTTGTAGAAAAATACGATACTGTTTATGCAAACACGTCTTTAAGAAATGTGGAAAACATGTTAATGTAGAATATCTTGCCTATTTTGGTAATGGAAGTGAAATAGAGGTGGGTGATTTTAGTAATATTGGTATCAATTGTTCTATCCCGAATAATACGGTAATAGGAAATCATGTAATGATGGGCCCAAATTGTTATATATTATCTAATAATCACAAGACAGACCGATTGGATATACCAATGTGCTTTCAAGGTCATTGTGAAACTAAGCAAACAATTATAGGTGATGATATCTGGATTGGGCGCGATGTCTTAATGACAGCTGGACGTAATATATCAAATCATTCAATTATTGGTGCAGGGTGCGTTTTGACAAAGGATTTTCCTGAATATTCTATAATAGGTGGAAATCCTTCAAAATTGATTAAATATAGAAAAGTATGAATTCGTTAAAAGTTAGGACTTTTTATGTATTTAGCATTATTGCCTATATCGTTGAATTTATTGTGCTTGGATTTATTGATACTGCTTACCAGATATCGATTCTCTATATACATACAGGATTGATAGGTTTAGCAACGTATTTGTATTTCAAGACAAAAAACAAGGCTAATTACTTTGATTTTGACTCAATATTCATAGTAATATCGTTGATCATTGGATACTTATCAATGTTTTTTTATAAGACCGATTTGCAGATTGTCTTACATGGTTTTATTCAATTGCCAGATAGCTTTATTAATAAAGGTATTATTTTATATACGATAGGATTAACATCTTATTATTTAGGTGGAGTGTCTGCAAAAGAATCTGAAAATAAAAGTGCTTTTTTTGTTCCGCATATTAGTAATACATGGCTTGGTTATTTGATTATCATATTGTGTGTCTTTTTGCTGACAAGCGATTTGCTTTCATATTATGAATCAATGTATCAAGGAGGTGAAGTTAAATCTTTAGCTGTAAAATATTCGGATTTTTTGATATGGGTAATTGTCGCTTACGTATCAATTGAGTGCCACAATAATGAATATACCTCTTTTCGGTTAACTAGTCACAATGTTATTCCTATTGTATCTGTTTTTGTAACTGCATTGTTGATTATGCTAAGTGGTTCTCGTACTTTAGCATCTTACTACATATTGCCGATTATGGGTGCTTATTTTATGTTTTCGAAGCATCTTTCATTGAAAGCTTTTGCTTTTATTTTTTGCGTGGTAGTTTTCATCATGAAAGTAGTCCAGTTTACTAGGCAAGGTAATGAAGTTAGTATTCAAGAAACCATATCTATTTTAAATGATTTGACATGTGTATCAAAACACACTTTTTTCGCACAAGTATATGTATCTGATAACGGTTATTTGTGGGGAGTTAATATATTGGTTTATGCTTTTGCTGTAGTCCCAGGCTTATCCTCTTTTGTTTTCCCAAATATGCGAGAAGTAGGTTCTGCAGAGATCTTGACCGATTATATATATGAAATAACAGGTTTCCCTGGTACTGCTGGATTAGGTACCAATATTGTAGCAGATTTATATATATCTTTTGGTGTATTGAGTGTAATATGTGGTATGTATTTCTTGGGAAAAATTGTCAATGAAAAATTACAAGCTGCTCAATCCGGTTCGATATATGCATTGTCATTCTATTTGGCATTAATGGCTCATTCTGCATTCATTTGTAGAGCAACATTTGCTTCGCCCTGCAAAACTGTTGCTTGGAGTTTAATTCTCACTTGGATAGCTGTTAGATTTGCAAAAAAATAATTTTCTTTTTGATAAAAGTTGATGAAAACGATTCTCTTTTTTACGCCAACATTAACATTGGGCGGAGTCGAAAAAGTGTTTATCACATACGCTAACGGCCTATGCGATAGCTATAAAGTTATTTATGCATTCTCGGATTACACAGACAACATTTTAAAGGTCAATTTGGACAAAAGGGTTTTGCAATACTCTTTAGGAAATAAACGAGCAAGGAAACTAATTTTACCTTTGGCAAAAGCTATAAGAAATATAAAACCAGACTATGTGATGACTGGTGGTGATATTGCAAATTCAATGACCATAATTGCATCTTTCCTTTCAATGACGAAAACGAAGGTTATTCTTTCTCAGCATAATTATATAGATGTAGAAAGTGCAAGGTACTCGCCTAAGACTCTGATTAACTTATTTTACAAAAGAGCCTATAAAATATTATCTGTATCTTATGGAATTGAAAAGTTCTTAGTCCAATTAGGAGTTAATAGAGAAAAAGTAAAGACGATATATAACCCTATAGATATAGAGGGGATAGAAGCGTTAAGTAAAAAAGATATTGAACCAGAACTTGCAGAATCAGAGCTTTTAGTTGCAGTTGGCAGGTTAGACAAAGTTAAGAATCTCCAATTGATGATAAAGGCTTTTGCTATCGTCCAGTTGAATCGTCCAAAGTTACGATTGGTGTTAATTGGTAATGGAGCTGAAAAAGAAAAGTTGCAGAATCTTGCATTTGAATTAGGTGTAGAAAATAAGGTCGTATTTACTGGTGCCTTGTCAAATCCATTCTGCTATATACGACGTGCAAAAGCTGTGTTGTCATCTTCTTTCTCAGAAGCTATGCCAACCATCTTCCTCGAAGCCTTTACTCTTGGAAAAACAATGGTATCCACCCCGTCAAAAGGTGCTATAGAGTTGTTAAGCAATTCTGACTTGGGATTTCTCATTAACTGTTTTGACAATGAGAAAGAATATGCATTAATTATTGAACAAGCCTTATATCACCCTAAAGATGTTTCTACCATTAAGGATTTTGCTTCCAAATTTGCTTTAAACAAGAAAATCGAAGAGTTAAAATTAATACTATATTGAATCGTTTAATCATAATGCCAGGAGGCGTGGGCTCACGCTTTGGCTCAATGTCAACCAAAGAGTGTCCAAAGCAGTTGATCGACATTACTGGCTGTGGGCGTACTATGATGCAGCAGACCTTTGACCGATTTTCCTTAATAATACCTATTAAGCGAGTGTGAGTTCTTCACAGTTGGGCTTCTTGAGGTCAACCGCGCTGTCATCGCTAACTTTGCAAGTACGACTCATTTATTATTTATATGTGCCTCGAAAGTAATGCAGACATCCGTATCCGTATTTTGTACAGCAGCAAAGCGCCAAGCATCCATCAGTGCATATCACCAACTCATCCCTACTTCCTGTGCTGACTTCTACGTTGTTTCAAATAATGACAGCAAGATGACTAAGCTGTTACAGATTTATATCAATAATAAATAATTATAATGAACATAGTATTCGACAATATAGTTTTTTCTCTCCAAAAAACAGGAGGTATTTCTGTTGTTTGGCAAGAATTGGTGTCAAGATTCCTTGAGGCTGGAAATAATAAGATTACTTGCATTGAGCATCCTAAGGATATAAAAAACATCTTCCGTAAGATGCTTTTTATTCCTGCAGAATGCATAAAGAAAGTAAATCCGCGTTTGCTTTCTGTGTCTCGATATCTGCCAGTAAGATATAGTTGTAATGAGCCTTTTATTTTTCATTCTTCATATTTCCGCATATGCAGTAATAAGAAAGCAATCAATGTAACAACGATTCACGATTTTACATACGATTACTTTTATAAAGGCAAAAGAAGAGGTGCTTTCTTGCATATATGGCAAAGAAATTATGCAATAAAGAGTTCGGATGCTGTGGTTTGCATTAGTGAAAATACGAGGAAAGACCTTTTGAAATTCGTACCTGGCACAGATCCAGAAAAGCTATATGTGATAAACAATGGAGTATCTTCTGATTATCACTCCATAAAAGAAAAACGTGAAGAGCTGAAAGATTGCCTACTATTTGTAGGACAACGCATTGCTTATAAGAATGGTGTGTTCTTTATAGATGCAATCAAAGATACAAATTACAAGGTGGTATTCTGTGGAGTTCCTTTAACAGCAGGAGAAAAAAAAATGCTCAATGAGAAGTTAGGAGAAGGTCGCTATGTTTCGTATTCTGGATTAGCAAACGAAGAACTTAATGTCATATACAATTCATGTAAGTGTTTGGTATATCCGTCGTCTTATGAAGGATTTGGTATACCAGTGTTGGAAGCTCAAGCAGCAGGTTGTCCTGTGATTGCATATAATGCATCCTCTATACCCGAAGTGATAGGTTCTGATAAGACCCTTTTGATGGAAGAACTCACAAAAGAAGAGCTATTGCAAAAAATATCATTGTTAGACGATGAGGAAATCAGAAGCAGAGTTGTCAGTGCTGGTTTGGAGAATGCTAAGAAATATTCTTGGGATGTGATATACAAGCAATATGATAAACTATACTGGAGGCTGCTATCATTAAAATAAAGTTAATAAAAATAATAAGATAACATTTCATATTATGAGCATGAAGCTAAGAAATATCCCCTTCAGTCCTCCCGATATGACGGAGGCAGAGGCAAATGAAGTGCGTGATGCGATACTCTCTGGTTGGATTACAACCGGTCCGCGCACCAAGAAACTGGAAAAGATTATCTCGGAATATGTGCACACGGAGAAGACTGTGTGTTTGAACTCTGCTACTGCAGCTATGGAGATGGTACTTCACTTGCTTGGCGTAGGCGATGGCGATGAGGTGATAATGCCTGCTTATACCTACACTGCGTCTGCATCGGTGGTGCGCCACGTTGGTGCTACCATTAAGATGGTGGATGTGCAGAAGGATTGCTTAGAAATGGATTACGACCGGCTTGCTGAAGCTATCACCGAGAAAACTAAGGTGGTGATTCCTGTGGATCTTGCTGGTATCGTATGTAACTACGATAAAGTGTGCGAGGTGGTAGAGAGCAAGAAGCATCTCTTCAGGCCTGCTAACGACATTCAGGCTAAGATTGGTAGAGTAGTCATCAGTGCAGACTGTGCTCATGCTTTCGGTAGCCAGTGGCATGGTAAACTGGCTGGTGAGATTGCTGATTTCAGTTCGTTCTCGTTCCACGCTGTGAAGAACTTCACCACTGCTGAGGGGGGGGCTGTCACTTGGAATCTGCCTTTTGGACAGGAGAAGGTGGAGCGTCAGCAGAAGTACTGCGGTAGTTCAGTGCCTTTCATCAAGGGCGAGACTTGGAATGAGTTCCTCTACCGTATGTGTCAGTTGTTCAGTCTGCACGGCCAGAATAAGGATGCACTCGCAAAGACTAAGCTTGGAGCTTGGGAGTATGACATCATTGGTCCATGGTACAAGTGTAATATGACTGATGTGGTGGCTGCGCTGGGGCTCATCCAGTTTGAGCGCTATCCTGCTATGCTGGTTCGTCGTCGCCAGATGATAGAAAAAATGAATAAGGCTTTCATGCCACTTAATGTGGCTTTCCTTAGCCATTACTCAGATGCAGACTTAGACACAGACCATAGTTGGGCATCGAGCGGACACTTGTATTTGGTTCGTTTGCTTGGCAAGACTCGTGAGGAGGCAAACAGTGTGATTGAGCAGATGGCTGAGCGTGGTATCGCTACCAATGTGCACTACAAGCCTCTGCCAATGATGACTGCGTATAAGGCTCTTGGATTTGACATAGCTAATTATCCGAACGCATATAATATGTTCGTGAATGAGATTACATTGCCATTGAATACGAGAATGACAGATGAGGATTTGGATTATGTGATTGAGAATTTTATTGACATCGTAAAAGCTCTTGGTTAATAATGGCAGAATCAACCATTGAAATAAAGTCTGTAGGAAAGGATATTGAATACATTGACAAGCTCGTAAAAGAGGTTGTTGATGTGCATTTAAGTGCCTTTCCGAACTTCTTCCTTTCTACCTTAGGTACTGGCTTCTTGAGGACTTATTATCGCTGTTTTGTAGAGCATAAGAATGGTAATCTGATTGTTGCTACAATGGATGATAAGGTTGTGGCTTTCGCTGCTGCTACATCAGAGTGCAGGGGGTTCAATACTTCTCTATTGAAGAAGAATCTGTTTGCTTTTGGTTGTCGCTTTTTGGTGTTACTTTTCACAAAGCCAATGGCGATAGTGCATTTGGCGAATAATATGACCAAAACATCGGAAGAGGTAGAAGACAACGAAGACTATGCGGAGTTGTATTCTATTGGTACAATAGCTGTAGTGCAAGGAAAAGGCATTGGCACAAAGTTGATGGAACGTTTGGAGGTACGACTGAAGAAGCAAGGAGTGGAGAAGGTATCGTTGACAACCGATTATGTTGACAATGATGCTACGTTAAGTTTTTACAAGAAGAATGGCTACGAAGTTCTGTATGAGTTTTTGACATACCCTAACAGAAAAATGTATCGTTTGATAAAAAAGATATGAAGCGAATCTTTGATATTTTGGCCTCAGGATGTGGCTTGTTGATACTCAGTCCGCTGTTCCTAGTGCTTGCTATTTGGATTAAGTTAGACTCTAAAGGACCTGTGTTCTATCGCCAAGTGCGAGTAGGTAAGGATAGCAAAGATTTTCGTATATATAAGTTCCGCTCTATGCGTACTGATGCTGACAAGAGTAGCCTTATTACTATCGGTGGTAGAGACCCTCGTGTGACTTACTCTGGCTACTATATCCGTAAGTATAAGTTGGATGAATTGGCGCAACTCATCAATGTGTTCATTGGAGATATGAGTTTGGTTGGACCTCGCCCAGAGGTGCGCAGATATGTGGATATGTACACTCCTGAGCAGATGAAAGTGCTGGAGGTAAAACCGGGCATCACTGATTATGCTTCCATTGAATATATAGATGAGAATATGCTGTTGGAGAAGTCTTCCGACCCACACAAAACATACATTGAAGAGGTGATGCCTGCTAAGTTGGCACTCAACATGAAGTATATAAAAAATCCAACGCTATTTGAGTACTTTAAGTTGATATTTATGACTGTTTTTAAGATTGTTCGCTGATGAGAGTATTAATGTTGCCAGCCTACTACCGACCAGAGCAGGCTGCTAGTTCTTACCTTTGGGAAAATATAAACGAGGCTTTGATAAACAACGGTCTCGATTTGTTGGTTTATACTCCGACACCATGCAGAGGTGTGGATGAAGCTACTCGCAAAGAGTATTGCGCAAAGAAGAAGGAAATGCTGAAGGATGGTCATTGGGTGGTGAATCGCTTCGCAATGTATAAGGAGGGTAAGAATCCTATCATGCGAACGCTGCGTTATATGTTATGTGGATTGAAACAGTATTGGTATGGTGTGACTGTAAAGGACATAGATGTGCTGTTCATCGTTTCTACGCCCCCTATCCAAGGCGCTATTGGCGCATTGATAAAGAAATGGCGCAAGGTACGAATGGTGTACAACTTACAGGACATCTTCCCGGATTCACTTGTTGGTACAGGACTTGCAAAGAAAGGTGGTATGCTGTGGAATATAGGTAGAGTGATAGAGAACTTTACTTATCGCAATGCAGACAAAATAATCGTAATCTCGGAGGATTTCAAGAAGAACATCATGGCGAAAGGTGTGCCAGAGGAGAAAATTGAAGTTGTGTACAACTGGGTGGATGAGCAAGCTGTAGTTGATGTACCTCGTAGTGAGAATACCTTGTTTGGCAAGTATGGATTGAGTCGAGATAAGTTTTATATTACTTATAGTGGTAATGTGGGATTGACTCAGAATATGGATATGCTGCTTGAGGTTGCGAAGGAATTGCAAGTAAAGAAGGATATTCATTTTGTCATAATTGGCGAAGGCGCATACAAGAAGCAGGTAGAGGAAATCATAGCTAGCGATGGTATTAGGAATGTAACATTACTTCCATTCCAGCCTTATGAGGATATATCTAAGGTATTCAGCCTTGGCAATGTAGGGGTGGTTATCTCAAAGCCAGGTGTTGGTGCTAACTCTGTACCGTCTAAGACTTGGAGCATCCTTTCTTCTTCTCGCCCAGTATTGGCTAGCTTTGATGAGAATGAGCTGAAGGATATAGTTCGCGATAATAACTGTGGTATATTCATAAAGGCTGGTGATAAGGAAGCTTTCAAGAAAGCTATCTTGGAGTTGTATGCAGATAAAGAACTTTGCGCTGATTATGGTAAGAATGGGCGCAAGTTTATTATGGCGAACTTGACCAGAGCCATTGGAACGCAGAAGTATGTAGATGTGATTAAGGCGGTTGTTAAGAAATGAAGTATTATATTTTCTCTCTTAATCGTATCTGTCCAATTGGCGCACATCTTGATCACTTACATGGATTGGTGACAGGGTTCGCACTGAACCATGATATTGACCTTTGGTTTGATATAACAGACGGTAAACTACCATTATAGCGTATGGTTGTGTGGGTAGTATTCGTTACCTTTATCTTCATAATTTAAAAAGTAAGATTATGAATTGTAAATGTTAAAATTAAAAATATTGGCGATGATAAGTCGCTGATATTTAATAGAAAAAAGAAATTGAGTGCTTACGTTTAATGATTATTGAAACATATTGCTAAGCCTATGAAAACTATAACAGACATTCAAATTTTCAAACTGCATCAGCGAGTAGAGGGAGTATGTAAGGCCAAGTATAATGAGGGATGGGAAGAATATCGTAAAAATCGTTCTAGAATTAAGTGTTTAAAGAGTAAGAAGAAGAGAAAATTGGAAATAATCAAATGCTTTAAAGCGATTACAATTGCAGCCTGTACTATCCCTGAAAGTTCAAAAATTGTTTGTGAACAAAATGGTCCTCCCCCTAAAATTTGTAGATTCAAAAAAGAGATTTATAACATGGAGAAGATACGTAAGTGTTGTAAAATGCCCAAGCCGAAGAATCAATTTGGACGTTGTGCAGAACAACGGGGGGCTAATACTTTGATACAAAGTTTTTCGTTTAAAATTCCTCTTGAGGATATATTCTTTAGTGTAGCTCTTCGACCTAGAACATTTCAAGTAGTAGAGTATTGTCAGAATTGTCGGGATCTGTTTAAAACGCTACGAACATGAAACTTGATACTAATATTATTCGTAATCTAGATATTGATTGGTTAGGACGAATAGGTGATATACCTATACATGTTGCTTCTGGTGGTGGTGTTTTACCTGAAAACGTAAATGATGATGAGTATTTGCTTCAGTGCTTGGAGTGGCTTTCTGAATTAGACGATGTGGTTGATGTTAGTGAAGTATGTATTAATACAAAACTGATAGAACGAATTGTTCGAGATGATATCCAGCGCATGATTATACACTATTTTTCAATGTTTGGTGAGGAGCGCAAAAGTAATGTCACAGAGTTCATAAATGATAATCAAGTAAAAAAAGGGTAGAACTCTATCAACAGAGCTTCGTTTCGTATGCCAAAAAAGGTTTCTTTAGCCTGGATAAGGCTAACTTGAATAATAAGCTAGGGCGAACGTATAATCTAATTGCTTGTCCTCTCAATTTGAACCATTGTAAACATATTCGAGCCCCATTTCCTTTAAGTGAGTTTTATTGTGAACCTTTTAATATGTTGGGAGATTCTTTTGAAACTACTTATTTTGATGAATTTAATAGGATACATCTTAAAAAAGTTAGTAGGAAGTAGTATGGATATTAGCATCCCCAAGTGACGTATATAAGCGTTAAAAAATAATTATGTACAGTACTGCCGATTTCGAGAAATTGTAGTTTCTCTATGCTACAGAGGGTCAACCTGAGGGAACTACTATAAATTCCTATTGAGCTCAGCAGGGTATTCCCTACCAGTCTTTTTATGACTGGTACGTTACCGTCAGCAGAAGATCGTTCTAGTATGTGTTGATGGTCTTGTAAGCACTCGAATGTGTTACGAGAAATATGCAACAATTAAGTTAATTAGCGTAAATTGCATTGTAAATAAAATAAAAAACTTTGATTAATGAATAAAATAAAAAAGGTAGCTTTAATATCTGGAATCACCGGTCAGGATGGTTCATTTCTAGCCGAGTTTTTAATTGAAAAAGGATATGAAGTGCACGGTATCCTTCGGCGTTCTTCTTCTTTTAACACCGCACGTATTGAGCATCTTTATCTGGATGAGTGGGTACGTGACATGAAAAAAGATCGTTTGGTCAATCTCCATTATGGGGATATGACGGATTCTAGTTCTTTAATCCGTATTATTCAGCAAGTACAACCGGATGAAATTTATAATTTGGCTGCGCAAAGCCATGTAAAAGTTTCTTTTGATGTACCTGAATATACAGCTGAAGCTGATGCCATCGGTACACTTCGTATGTTGGAAGCTGTCCGTATCCTTGGAATGGAAAACAAAACAAGGATATATCAGGCTTCCACTTCCGAACTATTCGGGCTGGTACAGGAAGTTCCTCAAAAGGAAACGACTCCATTTTATCCTCGTTCTCCCTATGGAGTAGCAAAACAATACGGTTTCTGGATTACCAAGAACTATCGTGAAAGCTATGGAATGTATGCTGTAAACGGAATCCTGTTTAATCATGAAAGTGAGCGGAGAGGAGAGA
>OODT01000143.1_pt1 | contig 111327 bp, 90 predicted proteins | sample 1671841 | NCBI WGS metagenome assembly OODT01 (sample SAMN06348198, study PRJEB24527) | human gut metagenome | biome: human gut; feature: ankylosing spondylitis patient; material: feces | host: Homo sapiens | place: China | collected 2015-10 | reverse complement strand
CAAACCTGTAACCGGCTGATCCGTAGTCAGCTACTCTATTCAGTTGAGCTACGCGACCATTGTTTTTGTTTAACGGGTGCAAAGATACGGACTTTTCTTGAATTTGCAAGCTTTCAGCAAACTTTTTTGCAAATAAATTATTCGATGAAACGATAGTTAAACAATTGCCAACCGAGCGTCAAACCGACATTCCACTCCCTTTTCGGTGAGCTATAATGATTTACATATGCCGAGATTGCACCAAACGGCAACTGACATACCACTGAAACTTCTCCCAAATATTCGAAACGAGAGAAAGCTTTTCCATAGTAAGCCTTATTAATTGGATTTCTTTCTATAGGAAAAATCGGCAAAAAGCCATAAAACTCTCCACGAACGTGAAACATCTGATTTAAACGATAAATAGGCCGTATCCCGGCTGCCAGATATTGATTGGCACGAAAAGCTTCATTATATGTTAATTTACTATGTGCAGTAGGTGCAAATTCACTGGCCTGCATCATTGTAGCTGTATAATTCTCTGAGAAGTTTTTAGACGCATATAATGCATCCAGATACCATCCTAATGTCCAATTTGCTCCCATTTTATGGTATTTCTCCTTCATATAGGATAACTGCAACCATGAATGTTTCTCTTCGGTAGATTTCCTGCTCTCAGAATTCACCCCAGGGCGAAAGCGTTCCTTCCCTGTAAATATCTGTGCAACGAGTGCCTCTCGTGCTCCTTGAGTAGGAAATTGTCTAAAATTCAATGTACTACCATTAAAACTTACTGAACCGCCAAACAAACGATATTCACTTTTATCATATTTGTCTTTATCGAAGTCGATTACATTATTTTGGAAATACCGGTCTTCTATTTGTGCAATTCCAAACCCAAGCTCCACTCGTTTACTTGAAAGAAAAGGAAGAGCAACTTTGAGTTTCAGAAAACGCTCATCTTTTTGATTAAAAGCCGGTTTATCATTTTTAGAGAAAAGTTTATCCTTCTTAAAATAATCGAAAGTACTGATCGAAGCAATAAAGCGATAAGAAGTAGGAATAGTAGTGGCAAAGTCTACTTTTGCCATAAACTGAGCATTATTATATATTTTTCCCAACTGTCCATCGAATGTAAATTCCTTCGAATAATAGTTAAGATTCTGATATGTAAGTCCCAGATAAATTTGGTTAGAACTGGTAGTGGACACATTTCCACCCAAACGAACAGAAAATTCATTTTCCATCTTTATCTTCAAATGCAAATCGTAAGTATCATCTTCGGGGTTGAAAACTGCATGAGGAATAATCTCTGAGATCATATTATCAGATAATAGACGAAAATATCCCCGTTTCAAATCCTCATAGGTAAACTCTTTATCATCTGAAGTATGGAATTCTTTCTTTATGTAAACCTGTTGATGAGAATTAGCACCATCGATATATATATTTTTGAAACGGAGTTCCGGATAATTACTTTTATAAACCAACCGCCTCAGTCGTATATTATCCATATTTACTCTACGATGAACACGACTTTTGATAGAATCCATTAAGCCCATGGTCCGATCATATCCTATTTTCACCAGTTCATCCATTCGTTGAAAATCCATCAGATTAACATCGTTGTACTTAAATGTCATCAATATTCCAGCCGAATCCGGAAGAGAATAATCAGTCTTTTGCATTACCATATTCTCAATCTGACTCATCAAATCATTTTCTTTCGGTTTTCCCGGGTTGGTAGAAACAACACTACCTATAATTATATCCGGATGAAAATCCTCTCGCATGACATCTGTAGGAAAGTTATTATAAATTCCACCGTCATATGCCAATAAACTATCTATTTCAATGGGCTTAAACATAAAAGGAAAACTCATAGAGGCTCGTACTGCATCTCCAAGATCACCACGCTTTAAGACAAGTTGTTTTTTATTATACACATCGGAAGCTATACATCGAAAAGGCACAAACAACTTATCAAAATCGCCTTCACAAGTAGCAGTCGCCCGTGCGTAAAGATCGATAAAGACAAGGTTCATCTGAATTGGATTAACCACACTGGTTGGCAAAAACTGTGGCTTTAAATTAAGTGAATCTTTGAACGAAAAGCGTATATTGAAAAGTTCAGGAGTCGGAAGATTCTTTTTGAAATAATACATATATTTTTCTTCCACTTCACCAGAATACCAACGTTTAAAGTCATCTGACTTCAGCAATGTCTCCATATCATCAGGTGAATATCCCATGGCATAAAGAGACCCTATAATAGCTCCCATAGAAGTACCTGTAATATAATCAATTGGGATATTATTCTCTTCCAGGGCACGAATTATTCCTATGTGTGTCAGCCCCTTTGCACCGCCACCACTCAATACTAACCCAACTTTCTGAGCGTGGACAAGCATTGGTAAGAACTGTAAAAAGAGAAATAACAATAAAAAAACTTTCTTCATAAGGCTCAACAAAACATCGTATAAATTGGTTGATTTAACGTTCAAATATATACAATAGTTTCTAATCTATCGACTCTGACCGCACATTTATTAATAAAAAAAGAGCATTACGGACACTTTTATCGTGCGCAATGCTCTTTTAATTTATGTTATATGAATTAAATGTGATAGACTAAATCAACTCAATACTTCTTTTTACAAAATTATTCAAGGCTTCACCTTTCAGCATGTTGTTCTGTAATAATGCCAGGTCAATCAGCTGACGAACAACCTTATTCTTACCTGCGTATCCTGCAAATATCGATTCTTTTTGTTGTTTCAAATTATCCCATTTCTTATCCAAATCGTTAAGTTCATCTTTTTCAGCAACAGGAATATCTTCGTCTTTTTTACCTTCTTGTTTTTTCTTGAGTGCATCACGGCGTTTTGTCACTTCATCCAATTCAGCTTGTACCGGTGCAATAGCTGCGCTACATTCTTTCTCCTCGTCAGACAGCACTTCTTTTACCAGTTTGTGATCAGAATTCAATACCAGATTAAACATATCCGGCATTTCGCCATAAAAACTCATTCCAGCCTGAATATTTGCCATCTCCTTCATGCGACGCATATATTCACTTTGCGTAATCATTACAGGAGTACCATTTTCGCCTAATGCCTGAGTCATCACATTAAACTCAACCTTTTCCATCTTTGGTAACTGGCTCTTGAAAGCTGCAGTCAGAGCTTCTTGCTTAGTGGCTTCAAGCACTTCGCTTTTCTTATCTTCTTTCACAATCAGATTGTCAATAACATCACTGTCTACACGAGTAAAGCGAGATTTCTCCAGTTTTTGTTCGAGCATGCTCACCATTGCCACATCCAACTGCCCATCCATCAACAACACATTATATCCTTTATTTTTGGCAGCTTCAATATAAGCAAACTGTTCATCTTTATTATTGGCATATAAATAAACCAGATTCTTATCTTTATCTGTCTGATTATCTTTAATAAGAGCCTGATATTCTTCGAAAGTGTAATGCTTTCCATCCGTATCTGTGAATAGGGCAAATTTCTGTGCTTTATCATAGAAATCTTCTTGGGTAAGCATTCCATAATTAATAAAGATCTTTAAATCATTCCACTTTTCTTCAAACTGTGCACGATCATTCTTAAAGATAGACTGCAAACGATCTGAAACTTTTTTTGAAATATAAGTCGAGATCTTCTTTACATTTGAATCACTTTGTAAATATGAACGGGACACATTCAACGGAATATCCGGTGAATCAAGTACTCCATGAAGTAAAGTAAGGAAATCCGGAACAATACCTTCTACCGAATCGGTCACATAAACCTGGTTGCTATATAACTGAATCTTATTCTTATTTAAGTCAATATTGCTTTTTACTTTCGGGAAATAGAGGATACCTGTCAGATGGAACGGATAATCCACATTCAAATGAATCCAAAACAATGGTTCATCAGACATTGGGTACAACTCACGATAGAACTTCTTATAATCTTCATCAGAAAGTTCACTCGGTTTTTTAGTCCACAAAGGAGTAGTATCGTTGATTACATTATCTTCAGTGGTTTCAACCTGCTTACCATCTTTCCACTCTTTTTTCTTACCAAAAGCAATAGGGACAGGTAAGAAACTACAATATTTTTTCAAGAGTGCAGAGATACGAGCTTCTTCAAGGAACTCTTTGCAATCATCATCGATATACAATACAATATCTGTTCCACGATCGGCCTTTTCTATCTCTTCAAGAGTAAATTCCGGGCTACCATCACAAGTCCATTTTACCGCTTGTGCACCTTCTTTATAAGATTTGGTAATGATTTCTACCTTTTTAGAAACCATAAAGGCGGAATAGAAACCTAAACCGAAATGCCCGATAATGGCATTAGCATCATTTTTATACTTTTCCAGAAAGTCATTTGCCCCCGAGAAAGCAATTTGGTTGATATATTTATCAATCTCCTCAGCTGTCAAACCGATGCCTCGATCGGAAATGGTAATAGTATCCTTGCCCAATGAAACATGTACGGTCAAATCACCCAATTCACCTTTGAACTCACTGATAGAAGCCAGTGTATTCAACTTCTGTGTAGCATCAACAGCATTGGAGACTAATTCCCGAAGGAAAATCTCATGATCACTGTACAAAAACTTTTTAATGATAGGGAAAATGTTCTCTGTTGTAACTCCAATATTACCTTTTTGCATAATAACGTGTATTTTTTAATTATCTGGTTATTAAATCGAATTATTTTTTGTAGAGATACAGACAAAAAAAATGCCAGACCCGAAGGTCTGACATTTTGACGTATACTCAAAGGAAATAACTTAGCTATTCAGTCGTTTTGGCTTCATGATTCATTTCCAACTCTCCTTTTTCTTCGTTCAAAGAAACAGTTATTGTATCTCCTTCTTTCAAAGCAGCCGAAATGATCAGTTCAGATAAACCATCTTCCAGATAAGCCTGAATTGCGCGCTTCAACGGACGGGCGCCATATTGTACATCGTAGCCCTTAGAAGCAATGAATTGCTTAGCCTTATCCTCGATAACAAGCTTATAACCAATCGAATCTATTCTATCATATAAGCCTTTCAACTCGATATCGATAATCTTCGTAATAGCTTCTAATGATAACTGATCGAAGGTGATAATTTCATCCACTCGGTTTAAGAATTCAGGTGCGAATGATTTATTCAAAGCCTTCTGAATTACACTTCGCGAGAATTCTTTATCGTCTAAGCGACTTTGTGTAGCAAATCCGACTCCACGGCCAAACTCCTTTAGTTGACGAGTACCAACGTTTGATGTCATGATGATTACCGTATTCTTAAAATCAACCATTCTGCCATAACTGTCAGTCAAACGTCCTTCATCCATTACCTGAAGCAGGAGATTAAACACATCAGGATGTGCCTTTTCTATCTCATCAAGCAAAACAATGGAATAGGGCTTACGACGTACTTTCTCAGTGAGCTGACCGCCTTCCTCGTATCCTACATATCCCGGAGGAGCACCAACTAAACGCGAAACTGTGAATTTCTCCATATATTCACTCATATCAATGCGAATCAACGCATCCGAAGAGCCAAACATATATTTAGCCAATTCTTTAGCTAAGTGGGTTTTACCGACACCTGTCGGTCCCAGAAACATAAAAGTACCAATTGGTTTATTGGGATCTTTCAGTCCGACGCGGCTACGCAAAATAGCTCTTACCAACTTCTCGATAGCAGCATCTTGAGCAATCACTTTCGACTGTAAGTCTTCTTTCATACCGGCCAATTTTATACCTTCAGCCTGCGCCATCCTCTGTACAGGTATGCCCGACATCATAGATACAACATTAGCAATTTCTTCTGCATCAACTGTTTCGCGATTATCTTTCAAACGCTCTTCCCACTCTTTTTTCATCACATCCAATTGAGTGGTAAGTTCTTTCTCTTTATCCCGGAAACTGGCAGCTAACTCAAAGTTCTGCGATTTCACTGCATCATTTTTCTTGTTCTTAGCTTCCTCAATCAGTTTCTCCTGATCTTCAATCTCTTTCGGAACACTGACATTTGTAAGATGTACACGTGAACCGGCTTCATCCAATGCATCAATAGCCTTATCAGGGAAGTTACGATCAGTTATATAACGATCTGTCAACTTGACACAAGCTTCCAGTGCAGCATCTGTATAATTTACATTGTGGTGATCTTCGTATTTATCTTTAATATTACGAAGAATCTGCAAAGTTTCCTCAGCCGTAGTAGGTTCTACCATCACTTTTTGAAAACGACGCTCTAAAGCACCATCCTTTTCTATATTTTTCCGGTACTCATCAAGAGTAGTAGCTCCGATGCATTGTATCTCACCACGTGCCAAAGCTGGTTTCAACATATTGGCAGCATCCATCGATCCGGCAGCTGATCCGGCTCCGACAATAGTATGGATTTCATCTATAAACAAAATCACATTCGGATTCTTCTGCAATTCATTCAAAATAGAACGTATTCGCTCTTCAAACTGCCCACGGTATTTAGTTCCGGCCACAACAGCAGTCATGTCAAGCGCTACCACACGTTTATCAAACAAAATGCGGGACACTTTTTTTTGAATAATACGAAGCGCCAATCCTTCTACAATAGCCGATTTACCAACACCCGGCTCACCAATCAGAATGGGATTATTCTTTTTACGACGACTAAGTATCTGTGCTAAACGTTCTATTTCACGTTCACGTCCTACAACAGGATCTAATCGACCTTCTTCGGCCGCTTTAGTCATATCCGTACCGAAGTTGTCAAGCACAGGAGTATCATTTGTCGGCTTTCTGGAAGCTGTCTGTGCTTGTTGCTGATGTTCACCCGCTCCATGAGCGGACCGAGACTGATTCATCTCATCCTCATCGTCATCATCCTCTGTGAATCCCATACCTGCACTGATATCAGGTTGTAACGACAATTGTTCAAACACCTGCTGATAGTCTACATGGTTGGCTTCAAGAACTGTAGCTGCCAAATTATCCTTATCTTTAAGAATAGCCAGCAAAACATGTTCTGTATCTGCAACTTGACTTTTCATCACACGTGCTTCTAAAATACATAGTTTTAATATCTTTGCAGCCCCATTTGACAATGGAACGTCAGCATCAGGCAGCAGCATGTCATCTGCATGTTCTTTCAGTATGGCCTCAATCTGCTTCTTTATGTCGGTCAGGTTTGTTTTGAGCTTAGACAATATCTCGATTGCTTTTCCCTCACCATCGCGAAGCATGCCGAGCAATAAGTGCTCTGGGCCTATATAGCTACTTCTCAGGCGGTTGGCCTCTTCCTTGCTATATACGATAATATCGGAAACTTTTTGTGAGAATTGATTATTCATACTTTTCTTCCTTCTTCTAAGAGATTATTTACTTGCAAATATACGCATTTCATATCGTTTGCTTATGCATCATTTGCTTTATTTGTTATATAACAAATGTCGTGCCATTATTTCTTTCATTTCTATACATTATAATATAATAGAGCAATAAAACACACAAAAACTACTAAAGAAAAGAAGTTGATACAGCCGGTATACAAGCATCATCATATTATAAGAACTAACTTCGGACCCTTTTAAAAAGCCTAAAAACTTTCTTCGTTAAAACTTTCGTATATCAAGGAAAAGTAGTACTTTAGCGTGGTTTTTCATAAGCCACAAATGTATAATTAATAATCTTTTTAAATGCTTGAACAAGACAGAATTATAAAGATTAACATTGAGGAGGAAATGAAGTCATCGTACATTGACTACTCCATGTCGGTCATCGTTTCACGTGCCCTTCCTGATGTTAGAGATGGATTTAAGCCCGTTCACCGTAGAATTCTTTACGGAATGATGGAACTGGGAAATACGTCAGATAAACCTTATAAAAAATCAGCTAGAATCGTAGGTGAAGTACTTGGTAAATATCACCCGCATGGAGATTCTTCCGTATATTTTGCTATGGTACGTATGGCTCAAGAATGGGCAATGCGTTATCCGTTGGTAGACGGACAAGGAAACTTCGGTTCTGTAGACGGTGACAGTCCTGCTGCCATGCGTTATACTGAAGCACGCTTGAATAAATTAGGTGAAGAAATGATGCAGGACCTCTACAAAGAAACTGTAGACTTTGAGCCTAATTTTGACAACACACTGATGGAACCCAAAGTGATGCCAACGCGCATTCCTAACTTACTGGTCAACGGTGCTTCGGGTATCGCTGTAGGTATGGCCACGAACATGCCACCTCATAATCTGTCTGAAGTCATCGATGCCTGTGAAGCTTATCTTGACAATAAAGATGTTACTGTAGAGGAATTGATGGAATACGTAAAGGCACCCGATTTTCCGACAGGAGGATATATATATGGTATAAGTGGTGTACGTGAAGCCTACCTTACAGGACGTGGGCGTGTTGTCATGCGTGCAAAAGCCGAAATAGAGTCTGGACAAACACATGACAAGATCGTTGTTACAGAGATTCCGTACAACGTTAATAAGGCAGAATTGATCAAAGCAATTGCTGACCTTGTTAATGAAAAGAGGATAGAAGGCATCTCCAATGCTAATGACGAGTCCGACCGTGAAGGTATGCGTATTGTTATCGATATCAAGCGTGATGCTAACGCAAGTGTAGTGCTGAACAAACTTTATAAAATGACAGCATTGCAGACTTCGTTTGGTGTAAACAACGTAGCATTAGTCAACGGACGTCCTAAGATGCTGAATTTACGTGACTTAATCGTATATTTTGTAGAGCATAGACACGATGTGGTCATTCGCCGTACCCAGTTTGATCTACGTAAGGCTAAAGAACGTGCACACATATTAGAGGGGTTAATTATTGCTTCGGATAATATTGATGAAGTAATCCGTATTATTCGTGCAGCAAAAACACCTAACGACGCAATCTCCGGGCTGATGGAACGTTTCAAGCTGAGCGAAATTCAAGCACGTGCTATTGTTGAAATGCGTCTGCGCCAGTTAACCGGCTTGATGCAGGATCAGCTTCATGCTGAATACGAGGAGGTTATGAAGCAAATAGCTTATTTGGAAAGTATCTTGGCTGATGATGAAGTATGCCGTAAGGTGATTAAAGATGAACTATTGGAAGTAAGAGCTAAATACGGTGATGAACGACGTTCTGAAATCGTATATTCTTCAGAAGAATTTAATCCGGAAGACTTCTATGCAGACGACCAAATGATCATCACCATTTCGCATATGGGATATATCAAACGTACGCCATTAACTGAGTTCCGTGCCCAGAACCGTGGCGGAGTAGGCTCCAAGGGCACTGAAACCCGTGACGAAGACTTTATTGAGCATATTTATCCGGCAACAATGCACAACACTATGATGTTCTTCACTCAAAAAGGTAAGTGCTATTGGTTAAAAGTATACGAAATTCCCGAAGGTACCAAAAACTCAAAAGGACGTGCAATACAGAATTTACTGAACATAGATTCAGACGATGCTGTTAATGCATATCTGCGTGTAAAGAGCTTGAATGATCAGGAATATATTAATAGTCATTACGTACTGTTCTGTACCAAGAATGGTGTTATAAAGAAAACATCATTAGAACAATATTCGCGTCCACGTCAGAATGGTGTAAATGCCATAACTATTCGTGAAGACGACCGTGTAATTGAAGTACGTATGACAAACGGAAACAATGAGATCATTATTGCTAATCGTAATGGACGTGCAATACGCTTCCATGAAGCAGCAGTACGCGTTATGGGACGTACAGCGACTGGAGTTCGAGGAATCACATTGGATGATGACGGGCAGGACGAAGTGATAGGTATGATTTGCATCAAGGATCTTGAAACAGAATCTGTAATGGTTGTTTCGGAACAAGGATATGGTAAACGTTCCGATATTGAAGACTATCGCAAAACGAATCGTGGTGGTAAAGGTGTAAAAACAATGAATATCACCGAAAAAACAGGTAAATTGGTTACAATTAAGTCTGTAACAGATGACAATGACTTGATGATTATCAATAAGTCAGGTATCACGATTCGTCTGAAAGTAGCTGATGTTCGTATTATGGGACGTGCAACTCAAGGAGTTCGTCTGATAAATCTTGAGAAACGTAATGACCAGATTGGCTCGGTATGTAAAGTAACGTCAGAGAGTTTGGAAGATGAAATTCCTGCAGAAGAGGGAGAGGGAAATATTCCAAGTAATCCAGAAACTGACACGTTGGTAAATGAAACAGAAGAATAGACATAATATTAATAATTAATCAAACAACAATCATGAAAAGAGTATTATTTTCAATGGTCTTACTGATGGCTGTAAGTTTTGCTTTCGCTCAAGAAAAGAATGTGAAAGAAGCGAAAAGTATTGCCGGTGAAGTAAAACCTGACTTCGCAAAAGCTGAACAGCTGATTAATGAAGCACTAACCAATCCTGAAACAAAGGATAATGCAGCTACTTGGGATGTAGCTGGTTATATCCAAAAAAGAATCAATGAAAAGGAGATGGAAAATGCTTATCTGAGAAAACCCTATGATACATTGAAGGTATACAACAGTGTACTGAATATGTATAATTATTTTGTTAAATGTGACGAATTGGCACAGATTCCCAATGAAAAGGGTAAGATTAAAAACAAATATAGAAGTGCCAACTCAAAAACAATCCTGGCAGAACGTCCCAATTTAATTAATGGTGGCATTCAGTATTTTAACCTAAACCAAAACGAAGAAGCATTAAAATTCTTTGCTGCTTACGTAGATGCAGCTACACTGCCTATGTTAGAAAAAGAAAATCTACTGGAAAAAGACACTATCTTACCGCAAGTAGCATATTATGCTACTTTGGCTGCCGATAGAGTAGGCGATAAGGATGCTGTCATGAAATATGCTCAATATGCCTTGAAAGATAAAGAAAATGGCCAATTCGCAATGCAGTTGTTAACAGACGCTTATAAAGCTAAAGGCGATACTGCCAAATGGGTAGAGAAGTTGCAGGAAGGTATCGTTAAATTCCCTGAAAATCAATATTTCTTTGCTAATCTGGTTGATTATTATAGTAGCTCTAACCAGAATGACAAAGCAATGCAGTTTGCTGATGACATGTTGGCTAAAGACCCTAACAACAAATTATATTTGTATGTAAAAGCGTATTTGTATCATAATATGAAAGATTATGAGAAAGCAATTGAATTCTATAAGAAGACTCTTGATGTAGACCCTACATATGCAGAAGCATGCTCAAATTTAGGATTAGTATATCTGCTACAGGCTCAAGACTATGCTGATAAAGCACCAACAGATATTAATGATCCGAATTATGCTACAGCACAAGCCAATATCAAAAAATTCTACGAGGAAGCTAAACCGTATTACGAAAAAGCAAGAGAACTAAAACCTGATCAGAAAGATTTGTGGCTGCAAGGTCTTTATAGAGTTTATTATAACTTAAATATGGGACCGGAATTTGAAGCTATAGAGAAACTGATGAATTAATCTCACTGATGGATTAATCAGAGATATAAATTACAAAACTGTCTTTAAAAAGAGGTATCACAAGTTAAAGTGATACCTCTTTATTTTTCCAGAAAAATATAAGAAATTAGTGTATTTATCATTATCAAAAAGGCAACTTACTTAAGTATAGTAAGTTGCCTTTTTCTATTAAACATAATGGTTATTATTCCATTATTTTAAATCGTGCATTTTGAGAGCTTGATCATCCATTAATAACTAAGAGCGGTGTATCAGAATGAAATATCATCTTACGAGCTATGCCTGGATTAAATAAACGAGAAAATATATTCCGCTTATAAGAAGTTAATGTAATAATATCAATCTGATTTGTTTTAATGTAGTTTTCTAAACTATTCAGAAAATCATTACTCATTACCACATCATAATGAATTTCAAGATCCGGGTATTGCTTCTGGAAATAGTCTTTAATGCCTGCCAGTTTTATCTCATTCCATGTATCTTTTACATCTGATAAGTGAATAAGAGAAACAGAAAAATGAAATGGATCAAGTCCATTGATAAATGAATCAAAAGCAATCAAATCACGCTGATCAAAGTTTGTCATAAAAGCTATCCGTTTCACTTCATTAAAACTATTAAATGGAGTATTCTCAGGGATAGCCAATACTGTAGTATGACTACGTTCTATCACTTCAGCGGTTACACTACCAATAAGATCAATATCTTTTTGATTTTTACCACGTGTACCCATTATAATGATTCTAGGACGATGTTCTTTATTATACCGTAATATTTCTTCCTCAGGAATGCCTTCTCGTAACACACAGGTATATTTCACATCAGGGAATTCGCCTGACGCTACCTTTTGTTTTATTTTCTCTGATAAAGCATTCAAATCATCATGAACTTTATGCAACACATTCTTTACGGTCTCTTCATCGCTAATCTGATAATTAAATACATCACCATATGGCAGTGATGAAGCATAAATTGGTGTAAAGTAAACATGTAATAGTATTACCTCCGCATCATAAGATTTCGCGAAATTAAAGCCAAATTCACAAGCCTTCATCGAATAATTAGAGAAATCGACTGGAATAAGTACCTTTTTAGTACGGTGTTCTACTTTAGGCGCCTTCTCTCCCACTATACTTTCAGCAAGCCAAGCTGAACTTTCTGTGATTTTTAAAGCACGAGGCAAGTCGCTTTCTTTAATACGCAAACGCACACCAGATGACACAACCGGTTGTATTTGGTTAACATTGTGAATATACGTCTCTATACCCTCATTTTCAAGAACATTCTTCAATATCTGAGCTTTTGTATAAGTCAGAATAGCTAAAGTTACTAATTTGTCTTCCATAATTCGTTTGTTTTATTGAATTTAACAAATAAGAAATCCCAATTGTTTTTGCCAATTGGGATTCTGACTTTATCTTTTATTTAAGCCTGCATAGCTTCGGTAGCTTCTTCTTTTCTCATATTCAATTCATCCAATATCCTTAATGCCCGATCAAGCACAGTGGTATCATCAATCATAACCAATCCACCATCCGGACCAGGCTCAAGATGTATTCCGACACTTTTCCCCTCCTTAAAGTTATGACCACCAAAAAAATTTCTCACCGTGTCGACGTTTAAATTTAGTTCGTCGGCTATTCTATGCATGCTACCGCTAGGCAATGAATCTTTAATTTTACGAAGTTCATTAAATGTTATTGTTCTCATGTCTCATAAATTTAATGGTTAATACTACGTGACTATATTATCACGCTATAAACTTAAGGAAAAAAAAAGATAAAACAAAAAAAAAGTGCTTCTTTTTTCGCTAAAACAATCTAAATCAATAGTAACTTCTTATAATACAATAAAGTCCCTCTTCAATAGATCCAATACTATTAAAGAGGGACTTTGATAAAATATTTATAGATTCTATTCTCAAATAATTTCAATCGAACTAACCGGTACCCATCCTACCTTTCCATCTTCAAGACGAATTTCTTTCCAGTCTTTCATAGAGCTATCTTTAATATCAACTTTATGCCCTTCATGAAGAATAAACAAACTAGTACCATTCTCACTGGGTGTACTCCTAACCGTAACACTTGGATTCATTATGATTGCACTATCCCGATGCAATAATTCTTCTTTTTGCTTAGAAGCAAAAACATTGGCCATTACAACAACTATTAGAAAGACTATGCCTGTAATAAATCCCACTTTCTTCAACACCACTTGTTTTGAGAATATAAAGAAATAGAGAGATACGATTAGCAACAGGAAGCTCACAATACCCCATACAGCCCATGCATCTACGCTCATACTATTAATCAATGCTTTGGTCCACGTCACAAAGAACACCTCGGGCACAGCTTCCACCTTGTCAACAGTCTTACCACGAGCTATCTCTAAATTAGCACGAATATCTCCGTTACCAGGTTGAAGTAATAATGCTCTTTCATAATTTAAGATAGCCTTTGCTATCTCATTGACTTTATAATAGCTATTTCCAAGATTATAATATACATCAGCTGCATCTCCTTTACGTAATAGTGATTCATAAATTTGAATTGCAGATGCAAAATCATTTCTTATATAAGCACTGTCGCCTTCAGATTTCGTAGCATCCTCTAATTTAGAACTGGAAAACTCTGTATTACGAATATTGACAGAATCTCCTTCCATCCTCTGAGTAGAATCTGTTACTAATGAATCCTGCCCGAAAGAAGTCACTGCCACTAACAAGCCCAAAGTAAAAAACAATATTTTTTTCATGACTTTATCTTCTCTAATTTAGCGTTTTATTGAATTCTCCATCTTACTAACCACTTCCAACGATGATGAATAAACCTTATCCATAGCTTGGCTTTCATCTCCCGGCGCAAAACGTGCAAACTCACACTCATTCAGAGCAGCCAAGAAATCTTTTATCAACTCGTCACTGACTCCATGATTTCTAAGTTTATCTTCCACATTATCTTTTGACAAACGAGAAACCGGAATATTAAGTTTATCACTAATATACCCCCACAAAGCTTTGAGTACTTCATCATAAAATGCTTCTTTCTTATTCTCTGCAAGCAATTTTCCAGCCAACTTCATTCGTCTTGCAGCTACTTTATTAGCTTTCTTTGTACGCATCTTAGCTACATTTGCATTTTCTGCAGCTTGCTTACGGTAAACTATGAAGAATATGATAAATACAACAGCAGGAATAATGTAAAATAGCCAATAAATTAAAGAACCGAATAAAAGACTATCTTTTGGCTGAAGCTTAACATCATTCAATTTTATATAGCGAATGTCTTCACCTAATATTTTCAGATCCTCTTTATTAGTAAAGTTTGCAATAACCTGATCTGCATTTCCTGCCCCTTTTTCCACTTTGACTTCATAATCTTCAGTACTCAGTGTTTTATAAGACTTTGACTTTATATCAAAATAACTGAAAGAAACTCCCGGAATCTTATAAACTCCAGCATGTCTCGGAATGGCAAGATATTCAATAACCTTACTTCCTGAAAGTCCTTCTTGGGTCAAACGAACTTTACTGTCCATCTTCGGTTCATATACATCAAAATCCTCCGGGAATTTTATTTCCGGGTTGGCTATTAATTTCAAGTTACCAGTTCCTGAAATTACCAGCTTTACCGTTATAGCATCATTCGTCTTCACTTCTTTAGAATTAATAGAAGAAGTGATGCTAAACTCCCCTACTCCTCCAGAAAAGTTAGCGGGTTTACCAGCAGGCAACGGAGTTACATTAATTGTGATTTTGGGTGTCACGATTACCTTACTCACATTTACATAATTGCTACCACCATTAAAAAAAGCATCAAATGGATCATCAGATTGTACAGCTTTCGCGATAGTAGCATCAAAACGTGCAGGTTCAATCGTCAGCTTTCCGGATTGTTGAGGAAATAATACAAATTGACGATATACAGTCGTAAAATAATTCCTTCCCTTATAATGTTCCTGTGACCATTTAGCATTAGCCGGCATTTCTATTTCTTGAGAATGGAATCCCTTAAAATCAGGTAGTTTCACATTCTCAAATCGAAGTTGGGACTCACGAGTATAAATTTTAAAAGTTAAAAGGAAAGCCTCCTGCTCATATACATTAGTCTTATTGGCTGTAGCAGTAATAAGCAGATCCTGATTGGAAGCGGAAGAGGATGTCCCAGTTGGGCTACTTGATGACGAAGCGCTACTACCGCCAGTATTTCCTCCAGCTTTATCGGGAGGAAGAACCTTTATTTTTACCGAATTAGAAACCATCTGATTTCCATCTGCCGTAATCGTAGCACCCGGAATAGAATATTCTCCTTCAGCCGTAGCCATCAGAATATAAGTAAAAGTAATACTATTATTGGTAACCCCATTAATCGATTGCATACGTTGCGAACGATTAGGTCCCATTAATACATCAAACCCTTTTATAGAAGGCACACGAAAATCCCTTACTTTTATCGTATTTACTGTATACGATAACCTAAACTGGTCACCCACTACTACAGCATCAGGTGCAGATGCAGTAAATACTACCTTCCCATCAGCCCACGCCTGTGTAGTCACCGCTACCAGTGTAATCAATAAGAAAATCAATTTTCTCATTTCCTCTGAAGTTTTTATCATCAATTATTTTATTATTACCAATCCTTCTCTAAACGTCTTCCCTGAAGAGTCTGCTGCTTCTTCACTTTATCTTGAACACCTTTTTCATCTTGCATTACAGAATTAAGCAACTGCTCTGCATTTTCCTTAGACATTTCATTGTCGTTTTTCTCAGATTTAGGAGGTTGCTGTTGCTGTTTATCCTTATTTTGATCATTTTGCTTATTCTGATCTTTATTATCTTGTTGCTTTTGCTGATCATCTTTATTCTGATCCTGATTTTGGTCTTGGTTCTGTTGATTTTGCTGTTGATCTTTCAACAACTTTTGAGCCAATGCCAAGTTATAACGGGTTTCATCATCTTTCGGATTATTTCTCAAAGACATCTTATATGCTTCAACCGCTTTCTGATAATCTTTACCAGACTGGAATAATACTCCCATATTATGATAAATCTGTCCCAACTTGGCCTTATCTTTTTCTATTTGAGTTGCAGCTACATATTGCTCCATCGCATCTTTAAACTTTTGCTGTTGCGACAACGTATTACCCAAATTATACATAGAAACAATTGATTTGGGATTCACCTCTAATGCTTTTCGGTAATTAACCTCAGCATCCACAAAAACACTGTCCTTAAAAAGACGATTGCCTTTACGGATATAATCACGCTCAGCCTTTTGTGCAAATGTACCCAGAGAGAGGGATAGCAACAGAGCGAATAATATATATTTACTTCTTGACATACACATTATTACTTATTAGAAAACAACCGAATGTTTTTAAATAATGGATTTTTACGATCTAAAATCAACATCTCTACCAATAATAAAAGCAATATCATCCAAGCAATTACTTGGAATTGTTCATTATATTCTGTATAAACCTTAGACTCAACATCTGATTTAGCCATCTTATTAATTTCTTGATTAATAGCCTTTTGCGCAGAATTTGAGTTATCTACACGAACATAAATCCCATTCCCGACCTTTGCAATTTCCTGACACATAGCCTCATTCAAACGGGTCACAATTACATTGCCTTCACGATCACGGCGAAAATCGTTACTACCTTCAATTGGAATAGGAGCACCATCGGGCAAACCAACTCCCAAAACGTTCACTTGAATACCTTTTTTGGCAGCTTCTTTAGCAGCTTCAACAGCCCCACCTTCATGGTTCTCACCATCGGTAATCACTACAATAGCACGTCCTACTCCTTCTTGTGGAGTAAAGCTGCGAGCTGCCAGACTGATCGCTGCACCAATAGCTGTACCTTGTTTAGATATTAACGAAGGATTAATAGATTCCAGAAACATCTTAGCGGAAATATAATCACTCGTTATTGGCAACTGAGTAAAAGCATCTCCCGCAAATACAATCATACCCACTTTGTCATTCTCCATACCATCCACTAATTTAGATATAAGCCTCTTAGCTTTTTCCAAACGACTTGGCTGAACATCTTGTGCAAGCATAGAGTTAGAAATGTCCAATGCAATCATAACCTCTACTCCTTTACGCTTTACAGTTTCAAGTTTAGAGCCGAATTGTGGACGGGCTAACAATACCGCAAACAGACCTATGGCGGTAAATACCAACCAGAACTTTACATCGGGACGATATTTAGATACATCAGGCATCAGTTGTGCCATCAATACCGGATCCCCGAATTTACGAATAGCTTTCCTCCTTCTATAGTTAGAAAAAAGATAGAAGGCTACCAACAATGGTAGCAACAACAACAAATATAAATATGCAGGTTCTTCAAATCGAAACATCTTTCTATCTATTTTATGGTATCTTCTTCAATATTGAGTTACGTAACAGTAGTTCAAGCAGTACACATAAGAAAGCGGCCAGCGCAAACCAACGATATTCTTCCTGACGCTTACTATACTCTTTCACGTTCAATTTCGTTTTCTCCAATTTATCAATCTCTTCATAAACCTCTTTCAATTTCGAATTGCTGGTAGCACGAAAATAGTTCCCATCCGTAATACCTGCTATTTGAGTAAGGGTTTTTTCATCAATTTCAACCGGCGTATTAATATACTGTACTGTTCCCCCAACCGGTACCGGATAAGGAGCCATACCATTTGTTCCCACACCAATAGTATAAACACGTATACCAAAACTTTTTGCTATTTCAGCAGCTGTCAATGGAGAAATATCTCCTTTATTATTTGTACCATCTGTCAGCAAAATAATCACTTTTGATTTTGCTTTACTATCTTTCAGCCTAGTTACTGCATTAGCAATTCCCATTCCCACTGCTGTCCCATCCTCAATAATATCGCACTTAATACCTTGAAATAGATTCAGTAATACAGCATGATCTACCGTTAAAGGACACTGAGTAAAACTTTCACCGGCAAAAAGCGTAATACCTATATTATCATTCGGACGGCCATTAATAAATTCCGCAGCTACATCTTTAGCAGCCTCCAATCTATTAGGCTTCAAGTCTTCTGCCAACATACTGGTAGATACATCGATAGCTAACATAATATCAATACCTTCGATTTCGCTGTTTTGCCAGCTATTGGTTGTTTGAGGGCGTGCCAAAACCAAGATGATCAATATTAGAGTAATGATGCGCAAACCAAAAGGTACATGCAGCAAATAGTTCCTATAACTTTTCGGTGCATGTGCATATACACGTGCATCAGAAATCTGAAGAGTCGGCTCCGTCTTCTTCCGTTTCATTATATACCACACAATATATGGTATAAGCAACAGCAGCAAAAACAAATATTCAATATTGGCAAAAACCATTCTATTTACAATTTACTATTTCTTATTTTATATGATAAAAGTAAAAACCTATTACGCAAACAGATTATAGAGTTGTAACCCTATATATACAAAGGTTCCAATAAGAGCAGCCGACAAAAATACAATACCACATATCAGTAATATCTTTGTACGCAAAGACCTTTTCTCTATAATGGTGATTTCAGTAGGCTGTGGCTTCAGGTTCTCTTCTTCCGGTTGTTTGGTTTCATTAATAAAATCAATTGCATTAATTAAATTCGCATCATTTTCGTTCATTTGCGGATCATGCTTAGCGAATTTAACCAAATCGGCTGTCTGGAATAAATATTTTAAATCTGATATAGCTTCTTTATCATTAAATTCAAGCAATTTATCTATAATTTCAGATGAAGTCATTTCCAATGCATTAAAACCAAATCGATTCTTAATATATGTGCGAAGAGCATCTGTCAATTCCGTATAATATTCCTTCGGTTGTCCCTTTTGCCATATCTTCTCTGTCTTAATACGCTCTATCTCTTTCATTGCCAGTTGATGTGGAGGCAACTTAGGCTCAACCTTTATTTTACGAATAATAGGCTTATTATCACGGATGCGAACAATCAAATAAATGAGCAATCCTAACAGTGGTAATGCTAAAAAAGAGCAACTAATCAAGCCATACCAATCTTCCCATGCAAAAGGAGCCTTCATAACGGTCTTCTGACCAAAAAACTGATCAGGATGCAAAGTATCCACAGGCATTGAGTACACTTTCAATGCCAATGCTTTCGATTTATACTCTTTATTATCGATCTTCACACCCATAGGAGGAATATAATATAAAGCTGAATCAAAAGAAGTTACCGTATACTCCTGGGTAATTAACATTCTCTGGCGATCATTTAAATACTGTGTATCAGGTTTAGCAGTTTCCACAATTTCCACCCCACGTACCAGCGTATCTGTAAATACCGGAAAAACAGCTTTCTGCTTCACATCCATCGCTACTTGTAACTGCACTTTTGCCTGTTCTCCTATTAGAATTTGCAAAGAGTCTATTTTAGCATCGACAGTCACAGACTGTGCAGCAATTCTGCCAGAAACCAGAAATAACAATACTATCAGAAATATATTTTTATTCATCTTTCCTGTTAATTTCGTTTAGCAAATAAATTCAGTAACGCTTTCACGTAATCCTGATCAGTACGTACCGAAACAGAATCAACATTACTTTTGGTAAACGTTTCGTCTAACTCAGTTTGTTTATTTACCCACCATTCATGATGCGCCTTACGCACTCCGGCCGAAGATGTGTCTATCCACTGTTCATGTCCGGTTTCCGCATCTTTAATCCGCATCAAACCTACTGCCGGTAACTCAGCTACTCTCCTGTCATATACTTGAATAGCGACAACATCATGTTTCCTATTGGCTATGGTCATTGCATTCTTAAAGCTTTCCTGATCTATAAAATCGGATAAAATGAAAGCTGTACAACGTCTTTTCATGACATTCGTCAGATATTCCAGAGCAAGGCGAATATTTGTACGACGACTTTCGGGCTTAAAATCAATCAGTTCACGAATAATGTACAGAATGTGTTTACGCCCTTTCTTGGGAGGAATAAATTTTTCTATTCTGTCTGAAAAGAAAATAACTCCGATCTTATCGTTATTCTGAATAGCAGAAAATGCGAGAGTAGCTGCAATTTCTGTTACCATATCCTTCTTCAGCTGTTTTACGGTGCCAAATTCCAAACTACCGGAAACATCCACCATCAACATCACCGTCAGTTCGCGCTCTTCCTCAAACACCTTCACAAAAGGTTTGTTAAAACGCGCTGTCACATTCCAGTCAATGTCACGTATATCATCACCAAACTGATATTCACGCACCTCAGAAAAAGCCATACCTCTACCTTTGAAGGCCGAATGGTACTGTCCTGCAAAAATATTGTTCGACAATCCACGCGTCTTTATTTCAATCCGACGAACTTTTTTTAGAATTTCACTTGTTTCCATCTATTTAATTGAGAATTGAAAGTTGGTAATTGAGGATTATTCATTCTCAATTAAAATTAAGGCACTTCTATCTTATTCAATATTTTACTTACAATTTCATCAGAAGTTACATTGCTGGCTTCCGCTTCATATGTCAATCCGATACGATGCCGGAGGACATCATGTGCAACAGCACGTACATCTTCCGGAATCACATAGCCACGACGTTTAATAAATGCATAAGTACGTGCAGCCAAAGCCAGATTAATGGAAGCACGAGGTGAACCACCGAATCCAATCATATCTTTCAGCTCTTTCAAATCATATTTTTCGGGATAACGTGTAGCAAATACGATGTCTACAATATAACGTTCAATCTTTTCATCCAGATAAACCTGGCGTACTACTTTACGGGCTTCAATTATTTCTTCTGCCTTCAAAATAGGTTTCACATTGAATTTCTCTCCATTAATGTTTTGGCGAATAATTAATTTCTCCTCTTCCTGCTTCGGATAATCAATAATCACCTTAAGCATAAAACGGTCTACCTGAGCTTCCGGAAGCGGATATGTACCTTCCTGCTCAATCGGGTTCTGTGTAGCTAACACAAGGAATGGCTCAGGCAACAAGAATGTCTCTTTACCAATGGTCACCTGACGTTCCTGCATTGCTTCAAGCAGGGCACTCTGCACTTTGGCAGGCGCACGGTTTATTTCATCGGCCAATACAAAATTAGCAAAAATCGGACCTTTTTTCACTTGAAAGGTTTCATCTTTCTGACTGTAAACCATAGTACCTACAACATCGGCAGGCAACAAATCAGGCGTAAACTGTATGCGGCTGTATTTTGCATCGATCAACGAAGCCAATGTCTTGATTGCCAATGTTTTTGCCAATCCTGGTACACCCTCAAGCAATACATGCCCGTCAGAAAGTAGCCCGATTAACAGTGACTCTACCAAATGTTTCTGACCCACAATGATCTGGTCCATGCCTGTTGTAAGATTGGTAACGAAAGCACTCTGTCTTTCAATCCGCTCGTTCAATTCGCGGATGTCAATTGATTCAGCCATAAATACTAATTATTTTATTGTTTAATTTCTTACTTATAATATAAATGAAACCTATGTTGTAAGGCTTTTTAATTTCGATTCCAAAAGTACACTATATCTTTAACCATTCCAACTAATTTTTATTAAAAAACAATGCGAAGTCTTTAGATTAAGGTACTTTCATACGCTTTTGTATTTGTATAACATAAACACGGCACCCGGATGTATACAAGTTTATACACCCGGGTGCCATACAAAGCCGTTACTTTTTAACAAGTTCCGGTATTTTAAGTACAGTACCATATGGCACACTATTCGGATTCTTAATCACTCCCTGATTATGCTTAACAATATAAGGCCACAAATCTTTTGTACCATAGAAGCGTAAAGAGACCTTGGTTAAAGTCTCCCCCTCTTTCATCATATAGGTAGTCTTAGTACCGGTAATTATGTAATTTACAGAATCCGGCTTAACAGGTATTGACACCACCTTCTTAGTAACCTTTTCCTGAGAAACCGATTTACTCTCCGATACTTTATCCGTTTTCACCGACACAGGTTTAGGATTCACTACCTGTTGTTTATCCTGCATTTTTACCACCACTTCGGCTATAGTATCTGTTTTCATAACAGTATCTAACGGGACTTCCTTTATAGGCTCTTTTTTCTCCACCGCTTCAATTACGGTTGATTGCATTTCTTCTTTAGAAAACAAATCCGGATAATAAACAAAAACCAGAGCCGCACCACAAAGCAGCATAACAACCGCTATGATAGTTACCAAATAAGGGACAGGAGACTTCTCTTTTTTGAATTTAATTTCTTTTTGGGGGTGCCTCTCCTTTCTCATAGGAACAATCGGAACTTCTGTTTTCTGAATCTCCCGAGCAATTATTTCTTCTGCAGTCAGTTTAGGAGCCTCGCCTTCTTCTATTTCTTTTTCCGCCTGCTCTTGTTCTTCCTCGAATCCTTCGTCAGTCTTATCTGGTTTAATGTCTTCCGATACTTCATCAACAGATAATCCTTCTATTTCTATAATAGTCTTTGTGCCCGTATCCTTGCAGGTTTCCTTTTCAACTTCTTCTGGCACATCAACCATTCGACCTCCAATTTCTATATTTTCCGTTTTTTTCGTATCCTCCTCAATATCCCCAGTAGTAGTCTCAGCATTCTCAGTGCTTTGCTCCGGCATACCCTCCGATTCTACTGTTTCTATCTGCTCTGCTGCCTCTATAGGCTCTGTTTCAATCTGCTTTTTCCCTGAGACATCCTCCATAAACTGTACCCCTTCTACTCCAGACACATCCACCGGATCTCCCTCCAATTCCTCTATCGGCGTATCTTCCAATACAGTATTCTCATTCAGTACAACCGTCTCAAAATGAGAAAAAGGCCTATTAATAATATCCCGCAAAGAAGGATCAGGAGTAAAAGAAATCTTTGTATGTCCTTCTATCTTAATTCGTTCGCCTGTATTGATATTTACACTTTCACGGCTATTAACCCCTATCAGTTTAAATGTTCCCAGCCCCTTGATTTTCACGTACTGATCATTCTCCAGAGCCTGTTCTATCAACAGAAAAAACTCCCGAACAAAAACATCGGCATCTTTTTGAGGGACCCCATGCCTGCTAACCAGTAAATCAACAAGATTCTGTATAGTCAACCTTTCATTCATACGGAAATGCTTCTTTAAACTTATCCTTTAAGATTGGACTTGGCTTGAATGCCAACACCAGTTTGGGTGGAACCAACAAGCGTAGTCTGGTGACAGGATTGATGACAATACGCTCAGCCTTCTTTTTTACTTCAAAAGCACCAAATCCCTGTATTCCTATAGCATTACCTTCCTGCAGCTCCTGAATGATGTCAGACAGCAGAGTAGTTATCAAGTCAGAAGTATCTTTTGTATTATATCCTAACCTGCGCGAAAGTTCTGAAGTAAATTCTTTGTTATTCAAAATACTACAATTTTAAAAGTGTGTTGCTATATTAGTCAATCCGAATGAAAAAAACAAATTCTTAGGGAAATATCTTTAGATAACTTTCGCAAAAAGATCGAATTCATCGGAATCAATCACCTCTATTTGATAAAAGTTACCAACCCTCAGACTATCTCCCTCGCACTTTATTAATACCTCAGGATCTACTTCCGGAGAATCAAATTCAGTGCGCCCAACATAATAATCACCCTCTATACGATCAATGATAACTTTCATTTGCCACCCCACCTTAGATGCACTAAGTTCAGCAGAAATCCCCTGTTGAATATCCATCAGTTCATCCAAGCGGGCCTGTTTCACTTCTTGAGGAATAGAATCTTCATAATTAGCTGCCGCATACGTGCCCTCTTCCTCTGAATAAGCAAAAGCTCCCATTCTATCGAAACGGACTTTACGAACAAACTCTTTCAATTCCTCAAAATCCTCTTCTGTTTCACCCGGATGCCCCACCATCAACGTTGTACGTAAATGAATACCGGGAACTTCTTTACGAAACTGTTCAATTAACCGATAGGTGTCTTCTTTGGTCACATGACGCTGCATACGTTGCAACATGTTATCACTAATATGTTGCAATGCTATATCCATGTATTTGCATACATTATCCCGTTCACGCATCACTCTAAACAAGTCTTCAGGAAAATGTGCCGGGTATGCATAGTGTAAACGTATCCATTCCACACCCGGAATCTCAGAAACACGCTCAATCAATTCCGGGAGCATTTGTTTCTTGTATAAATCGACTCCATAGTAAGTCAACTCCTGGGCAATCACCTGAAACTCTTTCACACCATTGGAAACCAAGTATCTCACTTCGTCCAAGATCTCTTCCATGGGACGAGACACATGACGTCCTGTAATGATTGGTATAGCGCAATAAGAACATTTACGGTCACACCCCTCTGATATTTTCAGATAAGCATAATGTTTAGGGGTAGTTAGCGTACGTTCAATATGAAGTTCGTCATGGTAGGCTTTTCCCAAGTCCTGCAACAACTCTTTCCAGTTGAATTTACCATAAAACTTATCAACCTGAGGAATTTCAATCGCCAATTCTTTTAAATAGCGTTCCGAAAGACAGCCCATAACAAAAAGTTTTTCCAGATTTCCTTCTTCTTTTTCCTGGGCAAATTCCAGAATCATATTAATTGATTCTTCTTTCGCATCACCGATGAAACCGCAGGTATTGATAACTGCTATTTCTCCTGTCGGTTTTTCCGAGTCATGGGTAACATCATATCCGGCTTCTTCCAACTGACGCATCAACTGTTCCGAATCCACCAAATTCTTAGAGCACCCTAATGTTATAATATCTATAGTTTTTCTTTTCATGCATTCTCTCCAAATAAGGAGTCTACAAATTCTTTCTTGCGGAAAACCTGCAGGTCTTCCATACCTTCACCCAATCCAATATATTTCACCGGAATCTTAAACTGATCTGAAATTCCGATAACAACGCCTCCCTTTGCCGTTCCGTCCAGTTTTGTTATAGCCATGGCAGTCACCTCTGTAGCCAACGTGAATTGTTTAGCCTGCTCAAAGGCATTCTGCCCGGTTGAACCATCAAGCACCAGCAACACCTCATTCGGAGCATCAGGTACCACCTTCTTCATTACATTCTTAATCTTCGTCAGTTCATTCATCAAACCGACCTTATTGTGTAGGCGTCCTGCTGTATCTATAATCACAACATCCGCATCATTAGCAACGGCCGAGCTTAATGTATCAAATGCAACCGAAGCGGGATCAGCACCCATTTTTTGTTTTATTACCGGTACCCCTACTCTATCTCCCCAAATTACAAGCTGTTCTACAGCTGCTGCACGAAATGTATCGGCCGCACCCAAGTAAACAGATTTACCAGCTTTCTTGAATTGATAAGCAAGTTTACCAATGGTAGTTGTTTTACCAACCCCATTCACACCCACTACCATAATGACATAAGGCTTTTTCTCTACCGGAACATCGAAATCAGCAACATCATCCGAATTATTCTCAGTCAACAATGCTGCAATTTCTTCACGCAGAATTGAGTTTAGCTCTTGTGTATTTACATATTTATCTTCTGCCGCACGTTTTTCAATACGTTTAATGATATTAAGAGTAGTCTCTACTCCCACATCCGATGTGATAAGCACCTCTTCCAGATTATCCAGCACTTCATCATCCACCTTCGACTTGCCGGCTACCGCACGGGCAATCTTGCTGAATACACTTTCTTTGGTTTTAGATAATCCTTTATCTAAAGTTTCCTTCTTTTCCTTTGAGAAAAAACTAAAAAATCCCATGATTACAATTATTTGTATAATACATTATGCTACAAAGATATAATAAAACTGGCGTAAAGTAAAAATTGAAGCGAATAAAATTGGCAAAAAAAATCCCCTCAATGAATATCAGTGAGAGGATTTTTCAGGTTGCAATCTAATGCAACCGGCTTATTTCTTAAAAAAGTCTTGTACTTTTTCGTTAGGAACCATTTGTTCATCAAAAATGTAAGCTCCAGTCTTCGGAGATTTAACCATTTTGATAACCTTAGTATAAGCACGACCTTCTTTAGATCCTTCGTGCAAACTTGCTACTGTTTTCTTTGCCATGGGTTATACTCTTTCTTTTTTATTTAATTTCTTTGTGTACTGTTACTCTCTTCAGAATCGGGTTGTATTTTTTCAACTCAAGTCTTTCTGTAGTATTCTTTCTGTTCTTAGTTGTGATATAACGAGATGTTCCCGGCATACCGCTATCTTTGTGTTCTGTACATTCCAGAATCACCTGAACTCTATTACCTTTTGCTTTCTTTGCCATAATCAGTTTCTCCTCTTACGTTTTAGCCAATAACTTTAATGGTTTTCCAATCACAATACCCTTTGGCAACTGCATCATTCAGAGCAGCGTCCAAACCTTTCTTATTAATAATACGCAAACCAGCAGCGCAGAGGCTCAGGCTGATCCAGCAGTCCTGTTCTACATAGTAGAACTTTTTGTTAAACAAGTTCAAATCAAAGGTTCTCTTAGTTCTTCTCTTTGAGTGTGAAACATTGTTGCCAATCATGGCTTTCTTTCCGGTAATTTGACAAATCTTCGACATTTCTATCTTATTTTTATAGTTTTAATCTATACTTCTTTCAAACAGAGCGCAAAGTAAGCACTTTTATAGATATAAAACAAGCATTTCTTAAATAAATTCATTATTCAGCAGTAATTTTTCTTCATTTCACCAATTTTCGAAGTAACAGAAGAGCATTATTACCTGCTCTCTCCACATTCATTTCTCTTCCGCGGTCAGTTTCCTGCTTCATAGTGCAAATTTCATTTTTATAGGCAGCAGCAATCCAGACTGTACCAACAGGCTTCTGCTTAGTACCTCCGCCAGGACCTGCAATACCCGAAGTGGCGACTGCACAATCAGTTTTCAGCGCTTCCATCGCACCTTTTACCATCTCAATTACGGTTTCCTCGCTTACAGCACCTTTCTTTTCAAGCGTTTCCATCGATACCCCCAGCAATTTCATCTTTACTTCATTAGAGTACGCCACTACACTTCCTTTAAAATATTCCGAACTTCCGGCAACCGAAGTAACACGGGCTGCAATACTTCCACCGGTGCAGCTTTCTGCGGTGGAAAGGGTCAATTTCTTCTTTTTCAGAAGTTCCCCAATCAGAATCTCAATCGGTGTATCTTCTTCATCCAAAATATCTTCACCTAAAATGGCTTCCAATTTGGCGCTCTCAACATTTAAGTATGTCTCTACTTCCTGACGATCTTGTCCACGTCCTGTCAATCTCAAGCGAATCAAACCGGGTTTAGGCAAGTAAGCAAGTTTAATACAAGACGGCAGCGCCACCTCCCAAGCCTCCAGTTTTTCAGCCAGCACTGATTCCGGATAATTTTGCACAGTAAAAGTACGATGTACAATGGCATCTGTATGAAACTTTGCGCACAAACGAGGAATCACTTCTTCACTCATTACCGTAGTCATCTCCTGAGGAACACCGGGCATGGAAACAAGCACTTTACTATCCTTTTCAAACCAACTGACAGAGGCACTTCCCACCCGATTATTAATGACCGTACAATTCTCTGGCACCATCGCCTGACTCTTATTCAACGCATTCATCGGTATTTTTCCAGCTAATACCCGCTTCACATTTTCAAATACAGCCTCACTAAAAATCAGTTTGGTACCAAAATATTCACAAAGGGTTTGTTTGGTGATATCATCCTTAGTAGGACCCAAACCACCTGTCATCAATACAATATCCGCCCTTTTCATCGAGGCATCCACTGCTTCGGTTATCTCTTCTGCACGATCACGTACAGACACTACACGAATAACTTCGATACCGACTTTATTTAATTCGCGTCCCATCCATGCCGAATTAGTGTCAGTCACCTGACCTATCAGCAACTCATCACCGATGGTTATTATCTCTGCAAACATGATTTTTTTTATTTAACTTTCTCAATATTATAGATAGAAGAAGAAAGATCTACCCTCTTTTCTTTTATAAAGTCACACGTGAATAAGCCGGCAATTCCATAGGACAGAAGTCTTTATCCTGATATTTAAAATATCCCGTAATAGCGATCATTGCAGCATTGTCCGTGGTATAGCTAAACTTTGGAATAAAAATCTTCCAGCCATACTTCTCCGCATGCTCACGGAAAGCATTACGCAAACCGTTATTGGCGGACACACCACCTGCTACAGCTACCTCGTTAATTTTATACTGTTTGGCTGCTTTACGGAGTTTATCCATCAATATATCTACAACAGTCGCTTCAAGAGAAGCGGCTAAATCAGTCTTATGATGTTCGATGAAATCGGGATCTTCTTTCATCCAATCACGCAACGAGTAAAGAAACGATGTCTTCAATCCACTAAAACTATAGTCCAACCCCGGGATGTGGGGTTTGCTGAATGTATAAGCCTTCGGATTGCCCTGACGTGCCAAACGGTCAATAATAGGACCGCCCGGGTAACCAAGCCCCATCACTTTTGAACATTTGTCAATAGCTTCTCCGGCAGCATCATCAATTGTCTGTCCCAAAATCTCCATATCATTGTATGCCTTCACCAGTACGATTTGAGAATTACCTCCGGACACCAACAAGCAAAGGAATGGGAAAGTGGGTTGTTCATTCTCTTCACCCTCTTCTTTAATGAAATGTGCTAATACATGTCCTGTCAGATGATTAACATCGATCATGGGAATGTTTAATGAGCGGGCAAACCCTTTCGCAAAAGATACTCCCACCAGCAACGATCCCATCAGTCCGGGACCTCTCGTAAAAGCTACCGCACTCAATTCCTCTTTCGTCACCCCTGCACGTTTCAATGCTTCATGCACCACAGGTACTATATTTTGCTGATGCGCACGTGATGCTAATTCGGGTACTACACCACCGTAAGCTTCATGCACCGCCTGACTGGACACTACATTCGACAACAGAAAACCATCTTTTATTACCGCAGCCGACGTATCGTCACAGGAAGACTCAATTCCTAATATAATTGTACTCATACGCTTTTTGATATTTAAACGATGCAAAAGTAATGATAAAAGTAGGATTCATAACGAACTATTTTATATTTTTGTTCGCAAAATAAAAACAACCGCTTATCAGAACGCTGAAGAAGACTGTACGCTGGGTTATCGGTATTATATTAGGTATATATATCGGAACTATCATTTTGCTGAATATTCCTTTTATTCAGCGAAACATGACCACGTTTGTCGCAAAAGAACTATCCCGGACATTAGGTACTGAACTGACTATCGGTAAGATAGATATCGGACTATTGAATCGTATCATCATAGACGATGTGCTGCTCGACGACCAATCGGGCAAAGAGATGCTTAAAATTACTCGTCTTTCCGCCAAGTTTGATATTATCCCCCTATTCAACGGAAAAATCGCAATCAGCAGTGTACAATTGTTCGGCTTTAACATCAACCTGAACAAACCTACTCCGAATACGGACCCTAATTTCAAATTTGTCCTTGACGCATTTGCCTCTAAAGACACAGTAAAAACAGACAAGAGCCTCGACTTGCGTATCAACTCTATATTGATACGCCGTGGTAAGTTGGCTTACGATGTACTGTCGGAAAAAGAAACTCCCGGAAAGTTCAACCCCCAGCATGTCAAATTGCATAATATCATTGCCAACATCTCTCTCAAAGCACTTCAAGGCGATTCGATCAATGCGGCCATCAAACGGCTAAGCGTGGATGAACAATCGGGCTTTGAGCTGAGAAAGTTGAGCCTGAAAGTCATAGCTAATGACAGAGGCATGAAAATAGAGAATTTTGCTATAGAAATGCCGGGTACCGAAATGAAAATGGATACCATTCGGATGGAATATGACAGTTTGGGAGCACTCAATCATTTTGCCGATGAAGTCCGTTTCTCTTTCCGTACTCTGCCATCCTACGTGACCCTGAATGATATTTCAGCTTTTGTTCCGGCACTATCCAACTTTAAAGAAAAGCTGGATCTGGGCATCGATGTAGAAGGTACACTCAACCAGTTGAACTGCAAAACGCTGGAAATTAATGCAGGCGATAAATTCCGACTGAAGGGAGATGTCTCTTTACAGGATCTATCACGCCCGCAAGATGCCTATGTATACGGGCATCTTGCCAATCTATCTGCCAATAACGATGGAATCGGATTCCTGGTACGCAACCTGAGTCCGCATTACAATGGGGTTCCTCCTATTCTGCAGCGTTTAGGAAATGCTTCCTTTCACGGTGAAATATCGGGGTATTTCACAGATTTGGTCATGTACGGTCTGTTTCGTACCAACATTGGTTCTGTCCAAACTGACTTAAAGCTCAGTTCCGATAAAGCCAAAGCCTTGTTTTCTTATTCGGGAGGTGTAAAGACCACCGACTTCGAGCTGGGACAGTTGCTGGATAACAAGCAACTGGGCAAAATTACCTTTAATCTGAATGTTCAAGGCAGCCACTACCGTAACCAGTACCCCGCCATCACGCTAAAAGGCCTGATAGCTGCCCTCGAATACAGTAATTATAAATATGAGAATATCACACTCGACGGAGAGTTCGAACGTGGCGGCTTCGACGGAAAGGTGGCACTGGATGATGAAAACGGTTCGATACATTTAAATGGTAACATCAATGTAGTCGAGAAAATCCCGACTTTCAACTTCAATGCTGTAATAGATAAAGTACGCCCGCACGACTTGAACCTGACCAAGGATTATCCGGACGCAGAATTCTCTCTGAAGCTGAAAGCTAACTTCCGTGGCGGTTCCATCGATGAAATGATAGGTGAAATCAACATAGACAGTCTACAATTCACTGCACCCGAAAAGAATTACTTTCTGGATAATATCAACATCATAGCCACTCGACAAGACAAACAAAACCAACTGAAACTGACCTCCAGTTTCCTGAAAGCAAGTATTGAAGGTAATTATCTGTATCACACACTTCCGGCAAGCGTAATGAATATTATGCGGCGATACATTCCTTCATTGATCCAGCCGGATAAGAAGCCGATTGAAACGAATAACAACTTCAGTTTCGATGTCCACATATTCAATACAGAACTGCTGTCTACCGTATTCGACATCCCATTGAAGATATATACGCACTCGACTGTAAAGGGTTACTTCAATGACCAGGCACAGCGGCTGCGAGTAGAGGGCTATTTCCCCCGGCTACAATATCAAAACACGTTTATCGAGTCCGGACTGGTGCTCTGTGAAAATCCTACTGACCAATTCAAGGCCAAGATACGGTTCAATAACCTGAAAAAAGAGAGTGCCGTAAGCATCTCACTGGATGCGCAAGCCCAAAATGATACCATAAGTGCCAACATCAATTGGGGCAATAATACCATCAATACTTATAGCGGACGATTATCCGCTGCTGCCAGCTTCTTCCGCAAGGCCGAAGAAAAGTCGGCACTGAAAACAGTCGTAGACATCAAGCAGACAGACATTATCCTGAACGACACTTTGTGGCAGATTCATCCGTCACAAGTAGTAGTAGATTCGGGCAAAGTAGATGTAAACGATTTCTATTTCTCGCATAAAGACCGTCACATCCGCATCGACGGACGCATCTCGGAACATGCCGAAGATACACTGAAGGTAGACCTGAAGGACATCAATGTGGGTTACGTATTCGATGTGGTAGATTTTGACGATGTGGACTTTAAAGGAGATGCCACCGGAACGGCATATGCCAGTGGCATTTTGAAGGAGCCGGTCATGAATACCCGCTTACATTTTAAAAACTTCACTTTCAATGATGCTTCTTTGGGAGCAATGGATATTTACGGAGCATGGGAGAACGACAAACGTGCCATCTTCCTGGATGCTCACATGGAAGAAGAAGGGCTATCGAAAACGCACGTCATCGGGCACGTCTATCCGTTAAAGCCGGAAAGTAAACTGGATTTGAATATAGAAACGGAGCATACAAACATTCAGTTCCTCCAATATTTCATGCGCTCCATTGTCGAAGACCTGCATGGACGTACCAGCGGCAAAGCTCATTTCTATGGAAAATTCAAGGAACTCAACATCGAAGGGGATCTGATGACAGATGCGTCGTTGAAGATAGGAATACTAAACACATCATTTGCCGTAAAAGACACTATCCGTCTGTCCACCACCGGTATCACTTTCGACAATATACATATCGCAGATATGGAAGGGCACCAGGGCACGATGAACGGCAAACTGAATTTCAGGCATTTCAGGGATTTGAGCTATCACTTCGAATTCAACGTGAACAACATGTTGCTGATGGACACGAAAGAAAGTTCTGATATCAACTTCTACGGAAAAGTGTATGGAACCGGCAATGCGATGCTGGTTGGCAATCCGCAGGAACTGCAAGTCAATGCAGCCGTCACGACCAACCGCAATACCAATTTTGTCTACATAACCAATGCCACTGCTTCAGCAGCCAGCAACCAGTTCATTAAGTTTATCGACAAAACTCCGCGCAGATTCGTTCAGGATTCCATCAATGTAATATCAGAATATGAGCGGCTGCAGCAGGAGATGGAGGAGGAAGAGACAAAAACGGATATCCGCCTGAATCTGTTGATAGATGCTACTCCGGACGCTACTATGAAAATTATCATGGACCCCATTGCCGGAGACTACATCAGCGGTAAAGGTTCCGGCAACATACGGACAGAGTTCTTTAATAAAGGAGATGTGAAAATGTTCGGAAACTACCGCATCAGCCAGGGTATTTATAAGTTCAGCTTGCAGGAAGTCATCCGCAAGGACTTTATCATAAAAGACGGAAGCAGTATCACTTTCAACGGTCCCCCGTTGGATGCGACGCTCGATATACAAGCCAGTTATACGGTGAACTCTGCTTCGCTGAATGACCTGATCCCCGATGCTGCAGACCCGATCACCCAGCAACCCAATGTAAAGGTGAATTGCATCATGAACCTGACCGGAATTCTCTGGCGCCCCAATATTAAATTAGGTATCGAACTCCCCAACGAACGGGACGAGATACAAACGCTGGTACGCAATTACATCAGTACGGAAGAGCAGATGAACATACAGATACTCTATCTGCTGGGTATCGGCAAGTTCTATCCACAGGAGAGTACCGGAGGCACCCAAAACTCTAATATGACATCGTCAGCCCTATTCTCTACTCTGTCCGGACAGTTAAACAATCTGTTATCGCAGGTATTCGATAACAACAACTGGAACATCGGAACGAATCTCAGTACCGGTGACAAAGGCTGGACGGACATGGAAATAGAAGGTATCCTGTCCGGACAGTTATTGAACAACCGTCTGATTATTAATGGTAATTTCGGCTACCGGGATAATCCGTTAGCTAATACCAATTTCATCGGAGACTTTGAAGCGGAATGGCTGCTCAACCGCTCAGGAGACATACGTCTGAAGGCGTATAATGAAACGAACGACCGTTATTATACACGGACCAACCTGACTACCCAAGGAATCGGTATCATGTACAAAAAAGATTTTAATAAATGGAGTGAACTTCTCTTCTGGAATAAATGGAAGTTGAGAAACCTGAGAAAGAAACAGGCTACCGCACGGGACAGCATCCCGAATGACACGGTAAAGGACATCACCAAAGCTAAATCGGAAATGAAAAGAGAGCATCCGATGTGACGCTCTCTTTTCTTCAGTCTTTATTTTCGTATGTCTCTCTTACAAAGAAAGAATACAAAAACGGAAAGTGTATGAATACCGAAAAGGGATGTGAAGAAGATAGAACGATTAAAAGCCCTTATCGACAATAACCTTTCCGAAGGGAGTCAGAGCCAGTCCGGCAAGTTTGAAGTGTTGTCTCCCGAATGGTATACCAATGATTGTGATACAAAGCAGAATCCCCCATCCCAGGTGAGAAAGGCTGATCCAAATTCCACCAAGAAACAGCCAGACTATATTCATTATTATACTGAGGCAACCTCCCGAATCGGGGGTGCTCCTCACCTCTTTGCCGAACGGCCATAAAGCAAGCCCGGCCAGTTTCAGAGTCTGAAAGCCAAATGGAATACCAATAATGGTAACCATCATCAAGAGACTTGCAATAAGATACTCTATCGCAGTAAAAATGCCGCCGCACAGCAGCCAAATAAGATTCAAGAATGGATTCATAGGCTATTAGAATAACGATAGTAAAGAAAAAGGTTGGAAGTTCATTTCGGTACCTCCAACCTTTTTTCCTTATACCTTATATTAATTATTAATAAGAACGAGCAAATATCACACGGCAAGCAGAAGGTTTGCCGGTTACCATACACTTACCGGGCTCTTTGTCACCTTCAACAAACGAATCGAACGGGATACAACGAATAGTAGCTTTTGTCTCTTCCTTGATCTTCTCTTCTGTTTCCGTAGTTCCGTCCCAATGAGCCAGAATGAAACCGCCCTCTTCGATTTTTTCCTTGAATTCATCGTAGCTGTCTACCTTAGTGATACGTGAATCGCGATAAGTACGCGCTTTCTTGTAGATGTTGGCCTGAATCTCTTCCAACAGATTTTGAACATATGTCTCGATATCATCGCAAGTAACGGTCTCTTTCTCCAATGTATCGCGACGCATCACCTCCATCGTATTGTTTTCCAGGTCGCGTCCGCCCATTACCAGACGAACCGGTACACCCTTCAGTTCATAATCGGCAAATTTGAAGCCCGGTCGTTTGTTATCGGCATTATCATATTTGACCGAAATGCCCAATGCCTTCAGCTTCGCTACAATACCTTCTACCTTGGCATCAATCTGTTTCAGCTGCTCGTCATTCTTATATATAGGAACGATCACTACCTGAATCGGAGCCAGATGCGGAGGTAATACCAGACCGTTGTCATCCGAGTGGGTCATGATCAATGCACCCATCAGACGGGTAGAAACACCCCATGAAGTAGCCCATACGTACTCAAGCTTATTTTCTTTATTAACAAACTGCACATCAAACGCTTTCGCGAAGTTCTGTCCCAGGAAGTGAGACGTACCACTCTGTAACGCCTTGCCGTCCTGCATCATCGCTTCAATGGTATAGGTGTCGAGCGCACCGGCAAAACGTTCATTGGCCGACTTCACCCCTTTCACCACCGGAACCGCCATGTATTTCTCTGCAAAGTCAGCATATACATTCAGCATGCGGATTGCTTCTTCTTCTGCCTCCTCACGTGTTGCATGTGCCGTATGGCCTTCCTGCCACAGGAATTCTGCTGTACGGAGAAACAGTCGTGTACGCATCTCCCAACGGAAAACGTTTGCCCACTGGTTGCATAAGATAGGCAGGTCACGATAAGACTGAATCCAGTTTTTATAAGTATTCCAGATGATTGTTTCGGAAGTCGGACGGATAATCAGTTCTTCTTCCAACTTTGCAGCAGGGTCAACCACCACACCCGAACCATCTTCGGCATTCTTCAGGCGGTAGTGAGTAACTACGGCACACTCTTTGGCAAAGCCTTCCACATGCTCAGCTTCACGACTCAAGAATGATTTTGGAATCAGCAACGGGAAATAAGCATTCACATGTCCGGTTTCCTTAAACATATCGTCCAGCTGACGTTGCATTTTCTCCCAAATAGCGTATCCGTAAGGCTTAATCACCATACATCCGCGTACAGCCGATTGCTCTGCCAAATCGGCTTTCACTACCAAATCATTATACCACTGCGAATAGTTTTCGCTGCGTTTGGTCAGGTCTTTCAGTTCTTTTGCCATTATATTTTTCTTCTTTTAAAGTTTTCTATCTTCAAAACAGGATGCAAAAATACTAAAAATGGGTGAACTGTGATCATTCTTTATCTATAATTTTAAGAGGGAACCCGGCAGGGCAGTTCATAAACAAGCCAGTTTATCGATTGACAACCGGCTTATTTATGATTTTTCAGAAAGCAGAATCACCACTTCTTGCCTTTTTCTTCCAACGGAAGTCCGTCGCTGAATCCCATGGAAGCATGTGTACCGTCGCAAAACGGTTTATTGGACGACTGTCCGCAACGGCACAAAGTCACCCTGTTTCTGATTGTATAGCTTTTGCCATCCGCACTCTCTATGCGGATACCGCCTTTTACCCAAATAGGTCCGCTCACTCTGATTCCGGGATCCTCAATAATACCGATAGAGGGCTCAAAAGGCGGTTCGAAGACTTTTTGCGTCTCTTTGTCCCAAACGACGAGCCGCCCGGCAGGACAATGGCTGGCCTCGCGACGGACAAGTTCACGCTCTTCTTCCGTTTCAGCGAGTTGTACCAGATTCCAGATTCGGCCGCGTGCATCGCAGAAACGGGCAAAAGCACAATACTTTTCGTTATCGGCAAGCACCATGGCGGGGCCTTCCAATTCCTCGGCTTCTTCAAGTAACGGACGTTTGTTATTGGTTTCATTAGAGTCCCAATCGGTGGCACGCTTATGAGAACCGTCACAGAAGGGTTTATGGCGGGAATGCCCGCAACGGCACAGAGCTACCGGAGTGGCCGAACTGTCGAAACTCAGCCCGCGTTGATACACCCACGAAGAACCTTCTTCATTGGGAAGAATAATTTCCTGGTCAATGGGAGGATTACCATAAACAAGATAAGGGCCGTCAGGAGTTATTTTGATATAATACTTCTCGGGTGCTTGCCGACTGCCCTCTTCTACTAAAACTTCTTCTTTCTTAGTCATAATTTTACGCCATAAGGAGGTTTAACATATCCTTTATCGCTTAAAGAACAGATAGTCAAGCTAAAAAGTTTCTTATAACACCGTCTAACTTTTTACGGATTCGTTGATACCAAACCCGAAAAGTGCAAAGTCTCCCTTCACCGGATCATCCGGCCATATCTCCCGCAATGCATCGGTAATACAACGCGCAGTCTTCAGACATTTACGTGCATCGGTCAGTCCAAGATCGACTGAAATGCGATGCACATGCGTGTCGAGAGGAATAATCAGATCCGAAGGATCAAAACTCCGCCAGATACCCAGATCCACAGGAGAATCCCGACGAATCATCCAGCGCAGGAACATACACATCTTTTTCGCTTCGGAAGCACTTGCCAAAGCAGGCATCCCATTGATATGTCCGAACACGGATTGCAGTCTTTCCAACGGAGTACCCGAAGAAAGCGAATGGCACAAATGCGACTCCAGGTCTTCATGTTCTTGATAGGCCGCATACAAAGCCTGACAAAGTAAATAGAAATCATTCCAGGAATAATAACGATAGAAGCTGGTTTTTACTCCTCGATATTTCTTCCACTCCTCACTAAGTATATACCGGTAAGGAGCATTCGAGAACAGTTCACGGTCAATCCGGTCGCCGCTTTTGATAATAGCCTTCCGGTTTCCGGTAGCAATCCAAGAGGCTACCAGGGCAGAGATCTCAATATCGGCCTTGCCGGTATAGCGATGTGGAAACTGTATAGGGTCGTCCATAATAAATTCGGCTACCTCGTATTTATCTGCCAAAAATGCAAGTTTATTCTTTAGTTCTTGTTTCATAAACGTTAGAAGGTATGTATCAAAAAGAAACACCACAGATTACGCGATTCTATACATGACACTGATAATGAGTCTGTAAAAGTACGTGGAATCTGTGGTGAAAACCTCTTACTGCAATCTCAGTAAGTTTTTTATTTGCTAAAATCTCTCGGAGCAGGTACCGGAGCCAATGGTTTACGGTCCTGAAGCTGTTTCATAACCTCTTCGATGGCTCTGTTCAGCTGCTGATCCTCTCCATTCCACTCTTTCACCGGATCATTATCGATCAGGATATCCGGGTCCACACCATGGTTTTCGATAATCCATTGTCCCGTCTTCGGGTCATAACTGGTAAAGAACGGAACACGTATGTCTGTTCCATCCATATATGGCAATGAACCACTAATGCCAACAATACCTCCCCAGGTACGCGTACCTATCAACTTACCCAATCCAAGTGCGCGGAAGCCCCACGGGAACAGGTCGCCATCAGAAGCGGAGTATTTATTAATCAAACAAACCTTCGGTCCCACCTGTACAGCATCAGGCACTGTTCCCACATGGCTGGTACCTCTACCCATAGTCAGGCGATAAGGTTCACGGGAAAGACGTTCCAGGATCATTGGTGAAACATTACCTCCACCATTGGCACGATCATCGATAATCAACCCTTCTTTATCAAGTTGCGGATAGAAATAGCGGGCAAACTCGTTCAAGCCTTCCGGTCCCATATCCGGAATATAAATATATCCGATACGTCCGTTGGAAGCCTGGTCCACTTTCTTTATATTATCCTGTACCCAATTGTAATGTATCAAAGGATATTCATTGGCAAGCGGACTGACCACAACCTTACGTGCTCCGGAAAGCTGAGGTTTGGCATTCAACGAAATTTCAGTAGGTATCTCTGCTTTACCCACCAGTAAAGAATACATATCTTTAACTGTATTGGTCGGCACACCGTCAATAGCTACGATGTACTCTCCTGCTTTCACATCAACCCCCGGTTCCGTAAGCGGAGAGCGTAGCTCTTTGCTCCAAGATGCTCCGGGGAATATCTTCTCCAGACGGAAAAAGCCACTCTTGTCGCGGGTAATCTCCGCACCAAGCAAACCGGTATTGATCCGTTTGGGCTGTTCCGTTTCTCCCGGATTGACATAAGCATGCCCACAGTTCAATTCACCTATCATCTCACCGATAATGTAATTCAGGTCTAAACGAGTTTTAACGTAAGGCAGCAAGACCGCATATTTTTCTTTAATTGCTTTCCAATCTACACCGTGCATGCTCTCCTGATAGAATCCGTCACGATAGGCACGCCAAGCTTCATCAAAGATTTGTGCCCACTCTTTCGGATAATCCACAGCAATCTTCATATTGCTTAAATTGACCGGAGTGGTCAGTTCTGTCTTACCCGAAGGAAGATTGGTCACATAAATCTGACGGCCTTTAAAGAAAAGTGCCTTCTTACCATCGTAAGTAACATCCATCGAAGCTCCATCGGCAATCGATTCCTCTTTCTGACTTGCCAAGTCATACATTTTCGTACCACCGCGTCCCCAGTAGTACACCTTGTTGCCATCCGAATAGAAGTTACCATAATAAGACGGAGACAAGGGCAATCGAACAATGCGATCGGTAATGCCATCCGGATCGAACTTCACCAACGAAGCATCAGCCACTTCCTTTTTATCTACCGGTTTCTTATCCCCGCTTTTGGGTGTAGCATTAGATGCAGCCACTTCCGCATCTTTCTGCATGAAAGGAGACGATGTATCTTTAGACAGCAAAGCGATGTACACACCATACATATTATTATATACATGGTTCCATTCCAATGATCCGTAAGTCGGATTAAAATCACGGGCAGAAGAGAATATCAGATACTTTCCGTCGGCACTGAACACCGGAGAAGAAGAGTTATACCATTTGTCGGTCACCGGATATTCTTTCTTTTCCGCAATATTGTAGACATATACGACATTGATTTCATTTTTACCCATCCGTGTATAAGTCAACCACTCACTGTCCGGAGAGAAAGTAACTCCACCCGGCACTCCCATCGGATCTTGCAATAATAATGAAACTTTCCCGGAAGCCACATCCAGCAGATTAACTCGGTTCTTACGATCCATATACACTATCTTCTTAGAATCCGGACTCCATTTAAAGCCACGGATATATGTATCGTTCTTATGGGTTAACTGCATCGGTTCGCCACCTGCTGCATTCTGCAGATAAAGTTCGGTTTCGCCTGTAGCATCAGAGATATAAGCAATCTGTGTTCCGTCAGGCGACCACTGTGCGTCACGGTCGTGAGCTCCCGGCGAACGAGTTATATTTTTTGTAACCCCTTTTTCTACCGGCAGATTGAATACTTCACCCCGGCTTGTCACTACCATTCGTGCTCCATCCGGCGACAGACTGGCCGCAGTCACATAATTCGCTCCGTCTTTCAAATCGGTACGGGCATAGATGTTATCCGAAGCCAGTGTAATGTTTACCTTTTCAGCCTTCCGGGTAGCGGCATCCATCTTATAAATATATCCACCGTTCTCAAAGACAATGGTATTTCCACTGGCACTTGGGAACTTCACATCATACTCAGTAAAATCAGTTACCTTGGCAGTCTGTTTAGTCTTCGTATTGTATACAAAGATATTCATGATGCGGTCACGATCGGAAAGGAAAAAGATTTCATCGCCAATCCACATCGGAAAAATGTCCTGAGCTACATTATTGGTAATGTTTTCCACTGTTTTGCTGTTCGGATTATACACCCAGATATCATCCGCCATACCGCCTTTATAATACTTCCAGGTACGAAATTCGCGCATCACCCGGTTGTATGCCAATTGTTTTCCGTCCGGTGAGTAACTGCAAAATCCGCCCTCCGGAAGAGGAATTGCTTCTGACAATCCACCTTCCTTGTCCACTGTAAACAGTTTGCCGGAAAATCCATCACTGATACGGTTACGGTATACGATGCGCTGTCCGTCCGGTGTCCAGGTCATGACAATGTTATTGGGTCCCATACGGTCACCCAGGTCATCGCGGCTATTGGTAGCCGTATAGGTAACTCGTAACGGTTCACCCCCTGTCGCAGGCATGGTATACACTTCTGTATTTCCATCATACTGTCCGGTGAATGCAATCGTTTTGCCGTCCGGAGAAAACCGGGGAAACATTTCGTATCCCACATGGGAAGTCAGACGCTGTGCCTCACCTCCCGCAGCAGGCACTTTATACAAATCGCCCGCATACGAAAATACGATTTCCTTTCCGTTCGTAGCAGGAAAACGCAGTAATCGTGCTTCTCCCGCAGCCGATAACAGTACAGGAGCCCCCGCCAGAACGAAGATAGATAAGATTAGTTTCTTATTCATGTGATTATCTATTAAAATTGATTCACAAAGGTAAGAAAAGAACAAAGAGTGAAAGAGGAAATACACAAAAAAACCGCAGATTCCATCATTCTTTTCTCACAAAAAGATCAAGGAAACCTGCGATATTTACTTTTGACTTGAAAACATGAATTGAGCGGTAGGCGAGGGTCGAACTCGTGACCTGCGGCTTGGGAAGCCGCCGCTCTGCCAACTGAGCTACTACCGCAATGTAATTGCTTCCGTTTTGTAAAGCAGTGCAAAGATAAATATTGTTTCTGAAATACCCATGGCAATGGCACAATATTTTGCATCCGGGAACGGAAATATAAAATATTACCGTACATTTGCTAACCGAAAATACACAGATAGATTCATGAAACAGATCATACTTATCACCGGAGGGGCCCGTTCGGGCAAAAGCAGCTATGCCGAACGGTTAGCATTATCTCTCTCCCCCAATCCGGTCTACCTGGCCACCTCACGCATCTGGGACGAAGAGTTCCGTCAACGGGTGTTACGTCATCAGGCCAACCGGGGACCGGAATGGACCAACATAGAAGAAGAAAAGGAACTGAGCCGCCATTCTTTGCAAGGGCGTGTAGTGCTGATCGATTGCGTAACACTCTGGTGTACCAATTACTTCTTCGACCTTGAAGCGGATACAGACAAGGCACTCGCCGCCATAAAAGCCGAGTTTGACCGGCTGACAGAACAGGAAGCCACCTTTATCTTCGTCACCAACGAGATCGGCATGGGAGGCACCTCAGAAAACCTTATACAACGAAAGTTCACCGATATGCAGGGGTGGATGAACCAGTATATTGCCACCCGGGCCAATCAGGTCTTATTAATGGTATCGGGCATTCCCGTAAAAGTAAAAGATGAAAAACAAACGATAGACTAACCCTATATAAAATGAAAACATTTCAAATCACCAGACCGGACGAAACAATCCGGGAAGCATTGACTGACAAAATAAACAATCTGACCAAGCCCAAAGGTTCTCTGGGAACACTTGAAGAACTGGCTTTGCAAATCGGGCTTATCCAGCAGACACTGACTCCCACGCTGAAATGTCCGCAGAACATTATATTTGCAGCCGATCATGGCATTGTCGACGAAGGTGTCAGCCTCTCTCCCAAAGAGATCACCTGGCAGCAAATCAGCAACTTCCTTCATGGAGGGGCAGGTGTCAACTTCCTCTGCCGCCAACACGGATTCGAATTAAAGATCGTGGATGCCGGAGTGGATTACGATCTGCCTTACGACAAGGGAATTATCAATATGAAAGTACGCAAAAGTTCACGCAACTACCTGCATGAAGCGGCCATGACGGAAGAAGAGATGGACTTGTGTATAGACCGTGGGGCAGAGATAGTCCGCCGGTGCCACGCCGAAGGATGCAATGTGCTCTCCCTGGGTGAAATGGGAATCGGCAACACTTCATCCTCCTCTATGTGGATGACCTGCTTCACCCGTATTCCCCTCGAACAATGCGTCGGCGCCGGAAGCGGACTCGACAATGCCGGAATCCGTCATAAATACAGCGTATTGCAGCGGGCACTGGACAATTATCAGGGAGACGGAAGCGTACGCGACCTGATTCGTTACTTCGGCGGTCTGGAAATGGTAATGGCGGTAGGTGCCATGCTTCAGGCAGCCGAACTGAAAATGATTATCCTGGTGGACGGATTCATCATGACAAACTGCATCCTCGCGGCATCCCGGCTTTACCCTGAAGTAATGCACTACGCCATCTTCGGCCATCAGGGAGACGAGACTGGACACAAGCTTCTGCTTGATGCCATGGGAGCCAAGCCGTTATTGAATCTGGGTTTGCGCCTTGGAGAAGGGACCGGGGCCATCTGCTCCTATCCTATCGTAGACTCTGCGGTGCGGATGATCAACGAAATGGACAACTTTGCGCATGCGTCCATCACCAAATACTTTTAAAGAAGCCCCACATGAATATATTAGCAGCATTTATCTTTTTCACCCGTCTCCCCTTCTGGCGCATCCGAGAAGTTCCGGCAGAATGTTTTAAGCACGTGGTGCCTTACTGGCCCCTTTCAGGATGGCTTACGGGCGGCGTCATGGCGGGGGTACTCTGGTCGGCCGCACAGGTTCTCCCCTTCACCGTTGCCGTATTGCTGGCACTTACCAGCCGATTGTTGATTACAGGCGCATTGCACGAAGACGGGCTGGCGGATTTCTTTGACGGATTCGGCGGAGGAACCAGCCGGGAACGTATCCTCTCTATTATGAAGGATTCGCACATCGGCAGTTATGGGGTCATCGGATTGATCGTATACTTCTTCCTGCTATGGAATCTCCTGACAAGTCTTCCTCTCTCCTTCGCCTGCTCTGTACTGATTGCAGGCGACACTGTGAGCAAGTTGACTTCATCACAGATCATTAACTTCCTGCCTTACGCACGGAAAGAAGAAGAGAGTAAGGCGAAGGTGGTTTATAATAGAATGTCGCAAGGAGAATTTGCTTTCGGACTTTTATGCGGAATACTTCCTTTGACGCTCCTGCTTCCGTACAGGTATTGGATTGCCATTATATTCCCACTGGCAGTGTTGTATCTACTATACAGGCTGATGAAACGAAAGTTACAAGGGTATACAGGCGATTGCTGCGGTGCACTGTTCCTTTTAAGCGAACTGTCCTTCTACCTGGGGGTAGTTATTCTTATATTCATATAGTTTGATTCACCACAGAGTTCCACTGAGATGATTTATCTCTTAAACATCTTATAGACAAGAATTTAAAAACCGGTAAAACTCTGTGTTACTCTGTGGTGAATCAAACTCATACTTAAACCAATAAGATCATGGAAATCATATTGATCCGACATACCTCTGTCGATGTTCCCAAAGGCGTCTGTTATGGCCAGACCGATGTTCCCTTACGGGATAGTTTTAAAGAAGAAGCCACAATCACGGCTCAACAGTTGCAGGATGATGTGTTTGATGCCGTATTCACAAGTCCTTTGAGCCGCTGCACCCGTCTGGCAGAGCACTGTGGCTATCCGGATGCCATTCGTGATGCCCGTCTGAAAGAACTGGACTTCGGTGAATGGGAAATGAAGGAGTTCGACAAAATAGATGATCCGCGACTGCAAGAGTGGTATGACGACTATTTCCATGTAGCAGCCACAGGCGGAGAATCGTTTATAATGCAACTTCAACGGGTCTCCGAATTTCTGGATGAAGTGAGCAGGCAAAAGTACGGGCGCGTGGCTGTCTTCGCACATGGCGGAGTACTGATTTGTGCACAGATCTATGCAGGAACATTAAAGATGGAAGATGCTTTCGGCGCACTGACACCTTACGGTGGAATAGTCCGGCTGCAACTTAACCCAAAGACAGCAGAACAGTCAGCCACACCAACGCGACCATCAACGCCTCTGCCTTCTGATTGACGGATACCGCTTTCCTCATATCCGCTGTTGTCAATACCCGTTCGTTATCACCGATGAACGGTTTCCATACCTCCTCCCCGAAGTAATAATGCGGACCGCCGAACCGGCAATTCAGGATACCTGCCAATGCCGCCTCCGGATAACCGGAGTTGGGACTGGCATGGCGACTGCCGTATTTACCCACAAACCTGAATAAAGAAAGCCGTCCGCTGACGATTATCATCAACAGAGCCGTCAGGCGGGCAGGAATGTAATTGGCGACATCATCTATCCGGGCCGCTATACAGCCGAACTGACGATAGCGCTCGTTTCGGTAACCAATCATCGAGTCGAGCGTGTTCACCATCTTATACGCCATCATGCCGGGTACTCCCAGCACGGCATACCAGAAAAGAGGCGCAATCACTCCGTCACTCAGATTTTCCGCCAAGGTTTCCAAAGCTGCCGTGCGCACTTCCTGCGCAGATAAAGCAGAAGTATCCCGCCCCACGATACGCCCCACCTGTCGGCGTCCTTCGTCCAACGAACGGTCCACCGCCTCGAAAACCATCCGGACCTCACGTATCAACGTCGTTCCGGCCAGGCAGCAGAATATCAGCAGGGTCTTTATCAGAGCCGTCAATACGATGGAATACTCTTCGGTCACCCTGAGAAAGAAGCAAGTGAAAAGATAGACTCCCGCAATCAGCACTGCCGATACCAGCCCACCTTTCCAAACGCGGGCACTCCCCACATTCATCGACTTTTCTCCCCAGGCTATCAGTTTGCCGAATCCCACCACAGGATGCGGCAACCAGGCAGGGTCTCCCAACCAGCGATCCAGCAGCCAAGCCAAAGGCAAGGGGGACAGCCGGCAGAAATATACAAGGCAAACAAACCAAAAAAACATCTCGTCCATACTCTGATACATCCTTAATCTGTCATTATTCCGCCATCCACTTCGCAATGGCCCTCACCAGTTCATCATTCTCTTCCGGTGTCTGGGTGGCAACTCGGAAGAAACGTTCGTCCAGCCCTTCGAAGTTGGAAGCATCACGAATCAGAATTCCTTCTTCACGGGCCAGATACTCTTTCAAGGCAGCAGCTTTACCGAATCGCAAACAAACCAGCATAAAGTGCGTATCGCTAGGCCATACTTCCAGTCCGCCTATCGCTTCAAGCGAACTTTTCAGACGGGCACACTCTGCCAGATAGTCCTTCATGGAGAGAGCTTCCGGAATGCCCTCGGAAAGCAGGTAGAGACCTGCCTCGATGGCAAGCTGATTGACCGACCAAGGCATGCGGTTCGTACGCAGACGGGCCATCAGCCCCGGCTGCGCAGTTACGTATCCCAGACGGAGCCCCGGTATGGCATATCGCTTGGTCATGGAATGCAAGAGGATCACATTGGGAAATCCGGCAGCTTCACGTGCGGTGAAGAGTTCCTCCAACGTAAAGTATTCATACGACTGATCGATCACGAAGCAAACCTGCGGATGTTTCCTGATCAGTTCGGTCAGGAGCTCTTTACCATGCACCTCTCCTGTCGGATTATTCGGGTTGCAGAGCCATACCATACGCACGTCCTCCGGCACTGCCTCCAGCGTATACAGGGATGTGACCCTATGCCCGTGCATGCGACAGGCATCGGCATATTCGCTGAACGTAGGCATCAGGATGGCCGTATTCGTCCCCCGGAAGGTTTGCGCTATCAGATAAATGGCTTCTGTGGCACCATTCGTCACGCAAACCGAAGCGGCAGGCAAAGCGTGACGGTCGGCCAGACGGGCCTCTAATGTATAAGGTTCCGGTTCGGGATAAGCGGAAATGGTGGAGATACGCCCGCACAAATGCGTCCGCAACCCGTCAAGGTTTACCTTATTATATACGTTCGAACTGAAATTACTCCGTATCGGGCGGAGGTATTTATAAGAATCGTCTCCGTGTCCTTCAATCATTGTCTGTCAATATTTGATAGATAAGCGGCAGGTCGACATGCTTGCGGACGTGGGCTGCCAGTTTATCGTATTGTTCTTCTTTAAACGCTTTATAGTCGAAAGTGGTCTCCTTCAGCTTATCGGCGAAAGGTTCCAGCAGATAGTCGATGACCGAAGGATTGTCGAGAATGCCATGTACGTATGTCCCCATACAGGTACGGTCGGCAAAATATCCGTCCTCCCTTCCGTCTGCCAGATGGTTGAGTGGCGAAGCGGGAACATCGGCAAGGGGCGTCGTTGTACCCATGTGTATCTCGTATCCTTCACAGGTCTCGCTGCCTTCAAGAAAATGGAAACGTACCTGCCGCGTAATCTTTTCCCCCTGCATACGGGTGCTGACGGGCAATAATCCCAATCCCGGCAAGCGTTCTATCTCACCTTCCACATGATCGGGATCGCAAACCTCCTGCCCCATCAACTGGTAACCTCCACAAATGCCCATCACCGTGGCACCCTCGCGGTGGGCACGGACAATGGCCTGTGCCACTCCGTTACGGCGCAACTCATACAGATCGGACAAAGTGCTTTTCGAACCGGGCAACAGGATGATATCAGCTTTCATCAGTTCGTCCGTATTGTTGGTGTAGAACAGGTGTACACGCGGATCGCGCTCCAATACATTGAAGTCGGTAAAGTTACTTAAATGCCGGAGCAGCACTACGGCTATGTTTACCTTCCCCTGTCCGGCACGGATATTCTTGGTTTGCAGCATCACCGAATCTTCTTCTTCGATATAAATGTCTTTGTAATAAGGCACGACTCCCACCACCGGAACACCACAGAGATCTTCCAGCATCTTTACCCCCGACTCGAAAAGACGGATATCTCCACGGAATTTATTAATCAATATCCCCTTGATATGCTTCCGCTCTTCCGGCCGAAGCAGCATCACCGAACCGTAAACACTGGCAAACACTCCCCCACGATCTATATCCGCCACGAGAATCACATCTGCTCCGGCATGCATAGCCATAGGCAGGTTCACCAGATCGCTGTCACGAAGATTGATCTCGGAGATGCTCCCCGCCCCCTCCATCACTACCGGATTATATCGGGCAGCCAAACGGTCGAATGCGGCATGAACCTCTTTTCGCAATTCCTCCCGTCCTTCACGGCGGAAATATTCGTAAGCATTCCGGTTACCGATGGGGCGCCCGTTGAGCACCACCTGTGAAGTATGATCGGACGATGGTTTCAGTAGCAACGGGTTCATATCCGTATGGCAAGGCACGCCTGCGGCCTCGGCCTGCACAGCTTGTGCCCTTCCTATTTCAAGTCCCTCGGGAGTGGCATATGAATTTAATGCCATGTTCTGTGCCTTGAATGGCGCCGGATGATAACCGTCTTGCAGGAATATGCGGCAAAAAGCTGCGGCAATGATGCTTTTACCCACATCACTACCGGTTCCGGCCAACATTAAAGGGTGTAAGTTCTTATTCATATCGTGTTTGTCACGTTAATGGGCGACAAACTTAGTGAAAATATTCGGGGGGGACAAGTGGGGGTATCAAAAACTCACCACAGAGAACACAGAATAACACAGAGAGGGGGGGGTGTCGAAACTCGTATTCACAACAGATTTATACAGATAAGTATCATTAGTTATCAACAGATTAAGTTTGCTCTATGGAACTCTGTGTTACTCTGTGGTGAATAATGACACATCCCCAATCCATGCAGAGTGCTTCCATGCGGAAGTCATAACAGTCTCAACTTTCTTGTCACATTCTTTGCTATTCCCACAAGATTCTTTATCTTTGTCACTTGAAAGCCGAAGAGAAATGCGGCATATTGAAACGTTTTTTGCGGAAAGAAAAGTACCAAATTTAATTAATGCATAAAAACAAGAACTTCAATAAATCAGTTTCATACGTGCGACGTAGGGTCGGGCGTGTGAACATATTTATGAAGTTCTAGGTATTGGTACTACCTCTTTCCGCGTAAATATGAACTCAGCGCCCGACTTCTTATATATATAAGGTATACCATAAGGATGTGGACGTTCATAATAATCAGAAAGGTATGAACAGACCAATCAAAGAAGTAACAAGGAGGGGCAGGCATGGCTAACTGGATAACCCTCAAACAACTGTCGGAGAAACGCGGTATTGCCGAATCCGACCTCCGCACATGGGCAAACTTGGGATATATCGCTTCATCGAGGATAGAGAACGTCCTAATGATTGATGACGAAAGCCTGACCCAATATCTTGATGTTCACCAGACCAAAGATTTAGGTGAGAATTATCTGGAAAAGATCATCAAAGAAAAGGAACTGGAACGTGAAGTACTCCTCTCACAATGTGACGACGAACTATTTCTATTGAAAACCCAGAAACTACACCAACCGCTTTTCCATATCCTCATTCAGGAACTCGGTCAGTTGATTACGGACGATCACGAACGGGAAATATTCCTTTCCGTCTCCAGTGGCGAACCCATCGCACGGGTGGCGAAACGTAACAAAATGACGTATGCACGAGTGGCGACTAACTATAGTTCCATCCTCCGGACTCTGGGCGAACATAAGGGGCGAATCGCCACATTTCGCAGTCGGACGATGGAACTGATGTTCGATAAATGCAATACGGTCACACCCGTAAATACTCCCCTATCAAACCTTGTCGGCGCGCATGCCTATAATGTTTTATATGGAGAGATGGGATTCAGGACAGTACGCGACCTTCTGCAATACACCACCCAGAACGGATGGCAAAGCCTGAGACGCTTCAAGGGCATGGGACTGGTTACGTATAAGAGTGTGATGAACGCACTAAGGGATGCCAACTTCATCATTGTCCGCAAAGACGGAAACATCGAGCTGTCACCAGAGATCGCTGCGCTGGTAATATAAAAAAGATAGAACCGAGTATCCCGAAGGGAATTGAGCCAGACACAAAGTACCCTTTTATCAAAATGATAATCCAAACGCTTCAGATTCGCTTTTTCCCGTACAAAGTACCAAGGATGGGCAAAAATCGCCGTATTTTCGCATCAAGAGAATACCGTTAGAAACCAATACATCAATTACGAGAACAAAAGGATACCTATTTTGCATTATCGTTTAACAGCAGAAACAAAAACCAATAAAATATCATATTTTTATCAATCATCAACCTATCACTCTACGAAAGCAACCAGAGAAATAGGACCACTGTTTTCACTCCCAAACAAGAACAATATATGTAATGGAAGAAAACATATAGAGATATTGGGCAAAACTCTTATTCATTTTTGAAAAACGCAACCGTCTTTCGGAGCAAATGCTTACTTCTTTTAGTCGAAATGCCGGCTCTTCAAGGTGAAAACGCCGGCTCTTCCTCCTCCCAAGCCCGGCTTTCCGGGCGAAGAAGCGGAAAGTTCCGGGACATTCTCTCCTATATGGGCAAGAAGATGAAAAGGGATAGTTAGCGGAAAAGGCCATTAGCCGTCTTTTTGATTCCGAAAACGTTTTATAGATATCAATTAGGCAAATGAAATTAATTCTGAACGGAACCTTATTCGCTATCAATTAATTTATTATCTTTGTATTCATACTAAAAAAACAAGACGCATTATGAAGGAGTCTAAAAAATACAAGCAACAAGAAGAGGAAACAACCAAAGTATCCGAACCGGTAGTAGCTTACAATAGTATGGCTTATCTTGAATTGGAAGCAGAGAAAGCAGAATTGATCCGGACTATTGCCAATATAGACAGTAAAGAGATCATCGACAAAGTGAAGCAGAAACTTCACGATGTGCTCGGTTTGAGAGAGAAAACTGCTGTTAAGAAAGCAGCTCCCTGCCAGCTCACAGAAGATGAAATTAAAGAAGAAATAGAACAAGCAATAGATGAAATACAACAAGGACAAATCATCAGCAGCCAAGAAATGCACACTACTTTTAAACACTATCTATTATGATGAAGATAGCATGGACAATTCAAGCACAAAGAAGGGTTATTGAAATTTTAGAATACAGCCAACAAGAGTTTGGTAACAAAGCAACCGATCGCCTGGCAAGAACCATTGAACAAAAAACATTGCAACTAATCAATAACCCATTCCGAGGACCTGTAGAACTGATACTTGCCAAAGAGAAAAAGATTAGCTGCCGATACTTACTCGTAAATCCTTATAAAATTATATATTATGTAGATGAAAAGGAAGAAAGCATATACATCGTAACTTTGTTCCATACTCACCAACATCCTTCTAAGTTGGACAAAGAAGTCGAATTATAAAGACGGCATTCCCTTACATTTTCTGAACAAACCTCCCCCCTCGTCTGTTACAAGGACTCATAAACCTAAACCGTAACAGACGTATGGAAAAAAAGAAAATACCGGTCGCGCTGATGATAGCGGCAGGAATACTCTTATACAGCAACACCGTTCTGGCGCAAAGCCTCCCTCCCACGCGGGAAACTTCGCAGCAGCAACTCAGCTTTGATGAAGCGTTGCAACTGCTGCACAAGGGCAACCAAAGCCTCAAGATAGCCGACAAAGGTATCGACATAGCCCGTGCCGAACGGGGAAAGCTCAATGCCTTCTGGATGCCCAGCCTGCAATCGACCGGTGCATTTGTGCACCTTTCCGAAAAGATCGAAGTGAAACAACCCCTTTCCCAGTTCACCGATCCGGCCAAAGACTTTGTACATACCATCCTGCCGGATGATAAGATCATATCGTCCATACTCGACCAGATTGGTACGAACACACTTATTTTCCCGTTGGCGCCGCGTAACCTGACCACTGTAGACCTCACCGCGGAATGGGTGCTCTTTGCCGGGGGCAAACGTATTCATGCCACCAAGATAGGCAACACAATGATAGACCTCGCCCGTGAAAACCGGGCACAGGTAGACGCCACGCAGCGCACGCTGCTTGCCGAAAGCTATTACGGCCTGCGCCTGGCGCAGGAAGTCGTCAGTGTCCGCCGGGAATCGTACCAGGCACTGAAGCTCCATTACGAGAATGCGTTAAAGCTGGAGGCCACCGGCATGATAGACAAGGCGGCACGCCTCTTTGCCCAAGTCAACATGGACGAGGCACTGCGCGAGCTGGAAGCCGCCCGCAAGGAAGAGGCCGTGGTGCAACGTACGCTGAAAACCCTGCTCAATCTGGAAACAAGTGGAGATATCACACCTTCCTCTCCCCTGTTTATCAACGATACCCTACCTCCCAAGATGGAGTTTTTGCAGGTGGTAGGCATCAGCAACTACCTGCTCAACCAACTGAACCTTCAGGAACGCATGGCCAAGCAACAGGTCCGGATAGACCAGAGCGGCTATCTGCCCAATATCGCCCTCTTCGGTAAGCAGACGCTTTACTCTCATGGCATACAAAGCAATCTGCTGCCTCGCACCATGGTCGGCATAGGTTTCACCTGGAACCTTTTCGACGGACTGGAACGGGAGAAGCGGATCCGGCAATCGCGCCTGACCCAACAGACTCTCGCATTGGGGCAGGAGAAAGCACGTGACGATCTTTCCGTCGGAGTGGACAAACTGTACACCGGTCTGCAAAAGGCGCTCGATAACGTGCGGGCACTGAACACTACCATCGAGTTGAGCGAAGAATTGGTGCGGATGCGGAAAAAAGCCTTCGCCGAGGGAATGGCAACTTCAACAGAAGTAGTAGACGCAGAAACTCTGCTATCGAAAACAAAGGTGGCCAGACTGGCAGCCTACTACGAGTATGACGTAACCCTGATGAATCTGCTGGCACTGTGCGGCATACCGGAACAATACTCGAACCTGCAAAATAATCAATAAAACAATAATAAAGAGATGGAGAAGTCAGAATCTAAAAAAGGCAGAACCTTAAGCATCGCCTTCATCGCCGTACTTGTGGCAGTAGCCTTGTTCACTGCCATCGGAATGATTGCCATGCGCCGCCAGCCCCTGATCCTGCAAGGTCAGGCCGAAGCAACCGAAATCCGTATCAGCGGCAAACTGCCGGGACGCATCGACACCTTCCTGGTGGACGAAGGCGAGTGGGTGAAACAGGGTGATACGCTGGTGGTCATCAACAGTCCCACCGTAGAGGCGAAATACCGCCAGGTGGACGCATTAAAGCAAGTGGCTGTAGAGCAAAACAAGAAGATAGATGCCGGAACCCGCCGGCAAATCATAGCTACGGCGCAGCAACTGTGGAACAAAACCCAGAGTGACCTGGCACTGGCACGGACAACGTATAACCGCATCCTCACCTTATACAAGGACAGCGTGGTCACCTCTCAACGCAAGGACGAGGTAGAAGCCATGTATAAAGCGGCTCAGGCAGCCGAGCGTGCGGCCTACGAACAATACCAGATGGCAGTGGACGGGGCGCAGAGTGAAGATAAAGCTTCGGCCCGCTCCATGGTAAACGCGGCCAACAGCACGGTCGATGAAGTTTCATCACTGCTGGTGGATGCCCGCCTGATTGCGCCGGAAGACGGGCAGATAGCAACGATCTTCCCCAAACGGGGCGAACTTGTGGCACCGGGCACTCCGATCATGAATCTGGTAGTGATGGACGACGTGCATGTCGTTCTCAATGTAAGGGAGGACCTGATGCCAAACTTCCGCATGGGAGGTACATTCATTGGAGACGTGCCGGCCCTCGCCGAAAAGGGAATCGAGTTTAAAATCTACTATATCAGTCCGCTGGGGAGTTTTGCCACCTGGAAGTCGACCAAACAAACAGGAAGCTACGACTTACGGACTTTCGAGATCCACGCCCGCCCTACCCGGAAAGTGGAAGGGTTGCGTCCGGGGATGTCGGTATTGGTGGAGATCAAATAGAGAATAGAAATGAATACGATTCACCACAGAGGACACAGAGGGCACAGAGTTTAAATTTTCTGTTTATAGAATATTAAAGAGAAAAATATATTTTCTCTGTGCCCTCTGTGTCCTCTGTGGTGAATCAAACTCAAAAACCAATCATTATGCAACAATCCCCTATCACCCGTGTCGTACAACGTGAGTGGCGACGGATGACCTCACGGCGCCTTTACTTCGGCGTCTGCCTGGTGCTTCCGCTATTCACGCTTTTCTTCATGGCTACCATATTCGGCAACGGACAGATGGAGAACATCCCCATCGGCATTGTCGACCAGGACAATACGGCCACCTCGAGGGATATTACCCGGCGGATGTCTGCCGTACCCACCTTCCGGGTGGTTCGTCACTTCGTCGACGAAGCCGAAGCACGCAAAGCGGTACAGCAGAAAGAAATATATGGTTACCTTTCCATTCCTCCACGCTTTGAGCAAGATATGATATCGGGACAGGACGCTACGCTGAATTATTATTATCACTATGCACTGCTCTCAGTGGGAGGCGAGCTGATGGCCGCCTTCGAAAGCTCGCTTGCTCCCGTAGCCCTCTCACCTATCGTGATGAAGGCCGTGGCGCTGGGCGTAAACGAACAGCAGATAGAAACCTTCCTACTCCCCGTACAAGCCAACAATCACCCGATTTACAATCCATCGCTGGACTACTCAGTCTACCTGAGCCAGCCCTTCTTTTTCGTACTCTTCCAGGTGCTGGTACTGCTTATCACGGTATATGCCGTGGGGAGCGAGATCAAGTTCCGTACGGCCGGCGAATGGTTACAGGCAGCCGGGGGTGACATCACGATAGCCGTTATCGGCAAGTTGCTGCCTTATACACTTATTTTCAGCCTGATCGGCATACTGGGCAACTTTGTCATGTTCGGCATCCTGCACATACCTTTTCAAGGGAGCTGGTTGCTACTCAATGGAATGACGGTACTTTTCATTATCGCCACCCAGGCACTGGCTCTGTTCATCTTCTCCCTGTTTCCTGCCGTGGCAATCATCATCAGTATCGTATCCATGGTCGGATCGCTGGGGGCTACCTTGTCCGGCGTCACCTTCCCGGTACTCAACATGTATCCGTTGGTGCGAGACGCCTCCTATCTGTTCCCCGTGCGCCATTACACCGAGATTACACAAACCATGCTCTACTATGGTGGCGGATTCATCCACCTATGGCCTTCGGCAGTGATACTTTGTATCTTCCCGCTATTGGCATTGGCGATGCTCCCTCACCTCAGACGAGCCATAATCAGTCGTAAATATGAAAATATCCGGTAAACTATCGCAGATTTCCTTCATCATCACACGTGAATTCCGTGCCATCAGTACCAGTTATGCCGTACTGTTGGTGCTGATGGGAGGTATCTTTGTTTATGGGCTGCTCTATAATTATATGTATGCTCCCAACATCGTGACCGACGCTCCCGTAGCAGTTGTCGACAACTCGCACAGCAGCCTTAGCCGCCAATATATCCGTTGGCTGGACGCCACGCCGCAAGTAGCCGTCTATGCACAGGCAATGGACTACCGGGAAGCCCGCGAATGGATGAAAGAAGGCAAAGTGCAAGGCATTCTATATATTCCGCATGATTTCGAAACCCGCGTCTTTCAAGGACGGGAAGCAGTGTTCTCGCTATACGCCACCACAGATGCCTTTCTCTATTTCGAGGCGTTGCAGGAAGCCACTTCACGTGTATACCTTGCCCTCAATGATGCCCACCGCATGGATGGTGCCGTATTCCTTCCTCCGCAGGGACTGCTTGCCGTAATGATGGCTAAACCTGTCAACATAGCAGGCACGGCACTCTATAACCACACCGAAGGGTATGGCTCCTATCTGATTCCGGCTGTCATGATGGTCATTATCTTTCAGACATTGCTGATGGTCATCGGTATGCTGACGGGCGACGAATATCAGCACCGTGCCACAGAGCCGTTACTTCCGGGATTCAGGACGACCGGTAAAAACGGGCTTTGGGAAGCGGCAACGCGCCTTGTGGCGGGAAAAACATTTGTATATTGCGGGCTTTATGCGATCTTTTCCATGTTCCTGCTCGGGCTGTTACCCCACTTCTTCAGTATCCCCAACATTGGGAACGGACTGTACATCACCGCCATGATGGTGCCTTACCTGATGGCAACCTCTTTCTTCGGGTTGGCCGCCTCGCGTTTCTTCACCGATTCGGAAGCCCCACTGCTGATGATCGCTTTCTTCTCGGTGGGACTGATTTTCCTGTCGGGAGTCTCCTATCCGTTGGAACTGATGCCCTGGTATTGGCGTATGATGCACTACATCATCCCGGCCGCACCCGCCACTCTCGCCTTCGTCAAGCTGAACTCGATGGGGGCCGATATGGCAGACATACAACCGGAATACATTACCTTATGGATACAGGTCGTTGTTTATTTCGGACTTAGCGTGTGGGTATACAAGAAGAAACTGGAAGCGTAAACCAGAAGCGTGAGCCCTTCCCAAATTCGGAAGTGACGCCGATACGTCCGCCCATCTTTTCGATAATGCTCTTGCACAAAGGAAGGCCGAGGCCCATACCCTGTACGAAACTGTCTACTTTCATAAAGCGGTCGAAAACTGCCGTCTGATTCTCAGCAGAGATACCGATGCCGGTATCTTCTACAAACATTTCAAGCTGCCGGGCGGCATCGATCTGATAACCGATGGTGATAGTGCCCCGGTGCGTAAACTTAATCGCATTGCTCACGAAATTGGTAATCACCTGGTTCAAGTATCCGCTGTCGGCGTTGAACCAGGCATCGAGCGGTGAGTCTTCATCGATCCGTAACTCTACTCCTTCGGGTACTCTGTCCTTCATCTTCTGTAGCATCATGGCACAGAACTGATAAAGATAAACAGGTTTCGGCATATACTCAAACGAACCTGCATCGATCTTAGAAAGGTCGATGATATCGGAGAACAGTTGCAGGAGCAATACGTTGTTTTTCTGTATGGTCTGACGGAACTCTTCCTGCTCCGCCGGATCGTCCACTGTCATCAGAAGGTCGGAAAAGCCGACAATGGCATTAAGCGGCGTACGTATTTCATGGCTGATATTTGCCAGAAAAGCGGACTTCAACCGGTTGGACTCTTCCGCTTTATCGCGGGCTGCCCTGAGCTCTGCCTCTGTTTCTTTCTGGACCGTTATGTCATAGTTCACCTCTACTAATTCCAGTCTCGGATCGGGCGACTGGTAGGAAGTCACCATGGAAGATTTATGTATCCAGTTCCATTCGTCCGAACCCTCTGCCCGGCGGATACGCAGATCACCATCAAAGAAACGTTCCGTACCCGCTTTGGCCTTTTCATAGAAATCGAGTACCAACTTCCGGTCATCGGGGTGCATGTACGAAAACACACCGATAATATCCGTCAGCGGCGTGTCATGGCTTTCACCCAGATTCCTGTACCACTGGCGGATAGCGTATCCGGTGTGATTCAGCAGGTTGATTTTCGCATATCCCACCTTGGAATAGTCGGAAATAATAGAGAAGAAGTTCTCAAAGTCATGCACTTTGCTCAGTGCATTATTGCGTTCGGTATTATCTATATTCATCAGCAGATAGTTCGACAGATTCCCTTCCGCATCATAGAGCATCAGGCTCCGCACATCAAGATCGACCATCCCCTTCCGTTCCGACCGGAAGAGCCTGCGTTCTTCGTCGAAGTTATAATGCAAATGAAAACTGCCGGGACAGCCGGCTTGAAGGCTTTCAAGCATATCCTGAGTCACATTGGGGCTCTCAAACAGGCTCAGGCCGATGATCCGGTTCTTGTCTGTTACTCCGAATATCTCGAGGTTCCGGTTATTGCAGTCCAGCAACACGCCCTCCTTATTATATAGCTCGAGACCGACCGGAATGTTGTTGAATATATCGTGAAACAACTTATCGCTACGTTGGCTCCATACGCACTGATAGCCTTCTGTCTCCGGGTTTTCTATCCGTTGGCTATATCCGGTAGCAATCAGCTGTCCTTCTTCATTTTCCTCTTCCATGCTCAGTGCGCAGTGCATCCAGAAGATGTTACCGTGGCTGGAAGATACGGGAAAGGTCTGTTCGAATACTCCTTTTTGGGGAATGGACATGAATTCGTCCGTAATGCGTTTGCGATAGTCCCGGCGTACAGTGGACATTAATTCGTCTATGCTCAACAATTCACTGCTGACTTCCAGCGCCTTAAGCAGGGTTTCCGCAATAAGGCATTGTCCTGTGTTAAAGTTCACTTCCCACCATCCGATTTGTGCATCGGCACAAATCTTATTCAGTTTGGCTACATTGTCCAAAGGAGTTTTGCTAATCATTATGTTTGCTTTGTTTTGACAGAATTTGGGATAGGCTTCTTATTTTTTCTTTTTCTTATATGCGAACGACTGCCAGCGCTCTTCCGGCCAGTCCTGTTGTTGCATGTCATAGCGTGCCATAACAAAAAACAGGTCGGACAAGCGGTTGATAAAGCTCAGGATTTCTTCCGGGACGGCATCTTGCCGGTTCAAAGTCCAAAGACGGCGTTCTGCTCTTCGGGCAACTGTGCGGGCAAACTGCAATTGGGCAGAAACCGGTGTGCCTCCGGGCAGCAGGAAGTAACCATTCTCTTTCAGCTCGGCCGTCATCGCATCCATTTCCTGCTCACAGAAGGTTGCCAGATGGGGTGATAGACTGTTCGGGTTCTTGTCGCGAATGGCCGACGGAGTCGCTAAATGACTCATAACCACCATCAACTCCCGCTGGAGGGTATGCAGCAACCTTTGCCAGTCATGTGTTTGCGGAAGCAATGAACGGATTATGCCGATCACCGCATTCAATTCATCGATGGTTCCGTTTGCTTCAATCCGGATATCGTCTTTTTCTACCCGTTCTCCACCATGAATACCGGTTGTTCCCCGGTCGCCGGTCCGTGTATAGATTCGTTTCATTATTCAAATAATTTAAGTAAATCAATCTCTCCCCAGTATAGATGCGTGTAACTGGCTATCACGTTTTTGTATCGGAACACAGGTGTGCCGACAGGTATTCCCTTGGCATTGTATACCTGAGTGACAGACTCCGGCAGTTCTTCCGTCTTCGGTTCGAATTGCGTATAGTGGAACTCGTGGCCGCGAAGATGCTGTCCGTTATAATCGAAAGACCGATACCCCAACGTCAAACGCCTGTCGGCTTTACGGCTTGAAATATAGAAAGGAAATACCCCTGTTTGCAGTCCGGTCGCAATCCCCGGATGTTCCGGCCGGTCGAAGAGGATACCTTTAGAAAGGTAAATCATCCCTCCGCATTCGGCAAGCACGCGCCCGCCCGCCTCTGCATAGTTACGGACAGACTGCATTCTTCGCCAAGCCCGACTCAGCCGAGTATGACATTTCTCCGGATAGCCTCCGGGAAGATAGAGCAGATCGGTTCCTTTCGGCAACGGACGATTGTGTTCAGGATTGAAAAAGGTAACGGTTCCCAAACGGCGAAGTATATCCAGATGTTCCTGATAGATGAAAGAAAAAGACTCTGCACTGCATGCCACGGATATTTTTAAATCTCCTTGTCGGAAAGTATCCGGAGTAGAAGGTATGGGGGCAGGAAGCATTGTCTCTTCAAGCAGGCGGGTATAGTCGATGTGTGTTTCCATTAAGGCGGTCAACTCCTCAAGTGCATCCGTCCCTCCCGAACGGCTGAAGTCCAGCCCCAAGTAACGGGATTCCTGCACCAGATTCTCCCGCTTAGGCAAATATCCTAAACAGGAAATACCCAGTTCGCTACATACTTCCTGTAGCATTTCGTAATGACGGGGAGACCCTACACGGTTAAAGATAACTCCCGCTATTCTTATCTCAGGACGGAAATGAAGGAAGCCCGAAAGCAGAGGAGCCATCGAGTAGGCCGCCGACTTGGCATCGACTACCAATACGACGGGTAAATTCAGCAAGCGGGCTATTTCGGCCGAAGAACCCCGGTCACGGTCATATCCGTCATACATGCCCATCATTCCCTCCACAATACAGGCATCGGCCCCTGTAGCATAGCGGGCATAAAGTTCCCCCACATGCTCTGCCGAAGCCATAAAGGTATCCAGGTTAATGGAAGGACGCCCGCAAACTGCCGTATGATATTTGGTATCGATATAGTCGGGCCCGCACTTGAAAGGTTGTACTTTCAACCCTTTCTTTATCAATAATGCCATTAATCCGCGACTGACCGTTGTCTTTCCGCTGCCCGAAGAAGGGGCTGCTATCAGAAACTGAGAAATCATCCTACACTCCATATTGTCAGTTTTTATCCTGCAAAGATACGGATATTTCTCTCTAAGGGTATATCTTTGTCTGTAAAAATGCGCTATGGCTGCTGGGTCGGCACCAGTTCCAAAAACATGGTCGTGGTCAGTAAAATCCCGATAGATACGCAGACAAGAATAAGTAACCAATTAATATATTTTGCTTTAGGCTTGGTATCGGCATGCAGATTGTTGAGGAAATACTCCCGGAAAAAGAGGTATAATGCGGGAATCGTTGCACTGGCCAGCAGAAAATCTTCCGGAATATTAAAGAAGTAAGTTTTCGACAAACCGATAAGAGACCAATGGCACAGGAACAATACCAGAAACATATTCACTTTGCGCGAGAATAACAGAAGCAGACCGATAGTAAAAACGGTTACCGAGCAAGGCATCACCGGCGATGTAATGCCGGGAAAAGCAAGTCCCCTTGCGACAGACACCAAAGGATATACGAATGGCAAAGCCAACAGCACGTACGAAAGCATATCGTATTTATGCGTACGCTCAAAAGTGGTATATCCGGTGATGGCATCCCACACCCATATCGTAGCCATAACAATCCAAAACATAGCCAATGCCCCGTTATAGCTGCGCTCGTCACAACAGATGGCATAGTATGCGATGGCAATCCACAAATACAGAAAAACCATATACAGTTTCATGCCCATCTTTACCCATGGACGGGGATTCTTTATTAGCATCACTGTCAGCAGCAAGCCGGCAACAATGATCAGCAACTGATAGATCCAGGTAGCAGAATTATAATACGCAATAGTTTTCCAGAATATCTCCATAAAATATAGATTCTTATTAAACAGATTAATTTATTAATGCCGCGTCAGGGAAAATGCTTTGTGAGGAAACAGGAACATGGGGAAAGTGGCTCCCACCGCCAACATAAAGATAACGGTACAAGTCACCAGTCCGTTGGCAAAGAATGTCTCCATGTATTTACCCAGCCGCTCCGGCTCGTTCATTGTTTGCAGACTCATAATCAGTGAAAACACCATGTTATAAGCAAACTTACCCGGAATCATCGGAAGCAATGCCGGTATATAGAGTACGGTCATCGGGCAATATACTTTCTGCCCGAGCCACAAGCTGCCGAAACCGATAATCAATGCTCCGAACAAAGAAGCCGTAGCAATATCCACCCCCAGAAAGGTCATCAGGCAATAACGGCAGGCATGTCCGGCAGCCGCAAGTAACGCAATCATCTTGAAAGCCCGCAACGGCGGATCGGATATAGCCCCAAAGCCAATACCCGCAATTGCGGCAAAAAATCCATCGGAAAGAATATCTAAAGCTATCATATCAAACTGTTTTTAACCATTAACAATGTAAACGAAAGACCTATCGCAATGCTGACAATCAGCAGGGCAGCCTCCGTCAACCGGGCAAATCCCGTGAGGATATATCCTTCTACAATATCGATCACACCATTGATCAGCGGCACGCCCGGTACCAGATAAAGCACGCTGGTTGCAAGGGCTATCTCAGAGGTAGTGTCAAAAATAAGTGCTGTCGACGCACATAATGACGCAACAAAAGCGGAAACAATAAAAATGATATAATGATTTATTTTCTTCTTCTGCATCTGTTGCTTCAGGAAAAGTCCCGTGATAGTAGCCGAAAAGACAATGCTCATAGAAATGATATCACCACCAAACAACTTACAGAATGAAGCATTGGCGAATCCAACCAGTAGAAGCACAAACAACGGATCTATTTTCGGTGCCGATATAATTTTATTGAACTTGTCCGCCAACTCGTGTAAAGGCAGATGCTTGTCATAAACCTCCCAACTCAAAGCACTCAATTCAGAGTTGTGTTCAAAACTGATCGGATGGGCAGGAATATCAATTACTTCGTTACAAGCCTCACGCGTTTCGTTATCAATAATGGTCAGGATAATGTTTTTATGAAAAACACTCAACTTCACATCCACCCCATAGGCTTCTCCGATACGCTTCGAGTTACGGATGACACGTGAGGTGTGCACACCTGCTCCCATCAGATGGGCCGAATATCCGGCAATGAACTTGGATATGGAAATCAAAGATTCATTTGTAGTCATAATGCTCACTTTTTAAAATCGGGCGCAAAAGTACAAAAAAGATAGGAAAGAGAGACATGATGCAACCTTTCATTTTATCCAAATCTTGTTTCGCGCCGCGTAATGTTGTTATTTCTAAAGTTAACCTAATGCCAAAATAAGGATCTGTGCAGTAAGTACCCGCAGGAACATGGTCAATGGATAAACCGTGGCATAACCAACCGCAGGCGCATCGCACGAAGTCAGGTCATTGCAATAAGCCAATGCCGGCGGATTGGTGGTCGATCCGGCCAGCACACCGATCAACGTGTAATAATTTAACTTAAAGACACAACGTCCGATGATTCCTGCCAATAACAGAGGAAGCACAGTGATAATGATGCCATAACCAATCCACACATAGCCTCCCTCATAAATAATTGTTTCTACAAACCCTCTGCCGGCTCCCAGTCCCACACAAGCCAGAAAAAGTGATATGCCGATTTCGCGAATCATCAGATTAGCACTCATTGTAGTGTAGGTAATCAGTTTATACTGCGGTCCAAAACGGCTGATAAGGATGGATACAATCAATGGTCCTCCTGCTAATCCCAGCTTGACAGGCTGAGGAATGCCGGGAAACATAAAAGGAAGACTACCTAAAATACATCCTAAAGCAATACCCAGAAAAATAGGAATCAGATTGGGATGGTTCAGCCGTTTCATCGAATTACCCAATACTTTCTCAGCGTGGCTTACTGCCAACTCACTCCCCACAATGGTAACACGATCTCCCATTTGTAACTGTAGTTGCGGGGCGGCTACTAAATCAACTCCCGAACGATTGACACGAGTGACACTGGCACCAAAATTATTGCGGATCTTTAGCTGTGAAAGTGTTTTGCCGTTCAATTCTGGTTTAGTTATCAAAATACGGCGGGACACTAACTCCTTATTCAACTGCTCCCATTCCATATCAATCGGTTTACCAAAAAAAGCTGTGATAGCCTCCATATCTATTGGAGTGGCAATCACCAATATTTTATCCTGCAGGTGCAATACCGTATCAGAGTTGACCAGCTCCGTCTCTTTCTTTCCGTCATGGTGACGGATACGTGATACAACGAAATTGCGGTTTACCAACGGACGTATTTCTTTGATTCTTTTCCCTTCCAAGGCTTCATTTCTGACTTCCAGAGAAACAGGCCGGACAGTTAGTTCCTGTAGATGTCCCAACCCCTGCTCTGCGTGGGCTTCCTCTTGTTTTGTATTAATATGAAGAAGATATTTTAGTCCCAGCAAAGACAAAATACACCCTACCACTCCCAACGGATACGCCACGGCATATCCCAAAGCGATCTCCGGGGCATCAATTCCATTCAAATCACTATTTGCCTGTTGAGCCGCACCCAGTCCGGGAGTATTGGTTACCGCCCCTGAAAGGATGCCCACCATGGTCGTTATAGGTATACCTGTTATAAGATGTATGGAAACCGTAATAATGACTCCCGCGAAAACAACCGTCATAGCCAATACATTCAGTGTAAAACCTCCTTTCTTGAAAGCGGAAAAGAACCCCGGTCCCACTTGTAAGCCAATGGAATAAACAAACAGAATCAGTCCGAATTCCTTCAGAAAATGAAGTAAGTGCTCGTCCAGGTTCAAATTAAAATGCCCGAATACAATGCCGACAAATAAAATCCAGGTGACTCCCAAAGAAATACCTGCCACTTTTATTTTAGCCAACATGATACCAAATGCAATGACAAGCGACAAAATAAGTACGGAGTGTGCCACTCCTCCACCCCATAGGTTGGGGTAACCTTCAAAAAGATTTCTTAAAAGTTCCATAGTATAATATAGTTAGATTCGTTCAATACTTAGCTTTCCGGAAGATGTGTCGTCCTTCACGCTATGTGCAATGTCCTCCAAGCATGAATGACACAAACAGTCTGTGTAATTTTCTTTAATATAAGCGTATTGGAATGCGTCCAGTTTCACACTTGCACAATGACACAACATTATATTGTCATGCCGGCACTCAAAAGCAACACCACAACGAGGACATACCTTTTTCATCGGCATACCACCTTTCCATCTTTTTTGAAGTTAATCTTTTTTCGTACTGCTTTCCTAATCCCACGAGTAAAAACAGCCTTTGATGAATGGCAGGTCTTCTGACTTACTCCTTATCCTGAAGCCTTCCCGATGTTTCAAATCCGACACCAGTGGCAAAAGATGTTTCCAAGATATATAAACGGAGCTTCACAGCAGCGGGACTGTTTGGGACTTACACCCAATTCCCTTTTAATCCGAATGACGAGAATCTTCATCCGAAACCAATTCGGGACAAAGATAAAGAAAAAAACAGAGCGGGGAAGAATAATCAATAAGAAATGTAAAATACAATCCCATTCAGCATCTTCCATCATTGACATTTTGACATTCTGTCATCTTGTATTTTCTATGTGGCTTGTAGCACATTTTTCGGAGTCTGTCCCAGGCTTCTCCGGAAAAAGCGCCGTATTTACAATTCTCCAAAAACAAAAGAACATTCGTGAACATATCTTCTAAGCAAATTAAAATATATCCACTGCATTTTGTAGCATAAAGAATATAAATAACTGATATTACAATCCAAACGATTAATCCGGCCGAGCATCGAGACGGAGTCAACCAGCATAAGAAACAGAGCTTTTAGTGCCTTTTTTTAGAGTGTTAACCTCACCCGGATACAATGTTAACTTCCTCTGAACGCAATGTTAACTTCCTCCGAATACGATGTTAACTTCATATAAAGACAATATTAACTTCCTAAAGGCAAGAAATCGATCATCTCTGATCATCCAAAGTATATTTAATCACAAAACAGTCCGGATATCGTATACTAATGCCATATTTATGCGGACTACTTTTCTATTTCACACATATAGAATTCTTCCCTTGTTTTAAAAACAGAGTAAATCCCTTCTTTCTGCTACAAATAAGCAGTAAACCGCGTCCTTTTGACTGAAAGACATCCGCCTTTCCCAATATAAAAGGCTTCACTTCTCCGATATACCTATAAATAAGTATATTCTTTAATTTATTTCTATATAAACTAATAAATGTATATCTTTGTCCCCGCTTAGGTGATGCAGTCGAAGCATTCCGTTCGATGCATAAAAGGGAATCCGGTGAGAATCCGGAACAGTGCCCGCTACTGTGATGCCCATATACTCCGCATTCTGTTCAAAGGAGGAAAGGAAAGCATTTCTACACATACCACTGTCGATGCCGGAAGGCAAGGCGGGAAGGTTGCTTTCTAAAAAAGGGATAGTCAGGAAACCTGCCGAGCAGACATAGATAACAGTGCCGTCCCGGGGTCAGGAAGGCCGTTTATTAACACATTATTCAAAAACATCAATGGACAAAAGATGCTTACTGACCATTCTCTTGGGAGGATGTGCAGCGGTGGGTGCGTTTGCACAGCAACACGCAACAGGCAAAGACAAAGAGATGACTGTGGACCTGAACCCTGTAGTTGTGACAGGTACCGGTACACACCAAAGACTGAAAAACACACCGGCTCCGGTGGAAGTAGTAACTGCCAACGAAATAAAGAAAGCCGGTATCACAGACTTTCAGCAGGCAATGACCATGCTCGTTCCTTCCCTTTCATTCTCTACCAACTCAATGGGTTCTTACCTGATGATGAACGGCCTCTCCAACAAATATGTACTCATCTTAATTAATGGCCGAAAACTGATAGGGGACATATCCAATAACATCGACCTTTCGCGCATCGACATGAGCCGCGTGAAACGTATCGAGGTGCTTGACGGCGCAGGTTCATCGCTTTATGGTTCTGATGCCATTGCAGGTGTAATCAACATCATCACCAATGAACCGAAAGAACTGATGCAGGTGACTTCTACCACCCGATATGAAGATCATCGCCAACTGACACAAATGGTAAATGCGGACATCGCTACTGAAAAGTTTGGTTCGTATACCTCCTACAAACATGAACAAAGCGCAGGGTGGAGAAACAGTGACTTAGCATACGTGACAGATAGTAAAACAGGAGCAGTATCAACTATTCCCACCGTATCGCCTACATCCAATGGCTTCCACTCAAATTTAGTAAATCAAAAGTTCACTTTCCAACCGACTGAGAAGCTCTCTTTCTATGCTAATGGAGGTTACTACTGGAAATTAACAGATCGCCCTGTATACGATAAAAGTATCGACGGAGGTTCTAAATATGACTTGCATTACGAATCATATAACTTCGGTGTAGGCGGACGCTATAAAATCAATAAACGGTCTTCTATCCAACTCGACCTGATAAACGACAATTATATGCAGAACTACAAGTACCTGGTTGCTGACACTAAAAAAAATATTGCAATTGGTGATTATACAAAAACAAAACGGCAGCACTTCTATGATGCCGAACTGAAAGGTATCTTCAATTTTGCGAAAGACAACATGACGGTATTCGGAGTAGACTACCGTTCGGAAAGCCTGGACCGTCCCAGTGCTAATGTTGATAAAGCAATCTATACGGCCTCTGCTTATGCACAACACGAAATTAAATTATGGAACTGCCTCAAAGGTATTGCCGGTGTGCGTTACGATTATCACGAACTTGCCGGGGGACGTTTCACTCCAAAAGTAGCTCTGATGTATTCCGTGGGGGCTTTCAATATCCGTGGTACATACTCTACCGGTTACCGTGCTCCTGGTTTGGATGAATTATATTATTATCTCGTAAAGCCAGGGGGGAGTACCATTACCCAAGGTAACAAAGACCTGAAAGCAGAACACAGTAACTACTACTCCATCAATCTGGAATATAACACGAACCATCTGAATGTATCTGTTACGGGCTATCTGAATTACATTAATGGTATGATTAACGCAACCACCACTCCCCTCAAAGACTTACCCAATGGTGAAGAACTTCGTGCAAAAGCTCAGAAAGACTTCAACCTGACAGATGCCGAAGCCAAAAAGCTCTCCAATTACAAACTCTACGGCAATCTCGACAAGGGTGTTATCCGTGGCTTTGAAATAAATGCAGCAAGCAACCTCGGTGCAGGCTTCAGCCTGAATGGAAACTATGCTTTCGCTTATGCACGTGGTAAAAGTGTGGACGGTGTGTGGGGTAACATCGAACGCTCGGTACGCCATACAGGAACCGTAGCGGGGAATTACAGCCATTCCTGGGATGACTATCTGCTGAACATCAACATCAACGGACGTTTCCAGAGCAAACGCTTCCATCCGGGACACAGCTATGGTGACGCTCCGGGTTATGGGGTATGGAACCTGAACGTAAAACATTCACTGACAGGATTCGAACACTTGGGACTGGACTTCGGCATGGGTCTCGACAACATTTTCAACAAACGTGATACCCGTCCCAATGGCGTTAACTACGCACTTCTTTCTCCGGGACGTATGGCATATGTAAGTTTAACTCTCCGATTCAAGAAATAACCAATGAAAACATCTATTCTCTCTTTACTCTTGTTAGTTTCCCTCTTCTGCTCCGCGCACGAAGGGGGAAACTTCGTGGCCTCCGATATGCTGGCCACCATGCAACCGGGCGATAAAGCCGCCCTTCTTATGGTACATTTCGGCACTACATACGATGACACCCGTACCAAAACCATCGATGCTATCAATGCCAAAGCCAAAGAAGCATTCCCGCAACTGGAAATGCGCGAGGCTTATACTTCACGTATTGTCATGCGCCGCCTCAAAGCTCGCGGCATTGAGAAACCCAGTCCACTGGAAGCACTGTTGAAACTTCTCGGAGATGGCTATACACATGTCATTGTGCAGAGTACTAACATTATAGAAGGTGTTGAGATGGAGTCGTTGAGACGTGACGTAGCCTCAGTAGCGCCATTCTTTAAAGAGATCCGGGTAGGTAACCCGCTTCTTTATTCGGTAGAAGACGCTGAGGCTGTGGTGGATATCCTGGGCAACAGCAAGCCGGAAAAAGGCAGTGTGGTCCTCGTCGGACATGGCACTTATACCCCAAGTACAGCTACTTATGCCATGATCGACTATATGCTGAAAGCCAAAGGATTGAAAAACTTTCATGTAGGTACCATCGAAGGTTACCCTACATTCGACACCATGCTTCAGCAACTGAAGGATAACAAAACCAAGCAAGTGACGTTGGTTCCCTTTATGTTTGTAGCAGGTGACCATGCCAACAACGACATTGCTGTCGACTGGAAAGAAGCTCTTGAAAAGGAAGGCTTGAAAGTAGATGTACGTATGCAGGGATTGGGTGAAATACCCGCTATCCAACAACTATTTATCGACCATGCCCGGTTTATGCTGAAGCACAAAATGGTGGACATTATGAAGAAAAAAGCTAAATATGCAAAAGAAAAAGACGAATGAAAAGAGTAATATTAATGGCAATAGGCAGTGCACTATTGCTCCCCTCGCAGGCACAGCTGCAAAACAAAAAATATACCAACTTCAATGATTCTATATTCTCAATCAACGAAGTAGTAGTGGCAACCAACTACAGACGAAAGACCGATGCCCTGAAACTGGATGTTCCCGCCAAGTTCATTCCTATTTCAACCAATTCAATCACTTCCGGAATGCTTGAGAAACGAAACATCCGGGACATACAGGAAGCTGCCCGTTTCCTCCCAGGTGTACGCTTCCGCACCTCCTACGGAGCCTTTACGCAGTTCTCCATCCGCGGGTTCGATAATTCCGTGATTATGGTGGACGGAGTGCGTGACGAACGTTCATCCATCGACAATTCCTATCCGTTTATGGACCTGTCTTCCGTTGAAAGTATCGAATTGCTGAAAGGTCCGGCTTCGGTACTTTACGGACAGTCCGCCGTAGGTGGTGTTCTCAACATTGTCCGTAAAGCTCCCGTAAGCAAACAAAGCGTATACGCACGTCTCGCTTATGGCAGTTACTATAACAAACAGGCTACAATGGCGTTAGGCGGCAAACTGGTAGGTCCCCTAAACTATCGTGCAAGCGTCAACTGGCAAGATCAGGAAGGATGGAGAAGTAATGCTACCAAACGTCTTTCCGGATACCTGTCCCTTGGCGGACATCTGACTGAAAGCGACGAACTGGACATCCGTATCGGCGCCAACCGCGATTTCTATCCGACCGAGATCGGTTTACCTCCCACAATGTCTTATGATATACTCTCAGCCACAGACGGCAGCACATACCTGAGCAAAGGAGATGCCCTGCCCGGACTGAACAAAAAAGCCCGCTACAACAGTGAATCGGACTTTATGTACAACCGTGGTTTCAACGTATCCGCCATGTATAAACACACCTTCAGCGAAGCGTTCAAGCTGATGGACAAACTCTCTTATACTTATGACGATATTGATTACTTCGGTACTGAGTCATTGGACTATCTGACAAGTGACAGCCCTATCTATGATCATTATTACATAACCAAAGACAAGCAAGGTAACGACACCAAAAAGTATATCTGTCTGGATTCCATCTATTACAGCTATCCGCTACGCTTCTCACATATCGCTAAAACTGTGAACAACCAACTGGAAGCAAGCGGTAAGTTCTATACCGGAGACGTTGTGCACAACTATCTGGGCGGTTACTCTTTTGTATCCCTGATGCGTGACTCTTACATGGCTTATGGTGGCGGAAGTACCGGAGCCACCGGCCCCGGAACCACAGGACACGGTTCGGTATATAATCCACACAGCATTGGCTGGATGGAAGCGCCTTTCAGATTTGTCACCGCACAGAAAACATTCACCCACGGATTTTACCTGCAAGACCTGGTGGAGTTCAGTGATAAACTGAAAATGATGCTGGCAGGACGTTATGACCTGTTCATGTACAAGACCGCCAACCTGAACACCAGCGACGGAGGACGCCATTATGACAAACCGGATGACGATGCATATAACAAAATCACCAACGGTGCCTTCACGTTTCGTGCCGGATTGGTGTATCTGCCTATTGACAAAATGTCCATTTATGGTTCATACGGTACTTACTTCAAACCTATCCGCGCATTTTATGACGCTAATACCATTTACATTGATAAAGATGGTAAAGAGTTTATTCCGATAAATGGTAAAGAGGTATTCAAGCCGGAGAAAGGTTTCCAGGTAGAAGTGGGAGCACGATACGAGATCACACGTACGTTGCAGGCTAACGTAAGCTTGTTCTATATTAATAAAGATAATATCCGCCAGACTCTTGCAAACAAAGGAGACATTGCCAATGGTGTAGAACTGGACAAAAAAGTTGTAGGGCAAGTGGGTAGAATGGATTCCAAAGGATTCGATATTGATATTACCTGGAGTCCTATTTACAACCTGTCTATGAGTGCCGGATACGGATACACCGACGCCAAAGTGCGTGACCTGGCCAACAACCCTTATATGCAGACAAACGCAAGCGAAGGCAAGCAGTATGCTTATATCCCTAAAAATACTTTCTACGCTTTCGGTGCCTATACGGTTTCAAAAGGTATGCTGAAAGGTTTGGGAGTGAATCTCTCTACCAGTTTCCAGGACAAAGTGTACCGCAACTCGGACAATACAAGTTCGTTCGATGCTTACTGGCTGACCGACCTCGGTCTCTCTTATACATTAAAGAGCAATGTGCGTCTGGGAGTCAATGTCAACAATCTGTTCAACAAGGAATACTGCAACCAGGCACTTGGCAATCAATTGATACCAAGCATGCCACGTAATTTCATGCTTTCTGCGTCTTATACTTTATAATGATGATCACGAAATTGATGTATACCATTCACAGGGTACTGGGCACACTGCTCAGTATCCTGTTTTTAGTTTGGTTCCTGTCAGCTTTTGTCATGATGTACCACGGATTTCCACGTGCATCTCAAGCTGAAAAATTAGAGAAACTGGAACCCCTGTCTCCTTCACTGCCTTCTGTCGGCGAAATCACTTCCCGACTGCCCGAAGGTGAAAAAGTGAAAGGAATCCAGATAGACCGATACCTCGGACAGACCGTCTTCCACATCCGCACGGACAAAGGTGAACATAATCTGCCCGCTGACTCTGCTCAGGTACTACCATCTGTAGACGGATCCCGTATCCGCCGGACAGCGTCCCTATGGTGCAGTGCGCCGGTGGAGCGGATAGATACGCTGAACCGGCTCGACCAATGGATTCCGTTCGGTAGCCTGAAGAAGGAGTTTCCCATTTATAAGTTCCATTTTGCCGATGCGGAGAGACACCAGTTATACATCGGCTCACAAAGTGGAGAAGTATTGCAGTTCACCACCCGTAACGAACGTTTCTGGGCATGGCTGGGGGCTATTCCACATTGGGTTTACTTCACCTGGCTCCGGCAAGATGCCGCTTTATGGAGCGTCACGGTGATCTGGCTGTCGGGCATTGGCTGCCTGATGACGATTGCAGGACTGTGGGTAGGTATCGACATCTGGCGCCGCTCACGCAAACAGGGAAAAGGTTTCTCGCCCTATCGCAAAAAGTGGTATCACTGGCATTATGTGACGGGAATCGTTTTCGGTCTCTTCGTGCTGACATTCTGTTTCAGCGGAATGATGTCGCTGGCAGAAGTTCCGTCCTGGATCAGCAAACCGGTATTGGATAAAAATCCCACACGCGAAATAAAGAAAGGAGCACCGAGGTTAGAGCAGTATGTGCTGGATTACCGCCGGATATTAACCGAATATCCCGACGTACGCCAGATAGAATGGAGTAATTTCCGCTCGCAACCTTACTATATAGTAAAACGAAGTGAAGGAGATCTATATATCGATGCATCGGACTCCCTGTCGCGCCCGCTGAAACTGGACGAAAAGCAGATAACGGATGCCGTGAGAGCCATACATGGTGACAGTGCCCGGCTACATGTAACACTGATCAACGAATTTGAAACCTACTACAGGGATATGAGTCGGATGTACCGTGACCGCAGTCTGTTGCCCGTCTGGAAAGTCACTGTCGGCGACGCAGACAAGAGTTGTTACTACATCCATCCGGAAACGGCCACCGTACGATATGTGAACGATACGGCCCGTTGGAAATACTGGATGTACACTGCCCTGCACCGCTTACGCATACAGGGGCTGAACTCTTCGCCTACACTCCGTAAAACCGTTCTTTGGGTACTATTGCTGGGCGGTACTGTCTGTTCGCTGAGTGGTGTAGTGCTCGGAGTGAGGTACATCGAACGTAAATGCAGAAAGAAAATAAAAAGATAAAATGAAAGTACTGACCTTCTTTCACCATAAGAAAACACTGTATATAGCCGGAAGCATACTGCTTCTGGCTATTGCCTTTACTATCGGTTATCTGCACTGGATGGCTCCGACACAGATTCTGATCGTAAATCCGTTGCCCGCACAGGCAGCCGACATTGTACTGAACAATGACAGCCGTCACATTCAGGTCACTTGCATACAAACCGAAGATCTGAAATCACTCAAAGGTTATGACGCTGTTGTGCTCTATGGGCGGAGCCTCAACCTGACCGACAGCCAAACAAAGGAGATAGAACGTACTGCTTCTGCCGGTGTTCCTGTTTTCACAGTCTCGCTACGCAACTTCAATACTGTCATTAACCGTAACATTACCTCCGACGAAGAAGCGATGTTGCTCCGTTATTTTGGCGATGCCTGTCGTCAGAATTACCGGAACGGATTACGTTACCTTCGCCGGATTGCCACTCCTTCACGTTGGAGTACAGAAGCGTTTGACGCCCCTCTGCGTTTACCGAACAATCTTTTCTACCATCAGGAATATGGCAAATACTTCAACACTCCCGAAGACTTGGAACAATATTTGCGACAAAAGGGAATCTACCACGAAGGGGGACGCAAAATCGCATTTATCTCAGGTATCAGTTTCCCGATGGAAGGAAACCGTGCCCATGTGGATACCTTAATATCACGAATGACACAAGCCGGATTTAATGTTTATCCCATTGCAGGCAAAGATAAACGTACCGAAATGCTGCGTAACCTCCATCCGGATGCAATGGTATACCTACCCATGGGTAGATTAGGCAACGATTCGCTGATAAACTGGTTACATACAGAAAACATCCCGATTTTCAACCCTTTCCCCCTGATCCAGTCACGGGAAGAGTGGCTCGATCCGATGAAGCCCGTCAGCGGAGGAACCTTGACAGCCCGTGTGCTTGTTCCCGAAATAGACGGAGGAATGACTCCCCTACTGATTGCTACACAAAACCTTCACGAAAGCGGTTATTATCTTCACGAACCCGAAATGGAAAGGGTTGACAACTTTATCAGTCACCTGCGCAAGTATCTGGATCTGCGTACGAAGCCCAACCGCGATAAACGAATTGCTATCTGCTATTTCAAGACACCGGGCAAAGACGCACTGCTTGCCAGTGGCATGGAAGTAATCCCCTCTCTCTATAACTTCCTGAAAAAGCTGCGCTCCGAAGGATATGATGTCAGCAATCTCCCTCCCACTGTCGAAGAGTTCGGCAAACAGATTTACCGGGACGGAGCCGTTATGGGGCCATATGCGGCAGGAGCCCAGGAAAAGTTTCTGTCGACAGCACATCCTGTCTGGCTGACCAAAACGCAGTATGAAAAATGGGCTCACGAAGTGATTGATGCAGAAAAATACAAAGAAGTAACCGAACGTTACGGCGAAGCCCCCGGCCACTTGCTGACCGGAAAGAACGAACAGGGCGAAGAGCAACTTGCCATCGCTTGTCTTCGTTTCGGCAATGTACTTCTCTTCCCCCAACCCCGTCCGGCACTGGGCGATGACGATTTCAAACTGGTACATGGTATGCCTGTAGCACCACCGCACAGTTACCTGGCACCTTATTTATATGTACAAAAGGAGTTCCGGGCGGATGCCTTGATTCATTTCGGCACTCACGGAAATCTGGAGTATACCCCCGGAAAAAATGTAGCTCTTTCGCATAACGACTGGGCAGACGCATTAGTGGGAGATTTACCCCACTTTTACTATTATACAACCGGAAATGTCGGCGAAGGTATCATCGCCAAACGCCGTACTCATGCCGTACTTGTTACCCATCTGACTCCCCCTTATGTAGAAAGCGGAATGCGCCAACGATATGCGTCTTTGCTGGAAGACATTCACAAGATACTTGCCGAAGGAACAGAAAAGAACCGAATATCTGGATTACGCATCAAAAAAGAAGTGGTTAAACTTGGACTGCACCGTGATCTCAAACTCGACTCCACACTCAGCCGACCTTATACAGACGAAGAGCTGGAGCAGATCGATCTCTTTGCCGAAGAAATAGCCAATGAAAAGACAATCGGGGCCTACTACACATTGGGAGAAACTTATTCGGCCAGAGACTTACTGACTACCACTCTTGCCGTCAGTGCCGACCCTCTGGCCTATTCAATGGCAAAGCAAGACCGTGATAAAGGGAAAATCACTACTGAACAGTTGCAAGACTTCGGCTACATAGCCCATCATTATCTACCTGTTGCCAAACAACGGCTGATTCCCCTTTTACAGAATCCGCCCAAAGATACCGCAAGCATTGCCCCTGAACTTCGGGACGCACTTCGTTACCGTTCGCAACTGATAGCCTCCACCGATAACGAGCTGTCTGCCATGCTGCGCGGTCTCAGTGGAGGAACCGTATTCCCTGCACCGGGAGGAGACCCTGTTCTCAATCCTAACGTGCTACCTACCGGAAGAAATATGTATAGCATCAATGTGGAAACTACTCCCGACGTAGCTTCGTGGGAAGACGGGAAACGATTGGCGGAAGCCACCTTGAAGGCATACCGTGAGAACCACGACGGAGAATATCCGCGTAAAGTAAGTTATTCTTTTTGGGCAGGTGAATTTATCACTACCGAAGGAGCTACACTGGCACAAGTATTCTGGATGCTCGGCGTAGAACCCATCCGTGATAAAATGGGGCGTGTAGTCGACCTACGCCTGGTACCTTCGGCAGAATTAGGACGTCCAAGGATCAACGTTGTCGTACAAGTATCAGGTCAATTGCGTGATATAGCGGGATCGCGGCTGACCATGCTTACCGATGCCATCCGACTGGCTTCATCTGCCGATAGCGAATCATTCCCAAACTACGTGTCGTCGGGCACACGCCTACAAGAAAAGCTACTGGTTGAAAAAGGCGTTTCCCCCAAGAAGGCACGTGAAATGTCAGTCATGCGTGTGTTTGGTCCTGTCAATAGCGGATATAGCACCGGCATGATGGCCTATACGGAAAAGAGTGACCGATGGGATAATGAATCGGAACTGGCAGACGGCTATCTCAACAATATGGGGGCAGCCTACGGAGATGAAGAAAACTGGGGAGAGATGCAAAAAGACCTCTTTGCCTCGGCACTCTCCGAAACAGACGTAGTGATACAACCCCGGCAAAGCAATACTTGGGGTCCACTCTCCTTAGACCATGTATATGAATTTATGGGAGGCCTTTCGCTAACAGTAAAAACACTGACCGGCAAAGAGCCCGATGCACTGATGGCAGACTATCGGAACAGGAATAACAAACGGATACAGAACGTCAACGAAGCCATTGCCGTAGAAGCAAGGGCTACCATCTTAAATCCTACTTTCATAAAAGAGCGAATGAAAGGCGGTGCCACCACGGCCCAAATGTTCGGTGAGATATTCCGTAACATCTTCGGGTGGCACGCTACCCGCCCTTCGGCTATAGACAAGGAGATTTTCAATGACCTGTACAAGATGTATATCCTTGACGAGAACCATCTGGGAATCCGAAATTATTTCCAACAGGTAAACCCCGCTTCCTATCAGGCAATGACTGCGGTCATGCTCGAAAGTGCCCGCAAAGGTTACTGGAAAGCAGATGACGAACAACTGAGAACAACCGCACAGCTCCATGCGGAAATCACCCGTGAAGCAGGAGCAGCCTGTACGGAATTTGTCTGTGACAACCGGAAACTCCAACAATTTATAGAGAATAAGTTGACGCCATCCGAAGCCGGAAGCTACCGGGAAGTTATGCAGGACATTCTTCAGGGAACCGGTACAGACGGAAAGAACATCGTACTGAAAGAGGAGAAACTGACCCAAGCCGAAAGCCGGGAAAAGAATGTCGTCAATGGTATACTGACAGGGGGAATTGTTCTTATTATCTTTGCCGGAGTGATATTTCTATTAAAAAGGAAGAAGTAATCATGGAATCTGTCATTCATCTGCTGATGGGCTTCATTGTCCTGAATTTCATCCTGAAGATAGGATTCTATCCACGATGGGGAGTCTGGCTGGCAGGTATTGGCTGTGCAGTTTTCCTACTTGCCATAGGCGAGTGGGCTACGGAGCAATCAGCTACGGAGATAGCCTCCCTGTTTGCTTCCCGCTCCCGGATGCTGACCTTTTCTGTGTACATCACACTTGAGTCCTCCGTAATGATTGCCTTCTGCTTCAACTGTTTCGCTAAAGTTTTACCACACCCGACTCTCTTCCGGAAGACAGTCAGCCGGATATTGAATCTATATCCCGGTCTACTTATGGCAGTTGTTCTCGCCTATCTGTTGCCCCAACTGTTTTTTACCTTTCCGGGAATCAGTTTCAGGCTTATCACTGTCGTATGTTCAGTATCGGTTTTCATACTGATACCCATCATCAGTTTACTACTGAAAAGTATATTGGGAGAGACAAGACTCCGGCTTGAGATGCTCTTCATCACCAGTTTGTTTGTTGTATTGTTGAGTATCATTGTCACAGGAAATAACTAAATAACAAATATAATTAATGGAAACAATATCAAATACACTATTCTGGATATCCAACGGATTACTCGTTCCGGTGGTAGTTTTGCTATTGCTGTTTTTTGCAAGAGCAATCCTGCTGGCAGGGGGCTTTTTTGGAGAATTCTACCGTAGAATAAATACCCAGAAGAACTTTGCCCGGCAATTGGAAGAGTTAACTCCCGAAAACGCCGGAGAAAAGATAGGACTTCTTGTGGGAGATAACAACACTCTTCTGCAACAATGCCTCGTCAAGCTATACTCCCACCGGGAGAATACAGCCTATTGCGAACGTCTGCTTGCCAATTTTGAGGTAGATGCAGAACAGGAATTAGGCCGGTCGCGTACCTTTGTCAAATTAGGCCCGATGCTTGGATTAATGGGAACCTTGATTCCCATGGGGCCTGCACTTGTCGGCCTGGCTACAGGAGACATTGCCTCGATGGCCTACAACATGCAGGTAGCCTTTGCAACCACGGTTGTAGGCATGGTAATAGCCGCCATTGGCGTGATTACCCTACAAATCCGTCAACGTTGGTATGCCCGCGAAATGAACGATCTCGAGTTTATAAGTAAAACCCTTTATAATGCGAAACAGACTCCTGCACAGCCAGAATGATACCGACCCGATGGGAACGGTAGCTAACTTATTTGATGTAGCAATGGTATTTGCCGTGGCACTGATGGTAGCACTCGTCAGCCGATTCAATATGACCGAGATCTTCTCAAAGGAAGATTATACCATGGTAAAGAATCCCGGAAAGGAAAACATGGAAATCATTACCAAAGAAGGCAAAGAGATTAAACGATACACTCCTTCCGAACAAAAAGAATCGTCCGGCAAGCGGGGCAGGAAAGTAGGTGTAGCCTACGAACTGGATAACGGAGAAATCATTTATGTTCCCGAATAAAAGGCTAAAAACGGATTAATCCGTATCTTTGCTACATAGTTTTTCTAAATCAGGAATAGGAAATGAATCAGGTTCACCACAGAGGACACAGAGGACGCAGAGAATATCTTTCTCTTAAACATCCATATAAACAAGAGATTAAAACTCTGTGCCCTCTGTGTCCTCTGTGGTGAATAATACTCAAAACCGATAAATTATGAAACAACCCAAGATAATCGTAGCCGGCATCGGGCCGGGAAGTGAACAAGATATTACCCCTGCGGTACTCGCTGCCGTGAGTGAAGCAGACGTAGTGGTGGGATACAAGTATTATTTTCGTTTTATCCGTGACTTTGTCCGTCCGGATGCCGAATGTATCGACACCGGAATGAAGCGCGAACGGGTTCGTGCCGAACAAGCTTTCGAATACGCCGAACAAGGCAAAACAGTCTGCGTCATCAGTTCGGGCGATGCAGGTATCTATGGCATGACTCCCTTGATATATGAAATGAAACGCGAACGACAGAGCGATGTGGAAATCATCGCCTTGCCCGGAATCAGTGCTTTCCAAAAAGCTGCCTCCCTGCTGGGTGCTCCGGTAGGACACGATTTCTGCGTCATCTCCCTCTCCGACCTGATGACTCCGTGGGAACGCATCGAACGCCGTATCATCGCCGCCGCACAAGCCGATTTTGTAACTGCCGTCTACAACCCCAAAAGCGAAGGACGCTACTGGCAGCTATACCGCCTCCGGGAATTGTTTCTGCAGGAAGGGCGCTCGCCGGAGACTCCGGTGGGATATGTCCGCCAGGCAGGCAGAGATGAACAAGAAATACACGTAACGACTCTTTCCGCATTCGATCCGGAAGAAGTAGACATGTTCACGGTCATCATCATTGGTAATTCGCAAACCTACTCTTTCGGTGAAACGATGATTACTCCCCGCGGGTATTATCGTGAGACAAAAGAAGACGCAACCGGCATCGGACAGGATATTATGATACGCAGTTTCCGTACCATCGATGGAGAATTGAAAAACAAAAACATCCCGCTCGACCATAAATGGGCTTTGCTCCATGCCATCCACACAACGGCGGACTTTGATATGGAAAAACTACTCTACACCGACCCCGGTGCAGTGGCTTCACTTTATCATGCCATCGGTGAGGGAAAATTGAAAACGATTGTCACAGATGTGACCATGGCTGCATCCGGCATTCGCAAAGGTGCCTTGCAACGTCTGGGTGTCGAGGTAAAATGTTACCTGAATGATGAAAGGGTAGCAGAAATGGCTGCCTCTAAAGGCATCACCCGCACACAAGCCGGTATCCGCCTGGCCGTAGAAGAACACCCGGACGCTCTATTCGTATTTGGCAATGCTCCCACGGCACTCATGGAACTGTGCGACCTGATCCGCAAAGAAAAAGCGCAGCCGTCCGGCATCGTTGCCGCTCCCGTAGGTTTTGTCCACGTACAGGAGTCCAAGCACATGACCAAACCCTTCGTTCACATCCCCAAACTGATTGTAGAAGGCCGTAAAGGAGGCAGTAACCTGGCAGCCACACTGGTCAACGCTATCCTCTGTTATCCGGATGCCGAACAATTAAGACCAGGAAGAGACGTTTAAAAGGAGAGAAAACCCATTAGAAACTTAAAGACATGACAGATCACCATCATCCCACCCAATTCATTGTCATCGGTCTGGACGACAGCCCTGCTCCTTATCTCCCACCCTCGATACAGGTACTGATACGCGAGGGTAAGGTCTTTTCAGGGGGCTTGCGTCACCATGACATCATCTCCGCCTTCCTTCCCGAAGGGGCGGAATGGATCGATATCACTGTCCCTCTCGACGCGGTATTTGCCCGTTACGAGGCCTACGACCACATTGTTGTCTTCGCTTCGGGCGACCCGCTCTTTTTCGGATTCGCCAATACCATCCGCCGGCGTTTGCCCGAGGCGAGGATACAACTTTATCCTACCTTCAACTCCCTGCAAACACTGGCTCACCGATTAGTCATGCCTTATGACGACATGCGCACCGTATCCCTCACAGGGCGTCCCTGGCATGAATTTGACCGGGCACTGATAGAACGCACACCGAAAATGGGCATTCTCACCGACAGGGAACACACCCCTGCCGCTATAGCCCGACGTATGTTGGACTATGGCTACACTCATTATACGATGTACGTCGGCGAACATCTGGGCAACCCGGAACGGGAACGTATCCGCCGGCTGGAACTTCAAGAGGCGGCAGAACTGACCTTTGAATATCCCAACTGCCTGATTGTCCATCAGTACCCCGACACCTATACTCCCACCCACCCCGGAGCGCGTATAAGTCTCCCTCCACTCGGAATCCCCGATGAAGAGTTCGAACTGCTGGACGGGCGCACCAGGATGATCACCAAAGCTCCCATCCGTCTGCTTACACTCAGTACGCTGGAACTGAATCGCCGCGTCTCTTTCTGGGATGTCGGTTTCTGTACCGGCTCCGTATCCATCGAAGCCAAACTGCAATTCCCGCACCTGCACGTTACCTCCTTTGAGATCCGTCCCGAAGGACAAAGACTGATGGAGGTCAACAGCCGGCGTTTCGGCACTCCGGGCATCACCATCCTCATTGGTGATTTCCTTGAAGCCGACCTCGACACCATTTCCCACCCCGATGCCGTCTTTATCGGCGGGCATGGCGGACATCTGAAGGAGATGATTGCACGCATCTCCCATTACCTCCTTCCGGGAGGATGCATTGTCTTCAACTCCGTATCCGAAGAAAGCAAGTCGCTCTTTATCGAAGGGATAAGAGAAGCCGGACTCCGGCTCCTCAGCGGAACAAGAATTGCCGTCAATGAATACAACCCCATTGAAATACTCAAAGCCGAACAACAATGAAAACAGCTATTATCGTAATATCAGAAGCCAGCATATCCATGGCGAAAACCCTCAAGCAGGAACTACCTGAATCTGAAATTTTCTCTACCATCGCAAATGCCGACTGCCGGCATATCCCGGCCCTTCAGGAGGCAGTTCCACAACTGTTCCGCGACTCCGACGCACTTATCTTTATCGGGGCGATGGGCATTTGTGTGCGTGCCATCGCTCCCTGCATTGAAGATAAGAAGACAGATCCCGCCGTGCTATGCGTAGACAGTACGGGACGCTACGTCATTTCCGTACTCTCCGGACACGTCGGCGGTGCCAACGGACTCACCCAATATGTGGCAGGCATTCTGGGTGCCGAACCTGTCATCACCACCCGTAGCGACCGCACCGGACTCTGGGCACTCGACACCCTCGGAAAGAAATACGACTGGCAGGCAATCCCCAGCGAAAACAGCGACATGAACCACCTGATCTCCCTTTTCGTCGACTGTGCACCGACTGCCCTGTTACTCGATATTCGTGACGAAGGCACTGCCCAACTGGAACACACCTTGCCGTCACACGTAGATGTGTTCTATAACTTCAAGGACATAGATACCGGCAAATACCGCCTGTTGCTGCTCATCACTCCTTATTTGTATGAAACTTCCGGCATGCAAGCACTCTACTATGTACCCAAAGTGCTGCACATGGGTATGGGACTGGCACGCAACGCCGGCCCGAAGAATGCCGTCATCACCCGCCTGATGAACACATTACTGGAGGCAAACATCATACCTGCCGCCATTCGGACCATCTCCTCCATTGAAGAGAAAAAGCATGAAGAAGTACTGAAACTGCTTGCCGATGCTTATGAACTGCACTTGTACACAGCCAGCCAACTCAGCCAGGTAGATGTACCTACCCCAAGCGAGGTAGTCGATAAATACATGGGTACGCCCAGCGTATCCGAAGCCTCAGCCTTGCTGACAGCCGGAGGCGGCCCGCTGATTCTGCCGAAGCAGAAATGTGAGAACTTTACCGTTGCCATCGCCCTGGACAGCGCAGCCGTACGCCAAGGGCACATCGAAATTGTGGGAGCCGGTCCCGGCGATCCCGAACTGATTTCAGTACGCGGACGCCGTTTCCTTGAAGAAGCCGACCTGATTCTCTATGCCGGCAGCCTCGTCCCGCGCGAACTGACCGAATGTGCCAAAGCCGGAGCCACCATACGCAGTTCGGCGTCCATGACTCTTGAAGAACAGTTTGCCCTGATGAAAGAGTTTTACGACCGCGGACAGCTGGTAGTCCGCCTGCATACGGGCGATCCCTGCATCTATGGTGCTATCCAGGAACAGATGAACTTCTTCGACCGATACGGCATGCATTATCACATCACTCCGGGCATCTCGTCATTCCAGGCCGCGGCCGCGGCCTTACAATCACAGTTCACCATCCCCGAGAAAGTACAAACCATCATCCTCACCCGAGGCGAAGGACGCACGCCCATGCCCGAGAAAGAGAAACTCAACCTGCTGGCACGTTCGCAAAGCACCATGTGCATCTTCCTCAGTGCGGGTGTGATCGATCAGGTTCAACAGGAATTACTTGAACATTATCCTCCCACTACCCCCGTTGCCGCTTGTTATCATCTGACGTGGAAAGACGAACGCATCTATCGTGGCGAGCTGAAGGATCTGGCACAAATCGTAAAGGAGAACAACCTGACACTGACCACCATGATTGTCGTAGGCGACGCCATCGACAACCGTGAAGGATTATCACGCCTGTACTCACACCAATTTAAACATCTATTCCGTAAGTAAAATGATACTGATATTAGGAGGAACAACCGAAGGAAGGAAGGTCGTCGGCATTGCCGAAGAAGCCGGAAAACCTTATTACTATTCAACCAAAGGAGACGAACAGGAAATCAGCCTGCAACACGGAATACGGCTCACAGGTGCGCTGACCCAGACCACCATGAAAGCCTTTTGCCGAGAGAACGGTATCCGCCTGCTGGTGGATGCCGCCCATCCCTTTGCAGAACAACTGCACGCAACGGTCACCGCCGTTTCACAGGCGCTCGACATCCCTTGCATTCGGTACGAACGCATGTATGATGACCTGTTCAAGCTGTTTAATGAAGAGATGTACGATGAATATCCGCTCAAACTGAGGGAAAAGTACGAAGAACTGTCAGAGTTACTCAACGAAGAAGGTATACATCGGGTACTTGCCCTGACCGGGGTCCAGTCCATCCCCAAACTAAAACCCTTCTGGAAGAAAAAGGAAAGTGAGTGTTACTTCCGCATTCTCGACCGCGAAAGCTCCCGCGAGATAGTCCGGAAGGCAGGCTTTCCCGAAGACCGCCTGGTCTATTATACTCCCGGCAAAGAGAACCTGCCCGAACTCCTCCGGCAACTCTCTCCGGAAGTCGTTCTTCTGAAAGAAAGCGGCGTGTCCGGAGGATTCTCCGAGAAAGTGAACATCATTACCGAACAGGGAATCCGTCTTTATATCCTTCTTCGCCCTTCTCTGCCCCCGTATGACCAGACAGTGAATGGAGTGAATGGAATGCGCCGTGCCATCGAGCACTTTCTGCCCGACTTCCTGCCCCTGCGCAGCGGACTTACCACCGGGACATGCGCAACCGCAGCCGCCAACGCAGCTCTGCGGAAACTCCTGTCGCCCATACCCGGAAATATAATAAAAGATGTTTCCGTTTTGCTCCCCAACGGAGAAAAGATTGCCGTCCCTGTCCATTCCGTTACCGGCTCGTTCACTGACCGGCGCATGGAAGTCTCCTGCACTGTGATCAAAGACGGAGGCGATGATCCCGATGTCACGAACGGGCTACCCATTGTAGCTACCGTATCCATCGATATTTCTGAAGAAAAGCCGCACACCGGAGGTGAGCGGCAACAGGTTATACAAATCCACGGCGGACAGGGTGTCGGTACCGTCACCCTACCCGGATTGGGACTGGAAGTAGGCGGACCGGCCATCAACACCACTCCCCGGCAAATGATTACAGAAAATCTGCTGCACATCCTTGACAGACACACCCCCGTGCCCACTGCCCCCATACATGTCACCATCTCTGTCCCCGGAGGCGAAGAGGTTGCCGCTCGCACCTTCAATCCCCGCCTCGGTGTTGTAGGTGGCATTTCCATTATCGGCACCAGCGGTATTGTGAAGCCATTTTCTTCCGAAGCATTTGTCAATTCCATTCGTAAAGAAATGTCGGTAGCCCAGGCTACAGGTTCTCCCCGCATCGTCATCAATTCGGGTGCCAAGAGCGAAAAATACATCCGCAGCCTCTACCCTGAATTACCCTCACAGGCTTTCGTCCATTATGGTAACTTCATTGGTGAAACCATCCGGATCGCTGCCGAACTCGGCATCCGGCAACTCACGTTGGGGGTTATGATCGGTAAAGCCGTAAAGCTGGCAGAAGGACACCTCGACACGCATAGTAAAAAAGTAACGATGAATAAAGAATTCCTGAAAGAGATAGCCCGTCAGTCCGGGTGCAACACTGCCACTGTAACAGCCATCGAAGGCATCACGTTGGCACGGGAACTTTGGGAACTCCTGCCCGAAGCGGAACTTCAGACGTTTTGTTCATTACTGATCGAACAATGCCATCACCATTGCGACCCACTGTTGCCCAACGGAGAACTGACTATTCTGCTGATAACGGAAGAAGGGAAAGTGATTCGTTAAAGAAAAGAATAACCCACATACTATTTAGATAAGTCCGAAACTCACCACAGAGGGACACAGAGTAACACAGAGTGAATATTAAGTCATTATTAATAATCTGTGTAATCTGTGGTGAAAGAGACTTTTAACATCCCTTATTCTACCAGCCACCGATCCAAATTCCTTTTTTCGGCACTGAACTCCACCCCAACTTTCACGAGTTTTCTTCCATCCATCAGATAAGGAATCAGATATCCTTTATCATCTATTTGTTGCAAAGCCCGCTCGGCCGTTCCGTTTAGTTTAAATTCAAAGACATAAATATAATCAGCTGTTTTAACCACAGCATCCGCACGCCCTTTGGCACTTCTGACTTCTGCTTGGGTAAACTGCCCCATCAATTTAAAAACCAAATAAAAAACAACCTGATAATGACGTTCGGTGGCGGCATTGAGTTCATAAGGAAAATCGGCAAAAAAAGCTCGCAAGCGTGTAAGGAAAGCATCCACTTCACCTTTCCGTAACTCTTGTACAAATCTTCCGATATAAAAATTCTGTTCTTCCTCAGCTACAGGAGTATAATAAGATACAAGAAAATTCAGAAAACCGTACTTAACCTCCTCATTAGGGAAAACTAACCGGTAAAGCTCAAACTCTTTATCATATCCCTTAATCGTCAGATAACCGCTTTGATAAATCAATGCTATCGGATTATTAACTTCGATCCGATATTCCATAAATGATGAAGCGGCTACTTCCACCCCATCTATCAATGTACGCAGATCGTAATCACTTTTCTGCAAAAGTTTGACCAGGAAAGTGGGCGTACCCGTCTGAAACCAATAATTGCCAAATTCAAGTCTACTGAATGAACTAAGTACACTAAATGGATTGAATACTCCTTCTCCTTTAGGATGAAAATGATAACCGTCATACTTCCGGGCCATCATTTCAATAGCCTCTTCCGGAGTCATATCATTTGCTTCTGCCAGTTGTTTAAGTTCGGGTACAAAAGTTGTCGTAAGCTCTTCTCGCGTAATTCCACATACAGTAGAGTACGCAAAATCAAGGCTGATATCGTTCAGCTGGTTTAAATCACTAAATACACTGACTTGTGCGAACTTTGTTACTCCGGTCAGGAAAACAAAACGCAGATAGCGGTCAGCGCTCTTCAATACTCCATAAAACGCTTTTAAAGTATTACGATATTCATCCAGCAATTCCCCATTGTCCAATGCCTGCAAGAGAGGCTTGTCATATTCGTCAATCAGCACGACTACTCCACGACCGGTAAGTTCGGATGCACGACGGATCACACCGATAAAACGTTGTGACAAGGTCTCTTCATCCACCCCATGTCCGTACTTTAACTCCCACTGCGTCAACTGGCTACTCAATATCGCATGTAACGCCTGAAGCGAATCGTATTTTTCGGCATTTAGATCCAGATGCAACACTGGATACTCTTTCCACTCCGTCTCCAGCTTCTCTATGGCAAGTCCTCCAAACAGTTCTTTCTTTCCTTTGAAATATGCTTCGAAAGTAGAAAGCAACAGACTCTTACCAAATCGACGAGGACGACTCAGAAAATACGGAATACTGGTGGAAGCTATTTTCCACAATAGTGCTGTTTTATCTACATACAGATATCCTCCCTCACGGAGTTTCTCAAATGTCTGTATCCCTATCGGAAATTTACGGTCTAAGTCGATCATTTTTCCTCTATTTTAAAGGTTCATGCAAATATACAAATATAGATTAATATAATATGGGAATATGGGAATATTACTTTATAGGAATATAAGAATCTATATAAACCGAGCAAGTCCACCTTTCCCCACCGGGAAAGCATGGACCTGCAACAAACAAAACAAGCAAGGGGAAACGTCTGTCACAGATAGCTTCCACACGATTAAGATATATGATTACTCTAAAATGATATTGAATGTATAGTTATTGTTTCGGCGGAGAGAATAGTCATTGATATCACTCCTGCCCAGATCAATGTTTTTTGTATACTCAGTCCCCCCTTTCGTTGCTTTTATTTGGAGTTGCGTGCGTTCATTCTGGTCTGTTCCTGTGGTTACATTCTCCGCCATATAATAATAACGATAAGAAGAAGTTGTTCCCAATGTTCCGGCAGTGATCACCTCTTCCGTATAATCACCGCTTTCCGGTGCCAGATACGTATCCGAAGGGAATAGATAACCTTTGGTCTGCGCCCGCTTCAATTGAATTTTCACGTTGCTGAATACTCCTGCCGTCTTGGCCGAAACAGCTATGTTGAGCCTGCATACCAGACGTCCCAATACCACATTCACAGCGGTGGTTCCGGTAGTAATCTCTCCTTCATAATAGCCGAAAAGACATACATTCCGGTCAGCACTCCGTTCTTTCATCCAGCCCATATCTACCACCAGACTTTTGAAACCATTCAGGTTATCTGGCCACGCGGGAGTCTCCGCATCCGTCAGATTGCCTACTATGCAAAGGGTACTGCGCCCGGTCCTCAGTGTGACTCCTTCAAGCGTTGTATTGAGCACCGGTGTGGTCAGCACTATCCGTTCACTGCCGATCAGGATGCCTTCACGGTCAAACTGCAGAATCCACAAATTACCAATCAGGTTTTCATAATCGGGCGCCATCGGCTGCTCCGCACGGGTAACCGCATCATTGGTAAAAGAAGCGGCAGTGAGCCCAACCGACACTTTTACCACGTCCTCTTCCTGATCCATCGGTTCATGGGATATGCAGGCACCCAACGTAAGCAGACAAACACTAAAAACGATATATCCAAATCTTTTCATGGGACTATTATTAAGTATTACTCTAATTTGTTCATTTCACCACAGATTACACAGATTAACACAGAACTTTTAATCGTAGATATCAACGAGATAAATTATAAATCTGTGTTAATCTGTGTAATCTGTGGTGAGCTCTTATGTATCCATTTCCACATTTTCCGTCCACGAACGGTTTTGCCAGGTCAGCACAGTCACCCCGTTACTGATCTTCACCGTAGCGGTATAGTTATACGAATGTCCTGCTGTCAGATACAAACCGGTCAGCAACATCTGATACTGAGTGGGGTTACCATTCACTTTCAGATTCAGCAACACGCTGATAGAGTGCGAACGTGCATCTGTGGGCAATATGCCGGTATGTGCCATCAGGCTGTTATCAGCATTTTGGGTGGCTTGTGTGATACGTACCGATGCACTCTGGTCGCCCACTTTCACGGGCAGCACCTCTCCATTCACCCAGTCAAAACTGGTTGTATTGTCCAGTGGTTGCTGTATGCCACTGATTTCAATTCCTTCGGCAAGCATCTCCAAGGAGTGTACACCCTCACCCGCTTTGACAGTAAACTGCATCCGTGCCGTCTGGTTGATGATGGGGGGCAGATACAGGGTCTGAACATTGTTCAATGTACCCCCTTCATCAATTTTCGTAATGGTCACCGCCGTCATGGCTGTTTGCGTATACCGGTCGTCGGTCGCAAGCAGATATTCTCCATTACCGATATTGACAAAACCCTTTGAGTTTAAGGCCTTGGCAGGTGACAGGATTCTGAAGTAATAAGTACCCGCCTTCATATAAAGAGGAGTGCTGCTTGAAGATATTACCGTCCCGTCGTCGTCTACTTCGCAGGGATAAAGCAAACTGCTGCCTGACGTACCGGCGTTACGTACCAGATAGGCTTTGGAATACTCTTCCATTAAGTTCTTGGTATTATCATATACCACCAGTCGTATCGTACTCCCGTCTTCCAGCAGATAAATCGGTTTATCCTGCAATGTTTCACTATCCTGTGCCGTTGCACGGGTACGGACCGAAGGAAGCATAGAAGCGTAATATCCACCGGCAATGGGATTCACCTGTACCAGTTCCTCCGTATTCTCCTCTTCGGGAGAGGCAGGGACACATGCCGTACAGAGCAGAACCATGATTACATACAACCAACTTTTGAAGACAATCATTCTTTTCATACTTACTCTCCATTTCATTTTGAAGTGACATCCCTCACACAACGGATAGAAACGCCGGCAGCCCTGTTCGTAGAGTATACCGCAAAGTAACGACGGCCGGTATTGCCTATATATTTAAAAGAAGCAGCATACATATAAGCACCGTTAGGGGTCGATGTTGCATACACTACCTCAGCACCGGCATTATACAGTGCCGCTTGATCAGGATAAATATAACCGGAAACAGGCAGATTGATAAAATCACTGGGATGCTTCCAGTCATAATCCGTATTACAGGTACTTATATTCAGGTCGGCATCTTTATCACATGGAAACCTCGAGATTGTAACATAGGCGCGATAGCGTGTTCCATAATCCGTTACAGACTGCCCGTCTCCAACCATCCCCACTGTCCACATCAGGCGGTAAGCTTGTGGAGTTCCCTGATACTTAATTGCATAAATGACTCCATACGATGCACCACTTGCCCGTTGGCATACATAAACTGTTCGGGCACCTGCCTCCGGGTCATTCGAAGCAACTTCCCTCCAGGACGTCCCGCTATGGTTTGCAAATGTCAAGTCGCCATATCTCTCTGCCGTAGGCATAATTCCATCAAAATCCGCCTTAGTAGGCACGCGCCAGCCCGTCGGACAAGGGTCATTCTTTGTGTTCTTCCAATAAGTAGAACTGGTAGCGGCAGTATAATCCCAATCACCGCCGACCCTAACGTAACTAAATGTCTTACCGACATCTCCCGGATTAAGCGCTAAGGTCTCCACCGCCGTAGGCCGCCCGATAGGAGCATCGCTCTCATGTCCCACTATCTGTGGGTAAGGTTTTGCACCCCCGTCTCTATCAACCATACTTTTAGGTCTTTGACGCGTCACTCCGTCACTTCCCCTATAGTTTACTGTTTTAGGCAGATAATATGGAATACTTCTTCCCATCTGATACACATATCCTCTGGCTCCTTCCCATCCCTCGGCGGTTGTCATATCCGCACTGGTAGCTCCGAGATTCCGGTCCATCCACATCAAGCCGTTAAAAGTCAGGGGTTGCCCCAGATATTGCGAATCATCATCATGTTCGATCCAATCGTACCGGCGGGGAATAATTGTAATAATCTGTACATCACTGTTAGTGATCGTAATGGTGAGTGTATACTCGTAATTGGGCAGGAAGCGGAAAGGCTCCGTCACGGTTTGACCACTTTCATCTTTCTGAACGATCCCGTCATCTCCCATAACCGGAACACGAATTTCATACGTATCCGTTCGATCTCCACTGTTCGTTCCCGTCGTAGCTACATTTATTTTAAGTCCCTCCGTAGCCGTGGTTAGAGTCGGGAATATCAGGCATTCGGCAGCCGCACTGCCCGATTGCCCGTCTATAGTTACAGACTGCACACTTTCCGTCACAGCTTGAGAGAATCCGCTGCCCAGAACCGCACGGTCACTTTTCCCTCCCGTATGGCTGTATTCTCCGGTCGAAAGCAAGAGCGCTCCTTCGCTATAATCACCGACAGAGATACCCTGCAACCGGATATCTTGCAATACATCCGTATCCGTTGAACCGCTTTCCGGCTTTTGCTTCACCACCTCAAACTTCAACTTAGACAAAGTATGCTTGAAGGGTAAGGTAATCACCCCCGAGTTGATACCCGATTGTCCTGTCAGCACAGCACGGCGCAAGTCGGGCAGTGCTCCTCCGGCAGAGGAAGTGACGTTGCAAACAGGTACGCCATCTGCTTCGGAACCGCATACCGGCAGAGTCGTATTACCGTATGTCAGTGCATAAAAGTCGAGGATTCGGCCTTCAAAACGGTCTTCGTCAGTATCTGTACTCAGATATTCTATCTGATGTGTGCCGTCCGCATCCACGACCTCCGTGCCCTCCTGCCCATTCATCGTAGAGAGTCTGCCGCTCCACGAACTCCCTATAAGTCCGTATAGCCGGTATTTAGTGCCGACTGTGAAATGATTCACCGACACATCTCCCGCACGGGTGATGGCCTGCTCTTCACTCGAGGAGAGTGTAAAGCTGTCACCACCCTGCGCAGGTATGTGTTCCTCTTCGGGAGTGCAGCCGGTAACCAGTGCAGCAGTCACGGCTACGGTTGAAAGAAAGAATCGTATTATTGTTTTCATATATTCAGCTCTTTTTATTTAGATTCACCACAGAGGACACAGAGGGCACAGAGTTAGAGTATTTAAGTTTACAGCCCCTCCCCTGTTCATCGTTCCCTGTTCACCGTTCATCTATGTACTTGGAACCGGTTCAGGAACCACCACGGGAATGGTCATTTTTCCTCCATCCCCCCACTCTTTCTCTTCGCCTTCCAGCGTAAAAGAGTCGATATCAAAATTGAGAGTGGTTCCATACGACTCTCCGGCTTGCAACTGAGTTACCGGGGCTCCGGATTGATCCATGAAATTCAGGTTGCCATCCAAAACAGGAAAGCTTGCCTTTCGCGCTCCTGTCGTAAAATTTACATCCTTGGCCACATCCGCTGTCAACGTAAGCCCCGGTGTACCCAAAGAGGAAATATCGGTCAGCAAGTCGTTCGTCGCACAGGGTATCAGATAGAATACCGCAATCTGCGTATCTTCCGTACTCAATATCTGACCGGGATGATCGATAACCAAATCGGCGGAAGCCGGAGCCCCTACATAGTGTTTCACCCCCGTATCCCATTTCACCCCTCCGCACACTAACCGTGAGGGTACTGTCAACTTGAGGTTCTTGACATACAGCTTACCGACCGTGTTGTCCGTACGCCTTGCCTTGAGCACGATGCGTACAGTAGCATGCGCGAACTCCAACGCCCGTCCGAAAGGTTGCTTCCTGCTGCCCGTAACTCCATTCGGAGTAACCAGCACATCGGTCAGCCCTGCTCCCGAAGACGGTAACGAATAGGTGCCGTGACCATCTGCCGTAGTCATGACCGAAGGGCAAAGTCCCATCACCACCACCCGGGAGTTATCAGCCGGATAATCCGCTTCCGTATTATAGGGTGCATCGGCGTAATCACCGATCCCTCCTGCCGGAGTGGAGATTTTATAAGGAGAGCCCAATGTCCCCGCACTGAAATCCGTCTCTTTCCAGAACAGCAGTAACGGAGTGCTTTCGCTGCCTGCCACCCCATCCGTACGGGTGAGAGCTACCTCCATGGGTATCTCCTGTTCGTACTCTCCTTCTCCGGATGCACACGAGGCAGACAGCAGACACAGGCAAAGCAGCAGGCATGCCCGGCAGAATCCACTCTTTTTTTCTTCTTTATTCATAGTTGTATGCTTTCTTTTTCACCACATTTTCCTTTCTACGTCGGCCTGACTATAATTGTATTACCCGAACTCGTCACCCAGTCCGTTACTTTCATCGTGGCACGCATCGGTTGCGGCAAAGCGGCCGAAGGCAGACTAAACCGGGTAATACGCAGCAGATAATAACGGTTGCGCAAAATGCCGGAATCCGTACTGAAAGCGATTGTGCCGTCGGTAGCAATTGTGCCGTCTATATAAGTGTAATAATAACCGATCCCGCCTTCGTAAGCGGTAAAATCAGTACGTTTCAGGGTACCCGCACCGATGGCGGCCTTCATGCCCGCATAGCTGTAATAGTCACTCCCGTTGGTAAAGTAAGTGCCTGCCGCATGTGCTTCCGCCTCGGCAGGTGTCGTCGTTGCGGGCAAGTAAGTAGCGGCATCGACGGGAGATGTCAGGGTTTGCGTGGTTCCGGCCCCGGTAATAATCTGTTTGGGGACAAACTTCGCCGCTACCAGCAGATGGGTAGCCACCAGGCGGGGAATCTCCGCTTGGGTTGAACTGAGCGTTCCTGTCAGATCCAGCCCACCTTCAAGAGAGGCGGTAGAAGTGGCAGTCGTGTTCTCCGGACAATACAGTCCACCGGTATAAGCGCCGCTTGTCGAGGGGACAGTGGCCGTAGCATTGTACCGGGGGGCGTCATACGCTTCCGGAGCGCTACCTTCTGCCCAGACACTGCCCAAGGTACGGTAAGCGAATTGCTGTTCAGGCACATCGGGTGCCGACACATAATTGCCGCCACCATCTTTTACCACATACGGGTCTACTTCATAATTAGGATCTTTCCCATCCGAAGGCGCATTCAGATACACCTTCCGGTTCACCGTATTGAGGGCATACCGCACTTCCGACAAACGAATCCAGCCCGGAGCATCCGCCGGACGAGCCGCATAATCGGACATCCGTACATACGCCCCTCCGTCGTCCGTATAGGTATCGCACACCAGCAGTACTTTAGCCACCAACCTTTCGAGCGCGACAGGCGAGGCCGTAAGATCTATATTCACATCGGTACCCGCACTGACCGTTACGGCATCGGCGGCTTTTCCGGTCATGGCAATGCCCTCCGCCTGACGGGCAAACTGTCCGATCACTTCGTCATATCCGTCTCCGGCAGCGGTATACAATCCCAGGCCTCCCGCCTGCCCGCAAATGGCATGCACCTGGCCGGGCAACAGATTGGCACCCACATAGACCTTCTTCCGTCCGGGAGCAGTCGGTATGCGGGCCTGATACACGTCCGTCGCACCACTTGTCGCGCCGTAAACCACTTCGTACTGCACATCATTCCAATCTTCGTTTCCGCTCCCGTCGACCGATACCAGAAAAACGGCGACAGAAGAGATCTTCTCCTCAACTGCTTCGCCCGCCGATACGGCCGCCCGGGTACTTGCTCCCGCCACCCGCACCGAGAAACGGACACACGCCGTCACCCGATCCGTCCCTGCCGGAGTGCCCGGCATATCGGTATCGTCGGAGCATCCACATGCCAGCAGGCAGAGCAGAAACCGAAAAAACAAGATAAATATGCTGCCTTTACAGTTGTGCATCATTCAGTCTGATAATCCATCCGTTAATGTTCAGCGCCTCCAGCCTTCCCATCGGGGTAAGGTAGAAAATCACGTTGAACTGATCTTCGTAATCAAGGTAATCCTGGTCGCTGAGCTCCACACCGCTGCTCTCTTCAAACAAAGGACGCGTCATCAGCAGATAATGCGTCAGGTCGACGTCCACTACTTTCTGTCCCGAGGTGCGGTCCGTCACCACCAGACGGGCCTCCTGCCCTGCCAGTAGGCGCAATGTATTCAAGCGGGCACGTGCCAGGCTGACTTCTCCCGTACGGGTGGCCGCCGGTTCCGTTTCGGACGCGGACTCCGTATGGTAGGCGGCATAAGTCACCCGGTTGCCCGTTATTATCTCGTTATCGGCATTCAGGTGACCGTTATCCGCCAACAGGGTAAAGTCATAATCATCGGCATCCAGCCCCTCGCCCGAAGTGTCGTGCAGGGTGATGATGAACCGGTTGCTGTCCTTCAGCATCGGCACACTGACCGATGTCAGTTCCGAAGGCTGTATCCGGCTCAACCGGACATGCCCATACCACAGGTGTCCCAGTTCGTCATCCTGACGTCCGTCCCCGTCACGTTCCAGCCAGAGGACCAACTCGTCACGGGTCGAACTGCCCGGTGTGAGCTGCGGTATCCGGTAATGCCGGTTGTCCCCTCCCGCCCAGAACACCAGTTCGTAAACATCTCCGTCTTTATACTCCAGTGGCAGGGTAATGATAGATCCGTTTTCAGTCAGCGATTGCCTGTTTTCAGTGTGCAGGCAGACAAACTGTCCCTGTGCGTCGAACACGTAGAGGGACAATGTGTCAATCTCGTCGGTGATGATGCCTATCCCGCTACCGGGCTGTATCTGTGCATGCAATGCAGGCTGAAGACGAATACGAAAACCACTGGGACAGTCGCCGCGATCGTCCTTGGTCCACGAGCAGGCGGATAAGCCCGCCAACAGGCAAAACCATAAGAACGGCAGAAGCCGACTGCCGGAATGGGAGAAACAGGAGGTCTGAAAGTTATCGGACATGGTTGGGAAAATTTTATGATTGAACAGGGGGGGCACCACAGAGGACACAGAGTTTTAAGCTCTTGTTTATAGGGTATTGAAGAGAAAAATATGTTCTCTGTGCCCTCTGTGTACTCTGTGGTGAAAACCTATCTCAAAGCAATTACTTTATAACAGAAAACAGTGGGTTAACGTCCCAATACGGCACTATTCGTGCGTACTGTCCAGGGTTTGATACTTAACTTCACATTCAGCAATACGGTAGTCGGATCATCGGTTTCGGTATCGGTGATGATATCTTCGGTTACACCGTCTTTGCCCACACCTTGAATACCAGTGACAGTTACTTTATAGACATTGTTGCGGACAATGCCGAACTCCATCACGTCTTCTGCCACATCGTCCGAAGGGATGTGCTTGATCCAATACGGATAATAACAAACGAACTTGCCATCGGCACTCCCTTTTTTGAAGCACTGGACGTCGTTCTTCTTCAGGTCAGCAGGGGCACCACTGACAGAGCTGGAAGTAGTTCCGTCCGCCAGCAATACGCCGGCTTCCTTCAGTGCTGCAATATCCTTGTAAAAGATGCCGGAATGATAGAAGATTTCAGACATGCTGGTAAATGTGGAGTTCTCTTCCACACCACCACTACCAGCCTTTTTTTGCATCATTTTACTCGGAGCTATTTCCGCTTTAAATACGATACCGGTTGTATATCCATTCTTCTGTTTATCCTTCAGCATCGTGTTTTCATAGCAGTAAGCGGCGACTTTGGTTTCTGCCGCAGCGGAAGAATAACCCGGCATAGCCGTATAAGTTCCCCCAAAAGAACCGAAGGACAACAAACCGAATGCGCCTGATCCTTGCAGATACCAGTCGGCATAGCTACCGTCTAAAGCACCGGTGTAAGTTTTACTATACGTTTTCGGATCTACCACATACGGCAATGAAGTGGTTGAGTTACCATAATTATCCACGGTCAAAGGACTCGTTGCAGAGCCTTCTTTATCCACATGACGGAAATAATATCCCTCTTTCCGTGCGTTGACTACATAATAGCCTTTCAGGGTGATATTCGTAATATTGCCGATAGCAGTCACTGTGGTAGAAAAGCTGGTATACACATTAGCGGCAGAAGCCACATTGGCTCCTCCCGCCGTCACCGTAATCTTTCCCATCATACGCTCTACCGTTGCCGCAATGGTTTGTTCCGGATCTTTGGTGATCGTCTGGGCAATATAAGGAAGAGTATTCGTTTTATCATTGTTGGGAGAACGGCTCGCCATCACCAGTCCGGCCTCCGGCACAGCGGCTATCACGCCCGTAGCGTCAGCCGTTGTCTTTGCAAGGAAATCGGCTTCGGTCAAGCTATTCTTGCTGCCGTCAGTCACTCCATTGACCGTACCGTTCACCACAATGTAAATACGATAGTCTCCCGGTGTCAAGGCTGTTTTCTTACTGGTCCATACAATCGTTTTAGCGTCGGCAGTGCTGGCTGTCATTTGTGTAAACTGGTTGATGGAAATAATCTCTTTCAACTTAGCGCTACCAAAGCTACTACCCGTTCCTCCCGGAAACAAATACAGGTTGGCGGTCTTCACTTTGTATTCATCCTCCGAACCGACTTCAGTAGTGTTATCGTCAGTATCTGCCGTCGTACCGGCTCTTGTTTCCGCCACGCCGTTCGGCACGGCAATGGTCACTGTGGTATAAGCTCTCGCTTCTTCCGGATTCTCTCCGCCCGGGATGTCCGTATCGTCGGAACAGGCGGACCAGGTTGTCAGCAGCAAAGCAGCCAACCCCATCATACTCATGTACTTTAGTCTTTTCATTTCTTTTTATATTATGTGATACACTTATTGCGTTATACCGGTTGTCGCGGCCCGTTGTTCCGCATTCATCTTTTTAAGGTTTTCTTCCGCCTCCCGGTTTCCGGCTTTCGCCGCTCTGTGCAGCCATATCCCGGCCTCTTTGTCGTCTCCGCACAACAGATGGCATACTCCCCGTACGTTCCACGAACGTTCGTCCGCCTCTACTGTTTTCAGCAGCCGGAATGCTTCTTCATAATCCCGCACCCGAATGGCGGCTATCGCACGGTTCACCGTATCCGCCACACTGTCAGGACGGTTGGCATACTCCACACGGATGTAGCAGGCATCGCGCAACTGCGGATAGAGCACATCCAGCACCGAACGATACGGACGCCCTCCCGCCAGAGCTTTCAGCCTGTCGTTCCGTTCTTCCTCCGGATGGCTGCGGAGAATGGCAAGCACCTCCTCTTTATACGTCATGTCGCTTTCATTTACCAGTTCGGCCAGCCTGCCCCAGTCTACTCCCCCGGCATTCAGTTCAAACAACGATACAGGCAGGTTCATACGGACCGAGAGAGCATGTCGCAAAGCCTCGGCACGTTTCGCCGACAACTTCCGGTTCAGCTCCGTCGCTCCTTCGGGCGAAGCATATCCGGTGATCGAGATACCTTGCAGGGATGCGCAACTGTCCGCACGCAGCAATCCGATGGCTTCCGTTATCCGGCGCAGGTTTCCGGCATTGGCCGAGTATAGTGTATCCACCACTGCCGACGCCGCACGGAAACGAATACCGATGCCGCTTTCACGCAGGGGACGGCTACCTGCCTCACACAAGAACGGATAGTCAGCCGCATGTTCCGCTACCGACCGACTCACCTGCGGAGCAACCTCACAAACCGAGGGACGATAGGGCAAAGCCACCGGAAAAGCACCGGAGGAAACGACGCTCCCCACCGTCTGTACCCGGCAGCAACCTTCCCGGTCGATGTCGAGCCGCAGGTTCAAACCACTCTCCATCCACGGAGCATAGCGCAGCGTATCGGTATACAAGAAGGTATCTCCATTGCGGGCGGTCAGCCGATGCCCCGCCTCACCGGCACTGCCTTTCAAGAGACGTTGTTGCCTCGCCCTGCGTGCCATGATGCGCCCCGTCACCACAAACGGGCTGAGCAACACACTATCCGAGGCATTGCCCAGACAAGGGGTAATCACCCAGCGGTGACGGGCACGCACTGCGCGGGGGGCTATCTTTATGGCAAACGAGACATATACCTGTCCACCCGCACGCTGCATTCGGACAGCAGTAAGGGCCACTCCTCCGGACGGCCCCGCCGCACGGGCAGACGGCATGCCGGAACACAGGGCAAAGGCCGCCAGGCAACAGGCTGACGCCAAAGCCTTCCGAAAGCATATTCTTAAACGGGTCGATCGTATCTTCTCTTTCATAAAACTTTTCATTTTAGCATATAAATCAAGCTGATGCCCACACGGGTCGGTGCCAGGAAGTTTTTCTTATCCGCTCCCCGATATTCGCCACAGGCAGGGCAATTAAAGCGTTTGTACTCGGCATGTACCCATCCCGCGCCTACGGTAGCCTCCAGATTCCAGCGTTTGCCCAGCACCCACGAGTAACCGTATGAAAACCCTGCCATCACCGCCCACCCCTCGTAGCGGGAAGAGGCCGAATGGGAGACAAAAGGCAGACGCACCCGGCTCAGGTTGTACTCTCCCCCTCCGGCATGCACGCCCAGAAAATGCCCGTAGAACGATTGGCAAAGCCAGTAGCGTGCCTCCCCCTGTGCCATCCAGAATTTCCACTTCCGGTTGTTCTCAAAGCTCCACGGACAGGCGCTTCCCGAAACATCGAGTGTCCATCGGGAGGCCAACGCCCACTCGGCGGCAAGCGAAGGAGCGGTCGCGACATCGTGCAGCAAATTAGTTTTAACTGCTGCCCTTTGTGCCAGCACGTTGCCCGAAACAAGCAAAAGCAATATGAATAGTTGTTTTTTCATTCTATTAGTTTATCTGAAACAAACCGGCAATCCGTTCATAAATCGGTCAGAGGTATCTCCGACAGGTAGACGCGGGTCATCTGGTTGATGATCCCTAACTTATGCGCAGCATGGTGATAGCGTGCGTACATTTTCTCACAATCCGGTTGATTGCAATTCAGATGTTGGTCCGTGGCTTCCATTACATGGAGCAGGGAAATTTGGAAGAGGGGACGGGTCAGCTCATAGATTTCCGGAGTGACATCACCGGCATGATCCGCCTTGACACGTATCAGCCCTGCGGATTCCAATTGCCCCAGAAGTTCGTCAAGAGGCTTACAACTACATTCTAATTCCTGGAAGTTTACTGTTTCCTGAAGGGAAATATGACGCAAGACAGATATGGCTGTCAAAGTTAACGGCGTAAGCATAAGCTATTTTGTTTTGTTGTGTGATCGTCCGTTACTTTGTAGGTAACGGCAATTAACATAAAATAGATTCGGATAGCGTTCCTGACAGAACACTGAGATTTAAATAATAAAAAACATCTGATGATGGCAATAGAATATTCATCCGCGTTAAATAACAGTAAACGTGGCCAACCCCTCTTATAGTTTTTTTAGGAGAAAATAGGGAAAACTAATGCAAAGCATGCATCTTTTTTAAAATTAATTGCCTTTTTTATAAAAAACTTGTCTTTTTATTTGTTTGTGTGAAAAATAATATCCAATTTTGCAGCAATAATTCATTGCCGTTACCTACAAAGTAACGGTCTATATACTTCTCTGATTACAAGCATAATACACTCTATTTTTCGTTTTTCAAACCGCATTCAGCACATACCGGATTATCTTCCTGTTTGTCCGATCTACTTCCCTATCCCCGAAAGGCTTCAGGTAAGTTTCGGTCACCTTCACCGAGGAGTGTCCCAACGCACGGCTGATAACTCCTACGGGAGTCTCCTGATGAAAAGCAACCGTGGCCCACGTATGGCGGGCCGAATATGAACTGAGCCTGCCTCCCAGTTTCAACTCCACCGAAACCCGTTCCAACTGCCGGTTCAGGTTACGCAGGGCACATTGATATTCCTGATAAGGAGTGGGATTTTTCTTTGTATGCCGCTTTCGGGTACGGGGTTGCCCCAGGATAGGCAGCAGATAGCTCGGATGGCAGTTCTCAGCCATCCTCCTGTTGATAATTTCCATCGCCTCATGCGGTACGGTGATGGTCACCTCCTGCCCCGTCTTGTGGCGGCAGTAGGTCAGCACTCCTTTATCGAGATTATTCCTGCGCAAGTGAGCCAGATCGACAAACGGGATTCCCCGAAGCATAAACATCAGCACAAACCAGTCGACGGCTTTCCCTGAAGCGTTTCCATTCGGATGTCCTGCCATCCGGATCATCCGCCCCACTGTCCCCGGACTGACAGCACGTTTCACGTCGGAGCGCGTACCGGTGTATACCTTATCGAAAAGCCCGGTCACATATCCCGGGCGGCCTTTCATCCCTCTGTTGTAGCCCGCACGCAAGGCACGCATGTAAGTCGATACCGTGTTCCAGCTCAACCGTTTTCCCAGCAGCCAATGTTCATACTTGTCCAGAAACACCGAACTCACCTCTTCGAATCCGATCTCCTCTTTTCCTGCACTCTCCCTAAGCGTACGCAGCATATTATGGTAGATACGCCGGGCCGGTTCACGCCCCTCTTCTTTGAGCCTTTCGATCTCCGAAATCATAAATACTGTTAATGTTTCATTCATCTTATCCATTGTTTTTAATTTACAAGTCTCCTTTAGATATAAATTGTGTAAATAGCCGGATAACAGAATCTATATCTTTACAAAAAACATCTAAAGAGACTTTGCAGAACAATCCCCGGGACGATATGCTATACTCTTTTTGTATATCTTTGCCGATCCTAACGTCGTTTTAACAAACATTGGCATCCGCCATCCCATACAAACCTCAAAGTAAAATGAAAAAGAGCATCCAGGACCTGAAAGAGTCATTAAGAAAGAAGGAAGAGAAACAACAGCGACTGCGTGAAAAAGAAGAATTGATAGAAAAAGACATCCGTGTGCTGCGCTACCTGATAGTTAGGGAGGAACAAGCCGCCTCACCACAAGCCCCCCGGAAACGAAAAATCACCCGAAAACAGGTAGGCAGCTTTTTCAGCCGGATCGCCCTATTTTATGAAGACCTGCAACGACGCCTGAACCTCCGCATCACTTACCGCTGCTTCTGCCGCTGGCTCTGCACCCGCTACGAGTTTGAGTCACGCTATCGCGACCGCCACAAGCTGTCGCCTTGCACGGTACTGGGATATTTTAAGAGAGAAAGGGGTGGATGAAGGGGAAGTAGCCTCTGCTCTTTAAAAGAGTAATGTGTTGTTGGGGAGTATATAAAAAAACGACCCGCCTATTTGAGCATTGTTACTTCTACACACGACGTATGAAAAGAGTTTATTTTTTAGGAAGGACATCAATATCTACTTTATCTTTCCCCTTTCCGGCCCATTGTCGACAATTTAAGCATCGAGTAAATGCATCTCCTACTTTTATTTTAGGACTATCCCAAGGATCTTTTCCTTTAACTATCGCTGGATATATGGTCGCTTGATTGATAAACCTAATGGCAGGCCCCATACGACTTATAGCTTTAGCCAATGCTTTAGGCTCAGCACAAGAATATGGAGTTCTAAATTTCTGATTTGTGTACTGATTAGTTACATTTTCAAAATTAGTACTAAACGGACTATTTTTAATTCTTCGTTCTGCCCAATGTGTAGCAGTATCTACATTAGTTGTTTCTGCATTTGCTCTATATTTATTGGATCTAACTTCTGCCTTACATGATAATTTAACAAACTGTAATATAGGATTATTACCTTTTCGTTGAACACTTTGCATAGACGCTATTAACTGAACCTGTGGATTTATACGATTATCCACCATATTCATAGTATGCGAAGTTCTTTTCACGCATGAACTATTATTCTGTTTTTGTATTTTTATTTGCTTTGCCTCCATAAATAATACGATTTTATTTTATAATTTCAGCATATCATTATTGTTTAGTCCATTGGTATTCGATATAAATATACAAAGAATTTTCAAAAGAAAAAATATTCATATAGAAAAAAACATCAATATACCCACCCTCCTATAGTTTATCCCTGCTTATCTTGCAGTTCACGAATCACTTCATCCACAACGTAAAGATCTCCATAAAGCCCGGTATCAGGATCATAAAAAGGTCCAAACCAATCATTTCCGGTAAAGAAGCATCATCCTCCTATCACCCACTCCCCAATATTCCGTTCTTCCTTCTCGAAGGCTACACCCACCTTCACTACTTTCCGCCCGTCCGCCTGATAGGGCAGCAGATATCCCTTTTCATCAATCTGCCTCAAGGCAGCCTCGGCGCTGTCGTTCAGCTTGAACTCAAACACGTAGATGTAGTCCAGTGTCTTCACCACCGCATCGGCACGCCCCCGGGCACTCCGGACCTCCGTCTCCGTAAACTGCCCCATAAGCTGGAAGACGAGGTAGAACACCGTCTGATAATGCCGCTCCGTGCGGTCGTTCAGGTCGTAGGGGATACCGGCAAAGAAGCAGCGCAGGCGCGTGAGGAAAGCGTCCACATCGCCGCTCTCCAACTCGCGGATGAACTTGCCGATATAGAACGAGGTGTCTGTCTGGGCTATAGGAGTGTAGAAGGGACTGACGAAGTTGAGGAAACCATATTTCACCTCCTCGTTGGGGAACCCCAGCGTGTACATCCGGAAGCGCTCGTCGTAGTCCTTAATCGTCAGATATCCGCTCTGATAAATCATGGGTATCGGATTGTTTATATCCGCGCGGTCGTCGCTCAGCGAAGCCTCATTCACCTCAATGCCCTCCATCTCCCTCAGGTCGAAATCGGTCTTCTGCAGCATCTCCACCAGGAAGGTGGGCGTGCCGCTCGCAAACCAGTAATTGCCATACGAACGCTTCTGCAAGGCACTCAACACGCTGAAGGGATTGTACATGGAGGTGAATTCCTCGTCTTTGGTGAACCGGTATCCGTCATATTGGCGAGTCAGCCGGTCCATCACCTGCCGGCAGGTCGCATTACTTTTCACTGCCAGGGCTTCCAATTCGGGAGGGAAGGTAGCTTCTATCTCCGCACGGGTCATGCCGCAGAGGGTGTTATAGTCGAGGTCGAAACTGATATCGTTCAGTTGGTTCAGATTACTGAAAATGCCCATTTGCGCGAATTTGGTCACTCCGGTGATGAAGACGAACTGCAACCAGGGGTCAGCACTTTTAAGCACGGTATAGAAAGCGGTCAGCGTCTCCCTGAAATCGTGTTGCAACTCCTGATTGTCGAACGAACGCAGCAAGGGTTTGTCATATTCGTCGATAAGCACCACCACGCGGCGCCCCGTCTGTTCGCAGGCGCGCCGGATGACGGTCATGAAACGTCCGGAGTGCGTAATGCCTTCCCCTCCCGTCCGGTATAACTCTTCCCACTGCCGCAACTGCCGCTCAAGTATATCGACCAGCCCCTCACGACTGTCATACTTCTCCGCATTGAGATCAAGATGCAGCACGGGATATTGCAGCCACTCTTTTTCCAATTTCTCGATAGCCAATCCGCGGAAGAGTTCCTTCTTACCTTGAAAGTACGCCTCGAAAGAAGAAAGCAACAGGCTCTTGCCAAAGCGGCGGGGACGGTTCAGGAAACAGGGATTGCCCGCTTGAGCCAGTCGGTAAATCAATGCGGTCTTATCTACATAAAGGAAATTTTCGGAGCGCAGTTTCTCAAAACTCTGTATCCCTATCGGGAGTTTTCTAAGCGGGGCATTGATCAGTGTATCATGGGGCATTGAAGTTAGTCTTTTGCAAATGTACACAATTATTTTTTAGATTCTCACACGTGGTTACAAGAATGTAAGGGATGCCACAATTGTCCCTTCTTTATTATCCTTATACCCATGAATACAAAGATAACATTTTCTTTTGTATTTTACGTATTGTGTCTTAAAATTCAACAATCCACTTTTCAATGTTGCGGGTTTTGGCACTGAAGTTTACACCAATCTTAAAAAGTTTACGGCTGTCTGCCGCAAAAGGTTGCGCATAATGTTTCTCGTTGATCTGGCGGAGAGCTTCTTCAGCGGTACCATCCAGTTTGAATTCCATCACATAAATAAATTTATCTGTTTGCAAAACGAGATCGATGCGCCCTTCACTTGTGCGATATTCCACATTGGTATAGAACCCCATTAACTTGAAGACAACGAAAAGCACATTCTGGTAATGGAGTTCCTGCTCGCGAATTATCTCGTAAGTGGTATCCGCAAAGAAACTTTGCAAACGGCGGAAGAAAGAGTCATAGTCTCCGGCGCGAATCTCACGGACAAACTTCTGAACTTCAAACGGAGCTTCTACCTTATCGGTATTCGCATAGTAGGGAAGCAGGAATTTCATGAACCCCTCCTCCACTTCACGGTTCGGGAATCCCAAACGGTAAATTCCAAATTCACGGTCATACCCCTTAATGGTAAGGTAACCGCTTTGATAAATCACAGGAATAGGATTGGTAGAGGAAGAGTCGATGCTGTTCAATACATCCGCATCGGTTTCCACATGCGCCATTTTATGAAGATCATAGTGATGCATCTGCAACAGTTCTACCAAATAGGTAGGAGTACCCGTTTCAAACCAATAATTTCCAAATTTCATTTTATAGAACGTATTCAGCAGGCTGAAAGGATTGTAAATGCCGATCGAATCTTCCACAAAATGATACCCGTCATAGCATTCCTTCAATTCACGGCACACCTCTTCATAACCCATCCTCTGCCTGTCGGCAAGTTCGTACAATTCTTGCTCCAGATTAGTCCGTATTTCCTCTTCAGTGATGCCGCACAATGCCACGTAACGTTCGTCCATCGACAAATCAATCAGATTGTTCAAAGCACTGAACACACTCACTTTACCAAACTTAGTGACACCGGTCAGAAAAGCAAACCGGATGTATCCATCCATTGTTTTGATGGCTCCATAAAAGGCTTGCAACGTCTTGCGAAACTCCTTTTGCAATTCTTCATCCCCGATGGATTGCAGCATAGGCTTATCATATTCGTCGACCAGAATGACTACACGATGCCCCGCCTGCTTGCAAGCACGCTCTATGACACCGGCAAAGCGCAGAGACAAAGAGCGCTCCGAAGGTTCAGCTCCATAGAGTTTCTCCCATGCCACAATTGCTTTCTCCAATATATCCTCAAGACTTTGCAGTGAGTCATATTTCTCTATATTCAAATCCAGATGCAATATCGGGTGTTTTATCCATTCTTTCTCGAGCTTTTCCATCGCCAGCCCTTCAAAGAGCTCCTTTTTTCCCTGAAAATAGGCTTCGAGGGTAGAAACAAGCAAACTTTTTCCAAAGCGACGGGGACGGCTCAGAAAATAATAACTCCCGGTCTTTACCATTTGATAAACCAATGCTGTTTTATCAATATAGAAAAGGCCCTCTTTACGGATTTTCTCAAAATTCTGTATCCCGATAGGATAGATTTTATTGCTCATATTCTTTTATTCCGGATAAATAACAGACAAACTTATAAATACAAAGATAACATTTTCTTTTGTATTTTACGTGTTGTGTCTTAAAAGAATGGTTTTGAGTTCACCACAGATTACACGGATTCTCACAGATTAATAATTTATTTTACTGAGAGTTAAATTAAAATATCTGTGTTAATCTGTGTAATCTGTGGTGAGTTATATTCATTTCTGTTCCGTAAAATAACCCAAATACAATCAAGTCAGTGCTGCAATACCGGTTCCTATCAGGTTGGCATTGCTCATGTTATTGATATGAACTTCCACATCTTCCAGTTGGAGTTCGCGAAGAAGTTCCTGCAATTTCTCCATCACAAGAATGTTGTAACTTTTATCTTTCCGGCTCCCACTCCAGAAGAGGCTTCCTTCGGCTATCAGACAAATCCGATGAATATCTTTGTTGTATGATTTCAGCAATGCGATCAGTCCGGCAAGGGACGCGGCAACCAGTTGGGCCGATCTGCTATAGATCCAACGAGCCACCTGCACATAGATATCTTTGTGGATATCCGGATAGTTCATGATGGCAGTCAGCTTCCGGGCATCGAACTTTTCTTCAAATTCATCCAACGGAAAGGCCGCTTTCAAGATATCCCCTAAATACATGCCGGACACCGCTTTCTCAAAACGCTGTTTGCCCATGCTGTCGGACATTGCATCCACCGTATCATCCACCGCTGTCAAGAATGGCGGATGAAAGTTGCCCGACTCCAGATTGACAGGAATCAAACCCTCTACGCTGTATGCCGGATCCAGTTTCTTTATCTTGTCAGCGGGAATAAAAGTGGCCATATTCGTACCGGTCCCGACAATCAGGCCGATATAGGCGTCGTAACTCTTGTCGGTAAGCCCGGCAAACAAACTGGCGATCGTGTCATTCAGAACTTTGATGCCTGTAAACTTTATTTCATTCTTTTCATTCAGATAGTCGAGTAAAGGTTTCCCCACAAACTGCCCGACCATTTTCCGGATATCCACTCCTTTGGTCCAACGAAGCAGCTTTGCATCTCCTCCGGGCACTGATTCGGCGGGATAAGAAAAACAATAGCCAATAGGCATTTCCTCTTCCCGTTTTATCTCCACAATCAGATCGGCCAGTTCTTTGAACAGTTCTTCGCGCGTATAGCCGGGCGACTTCATGACGGACATGTCTTTCTTCCAGCCATTATTCGGGTAGATGACCGGCTTTTCTTGCGTGAAATCGACAATCGCCACCCGGTAGTTGGTACCTCCCAGATCGAGGACTAAGGCCTTCCCTTTGACATCGGCCGCCTTGGGCAGAATAAAGGTAGGAATACATTGTATCTCTGCATTTTTTTTACTTAATCCTTCTTCCACTTTCTCCCGGAATGCATAGGCAATCCCTTTGAGTTGTTCGTTGTCCAGTTTGAAAATATTCTTTTCCATGGTGTTGGTTTTATGTATGGATGATCTTTATTTCTGTAAATAACAACTGAGGAGGATTTTTGCTCAAAACCGGGATAAAAACGATTTCACCACAGAGGTGCACAGAGTCTCACAGAGATTTTTTAGACAGATGAACAAAAGAACAGATGATTTCTTTATTGGTTCATCTGTTCTTTCGTCTGAAAACAAATAGGGCGCAGCTAATTAATCTCTGTGAGACTCTGTGTACCTCTGTGGTGAAAGAACAGAACAAAATCCATGCAAGCATTCAGTTCCGTTACATAGTAAAAAAGTCTTTCTCGATAAGCAGAGAATATGCTACTTTGCCACGTAAACAAAAACAACAAGAATGAAAGACTTAAATTTTGACTGGCTGCTGAGTGGAAGCTGCCTGCTGTCGGACGTGGCGATGGCGTATTTTACAACTTGTGTTTATCCCCGCTCGGCGGGCAGACAGATGCGTGAGCAGATAGAACGATATCCGGATTTGCATGCCGAACTACTGGAAGCAGGATACAAACGCTCCAATACACTGCTGACACCCCGGCAAATCTGTATCGTGATACAGCATTGGGGAATGCCCGACACGGTGTACCAATGGCTACGCGAACATCCGGAGGATCGGGTCCAAAAACTGTTCGCCGATCGCAAATTCGACTGATATATGTTAATATATCTTTTTGCTTATTATTTATTTATGTGCAGGTCTGCATGTTGGCGGCTTCCGGAACAGCCTCCGTAAACAGCTGACGGACAACGGACTACAAGCCTGAAAGCATGTTGGTGTCCGTGTTGGTGATTTGGAGGCTCTGAATGACGGCAACAGAGGGTCTGAAAGGGTGAAAACAAGGCTCGGTTTCACCCCGGCAGAGTGTGCGTAGGACGGCAATAGGGATCGCCGTACACTTTTGCACCAATCTGCACCAATCTGCACCAATCTTTTGCATCCTTGCCCTTCTATGCGTAGCTTTGTCATGCCGTTCGGGAAAGGACGGCACATTCAATAACCTTTAAAACGAAATTCCATGAACGCACCGACCGAGACAATTCTGAAAAAAGGATATATCCTGATTCCCAAATCCATGATCGAAGATTTCTTCAAAACCGGATCGCAAACCGAGGGCTATCTGGAAGCATGGATACAGGTATTGACGCGGGTCAACTACTCCGATACGGAGGTTTGTGTACAAGGCAACCGGATCGTTTGCCGGCGGGGTGAAACCGTATATACCTACAAACAGTGGGAAAAGACACTGGGATGGAGCCGATACCGCACCCGCCACTTCTTCGAAACGTTGTTCAAATCCGGAATCATGGAGGCGGTAGAGAATCCCGCCGGAATCACCCTGCTCCGGGTAACAGACTATGACCTCTGGACCGGACATAAAAAAGCCGCCACCACCCGGGACAGCCATGCGACGGAAGGCTTTGCCGGCTTCTGGGATCTTTATCACCGGGTCACCCAAAAAGATAAGATAAACATAGCCCGTGCCCGGAAAGAATGGAAAAAACTGACGGTAACGGAAAAGAAACTGGCACTGGAAAACATCGAGGAGTATTACACCCACCAAAAGGACATACGCTTCTGTAAACAGGCAGCCACATATCTGGAAGATAAGGCGTTTCTGAACGAATACGAATTTTAAGATTATTCACCACAGAGGGCACAGAGGGCACAGATTACAAAGTTATTCTGTTGATATTTAAAATTTAAAAATCTGTGAAAATCCGTGTAATCTGTGGTGAACTATACCCCAAACCATATACCATCCAAACATTATGTTACAACCCCAAGCACCCGAACTCGAGGAAACCATCCTCGGAGCCTGCCTGATTGAAAAAGAAGGCATGGCACTGATTGACGAACTGCTGAAACCGGAAATGTTCTATGTCACCCGTCATCAACTGATTTACGCCGCATTGCAGGCGATGTTCCACGCCGGTACGAACATCGACATCCTCACCGCCACCGAGGAACTTCGCAAACGTGGAAAGCTGGACGATGCCGGAGGGCCGTTCTACATCACCCAACTGAGCAGCCGGGTGGCAAGTTCGGCACACCTGGAATATCACGCACGCATCGTTCACCAAAAGTACATCCGAAGGGAAATGATCGTGGGATTCAGCAAACTGCTGACACTCTCCGGCGACGAAACCATCGACCTGACAGACACGTTAGTGGATGGACACAACCTGCTGGACAGGCTGGAAGGGGCATGTGGGCACAACAGGCAGTTGCGCGATATGGACACGCTGATGCAGGCAACCCTGACGGAAGCGGAAGGACGCATGCAGAAAAATAAGGACGGAGTGACCGGAATCCCCACCGGACTGGCCGAACTGGACAAGATGACAGGAGGATGGCAAAACAGCGATCTGATCACCATCGCTGCCCGTCCGGCAGTGGGAAAAACCGCTTTTGCACTCCATCTGGCAAAAGCTGCGGCAGCGGCCGGACACCACACGGTGGTGTACAGCCTCGAGATGCAAGCCGAGCGGTTGGGCGACCGCTGGCTCCTATCGGCAGGAGAAATGGACCCATACCTCTGGCGAAGCGGAAAGCTATCACAGGAAACATGGCTACAGGCCCGGCAAACGGCCGGAGAACTGGCAAGGCTCCCCATCTGCGTAAACGATAACCCGGATATGAGCATGGACCGTGTACGCTCGAGCGCCCGGTTGCTGCAAAGCAAAGGGAAGTGTGACTTTATCATTATCGACTACCTGCAACTGTGTGACATGCGCACCGAACAAACCAACCGGAACCGGGAACAAGAGGTGGCACAGGCAAGCCGTAAAGCAAAATTGCTGGCCAAAGAGCTGCACATCCCGGTCATCTTGCTAAGCCAACTCAACCGTGGCTCCGAAAACAGGGCGTACGGACGTCTGGAATTAGCCGACCTGCGTGAGAGTGGAGCCATCGAACAGGATTCCGACCTGGTGCTCCTCCTCTATCGTCCGGCACTGGCACATCTGGCAACAGACAAACAAAGCGGATATCCGACGGAGGGACTGGGAGTAGCCATCATCGCCAAACACCGCAACGGGGAAACGGGAAACGTATACTTCGGACACAACAAGAGCATGACAAAAATCGGCGACTACGTTCCGCCCATGGAATGGATAAAAAAGAATGCCAGATAGAGGCTCCGTTTTCTTAACCTACACATCGTTATTTTCATCATTTTACTTGACTTTACCTGTTTGATTTCGTATCTTTACGTAGTGATTGAGACAAGAAATTTATTAACCTAAACCTTAACTTTTTATTGTATGGAAGTATCAGTGGAGCGCTATCAGCGCAAGAAGTATGTCAATCAGGAGAACTCTCCCATGTTGTATTACATCCGCCAAAAAGCGGGAACAACCAAAGTTATGGATATCGATGCACTGGCGGAAGATATCCAGACCAATTGCGCCCTGACAACGGGCGATGTGAAACACACCATAGAGGCACTGGTGGAACAGCTGCGAAAGGTGCTGACGCAGGGAAACAAAGTGAAAATAGAAGGGCTGGGAACCTTCCACATGACGCTGACCTGCCTGCCGGGCGAAACCGAGAAGGAGTGCACGGTGAAGAATATCAAGCGGGTGAACGTGCGGTTCATACCCGATAAGGCAATGAAGCTGGTGAACGCCAGCCGGAGCATGACCCGAAGCCCGAACAACGTGACGTTTGCCATGGCTTCGGCAGGCGCTCCGGAAGGCGGAGGAAGCGGAGACGGGGGCATTGTGGACGACCCGACGGCATAAATCCGCACCACAGATTACTCAGATTTACACAGATTTAAATTTTAAGTTCGATTGCAGAGAAAATAAATCTTTATCTGTGAAATCTGTGGTGAAACAACGAAACTTAATACAGCAAAAACAATGAAGAAAATACAAAAAATACTGGAATGTCTACTGGCATTCCTGATGTTTCTCCGCGGGGGGAACACCGAAAAATAGAACCGGAACTATGAGAGAAATCAATCTGATTGTTATTCACTGCTCCGCAACCAGAGAAGACCGCTGCCTCACGGAGCATGACCTGGAGGAGTGTCACCGAAGACGGGGATTCGAAGGAGCGGGCTATCACTTCTACATACGCAAGGACGGGAAGATCATCACTACCCGACCGGTGGAACGGGCCGGGGCACATGCCAAGGGATTCAACGCACACTCCATAGGCATCTGCTACGAAGGAGGGCTGGACTGCAACGGACGACCCAAAGACACCCGGACAGAATGGCAAAAACATTCGATGCGGGTACTGGTGAGAGTATTGCTGAAGGAGTATCCCGGAAGCAGGGTATGCGGACACAGGGATCTGAGTCCGGACCTAAACGGAAACGGAGAGATAGAACCCGAAGAGTGGATCAAGGCATGCCCGTGCTTTGAGGTAAAAGAGGAAAGCTTTTAAATTCACCACAGAGATTCACAGAGTCTCACGGAGTTTTTAATGCTAATGACGAGGGCTCACCACAGATTACACGGATTAACACAGATTGAGAAATAGATAAATCCGTGATAATCTGAGTAATCTGTGGTGAAAAACATTAAAACTCTGTGTGACTCTGTACCCTCTGTGGTGAGCTCCCAATCATAAAAACGTAGGAGTAAACTCTATCCCAAGAGCACGAGCTATGCGGAAAAAACTTGAAATTTGAATATCCGTCTCTCCTTTTTCCACACGGGCAATATAACTTCTTGCAGTACCAACCTTTTCAGCCAGTTCCTGTTGAGTTATCTTTAATTGCTTTCGGCGATCACGTAATATCTCGCCGTAGTACCATGCTATTGACTTCTCATGAAAAGTTGTGCGAGACTCAGTTCCGACCTCCCCATATTTGTTGTCCAGTAGTTCACCTGCCGTATGCAATCTGGCTAATTTATTTTCATCTAACTTTCTCATAGCTCAAAGTCTTTTAATATTCGTTCTGCAATCTTTATTTGTTTACTATAATCCTTTGTGGACTTCTTTAAGAAACCATTCAGAAGTAGTACTTTTTTTGAAAGAATGATATTATCATTATCAACAGCAAAAAGAATAGTTCTGTATTCATTGGTATTTACAGACACCCGCATCTCGTATAAATTTTTATTTTCCAAGTGCTTCACAAACTTCGTGCTAAGTACATACTCAGTTCTAATAATATCCATCGTATGCTCAAATTTAACCTTTACTTTATCCTGTAACATACTATAGAATTCAACAAATTCATCCGAGAAATAAAGTTCACGTATATCGTTACCTTTCTTATCTGTTGCTTTCATACCACAAATGTAACCAATTAGATACAATTAAACAAGCAAAATATAAACTCTTGCGAATATTTAACGCTGACTGTTATCTTAAAGCAACGGTAAACGGTAAACAAAAAAAGGAAGCTGAATCAAATGATTCAACTTCCTTTTTCTTTGAGCGGAAAACGAGACTCGAACTCGCGACCCTAACCTTGGCAAGGTTATGCTCTACCAACTGAGCTATTTCCGCAATGTAGTGCCCAGAACAGGACTCGAACCTGCATGCCTCTCGACACACGCACCTGAAACGTGCGCGTCTACCAATTCCGCCACCTGGGCATTGACTAATCAGGAATCTGCTGTTTAAATGGAGAGGAACAGATAACCGACGTTCTTGTTGAGCGGAAAACGAGACTCGAACTCGCGACCCTAACCTTGGCAAGGTTATGCTC
>OODT01000129.1_pt1 | contig 118584 bp, 145 predicted proteins | sample 1671841 | NCBI WGS metagenome assembly OODT01 (sample SAMN06348198, study PRJEB24527) | human gut metagenome | biome: human gut; feature: ankylosing spondylitis patient; material: feces | host: Homo sapiens | place: China | collected 2015-10 | reverse complement strand
ATGAGACTGCCGGAGCTGGACTCCGGCTAGATCACTGAAAAACGCAAAATATCAGGGAAAAGGAACAGGATTACGATGACGAAGAAGAAACAGAATTCTAGGGAGGCCGCCTTAAGTTCAGAGGCCGGCCTCTGCTAGATACCCTAACTTCTGCAATATTTCAGGGATAGTTCTAGGGATTTTTGGGACAAAGAAAAACCCCGAAAATCTACGAGGTCTTAAGAATTAGGTCTGGTGCCCGGGACTGGACTCGAACCAGCACACCCGTGAAGGCGCTAGCACCTGAAGCTAGTGCGTCTACCAATTTCGCCACCCGGGCAACAGAGAAGTGAAATTTTACCTATAAGATTCGATTTTTGCAAACACCTATATAGACTCTATTTGTAATAAATTATTTCAAATGAGCTTCGATTTCAATTTATCGGTCCCGGAGAATGCGAAGGGCAAAAAGAAAACCTCGCGAATCTGCGAGGTCTCAGGAATAAATCTGGTGCCCGGGAATAGCACCACATTATCAATAATATTCAATCAGATAACTTTAACGGTTCCGTTAGATTTCCGTTATATGGATGTAAAACGGAAATTTTTAATGGTTTTAACGGAAATTTTTGGTTGTTGCGTAAAAGCCGAAAGATCAAATTTATTTGCGACAGCAGCACTTCTTCTCGTCAAAATATTTGCGCTCGGCTACTTCTCCCTGTTTACCGATATTAAATGAATCGACTGGGCGGTGGTAGCCCATGACACGGGTCCACACTTCGCACTTAGTTCTCTCGCTGTTGGGGATACCGAGTTTCTCAAGTTCAGTCATTTTCCTTTCTCCTTACCTGAGTTGGATGGCACATCTTTCAATGATTCTTCTATCGCTGACTGCGCGCTCTGCACATTCTGCAAGAGTTTTTGAAGAGAGCTCAAGTGCGCGTCTAAATCGACTACAGATTCCAAGCTCGGTTTGTAGGCGTCGCTGTATCGCGGCGTCTCGCTCGCGCACCCGCAAAGCAGAATCATTGAGAGTAGTAATACTTTTTTCAAGGTTGGCAATTTCTTTATCTTTCCTTTGAAGGGTTTCAATCTGGTGAGCAAGTATTCGCTCCCGCTCCTGCGTCCACCTGAGCTCGGTTTCCTGCTGGCCGAAGTGATACCCGAGAACGGAGGAAAACATCACGGCGGCAACAATCAAAATTACTCGGATCATTTTCTGAAAAAGAGTTCTAGTTCTGCATAACGTCTGCGGCGCAAACCATTCTCATAAGCGGTCCCTGGATTGCAGTATTTAGGCCACCACTCCCTAATTCCGTCCTCGTCCTCAGCGTTGACCATCCTGAATAATGTGTATCGTCTGCATTTCGTAATGCCGAAGTTGAAAACAAAAGACATCAGGGCAATGAACTGATTCTCCGTAACAGGTACGTGAACGAGCGCTGCCAGCTCTTCCTGCGTGTGAGCAAGGTCTTTGTCCAGGAGGTCATACGCCTCAGCCCGCGTAATGTGTTCGTCTGGATGTACGTTCTTTGTGTGTCCGAAACCAATCGTCCACACCCCAGCAGGGCATTTATAAGATTCAAGGGCCGGTCCTCCCTTAGGGCCTTGCTCGAATTCAGATATAAAGTTAGTTGCCAGCTCTGGCGGGTAAAGCATGATGTTTTGCTTTCTCATTTAGGCTCCTTCTTGATACCGTGCAACCTCTGTACTTCAGACTTCAAGGTCTCCAGGTCTTGCTGAATTTTCGTAAGCTGTTTTATAGATTCGGTGTTCGAAGTCGCTCGGCGGTTGAGCTCGTTGATCTGGAGGCGCTGGAGAGCTGTTTCGTTCTCAAGGCTGTTGATCCGATCTTGCTGGGACACGATGGTGTACTGATTCAACTGAGAGTTTGTGAGCCATCCTGCCATATAGAAAGCAAAGAACAAAACTAGCTTTATAAGTCCGGCTATAAACGAGCGCATACTAATTGCCATGATTCGCTCCATTGTGTACGGTAAGTTTTAATTTGCCTGTGACGACACCGTAAAGAGTGTTCATGATCTTCAGGCCGAAGTAAGAAGACACTCCGCTACAGGCCCCGATCCACTCCCAACTGAGTTTCGAGGTGCGGAGGATTAGATAGACAATGAACCCGGCAGCACATGAGGTAACAAACTCAATGAACCAGCGCGGAAAATTCCAGTCTCTTTCCGCTCTCACATACGGCATAGCAGAGCCCGATGCCGCGCATATCAATATGAGCGTGAACACTATTAGGTTTACCGTGCTGGCAAACTCGCTGAGGCTGAAATCTGTTTCCATGTTTATCTCTCTTTTTGGACATGTTATGAGCGCTTTTTCTTTCAATGCGCACACCTAACGAAAAGCCCCTCGAGAGGAGGGGCTGAGCGGTTAGATGGAAGCACTTAGCGGATAAAGCCGTAGTTCGACATCCTTAACATGGTTTCCGCCAAGGCTGACATAACTACCCTTTGTAACGGGCATACTAAACTTGCCGCCGCCATTAGCCCACGGAACTAGCGACTGAGCCCCGGGGCCAGCCGCATAGCTGGATTCATTCGTTCCGGTAAATGAGACAACAAGAACGCCGTCGTTAGGCATTACGCCCTGATAGATAGAGCCCCAATCGTCATTAACGTCAGTTCCTGTCATCACTATTGGAGAGGCTCCCCAGGCAGGTTGAGCAAAATGCGCGGCTTCGGTTTTTGTTGTTCGGGTATTCAGTAATAACTGGAGGAGCGACTTCAGCATGACGCACCTCCAAACATCTGATCAATTGTTCCCCTCGACTTTGTATATTCGAAGATAGGCAGTAGAGAACTGATTTGATTGCCCAATTGCGTAGGTAAGTTCTTGACCTTTTTTAGCGTAAGCCCAGATCGAAAGATTCCCATTCGCAGATGGTCCGAGATTGATGAGATTGAACCCTCCAATATCGGCAAACCAAACTCCATAACCTCTGAGGTTGACAACCCCCGTGTACGGCATCGTGAATGGGTGACTTTCTCCATCTGCAATAACAGGTAGTTCAGAAGAGCTTTGAATAGAAATTGTTGACTGATCAGCCACCCACTCCCGCTTGTTCTGTAAGAATTTCTCTGCAAAGAGCTGTACCAATGACTTAAGCATAGGCCACCTCCTTGCAGAAGAGCGTTCTTAAGAGTTTGATACCCCCCCCGATCGTCTTGTACAGACTAATTGCTATATTTTTTAGGTTACGGCCTTGTACCGTGCATTGAATCCCTTTTGCAATAGGAATGAATGTTGCTATTGTTCCGCCTGCGGAATTATTAAAAATATAAGTAGAAACGTAACTAGAGAGAATCAACCGGGAAGGCGGTGCTCCATCAGTAGTTGCTCTTACAATTACGAACCCATCGGCTTGTGCATTGAAAGTTGCAACCGTTGCAACCTCGTCTCCTACACTATTAACCGTCGGAGTAATGCTAATGCTCTGACTAGAAGGCATAGCCTGATGTCCTACAAGCTCGGATTCCTGTTTGCTGTAGAACTTGCTCAGCAGGAGGCTCAATACGTTTTTCAGCATAATGCGCCTCCTGTTCTGAGGCTATTTAGACGATTCGTTGCGAACGAAGGTAAGATTCCCTGAGCCCGAGTAGACACCAAGATCCACAACAATTTCATCGCCCTTCTGTATCGGAATAGAAGCCCACTTCCAACCACAGGCAACGTTAATGAGGTAGCTAATCTTTCTTGTGGAGTTTTCCAGTCTGAACCAATTGTTGCTAACTTCATTGGCTCCGCCAATCTGAAACACTGCCCAACCGCTAAAGGGGGCAATGAGATTTTGTTGTCCCCCTCCGGCAATTGATTGATTTTGAGCTGTAGTGCTCGGTCCACATTGATAAGCGATGTCTGGATATTTATTTTGCAGAAACCTCTCTGCAAATAATTGGATAAGGCTCTTAAGCATACTGAACCTCCATAAAGAAGTTCAACAAATTTACCCCCCCCCATTCCGATTGAGGATATAAATCTCCACTGCCAACTGTTTTGGTTATACAAAGATATGTTAACTGTATCCCCTTTAGCGACTGGAATCATCGCCGCCTGGGTCCATGCAGGCACAGAAACTTCCTGCGGGCCGCCTTGAACTGATAGACCGTTGCGAAAAAGTTGCATATCAAAACCACCAACATTCTTCGCATTAGCTGAAGCGGTAACAAAACCATCGGCGGGACAAATGTATTCCTGACCTGAAATACCTATGTCTATTCTTCCCGGAGCAGCATTGTGAGCCGCTTCGCTCGGTGTAGTCCTTGTATTCAATAGTAATTGTAGTAACTGTTTTAGCATTTAAGCTCCTTTTCCGGGGCTTAAACGCCCCGTGTTAATTCGGTAAATTTAGTGGATAAACAATCGCTCGAACCCCTGTTCCTGACCATTGAAAAGTAACGACATCTCCTTTTTTTAAGAAACAATTGACAGCGTTGTTGTATCGATATGACCTGACAAGAGTGACAAAAACACTCGCGATTTCTATCAAACTGTAAGAAGTAGTTGTACCTGGAGGATAACTATCGTTCACTCCAAGAACCACGAAACAAGCATATGGAGCAACATAGTTTTGAGTATCTCCGTCGCCATCTGGTAAAGAAATAATTACAGGATTACTCCAATTCGGTAGCGACAATCTATCGGCTTCAGAACCATATATTAATCTATTACCCCCCCCCGCCGTTTACAGATCTACGTGGTACAAATAAACTGCACAGCAAACTGGCTAATTCTTTAAGCATGGAAAAAACCTCCTTGTCTCATAGAGTTTCGGGCATTAACTGCCTGTTCCAATTCATAGGCCAAAGCCTCCGGAAATTCCGGGTAGTCGACAAACGGGAATCCTTGCTGATCCGGAAGGTCTTTGAGCGCTTGGCGGTAATCCAATAAAGCCTGACGATCACTTTCTGTTAATTGAGCTCTCTTCGATCTGGCCGCAGACTGAACCGTAATATCCGGAAGCTGGACGTACTTGTCAGTGTCAGAGATTCGAGCATTGCGCTCACCTCTCACCTCTTGTTCGTAACGATCTTGGACAAATTCGTCATCCAATTCCGGGAGCTCTGCCGATAGATAGAAATTCCCGTCAGCGCTCTGAAAATAACCTTTAGGACTTGGCTCCATTTTCCAGAAATTGATTATGGTGCCATCGTCTCTTTTGAATTTTTCAGAGAGCTTGTAATGACTCTTGGCAAAAGCCTCATCCTTCGGGTCTGTAAAGGCATGCTGACCAGGAGAATTGGAAGACACCACAACTTTTCCGTCTGAGTCTTTCAGTGAGTATTTTGCCAGCGGCTGGCTCATTGCCTTGGCAAGCATTTCCTGCCTAACTTGTTCTAAGGTCTTCATTGTTTATCCTTCGGAATTGTTTAATTTGTCGATGGTGTTTCTGACTCAGCAGAGTTTTTGGCATCATCAATTTCTTGCTGGGTACCACCGTTTTCAAGGATCAGTTCTTCGAGAATCGGACACAGGTAGTCATCAACGTGACCATTGAAATAAGTTTCAGCCCAAGATTCCGCACCGGCTGTAAAGTTGATATTCGACCGCGCAGTGGTCTGTTGCGTCTCTGTAAGGGCTTGAGCCGCCTCGTATGAGACACTCGGCGTTAAATCCGTGTAGTCCGCAGATAAAAGAGCTGTCCCGGCAGATGTGTCCACAGACGCAATCGTGAACATTCTTCCATCTGTTCCGACTACGGTGTCACCAGCTTTAATGTTGCCTTGAGGCTTCAAATCCGAGATTTGAATAGTGGCCGAAACTTGGAGCGCTTGATTGATTACTCTGACAGCATAGGCACTTGCCGCCGCCTCTAAAGCTTTCGCTTCCGCAGTCTGCGCAGCAGTCTGGGCGGTTGTTGCCGCCGTTTGTGCGGTTTCAGCATTGCTCTGGGCCGTTTCTGCTGCCTGTTGCGCCGCCTGAGCAGTTTGCAGAGATTGGGCCGCATTGTTAGCCGCTGTTTGGGCACTAGCAGCTGAACCTTGAGCGGCAGTCTGAGCCGCTGAAGCCGAAGTTTGTGCCGAGTTCGCCGTTGTAACTGCCACCGTGGAAGCATCGACCGCACTCTTAGATTGAGCAATAGCAGTCTGTATATCTGCATCCCAATCGTCGACTACTTGCTTCAAAGTCTCAACTTTTTCATTTGCAGCATTCGCTTCCGCTAATGCATTCGAAGAAGTTGAATTTGCTGTCTGTGCTGTTTGCCGAGCTTCCTTAGCGATCGATAGAGCTTCTTCGGAATTGTCAGAGGCTTGGTCTGCGTACGCGCCAACATCGTTAATGGCGTCTTCCGTCTGCTGAAGAACTTCGGGGCCGCTGATAACTCCGGTTCCTGTCGGCGTGTAATGAAATTGGAATTTCGAATCTGCCATGATCAATTACTCCGGCAAGCGCAAGAAATAAGCGAGCGTGTAAAAAGGCGGCTCATTGGTAACGCCTGTGATCTTTGCGTTAGCTGTTAAGGTGTGCGTGTGCGTTTGACTTCCACCAGTAGAACCGATACTCAATCCATGCTGATGAGAGCCGTTAGAAGATGTTTCTCCCGTCCAAGTTCTGGACGCATCGATATTGAAAACACCTCGACCATTTTGACGACCATCGGAGCATCCGGGATGATCGCCTACGTAAACAAGAGGACCGTTACCAATCACGCTCAACCAGTTGGCGGAAATTTGTCCGGTGATGTTCATTGAACCTCTTGTGTGGGTATGAGCACCTGCAGGAGATGTGCTACCTGAATGAGAATGTGCTGGCATCTGTGCGGCCGTCAGCGCAGTAGCACCAACTGTGCCGTTAACGGTCAAATCTGGAATCTCAATAGTTGAAGCACCGCCAGTTGTGCCCGAATCTTTTGGTAAAGAGCCTTTTATAAATTTTCCAATCAAGTTTGGAGTTACACCATTCTTCCCGTCACTCTGGCCATCACAAAGGATCCAACCTTCGTCGGCTTGAGTAGTACCCCAAAAAACTGGGCGTCTCCCATCACTTCCACCTAATGTCACGTTATGAAACGGAACTACGGCGCCGGCTGGAACGGTAATGTCGATATTTTTCCAAACTGCTCTGTTAGTTCCAGGCGCCACCTTTGTGGTTGATGGTCCGTTGGCTTGGATGCAGCGGTACTTAGTCCCATTCTGCATAACCTCGTTCCCAACTTCGTAGTCCAAGAGAGCGGAATAATTCATAATCCCGCCCTGTTGATACCACAGCAAAAATTGAGAAAGCAAGAAAAAGACGCCATTGAAGTCCGATTTAAACGGAGGAATGCCGCCTTGTTCGATGGGAATAGCATTTTCTCGTCCCCAACCTATTTGCTGAGAGAGTCGTCCTAAACCAGCTTCTTCTGAAGTTAACGGAGGAATGGTAATTTCTCCGTCCTGGGCGATAGCCGCGCTTAATTGATACTTTGGATAATTACTCATATCTCAATGACCTTTGAGGGATTGAAGACACCTTGATTAAAGGGCAATAAATTGGATCCGAAGAATCCGAATACCAGATTGTTTGGAACGACCGTCTCCACATTTGCCAAAACCCCAGCAGGCCTGTTTAACAATCCGTAGTTTTGCAAAATGGCGATTTGGACAGCAGAGGGATCTCCAACAATGCGAATCGTTATCGTCATATCCTGGTAGTCGGTGACAAATGCCGGCAGGCCTATCAACCGAGTAAGCAAAGAATTAATGGTTTCAGCCGTAGAGTTCGAGACGTTTACGACGGCTCGATAAAAAATCAGGAACCGGAAAAACTCATCATCCAGCCGAGTGTCCTGACCGTCAACAACGAGGTTACGATTCACGCCTACGCGCTTCCCCCACCAATCCAGCCAAACCCCGGAGGCTGTATCAGGGTTCAATATGAAATTAAAAAACGCGTCCAGTTGAGGAGACGCGTCTATTTCGGCATTGAAAAGTAATCCTAATTGTCTGTATCGCTCTGAGTGCGAATACTGCGACTGGAGCGCTATAGAAATAAGCGATCGGACATTTGAGAGTTTTCTGAAATCCTCAACACTCAGAATATTCCGCCAAGTTGCAGAATCTGCCATCGTTAGCCTCCTGTTTGGAATACAAGAGAGACATCGGACTCTTGAATCGTGGGCTCCACATTCGCAGGAATCTGGACACTGGATCCGAAAGCTCCGGATCCCAGAGCTACTTGGATGGATGCAACCGGAACGGCTGTAGCTGACTGAATTGCGGCATAGAACCGAGACGCGTAGACAGTCGACGCCAAAGAAACGCGGTCATTCGCACCCTGTCCTAGAACATCATTGATCACAGTCTGAATGACGTTGTTTTTCTCGGTTGGATTCATTGAAGTGGCAAAGAATTCGATCTTTACCTTCAAGGCTTGATTCTGCGGCCTGACAATGTTGTAGACGTAGGTGGCGTTGTAGAACCTAGAATCTGTGTACGAAACCTGATAAGTTCCAGTAGTCCCGCACCCTGCGTCCTTTCGCTGATAGATCGTTTGAGCGATCTGCTCATCCTCTCCGCCAACGATAGCGACCAGAATGGAATGAGGATTGATGCTCACGCCAAATTGAGTGATGGCGGCATTCGTCGGATTCTCTAAAACTCTGACATCGAGAACGCCCTCTAACGCGGCCAAATTTGCCTCAATCGCTTCGACATACCCGGTGGCATTGACAGCATAGCTTTCAACCATTCGGTTTCTAAGTTCTGCGTCCGTCTCTTCATCTCGGCCGATGACGCCGGCGGACGGATTGTTAATGGTGTCCCATCCTGCAATCGTTGTGACGATCCTGTTCACTGCTCCCGCCGCTACTTCTAACGGTCCGTGTTCGATTGCAGTAAATGTAGTAGTGACACTTCCTGTGTCTCCGATTCGTGCGCCTGCTGCCGCCGAATGTCTGTACTGGTTGCCGAGAGAATCTTGAGCGATCGCACCATAGGGAATAACCGTCCCCTTCAGGCCGGTCAGAACGCAGTTGACTACCGTGGGCTCGGAGATTTTGCGGTCTAAACCGTAAAGCGCCGCCAGCGCATCTAAGACTTTTCCTGTTGCGAGATCCGGATTAACCATGTTCGACAGAAAAAGAATCTCAGAGTTTTTGGCCTCGATTTCGGCCACGATCAGATCAAGGACCTGCCCCATCGGGGAACTGGGCTCGATGTTCAAAAGCGGATCTGTGGGCGATGTTTGAAACGCCTGCTGAATACGTGAACCGAGATCAGAACGAATCTCTTGCGTGCTGGGCAGTTCAACGCCGACCAAAGGATTAAAAATGATTTGAGCCATAATTTTTTAGAACACAAAAGAAACTGTTTCGTCCTGCTCTGTCGTTATCGTGATCTCTCCGTGGAGTGTCCTCGTTTCCTCATTGAACTCGGTAATGTCAACAGAATCAACGGACTTCACACCATCAACCCTATTCCCAGCCTCATGGATCAATTGAGCAAGGACGGAGGAATCCAGCTTTTTGGCGAGTTGGGCTTCCTTCCATGCAATGCCGTTGGCCTGCTGGAAATAAGCGTCGTTGGTCCACAACCGAATCTCGTTAGCCAAGTTCTGAGCTATAGCCAAGGCTCCGGACGTTAGGAGAATGTTTCCTTCCTTTGTCAGCTGAAGATCCCATGACTGAGGACTCAGAAGAGCTGTTTTTGCTGTATGCGGCATGATCTAACTTCCTCGTTTACTGCGGGGCGCCGGTGCTTGAATTTCCGCTTTGGACGCCTGTGTGCGTGTGGCTGGTGAGGCTGATGCCCTTCGCATTTACATCACCTGTGAATGTTGCATCAGCACCGCCAGAACCACCGCCGGAAATCGGTCCGTTCAAATTGATCTGAGAAGAATTGACTGTGAAACTGGTGCTCGCATTGACCTCACACTCCGGAGCCTCCATCGAGATCTTTGTCGGAGCTTTAATCTTGATAGTTCCCTCATCTTCCAAATGAATAAAGACTTCCGGAGCTTTTCCCCAAAATCCCCCGATGTAGAACGAATCGGATGGATCAAATTTTCGGTAAGTTGCAGGGACCTTTGGAGTCGTGCTGCCGTTGATGTTTGAAATGTCTTGCTTTGCCACAACTGCCAATCCGATGTCTCCCACCTTAGGATCACAGATAATCGCGGCTTTGCCATGCTGAAGACGAAAATACGGGAGCTTTGGAATAGTAGTCACTTCCAAACCGTCTCCTGAATTATTTCTTGGCTGGAGAAGTGGCTTGACCGTGACATATCCGGCGCCAGCTTCTTCTCCTTTACGTTCCACTGCCGTCACAACAACAGGCAAGGAGGTACTTACCACTTGAGAGATCAGCGAACGAATAAAAAACTCCATCGAGTTCAACGGATTGCTGGAGGCGAAGTTGTCATAGTTCGCACTAAGTTCTTTGTCTGACATTTACCACCTCGGATAAATTCCGGAGATTGAAGTTTTCCAAGAACCACCGGCCGGATCATTCGCACTCAATTCATGTTTTAGGGCGACGATCTTCCAAGTTCCGGAAGCATGAGGAACGATAGATTCCAGTTTGAAATTCGCTCCGATCCTCAACTCCGGACGGAAAAAACATGAGACGTTGATCCCGTTGTTCGAGAATGTTGGATAACCAATCATGCCGTTAGAGGAGTTAATCAATGGCAATTCGCCTTGTGTCTTCCGGCTCCCTTTCTTCGGCATGAGAACAACTTTCTCATCATCAAACAAAAGATTTGCACCAACTGCATCTGCAATTCTGCGCATTTTTGTCACTGGGTCACCGTTGATAATGCAATCACGGATTGAAGCAGTGACTTCATTATTTTCGAGAACGTACCCGACTTCTTTTGAAATCTGCTCAATCAAGCCTGAAACAGTTTGGTTACCTGTGACAGAAATCGGAGGTTGAGGAATTAAAGCGGGAAAAAGGCCACAATTTGCCTCGACCTTGAACACCGGACTCGGAGCTGTATTGAAGTCCGCCCAAGCATTTATGATCTCGCCTTTAAAGATAACCGATAAGGTCTTCCCCTTCTGTCCCGCAGAAATATTGATTTTGTTCCGCTTCAAAGAAAAGGATTTGAAGCCAAGATGTGTCAACCGCTCCATGGTGTTCAGGGACAATCCTTTCAGAACAACTGAAGCTTTTGGATATGCCGGACAACCTGATTTATCAATGGAGACAGACATCGCAAAGTCTTTGAAAGTGATCGCTTCTTGTCCATCCATGGCGACCGTTACAGCAATGTCTTTCTGTGTGTAAGTAGTCTCATTGAGCACCATTTAAAACCTCGTTCTCGCTTGCATACACAAGGATCCATCGGTCGTTTAAGCCTTCATATTGAGGATCTGAGTTGCCCAAAGTGTCGATCATTCTGAGTTTGCCTTTAAAGTTCGGAGAAGGATAAGTATTGATGTCCGTTCCCACGCAAACCTTGCGGCCTTTGAATATTTCGACCTCTTCACAAGTCAGATTGCAGTACATGTGATCAGCTACCTGCCTTAGGCTGATGACGCAGTTCTGCCCGTCCAACACGACAGAAAACTCTTGCCATGGAAGAGCTGAAATATTGATTTGAATCATGTTTCACCACCATTGCAACCAGATAGTTAAAAAGGTTTCTACTTGCCGAGGCCTCCAGCCCATTTGATCAAGCTTTGAGCCATCGTCGGTTTTGTTTGGGCCTGCCCTGTGTTTACCTTGACTGCAGAAGTCGCTCGCTTTGGCGAATAAGCGATTTTCTGTTGGTTTAGATTGACCGTGATGATCTCAACGAAAGAGGCGTGTATCGACAACATACAGGCATTAGATGTCTGAGTTCTGGAGAAGTCATAGTGCTCCAAAGCCATATTCCGCCAGATTTTTGCCGGAGAAAAAATCGTACAAGTGTCTGTACTGTTCATCCTCCGGTCTAACATTGCGAGCGCCAAAACCTGTACGGCATAGCTTCCATTGAACAAAAATTCGACGTTTACCCGCTCAGGTTCCCGCACAATGTTGTAAGCGGCCAACTGGCCCTTTTCGATCGGTTCAGTTGGAATCCGAGAACTCTGGTCTGCGTCAACTGCAGCAATCGAAACGTAGGGAATAAACGGGAGCAGATTGTTTCCAACGACTGCCCACGACAATCCCATGATTGAATTTATAGACGCCATCAGAAATCAACCCCCGAAGCGGCGTTATTCAACATGTCTGTAGATCCTTGCATGGCCTGAGAGACACCTTGATTAACTCCTTGAATAACTTGTTCCTTGTCCGGATTTCCGTTGAAATTGACTACAGTCTGGTTGGAAATCGGAGAGTTTATGTTTGTCGTTCTGCCTTTTTCTTTGACAACTCCTCCGGCATTTCCGACAGTAGCCCCAGCCGGTGCCACCACAGCCTTCTTCTTGTCATCACTTCCGAACCAGTTCATGGGATTAACCCACGAAGGCATTTCAAAATTTGTGATGTCTGACAGAGCACTGGAGATCCAGTCAACGATCGGCTGAATGCTGCTTTTGATAGATTCAAAAGCACCAACAAACTTATCCCTTAATCCGGATACAGAGTTGATGACCTTCGCGATAACCTCAGCAACCTTCCCTATCGTCAGAACGATTGTCTCAATAGCTACCTTGATGACAGATCCGAAAGCCTGCAGAAAAAGATCTCCGACAGGCTTTAGGGCGTCCATCAGATCTTGGATGGCTTTCCACGCATCTTGGAAGCTTTTGCGAAGCTCCTTGATTTCATCGTCAGAAGTGCCCATTGATCTGAGCAGGTCTTCAAACGCGCTTGGTCCGCCTTTTGCAAAACTGATTAGGTCATCTAATGCAAGGGCTAAAGCAACAATGCCGGCAACAACCAACCCAACAGGACTGGCTAATAAACCCAACGCCTTCCCACCCAGCATTAACGCCGACTTCGGACCTAACGCTAATGCCGCGGCTCCCGCAACCAATTCCAGTGCTATTTTGATGAACTCACTATGTTGCGCAACAAAGTCCGTGAACTCACCAAATTTTTTCATCCCCTTGTCGACGTACGGAAGAAACACCTTGGCAACCTGATTGCCGAGGTTCTTCATCGACATGGTTGTGATTTCCCATTGGATTTTGAACCGTCTGGCGTTTTCCGCGTCTTTAGGAGACAGTGCCATTTGCCGGTACTTTCCAACAAGCTCGTTCATTTGCTTGTTGTTCTGAAGAAATACCGCAGCACTTTCCCGGGTAAGGCCGAGATACTTCAAGGCATAGTTGGCCTGGGCATCGTTCATGCCATTGAGCTGTTTTCCCATGCGCAGAAAAACAGAAGCACTGGCGCCGGTGCGGTCGGTGAACGATTTCAGAGCATTAGTGAACGCATCTGCAGAACCTCCCGCAGCCACGTTCGCTTTTCTCCAAGCATCCAGCTCAGAGACATTCATCCGGACTTCTTTTGAGAGCTTGTCTAACTTATCGCCCTCATCAATGAAGTTTGTGAACATCATCTTGGCGCCGAACATGGCCGCCAAGGGACCGGCATATCCCTTTATCGCTGAGAAGACCTTTGAGGCCATTGAGTCGAGTTTTTGCAGGGCCTGAGATCCCTGTTTTGCTCCCTTCTCAATGTCTTTTCCAGCCTTTTGACCTGCTTGAGAAGCTTGCCTCATTGAAGCAGTAGCAGCGTCAGAATTATTTTTGACTGATTCGACTGCCGCAGCCGTTTGATCGCCAATCGGATTGCCCAGAAGTTCATCAAGATTGTCTCCGGCATCCGCAGACTTTTTGATCAAGAAATCGATCTTCTTTGAGAGACTATCGAAAAACTCAATGATCCCATCGGCATTTAAACCAATGTCGATTAACAGACTGTCAGTTGTTTTTGCCATTTTCTAATCCGATTTATTTGCAAGCCACGCGTTGTAGTTTTTGACTAGAAGGATCTCATCGAGCTGGTACGCTTCTTCAAGCGTGATCGTTGTCTGCAACTCCGTGAGGGTTGCCATTCCTCCGGATATAAGCCGGGAGAACAAAGGCGGGAAGTTGCTAACTTGGGCAACTCCCCGAACCTTCGCGCAATCTGCTAGGAACTCGGCTCTACGTGGGAGAACAGTTTCCCGAAATTTTGAAAAAAACTGAAGTTCACCTTCAGGGATTCAACACGAAGGCGGATCAAAGTCATCGGGTTACTAATGTAGCCGTCGGCATCGTCATACGAAAATTGACGCTCATTGTTGCCATCAATCTTGTACACACATGTCAGAAGCTCATCTAGGAGGGCCTTCGCTTCCATGTGAGGGACGGATGCCAGCGCCCTAATAATTTCTTTATACGAAACAGAGGCGTCTAAATCGAGGTTTTTTCCTGTCAAAAGGAGAATCCGGATTAAGAGGTCTTCTGATTTCGTTGCTGGGAACGGGTAAATTTTGAACGTCAGCTGCTTATCGCCGTCTGTTGTTTTGAAGATAACCGGCTCTCTCATTTAGATGCGCTCCATAGATTCGAAGTGGAATACCCAGGTCGTGGCAGCCAAGACTTTATTAAGTCCGGGCATGGGGTTTGCTGTCTGCAATACACCGTTGGAGAACTGGTAGGTCTTGCCAATTGATGGAATCTTGATTGTCAGATTGCAAACGTAAAGCTGTTTATTTGAGCTCATAGCCTCAAACAGCGTTGTAAATGCGGCCGCTGTCGGAGAGTTTGCTTCAAGCGTGATTGTGACTGGATAAATATTCGGTGTGACTCCGGCGGCCATACGACCGTCAACACCCATTCGGGTCTCGGCAACCTGCTGGGAATCGGCAACAATAGCCGCATCTGTGGAGAATCTTTCCAGTTTCAGACCGTTCGGGTAAAGCTCTTCAATCGTCATCACTGCTGACGCATTGGCGGATGTGATGTCAAAGTTTTGTACGGGCATTTTTATTCATTCCTAAATGAAAAACCCGCCATCACGACGGGTCTTTGCTGTTGTGAAATTTTGATTACATGACGGCGGTCAAAGGCATCTCAATTCGTTGGATGCTGCCGGCATAGGTGTACCAAAGTCCCAAACGAGGGCTTCCTCGCTGGGTTCTCACATTTGCCGACGGAGATTCAATGAGGTACCAATAACCTTTGGAGTAGAGATCCTGTTTGATCGTTGAGTTGTTGGTTTCCGTCAACAATTGCTGAATCTGGGAGTTGGACAGTGCCAGCCCTGTATCAATCACGCCATTACGCTTGGCATCGTTGATGGGATCAAGCAACCATGCCTCGACATAAGCAAAGCCGATTGCGTTGTAGGGAGCGCGATTGATAGCCGCGAACCCGTCCATGATCTGACGCTGGATGCGGGCCTTGAACCAAATCATGCCGTAAAGGGCATCAATCCATTGATAAATTCCGGAGAGCAGACAGCCTCGGTTGATGAAATCAAACTCCGCATTACGTGTTGCGAATGCACCCACGTAATTGACCTTGAGATCATCCAAGGCTTCCGCCACTTCGTCGCTGAGAACGGAAGCCTTAATTCCGGAAGCCGACTTCGCAAACCACGTCTTAATGCCCTGGATAGCGGACCAATCAATAGAAGCGCCAACTGCAAGGAATGCCGCGGCATCCTGAGCGGTACCGTAAACCATCGCCAAACAGTTGTAGTTGTTCTCCGCTAACTGAGCGGCTTTCGTTGTGGACTGGGTAGATTGATCAAGCATCTTTTTGTCTGTGGACCAATCAAAGTACACGTAGTCATCATCAATGTCGGCCCAAGCCGCTAAAGCGGAAGCCTCAGCCACCTCTGTTGCATAAAGAGTTGTGAATCCGACCCAGTTGCGAGAAACAGAGGTGACAAGGTTCATATTCTGCGCCGGGGTCAGAGCATCGGAACCTTGAGAGAGAACGGCGCCGGAATCCTCAGTCAATCCAAGTAATGCGGAAACATCCGTTCCTGTTGTCGCTTTTGTAGCGAAGGAGATTGAAGCGGTATCGCCTGTCTCTGTGGTGGTCAGGATGATGGCATTTTGAACAGCGTTAAAGGCGCCGGAAACCGCTCCGACTGCAGAAGCCAGCTCAGTTGCAACGTCACTGAAAGACTTAGCCGTGGAGAAGTCGAGGTTCACGACTTCTTTTTCTGTGCCATTGACCGAAATTGTCAAGGATCCTGTCTTGATTGCTGTCAGTTCGGAAAGTTGAGCAGTGATCGGAGCTGACTTAATCCAAGCGGCGGAATCCGCATTGATTCTTCGGGCCACAAAAAGACGGTTAATTGCCTTTTGCTGATTGTTCACTCCGGAGAAGTACTGATTAGCAAAGTCAGCCTCAGGGGACTCGGCACCAAAATAATTCCCGACAGCGGCGGCGGTCACAAATTCCAGTGCCGGAGAATCTGCAGGAATCAGAGCATTCTGGGTCAGCAGCAGACCGTTTGTTTCAAGATCGGCGCTCCCAGCGCTTATCACTCTCGGAGTGATAGAAACGAGTCGCGATGCATTGATTGACATATTTTTCCTCAAAATAAAAAAGCGCCAGATGGCGCCGACGATAATTTTTATGGAGCGGCTATGAGCCACACCAGAAACTCATCTATTTGAAAATATCCTTTACAGCCTTAATCGCTTTCGCAATCACCCAAACTGCGAACCCGTAACCGATTAGGTAAACAGGAAGAGCTGCATACAAAGGAACGGCAGTGACCATGGTTAGGGCCTCCGCTAGGTCGTGTAAAATGTTCATATTGACTGATTCCCTTGCAATCAGTTAACTCAAACCCCGCTCAGCTACCAACTGATCGGGGCTATTTTTTTCATAGAATTCTTATTCTTAGGACTGACATCTTGACCGGCTCTTCGGGCCGTTCTAAAATCTCACCTATAGCTAGAGATTGTTCTGTTGACCGGTGTAAACCTTTCACCGAGCCCTTAGGTGGCGGTAATAGCACAGCGTCTCTGGCTTTTCTTTTTCTCATTTCAATTTCAAAAGAAGCCTTTTTCTTATCAAACCATCGGTTTCCTTCGGTGTTGACGTTGTACGCATGGAAGTCAGTGCTTGACGTTTCTCCTATATCGACAGCCACTGTTTTTTTAATGCCATTAACCCTTACGTTTTTCATTTTTGTATGAAAGGCCACTTGCGGAGTATGGTTGACAGCCTCTTTCCTCCCGAAGTAGGAGCCTTTTTCTATTACTTCTGGAACAAAAGGAAGAACCTCTAGTATTTCTCGTAGGTGCCCGGAAAATTTCTTAAATTCCTTTCTCCCTTTGCCATCGAAAACGACAGAAACTGTTTGCTTCTTCCCAGATATCTCCACCTCAGTGCTAACCGAACCTCCTCGCAGTTCATTGTCGTAATAGAGGACGATAGCTTTAGCGGGATTACCTCCGGCCTTTTGCAAGTAACTATGAATATCCTTTGACGGCGGACTCTCAATGAGATTTTTCCCCGATTTCGGATAGGACTGCTGGCTTTCTACCTTCTTTCCTACTTTCCCTTCCAGTTTGCCATTCTTACCGACTGGTATATGAGTGCCATTCACCGTTATCCACTTTGCAGCATCCTGAGCATCACCAGGGTTTGTTGCGTAAGTTCTCCCAAGCCCATACATTAGTCCAAGCTTGAATGCACGCCCAAGTTTGAAAGCAAGTTGCGCGTTCATTGCTTTTCCTTCGGCGGGTAGCTCACATCAACGTTTTTCAGGTCCACATCAACCGCACTAAAGAATCCCATCGACACCTTGATCTGGCTCTGCATGCTGAGGTGAATCATCAGCGTGGATCTCCGGACATAGTTATCGGAGTCTCCGATAATGGTTGTGTCTCTCGGATCATCCGCATGAAGCAGGCTGATTCCTCTATCAACGAAGAACTTCACGCCGACCTGAGACCTGCATACGGTCTCCAAGGCCTGAGCCCTCAGCATCGCATTCATGCCGTCCGAGCCGTTTAATGTCGAGGCGTAGCAATCGACCTGAACCAAAACCTCTGTAGTCGTTGAGAGGTAAACATTGTCATCGGTTTGGTCCTTCTCCCAATCCTCAGCACTCGTTCCATGGCGGACGCTTGAGATGTAGGAATAGATGACGTAATCGTTTCCTTCAGGAGGCAAAGCTAGATTATTTTGGTTCCCGTAGAAGATGTTTTCCGGCGCCACAGCCGGAACTGCAAATATCTCAAGAAACTCCTGGATTGCTGTCCGGATGTTCTTGTGCTTTCATCTTCATCTTCCGCGATATTCAACTTCTGAGGCGTGGTTTGGAGTGTGCAGCGGACCGCCTCCCAACCGGCATCGGAAAAATCTTCAATCACCGCAGTGATCAGCCACTGGCCTCCCTTGGAGTCTTCGACATAATCTCCCGACCTCGCTAATGGCCTATAGATTGCCCAAGGTCGCTGCTTCTGGTCGCTCGATGCGAAGAGATACAGGCGCCGGATGATGGTGTTCTGTCCGGCTAAGTTGGCATGATCCAACGCGCTATCGCCTTCGCTTTGAAAATTCCCTTGAATCTCCTCTGCTGGTGCGTAATACGCTTGGACAATCCCTCCTACATTCTTTTGACCGACCGATCGATACAGCTTGAAGGTTTCGTCAGCATAGTTGGCGTTTATTGCCTGACGGACAATTGCATGTAGGTTGAGAGACATTAGGAAACCTTCCAAGTTATTGAGCTTTGCAGGACGCCACTCAGCGTCAAAGGCTTCGTGGTCATCACGTTATTAGGCAGAGTGCCTTTCCCTTTAGCTTTCTTGGCCTTGTCCATTTCTCCTCTTGCCTGCATCAGTGCCATCGTTAGCTCTGATCGTTTAGGAAATGAACCAGCAGGAATACCTGCTTCTCGAATCGTTTGCTTGATGTCATCGGTAGCCATTTGCCCCATGACGCCTAACGAATGCGTTATGTCGAACGTTTTTAGGAAGCGGGACCTAAATTTCTCCTGCCAATCCATTCGTTTTTGAGCGTATGTGGCTCTCATAAACGGACGCGGAGGCATGTACAGGGTCGTGAATTTGCTGTTCGGAGGAAGTCCTAGCTGGGCTGACAGATAGTGTCCTTGCTTACTCGTCACTGATTGGGTCCACCCATATTCCAAATACATCCCAATGGTGGCAATGTCCGGAATCATTATTCCGACCTCTAGTTTTTTATTGCTATCGGCCTTGAGTTTCTCTGACAGCTTTTTGAACGCATTGTTAGATGTGATTTTGATGCCCATCATCATCCCCACGGATGGTAATTGTTTCCCGGATAAACTCGGCCGCCGATTCGGTATTTAGCAGTCAGCGTCCAGTACATGGCGCCGCATTGTGTTTGAGCCCACCAATCTCCGACAAAAGTATTCGTTTTCAGAAGATCAAAGCTGGTACTCACACTTCCCTGCGTAGCACTAGCAATCCTGCCAACCTGACCGTTCGGCTGCTGGCTGAGTGTCAGCAGGTGGCAGGTTGCAAGATCAAGAAGGCGCTCCCTTGTATAGATCTTGTTGTCCGGATCATAGGGAGCAAAGCTGTCGGCGTCCGTATTCCCCACGAACTCCACCGCCACATCAAAGTAGAACTGAAGAGTTTCGTCCGGGAATTTAACTTCATCCGAAAACGCAGGATGAAGGATTCGAAATTTTTCAGGATCAAAGACGACGACAGCCATTTTGTTAACCTTCTTCGTTCTTAACTTCTTCAACGTTGACCGATTCAGGATCGATCGGATTGAGGCCGTGGGACGCTTCTTTTAACTCGTCCTCGCGGCCTCTGAATTCTTGAACTGATTTCATCTCAAGCAGGCACGGAATACCGCCATTCACGCCTGTGAATACAGCCTCCTGACCATGCATGCGCTTGATGTTTTCCCAGTCCTCTTTATCGATCTGGAATGCGACAGAGTTTCCCTTGCCCAGCAGGATCCCGTCACGTTTTCCTCTAAGCGAATCATTTACGCCCGGAAAAACGATCGTTTTTGTTCCGCCATTGCCATTCGGCACATCATCAAATTTGAGGCCGTGTGCCAGAGTGCAAGCAATGATCACCGTGGACTGAGTTTTAGCAGTGCTCTTCTTCTGGGTATTGCTGAAATTGTCTGCGACAACCTTTCCGGATGTTGCTTTCTGAGTTGTGTTTGTACGAGCCATTATTTCAATCTCCTAAGAAAGAGGCCCGAGAGATCGGGCCTCCGTAGCTGGTTAGTTCAGGTTAGATGCCGAGCATCGTGGCAACGAGGCTGGGACGACGAATAACAGCGCCCCAAGTTCCGCCAACGACCTTTTGCTTGTAGCTTGACATTTCCGGAACCACACGACCCAAGAAATACTTCTCAGAGAATGCGCAGATACCAGTCTCAATGCCAAACAGGTCTGGAACAGTCATGTACAGCATTTCACCAGCCGTTGTAGTCAGCTCAGGAAGCTGAACAACCTCGATGTTGGGGAATGACTGCTTGAGCATAGTCATGGCCGTAAGACCGAAGGAGTTCGGCTCGGTCAGGTAAGGAGCTCTGGTGTTGCTGACAGCGAGAATGATGCGGGAGTTCTGATCAACCAAACCGCCGTTATTCTTGCTAATTTCAGCCCAAAGCTTGTTAATGTCGTTATAGACAATGTTGGCAGTCTTCTCAGGCTGTGCAGCGCACTTTGCTGTCCACGTAGAGTTAGCGGTAGATCCCGTGGTGATGGAGATCGGAGAAATCGAAGCGTTCAGGTTCGGGTCATTTAACAGACCGTAGACCTTCTTACCTTCGACGCCATAAAGCGCAAACTTGTTGTGAGCCATCGCCATCACGTAAGCAGAAGCCTGTTGTTTAGAAGAAACAACATTCAACTTGGCCTTGGCCGCAAGGCCGACTTCACGATCGCCATACTTGATGACGGTCTGGAACAAGAAGTTTTCGCGAGTCGGGTAATCAACGTTCACGTCTGTGGAGACGTTCTCTGCGAAGTCAGAGTAAGGAGTCACATTGCCGGCATACTCTTCGACCGGGAAGGTGAAGAAGTTATCTGTCCAGTCACCCTTTCTTTCTTCGCCGAAAATCTTTGTAGCGTTCTGGGCGGCAAACAGGATGGGGACGACCTGCGGGTCAATGAATGTCGTGAAGACGGAAGGGACGCCGACAGACACGGGAGTCTGCAATGCGGCATCTCGAGCCATTGCCTTAACCGTTGCATCGTAGTCGACGTTGATCTTACCTTTGGCGTCTGTGGAATAGGACATGAATCCTTTTGCTTCCACACCATGCACGCCTTTTTGCTTTGCTAATTCAAAATCGTTCATTTTTTACCTCAGATTAGGATCCGCTCGCGGCAGGCTGATAACCGAGGCCGTGATTGGAAATGATGATCGTGTCGCCCTTTGCACCAGCCGTCTGAACTGTCCAACCGGTGTCATTTGCGGCGCCGGCAGCACCAAATGTGATGGCGCCAGTGGTCGGATCACAGAGAACAGCTTGACCGATGGTTGCTGCCGCAGGTGCGACGATGTAGTAGTCACCTCGAACGGCAATCGTCAGCTCAGCCCCTTTCGGATAAATGTCCGGAGTATCTGTGCCCAGCTCGATGGACGCTGTGAACGTGCGCTCAACAAAACCGATCGGTTTGGCCCCTGCAGAGCCCTTCAAGGATGCGATTGGGAATTTCACGGCTGTTCCGGTTGTGGAGGCGGCTACAGCAAACGCAAAACCACCGCACTGGACAGTACCGTCAGACAAGTAGTTCTGAGGCGTGTAGACGGCCTGATTGAATGCAACCTGCTGTCCTGGAATACCGATAGCAGGATAGAGACCTACAGATTTTTGAAGCATCAAAAAATCTCCTATTTATTTAACATTGTTCAAAATTGCGCTGACGGCAGTCGGCTTCTCGGTCACCTTGGCGCCGGAGTCTTTCGCACCAGCTAAGGCCTTTTGACCCTGCATGTAGGCGCGATACGCAGAACGAGCTTCGGATGCGGGGATGTTTTTCAAACCGAGTTTCTTGAGTGCTGCCACATAGATGGAACCTGCGGAGTCATAGGATCCGGCACGGATAACACCTAACACCGGCTTGACTTCTTCGATTGCGGCCAGTTCAGAGTAGATGGCGTTTCGGAGAATCTTCATGGAGTCAGAGGCAGAACTCTTTTCTTCTTTGCCATCATCAGGTTTCGGATCCTCATCTTGTGCGCCTTCATCTTTCTTCTGGGCGTAATTCAATCCGGCAGCAAAAGCCTTCTTCTCTTCTTCAGAAGCTTCATCAAGACCACAGGATTTCAGTGCATCTTCTGCTTCTTTTTCGAGATAGCGTTCTTCGCCTTCGCGTTCGTGATCAGAATCGAGGCGTTTAGGATCGTCCTTCTCACGTTTTTCGCCATAAAGGACGCCAGCTTCAAAACCAGCCTTGAAGTTCGGATCCTTCATTTTTTCATCGAGCTCCGGATCGTCGTCCTGTGCCTCTTTTTGATCATCAGGCTTGGGATCTTCGTCTCCTGTAGCCTGAGAGTAAGCCAGGTCAGACAGAGTTGTCTTAAGCTTTTCAGCTTCTTCGTCCGTCAGGCCTTTTGCCTTCAGTCCTTCGATGATTTTTTGAATCATCGCGTCTTTGTCATCATCTTGAGCGCCGTCAACGATTTTTCCGTTGGGATCAACGGAATGCAAATCGATAATCGCCTTTGCTAACGTCACTTCAGCCTGCTCAACAGCGTCATCTTTTTCCATATTGAGAAAGTCCTTATTAGAATCGCGAACTCTTACCTCAGGCCCAGCGCGCCCAGTTTCCACAAGCGCCAGATGGTTCGCTCTGATCCGGCGTTGCACATAGTCGTATTTCTCTCCATCAGGTGTCTCTCCCGGCGTGAAGTCGGGCTCGAACGTATATGCCAGGCTCAACTCACGCATTGAACCGTCCTCGATCCTGCTGCGTGCGTCCTGGTCGTAAATATGTAGAGAGTTAACTAAAAACGGAGCCTCAAAAGCTCCGTCCGTTCCGGTAGTACCCACACGGGTTTGTTTGTTCTCGGGGGCTCCGTGATCATCGTGATGCTCCAGATGAATCGGGATACCGTTAATTGATTGAATAGTTTCGGGAGAACTAAGTTCTTCAGGCGGTCGATAGGCGTGATAGATCTTTTCAGGGTCTAATCCGAGCTCTCGCCAGCCTGCAATCTCTTTCCCGTAATACGGAGCAACTTGAACTCTTGTCAGCGGAGACTTTTGGACATGGAGGAAACCGTTGTCGTCCACAGATCGAACACTCACAGAATCAATTGCAACCGTGCGTTTTAGATTTCCCACAGTAATAACCTCGAAAATGTTTAATCCGGAAGGATGCTTCTGAACTGGCATCTGCACCAATAAAGCTCACCGGGCATCACGTTCCGACCGACCTCCTTGTCGTACAGGCCTTTAGAAAGATCAAACTCTTTTCCGTTCATCTCAATGTGGCTTTCTCGACTGGTGTACTTGCCAGGGACATGAATCCAAACCCCGCGAGTAATCCCTAAACCTTTGCAGTTGGCCTGCTGAATCTGCTGATTCAGTTTCAGCGTTTGGTCAATTGCCACACGCTGAGCTCGTTGAGCCGTAAATGAAGAAGATCGTCCAAGGGCTTCCACAATCTGCGAATACGTGCCATGACCTTCGTAAGCATCCATAAAGGCAGAGCGAATATTTGTCAGCTCGGATGTTGTGATGTTGCTGATGAGGCTCGTCGTGTCGGCGACCATTCCCGGTAGTTCATTTATTGCCTGAGGCGTGATGAAGAAGTGCTTGCGCGTCTGCCTCATCTCATAAGCAAAAACGGAATCAGGAATGCCCGCCGCCTTGAGCGATGCCTTTTGAGCTGTCGAGACATCGGCGGCAAGGTTTTTCACGTACCACTCAGCAATCTGGCGTGTTTCCCGATCCGCCGTTCTTATCCAGTTGCCCATGTTACGGGCTATGAAGTCATCAACATTGCGACGGAATCTATCCGGATCACGAAGAACCAAGCGGTTAATTCGTTCCTTGATATTCCGCAGCCGTGCGCGATCGAGAGGATCGTCCGGACGGAACGTTAAGGAAGCGTCCTCGGTCAATCCTCCAGCATCGGACAGATAAAGGAGAATCTCGTTGAGAATCCTATTTCTAAAGGACCGCAAGAAGGTGTCGAGCTTCTTTTTGAACTTTGCCTGTCTGCCTAGATTCGGCTGAACAGCACGAGCAGTCTTCATTAGAAAATCTCTCCAGCTTTGTCTTCATCAACCTTCGGCGCCGGCGCCACGTTCTCGGCCGAGCGCTGTTTCAGGAAGTTGTTCATCAGCTCATTCTGCTGACTGGGATCATCGGTCATGAGCTCTCCCTCCATCCCTTCCGGCAATTCTTCCGGAATGAAGTCCAAACCCATATCGGAATCGCGTCGGACAAACTCACGGACCTCTTCAGCACTCAGAACATTGCGGTCCTGCAGAACAGCCAACATGTCGACCTTCGTCTTGGCCGTGATTGCTGTGGCCGCGGCATCTGCCTCTCCAAGTTCGTTGAATTTGAATGTAATGGACTGATCAACGTGTCCAAATTCCACCAACTGGATAGCTTTCAAGACAGTTTGAATTGCGTCTCGATTGAGCTCTTGTTTTGATTTGATATGGTCGTAGTAATTCCGGATGTCGCTCTGACCGGTAGCGTTGAAACCGCTCGGAGAGATTCCGAGCAGCTTGACCGCCGGTGTACGGTTAATGGCCGCAATGAATTCCAGAGCTTGACGAATAATGCCTTCAACTCCTGAGATCGTCAGTGTGATGTTCTGCAGATCCTCGGAAGAATCACAGGCAAAAATGGCCTCATTAGAGCGATAACGCTGTAAGAGCATCATCTTCGCGTCTAACTGCTCAATCCCGCCAGCCTCAAAAGCCTCAGCAAAGTTGGTTTTGAATACCGTGAGATTGAGTTTTTCCAGAATGCTTACGCCTGTTTCCCGGGCTTTGTTCCAGTGCAGCACATAATCCCACAGGATCTGAGCTTGAGGAATGCCAAGAAAGTTGTATGCAGGCCGAAGGAGCAGCGGAGGTTCATTGTCAATCAATCGGATCAGGCGAGACGCGTGTACCTCTTGGCCAAAAACAAACCAAGACTTTGGCTTAAGGTAATCATCTTTGAGCGGCTGGTTGGCGTTGTAGAAACCAGGCGAGACATTGACCGGATCAATGACAACAAATTTGACCGACTTATCTTCACCTACCAGTTCGGCCGACTTGTCTGAGTAGTTCAAAGGAAGCTTTAAAGCCTCTCCTTCAACTCCGGTGTCAACGAAAATGAAGCATCCGCCCATGAAACCAACGATGCTCAGAGCTTCATTAAAGAGCTTCCTCAGTCGATATTTGTTCTCCTGAAGATCTTGTAGCTTCTTTACGTTGTCTGCCGATTCGTCTTCTCCGCCCTCGACCTGAATCCATTCCCGGCACATATCATCCGCAACGGTCTGAATGCAGGTGCGGATCATGCCGTTTTGCGCGATATTCTGCAGGACGCCATAGCCGACAAACGATGTCATCGGGAACTGTCCTAGATCCAAAGCGTGCTGCGTCAACGATGCATAGTACGCATTGAAACTCGAGCCAATCGCGGCATCATTTGTGAAACGAGACTCTGCTTTCTCCGGCTCTTTTGTGTTTAAGGTGATCGGAGGATAAAAGAGTGTTTTAGCCTCCTCCGGAGAGAACGATGTTCTAGGGGGCACGAAGCGAGAGCTTGCCGCATCGATGATCTTTTGATTGATCTTTCGGCGTTTGTTTTCGTCTAGTTGATTCATGATTTTCAAAATCTAAAACGTGCCTGCTGCATCTGCTCTCGGGTCAAAATGACACCTTTTCCACTCCGGAAGTAATTCAATGCCTGAGTTGTAGCGTCACAGTTGTGAACTAAGACTCCGTTTGCAAAAAACATGTGAACATCACTCACACACAGGTTGTAAACGGGCTCTATTCCACCCGAGCTTACGGCTACAGGCTCTAGAGCATGTAGTTCTGGGTTTTCTGCCTCCACCCTCGATAGAAGTGAACTCTTGACCACAGATTTCACATTTTTTTGTGACTGAGTAGCACTCGTAATTCCATCTGTATTGAGTTTCACACTTTCTTGAGCAGAACCTTCCGTTTGGACTTTTTGCCTCAAAAATGGAGCCACAAAGCGAACAGACACATTGATAAAAGGTCGGAAGCCTTTCTTTAGCATGCTGGCGATGCCAACTTCTTCCTTCTTCGCTTCTATGCCATGCACTTGCAAGCGGCCGCACCTTGTCAAGATGTTTTTTGACCCTTTCAGTTTTGTAATTAGTTTTCTTGCAGTGTTCATTCCGTGATAAACACTCAAGATTGCTAAATTCGTTATTGAAAGTGTTGCCGTCCTTATGATGGATATGAAACCCTTGAGGCACAGTTTTCCCAGAGAAGAATTCCCATATAGCCACATGGAGCCCTTTCGGAGCTTTCCTGCCTTCGTTCGTGGTGGACTGGCTAAGGTAATACTTCCTCGATCCCATGAGACGATAGGTAACGCCGTTGAACGTAACCTTCTCTGCAGGATTGGATTTATCAAGTTGCGGTATTTGAGCTTGATGCATTCTTCCTCCTCAACCGTTTGGAACGCTTTTATCTCCGCATCTCGCGTAATAAATGGGTGATCCGGAGTAGCCGTTACTCCAAACTTCGATATCACATTTCTGGTACCTGTCTTTCCGGAGAACAAAACACGTTTAAGACCGAATGGGGTTAGAACCATTTCGCCCGCCTTAATCTTTTCTATCGGCTTGTCTCCAAAAAGAGTGGCCACCTTAGTTCCAGCAACGAAACACTGGTCATCGTGAGAACCTGCGGGAAACTCAAGCAACTCGCTGACGTAATGCGGCACCCAAGGTGCTGCACTGTCTTCCGGAATAAAAACATTCCCTGCCTCAAAATAAGGAGTGACGGACGATGCCCGGGCCTCTTTCGATTCAGTGGGCGTTATCGGAACAAATCCCGAAACCGTAGATTTCAGCTCAGAGATCACCGCCGATCCGTTCGCCTTATCTTCAACCAGCTTCCGGACAACACGCGGCCACTTATGGGCAAGAACTCGGACCATCTCTTTTGTCTTCACAAAATCCCATTGGCCCCGTACTTGATCAAGCAGGTAAAAATTCGGTCCTTTTTTGCCCCACACTTGACCGACCACATAGTCGGAGTTTTTGGAATCCTTGAACGTCATATCCCACGACATGAGCGTATGGTCAAACTCTGGCGGAAGGCTTGTTGCTGTCCATCTTCTAAACCACTCGAGCTTGAATAAAGCACCGCCATCGGGAACCGGATGCTGCTGATACAGTGCCTCCCAGTCACGACTGCCGATCGTTTTCTGGATCTGCAGCAGAGTTGAGAGCGGATACCGCTCAGGATGCAGGGCTTCCCCAGCTTTGCGGTGCAATTCGTCATGCTCCGCAATTGCCGGATAATTCACGATCCGGAATGTATCTCCCTCTCCCATCCTCTGGATCAGTCGACCAATCAGATCGTCTGTGTGCCAACGGGTGGCCATTACGATGACTCCACCTCCGGGAGACAGTCGGGTGTAGGCGGTCGATGTGTACCAGTCCCAGATAGAATCCCTGATCGTCTTAGAGGCCGCTTGAGCTCGGTCTTTAATTGGGTCATCGATAATCAGAATATCGGCACCCTGTCCAGTGATGCCGCCACCCACACCGCAAGAACGATAGGCGCCGGCATGACCAACAATCTCGAAGAGGTCAGAGGTTCTTATATACGATCCCCGGGAGTCGGTACGCACTCTCGAATTGTTGAGCTTTGTTTTGGGAAACAGCTCAAAGTATTGCTCATCGTCAATCACGCGCTGGACATCTCTGTTGAAGCGCTGTGATAGGTCTGAAGAATACGAGGTCGCGATGATCTGAAGGTCAGGATTTCTCCCCAGAGCAAAAGCAGGAAAACGCCTCGAAACAAGCTCGGACTTTCCAGAGCGAGGAGGCATCGTGATAATTAGCCGAGGAGACTTTTTATCCGCCACGTCCTGCAGAAACCTGTCCAGCTCATCACAAATTTCTTTGTGTACCCAGCCGAGCAGGTAGTCAGGTTTTGTGTGCAATGTGAAGTAAGACAAGCCTTTACGGGCCTTAGCTAGTCTGATCTCCTGTATCGTTGGAAGCCGCATTCACAATACCCTCCAGCGCATCAAGCTGTTCTAATGACAATTTGCTTAGATCCAGCTGATTAACTTTATCGACCTTGACCGGTTCACCGTCTTTTCCAGTGATCTCCTTCCTGTCAGTCTCTTTCCACCCACAGCGACTCTTCATGTAAAAGATGGTCGCTGCCGGATTTCCCTCTCTAATGAGGGACATAAGTTTTCCACCAACGAAGGCGTTGGCCTTGGCCTTTCCCTTTTTTATGGCGGTGGCAAAATTGGCAAAATCTTTTTTTCGATTTCTCAAGGTCCGATAACTAATCCCGAGCGCGAGAGCGATCTCTTCTTCGTTGTCACAAACCTGAGCCAGTTGTTCAACCTTCTCTAGGTCAATCTGAATGCGTGGACGAGTCCGCTTCTTTTGAACTTTTTCTTCCATGCCTTCAACCTGCCTGTAGTTAACTGGTCATATCGATGATCTTTTGGATTAAATCTTCTGGTCCGAAACTTTTAACAAAATCTTGCACCTGCTCTTTGTACTCGATCGGAATTGAGAGCGTTAGATTGAAGCTATCTGCCTCAGGCTCTTCCTTTTCCGGTTCTTCCTCTTCCTCAGCGGGTTCGGTAGTTCCACTCAACAAAGCATTCAACTCTTCGTCTGAGAAACCTGTGACCGGCGCCAAGTCGGTGTCCTGCAATTCCTGCAACTCTATTCTCAAGAGGTCAATGTCCCAACCAGAATTAAGAGCAATTCGATTGTCCGCGAGGATGAAAGCCTTCTTCTGAGCCTCAGACAACCCGGTTAATTCAATTGTCGGTATTACCTTCAGCCCGAGTTTCTTAGCCGCCTTCAAGCGTCCATGCCCGGCAATCACTCCATTCTGCTCATCAACCAAGACAGGATTGTTGAACCCAAATTCCTTGATCGAACTGGCGATCTGATTCACTTGTTCCTCGGAATGCGTCCTGGCATTGTTTGCATACGGAATCAGGTCATTGACCGGCCTGTAGAGAATTTTGAGTTCAGATTCTTTCATAGCGCTAAAAAGGTGCGCCCAGCATTTTCAGCCGAGCGCACTCCAACCAACCCCAAGGAGATAGTTTGTTAAGGCGGTTTTCTCCGCCATTCTCGTCAGGAGAATTAGAAATCCAGCGGAGTGAGCGTCTTCCCATTGGGAATCTAGGCTTGCTGGATGTTGTAACTTGGTTTTATGAACAAGGATTAGACTGTTACTGGTTGATAAAGGGCCATGCAGCCAAAATAAAAAATAGGAATAGCCAATATGACACAGGAAACTCCGAACGAAGTGCAAAAAATAGAACCTCCCGAAGAGGCCCAAACCTTAATCAGCGGGTTACTACCTTTAGTAGACAGTGAGTACAAAAAATTTGCAGTCGATATCTACGCTATTCAATTAGCCAATTGCCGTAATTACTTGTGGATGTTTTTTATTGTTATCTCTGCTTCTTTAGCTTTCTTTAAAGAATCGAGATTAGGCGATAGTTGCCTGGCCTTCATTCACGGGTACCCAGTATCGCCTTTTTTCATACCAACAATGATTTTTCTTATTCTGGCAATTGGGTGCTCTGTTTACGGCTTTTGGCTCGGAGTAAACATCTCCACCGGAACAGAATTTTGCGAGCCTCATTTCGGCTTACAAAACCGTCTTACAGACCTCGAATATTCTCAATTCAATCAATCTGACATTTATTCATTAAAGAGGGACATGTTAGACGGACTTTGTGGTGCTTTAGAGAATGGCCTTGCACAAATGGAAAGACGTGCAAAGGATCTTATCCTCTTGGCCAAACTTTTTAAGGTAACCCTCATTTCATTTCTGATAACCATACTATTTTATGGAGGATCTTATCTTCGATGAGTAACAACCTCAAAAATAACCAACCCTCTCCGGGTGTAAAAGTGTCACCATACTCAAAAACTCAGGGGCAAGGTTTAGCGCCCGCGACACAACGGAGAATCGCAGGGAACCGCTCCATTATGGGAACTCACAGAGTGCGGTGCGGCGACTCCAAGCCAAAATCTTAATCACTCAACCCCGAACAGCTCGCAACTGTCGGGGTTTTGCTTTATTTGGCTCGGTGCTTAAGCCCACCGAGAGGCTGGCGGTTGTCGATAATCATTGAGGTCAATGAAACCGCTGAGAATATTGGCCGTCCGCCTGTTCTTTAATAATTCGATTTTGGAGTACGGGAGGACAATCGAAGATTGAGCGAACGGCCGAAAAACAAAAAGCCCCGGAATCGGAGCTCTCGTAATCGCCTGGCTTGATGTTTGTATCCTCTTTTCTCTGGATACACCGGTTCCTCCGCAAGGAACCGTCATCTTTAAGCCTCTAGGCGGCCTGGCAAACAGGCTTGAAATTGTCTACTTGTGACTATACACCAAAAAGAAGCCCCTCGGGCTGGAGGGGCGGAGTTTCAAATTTCGATTGTTAGGCAGCGTGCGTCAACGCCCAATGCTTGTAACAGTCGAGGTCTTTGACTGAAAACCCGAGATCGTCGAGCGAACGTTCAAGCTTTACAAGATTTAAATCGTCCACCGCATCCCACAGCTTGCTTGCGTCGGGTACATCCAAAGCCTGCATGACTCGCGTTGCTTGCATCATAGGCTTTCTGAAAAGGTAGCGGTGGTAGTAGCAGAACACCTGCAGAGTTCTCAAAAAGTCCGCGTCAACAACGTATCTTTGCGGCCTCTCGGTCTCTGGAGGAGTGGTAGTCGGAGCTTCGGGCACGCTCAAGTCAACAACTTCAATAAAACGTAGGCAGTCTTCAAACTGCGATTGTTTGAGTTCCGTGTAGCGTGGGATTTGGTAGCGTGCCTTGATTGCGCGGTAGATCGTCTGATAGTACACAGCCGTTTTCTTTGCGCGTCTTACTACTGCCTGTTGGATGGCAACTTGTTGCGCGTTGGTGATCGTATCGCCGATTTGCTTTTGCGCTCTTAGTTGTTCTTCCATCCGGTCAAAAGTGTCGATATAAGCAATTTTGAACTTTAGGGCAACTTCTCCTGTGAAACCCATCGCTAAAAGAACAAAACCTTTTCGGTCCATTCTGTAGGCAGGTCTGTTTTCTCCCTTTGCGTCCTTGACTTCAACCAGCGCAAAATTGCGCTCGTTAAGCGAAGGGGCTTGTTCTATGAGGCTTCGGATGGATCGGAGGACATCTTTGTGGAGTTTGCTGAAGAGTTTGGCAACGTCTGTTGAAAGAGCTGTAACAGTGTTGTTCACAACAGAAACAACCGGTGCGGGAGCACAGATATTTTGAAATGACATTTAAGTCTCCTAAGTAAGTTTGTTGTCCTTACTTCCACCCGCCAAGATGGAGAGCAAGGTCTAAGGGTTGGCGGACCGCTACTTAGGGAACGGCCAGTCTTGCGACTGCCCTTAGCCTCACTCATTAGAGACTTTTAAAGGAGGTGGCGTTTCGCCATCCCCTTGCAACCAGCCATAAAAAAACGCCTCTCGGCGACTGATCGCCTAAGTAGTTCGGGCCGCCAAGCCCGCGCTGTTGTTCAACAGCGAGGTCAGTATAGCGATACTCCGAGAAAAAATAAATAGGTTCATGATTTATAGGTCACCCGTTTTTAATCCATTTTGATCAACGCCGGCAATGCAATTTTTGCCAGCTCAATCACGTTTTCAATCGTCAACGGGACGCCTTTTTCTTTCGCGTATTTCTTCAGTTTCCCTATGAAATTATCGGTGCGAAGAGATTCAAGGAGTGAGTACCCTTCAAAGGTCAAACTCGGTTCTCCCTCATACGCAAAACTAAAGAACCCGTCAGCGCTTTCTTTAATTTCGATGTTTTCGACATAATTGGCCGAGCTTAAAAGCTTGATATGTCTCAGGACAACAACTTGAGCCGGATTTTGTCTCGACTCTAAGCGTTCAGAAAGCAACTGGCCCTCTTTCCATTGAGAAATACTATCCGCATCCTCTAAAAATTCTTTGATCGTCTCAGCTTCAACGTGAGCGAGAATCGTTCTGATTAGACTCCAATCAAGTCGCATTTTTAACCTTCCTTTCGTTGATTTGTTCGAAATATCGAACTCGAAAAGCGAAAAATATCAAGGCATCTTCAGTCCACCGATCAAGCTTTCTTCGCTTGATGTTCCAGATTTTCTTTCCTGCCCTGCTCAATGAAGACTGGGAGCCAAACACGTATAGCAACACAATCAGTTTCGCTGTCCGGACATTCAAACCATGGGTTCCGATAGAGAGAACTTCGGTTCCCGGCGCCGAGAAGTTTTGCCAGACGAAGTTAAGGAAGTCCGCATCTTTCATGTCGATTTCGCAGGTGCTCAGGCCACTGTTGGCATTATCGTCTGTATAGTCTTCCGAAAAATCAGTCTTGTTTCTCGTCAATGCGAGAGCTCTCTCTACCGCGTAGGCAATTGAAACATTTTTGACAACACGGTCACGATATGCCCGGCGCCAGTTATCCAAACGAGGTCTGAGATCGTCAATGAGTTTTTGTTCTGCTTCTGTCATCCAAGAGTCCTCACGTAGCTAAACATGCAGTAGAGATAGGTAATCCCGAGAGCTGCTAGCCCCCAGAACTCAACCTTTTTTCTGAGTTTGTCGCGGTTTTCTAAATAATCCGTAATCCATTTGAAGATCCAAAGGAAGACGAACATCGCGACGTAGCAATTGATCATCCAGAAAACATAACCTTCAGTGCTAGTAGGCCAATACATTCCAGCCCCCACCCTCTTTCTTCGGTTTCGGCGTGACGACGAACAGCGGAATCGGGCACTCATCAGCGCACACCTTGCACTTCACTTTGGCATCTTCTTGGAAGATTTTTAGAGATCCCTTGACCTCGTGCAGTTCTAGCGTTTTATCCGGACGCATGACCAAAAAATCAGGCGTATAGGAGCACCTGTTTGATGCGATTTTCCATGTGAAGCGCTCGAACCAATATTTGAGGATTAACCCTGCGTTTTTCTGTTGTTCCAGGTAATCTCGATAGGCCGCCTCAGTCCGGTTCATTTCACCGACCTTGAGCCTTCCTTTTGCTTGTAAGAACCTTTTCATTTATCCCTCCTGATTGAGTTTGTGTTGTTTGGTTGAATTCTTTGATGCTGTTTCCAGAACATTAGAGTTCCGTTGAGCGATGATCTGAGCGTGTGAAGGCCAACGCTCAAACTGCGAGAAGAAGTCTCTCCTGCGTTGAATTTGCTCGTCTCCTGCCTGCTCGAACACGGAGCATCGAGCAAACGAGACCGGATAGCACTCGATTCCGGCGCCTTTGTCCGGATGGTGACAGTAGATGTTCATGTCCCCAAAGGACTGTTTTGGAGGCAGATGCTTCTTCCCGTTGGGTCCTATCCAAAAGGCCTGAGCATGAATGCAGTACAGACAGCACCCGGTCATATTCGTCTCCGGAAAGAACCGATCACGGCTCCGATAAAAATTCCGATTAGGAATGCCCGGGAGTAGTCAATGTTTGATCCGTCCCAAGCGAACCAGGCATAATCCATCAGGGCTAAGAATCCGCCAGTGCAGCTGAGCATCCTTCCGAAAAACTTGAAATCAAACCTCATGTTTCCTCCTAAGAGGCTCTTCACCGATTAGATCGGAATTGCGTTTAAGCAGTCCCCACGCTTTCAGAGTTGCTGTTCTGACTTTATCCGGGTCTGCTCCTAACTCACTCGCCCACCTGTATTGATCCAACCATGATTCCCCGTAGAGGTTCCGGTATTCCTCGTCAGTCCAACGAACGACTTCCACTCCCTTGATTCTGTCAATTCGCATTCTTTTCCTCCTCTCGGATTTCAAAGGCCGCCCGGACAAGCAGCCCGAACAGAACCAGATTGATGAACACGACCAGCGCCAAAATAATCATCAGCAACTGCCATGCACTCTCTGACATCTCGCACCTCAGTCGAATAAATCGGGTGTTGCCGGCCTTCTCATTGACTGACCAACAAACAAAGCTGGGACGCATTTAGAACGAACACGGTCATAGAGACGATCACCGAGCAGGGAGCACAATCCCTCAGCACTGAGATTGCTCAACAGAATGGTTGGCTTGTTGGAAGTCATGCGGGTATCCAGAATCGAAAACAAGATCCTTCTTTCAGCATCCGAGCCCTTCTGAACTCCGACCTCATCGATAACAAGCAGTTCTATTCCGGAGAAGTAGTTGAGAACTTCGTCTTCGCTTGTCTGGGAGCCAGGAACGTAACTTTTCCGAACTGCCGAAAAAATCTCGGATGTTCGGTAATACTTCGGAAAAAGAAACTGGTGGTTAGCGATGAGAGCAGCCACGATTGAACAAGCAAGATGGGTTTTGCCAGTCCCGCAACTTCCAAGGAAAAGCAGACCATAACCTCCCGCCTTTGCCTTCTCCCAGCCTCGAACGAAGCGCTTTGATAGCTCAAGAGCCTTGCCTTGTTCAGCATTTAGAACCCGAAAACTGTCAAAGGATTTGCTCCTGTACTCGAGCGGTACTCGAGACTTTGCAACGCGCTCCTCAACCTCTTTCTTGATGGCCTCTTGCCTCATTACAGCTTCAACTGCCTCTCTTGCTTCCCGTTGATCTTCTTCGCACTGCGGGCATTTTGTTTGGGTCTTGAGAATGGAACCGAGGTAGATCCCCTCAGCCTCATAATCCCCATGGAGCGGGCAATTGAGAACCGTCTTCCGTTTAGTTAAAACTCCGGAGAGAGACGGATGGAGGGAACCGGTCAGGCTCCCGATTGATACGAATGTTGTCATAGCAGAATGTTCCCCTTGTCATCGAATTTGCAGCCCTTCCTGTAGTAGTCCTCCGTAAAACCGCCCGGAGGCTCATAGGGCATAGGTGCTGAGTTGTTGCTGTTGGTTCCAGAGTTTTGTTTACCGCGGCTCCTTTCCTGGTCTTGTATGCAGAATGTCCGGAATGCCGCTTTGTAGTCGACGTACTCTTTCCCGTTTGATTTGCAGTAAGAAATCATCTTTTGAAAGAGCTGCTGAGGGTTGGCAATGTGGTATTGCTCGGCTACTTTCACAAAGTCTTCTGGGATGGCGTCTCCGTCGTTAAAAGGACACGGTTGCTTAGCCTTTGATTTCCGCTTTGCTTTTTTCTCAACTGTTTCCGTTTTGGAAACGGTTTGACTCTCTGGTTCTGAAAAAAGAAGTTCGTCTTCGGATTGGTTTTCAAGCCCAGAAGTTGTCGGCGGATTTTTTTCTTTTATATTTTCTTTTCTTATATGTTCTTGTTCTTGCTCTTGTTCTTGTTTTGCCAAACCCTTCCATAAGTCTTCCGGAAAGCCTTTGCCATAGCCTTTCTCAAATGCTTCCACAAACTCTTTAGGCAATGCTTTGAAGAAACTATCTTTTTGACTATTAAGAATAATTTCAGTCGACTTTGCAAGAGCGTAATTAGTTAGTTCGCATTCAGGAAGGGAGTCCAGGACGCTGTTCCATGATTTAACAACATTGGGATTTTCTGGAAAATTGAACCGCAAAAAGTTCGGGACATAGATCAAAAAAGCTTCCGGATCGTACTTTATTAAACCCTTTGAAGAGAGTTCATACAAGGCTTCAAGAAAGGCTTCTCCAAAGGCTTTATCAAACCCTTTGTTTAGATATTCATTGCCTCTTTGCTCGATAGCCAGAGATTCAAATGAAGCTTTGAATGCACCAATAGGCGCAAGGTCACGGCGACTTAGGATTGTGTACCAAGCCAGCTTGCCCTCTACAGACAATTCTCTGAACTTCTTATCGTTGCTGATGCGGCAGTCGATCTTTCTATAGATCGCCATAGTTGCCCCCTATTTGGATTTTTTCCAAGCTTTGAAATGTGGAAACGCGAGCCGAAGGTAAGGGAGCCTCCCAAGAGGAACTCCGTTCTTCGACCACTTAGTGACGGCGGCAGCACTTAACCCAAAGGTCTTTGCAATTACAGACTTCCGTTTGAACTCACCCAGAAGTTCATCAAAAACCTGCTCTTCAAGTTTTTTCATGATTTTACTTAGGTTAAAAATTAACGCCTATATATTAACTTAAAAATTTACCTAGGTAAACCAATTCAGTGTTAACTTAGGTTAAATTTATCTCACACAGACGGAGGAACGTATGAGAACAAATGACTCTCAAAAAACGTGGACAGACCGCTTAAATGAGGCTTTAGCGTTGCGCGGAAAATCTCCGGCGGACATATCAAAGGCAACCGGCATCACACCTGCCGGAATCAAAAAATGGATCGATGGCGATGTCTCAAAGCCGAAATTCGATGACGTTTTTGCTGTTTGTTCATTCTTGGACATCACCACGGAATGGCTCATGAAAGGCATTGGTTCAATCAACGACAAAACCATGCCTGCTGCCAACATGGTCTCCATCCAACAAGTTGACTTTTATGGCTCTTGCGGTGTCGGAGTGATGAATTTCGAGGACTATCCGGAAATCAAGACCCTTCAAGTTACTCCAGCGTGGTTCTCTCGGAACTTTGCTTTCTACAACCCAAGAGACGTGAAGATCATCACTGCACTTGGTGACTCCATGGAGCCAGAGATCCGTGACGGGGACGCCGTGTTCATTGACATAACAGACAAAGAAACCTTAAGGGATGGTATATACCTGTTAGTGGTTGATGGAGAAGCCTATATCAAACGAGTACAAAAACTAATAGGCAAGAAGATCGCACTCCTTTCAACGAATAAAGCATATAAGGACATTGAAATCAGCCTTGATTCTGATATTGAAGTCCGCATTATCGGACGAGTAATCAAAAGTTTGAAGCTCGTGGACATTTGAAATGAACGAAAAAACAACTTTGGCAGAGCGTTTAACCTTGGCGTTAAGTGATTCCGGTTTAAAGAAAAGTGACATCGCTAGGTTATGTTCGATCTCTCCGGCTTCTGTTTCCGATTGGTTTGCTGGTAAGTCGAAAAGCATCAAATCTATTTATCTTCCTAAAGTTGCCAAATTGCTTGGCGTTTCTTCAACGTGGCTAGCTACCGGTAATGGCCCGATGAAGTCCCCTAATGTTCTGGTGACGGAAGGAGTTTGTGATAACGACGATTGGGTGGAAATTCCTGAGTACAAAATTCGGTTTGCGGCAGGATTGGAACAAAACTCAACGTTAGAAGAACTTTCTTCTGAATATAAAGCCGCTTACCGCCGCTCTTGGTTCCAGCGAAAAAACATCAACCCAGAGGACTGCAAAAGGTTCAAAGTGAAGGGCGACTCCATGGAGCCTCTTTTGCTCGACCACGATGTTGTCCTGGTCGATTGCTCGAAAACTGAGATTATCGATGGTCGAATCTACGCCTTTGTTTTTGGGGATGCCTTACGTGTTAAGAGGCTCTATAGAAAGATTGACGGCTCAATAATGGTTCATTCAGAAAATCCAAATTTCCCGGATGAAACTATTAAGCCGGAAGACACAGAACAGGTTCAGATCATTGGTGAAGTTATTGAAAGATCCGGATCGATTTAACCACATGGATCTCAAAAAATGCTGCTAGAAAAGAAAAGTCGCGACACCAACATTTTTATTTGTTTTTTTAACAAGATTTAATTCCCTATTTTCAGAGATCAAAATGGACAACAAACTAACTTATGAAGAAGCAGAACTCTTTTTTCTTGGAAGAAAAGTTGACTTTAAATGCCCTATTTGTCACCAAGGCAAACTTGAACCAGCTCCGACTTCTGAGCGAGCGTCGATAAATAAGAATATGATCCCCCACGACACTTTGAAGCTGTACATGGTTCCGCAAGCCGTAGATACAGGAATCGCCGCTTGGAGGCCATACGATCCTAACATTCCCACTCCGATGATCCGTTACCGTTGCTCTCACTGTGGTTTTTTGGCTTATTTCGACTATAACTTCATCGCCATGAACAGAGGTAAGATTTAGAATGGTTGCAGGTGAACAGAACGGGTACCCCCTGCCCTCCTACGTGCCAAGGGACACTATGAATTTATCTGAAAGAATCGCAAAGATAGAAGGATCTTTAGACAAATTTGCTACTAAAGAAGATCTGCATGCACTTACCTGGAAATTGATTGGAGTAGCAAGCGCATTGGTAGCGGTCGTCTTTTACATAGCAAGGAACGTCGCGCCGCCTCAGTAACCTTGATCAGCTTAAAACGCCGCCTTAGGGCGGCTTTTTTATCAATACTTCTCTGTAAACAAAGAAATATTTTGAGCACATTCCCCGAGTTAAATAACAACTATAACTCTGTTAATTAACACTTGTCATCAATATAATTGACATCATCTAGAGAGAAATCGGACGATTCATCATGAAAAATGTGCGCAAGCAAGGGGAGCGTATACGCAACTTTATCCTCTCCACCATCCAAAACGATCCTGGGAAGCTGACCGGAAAAGAGGTAAAAGATCTTGTTGCCAAGCAATTTGAGATTAAAACTTCGTCCGCGGGAAACCATCTTCGCACTCTTATAAAAGAAGGGTTAGTTCTCGAAAATAAAAAGAGACTGACTTTAAAAACAGACGAGATGCTCAAGCAGGAAGTGGAAATCACCAAAGACTTGGAAGAGGATGTGATCTTTCAAAAATACATATTCCCTCATTTAACGTGTGCCACGCCTAATGCTCAGAATCTGATCTCAACTTCGTTTACGGAGATGGTCAACAATGTTATTGACCACTCGGAAGGAACGAGATTAACGATCATTATGCTGGAGTCTCCCATCTCCACAATTATTCAAGTGTCAGATAACGGAATTGGTATTTTCAAGAAAATCAAAAATGCTCTTGGGCTTACCGACGAACGCCAGTCTTTACTTGAATTGTCTAAAGGGAAGTTCACAACCGATCCCGCAAATCACAGCGGCGAGGGTGTGTTTTTTACCAGCCGCTTATGCGATAAATTTTTTATCGTTTCGAACGAATTGGTATATGGGCATGAATCAGATCGAGAGATGGATTATCTGATCGGTAATGAGGAACTTCCTAAGGGAGGAACTCATGTTGTGTTCGAAGTAAAGAACCACACTACTAGAACTGCAAGATCTGTCTACGATCAATTTTCAACTGTTGATGCTCCGGGTTTCTATAAAACCATTGTTCCGGTCAAACTGGCGCAGTTCCAAAACGAAGGGTTAGTATCTCGTTCTCAAGCAAAAAGATTATTGGCCCGTGTTGAAAGATTTACACACGTCATTCTGGATTTTAAGGGGATCGATGAAATCGGACAGGCTTTTGCTGACCAGATTTTCAGAGTCTTTACCAGAGAGAATCCGAATATAACTCTTACCACTAAGAACACAAACGAGACAATCGATAAAATGATTGCCCACGTAAAAAATTCAGCGTTGACAAGCTAAGACTTCACTGACAACTAGAAGCCGCCTCCGGGCGGTTTTCTTATACATGGAACCAACTGATTAACCTTTAACTATCAAGAATAAAATTCAGCTACAATCAAGCAAGCAAATTATATTTTTAGGTGCTTGCTATGAATAATAAAACTAAGCAGTCCAAAGGCGGTATTGAAAGAGCCAAGAAACTCTCTCCCGAGCGCAGATCTGAAATTGCACGCAATGCAGCATTAGTAAAGAGCGGAGGCTTTAAGGCCATCCACAAAGGAAGTTTCAAAGAAGTCTTGGGACTCGATATACCCTGTTATGTTCTGAACGATTCTGCTCATACTGCAGTAATTAGCCAAAGAGGAATGGCGCAGGCTTTGGGGTTCACTAGTATTAGAGGAGATACCTTTCCTTCTTTTCTAACTACTCAATTTATCTCTGATTATGCCGGCAGTGAATTATTAAAAAATAGCTCTCATCCTATTGTTTTTAAAACAAATATAGATGGCGGTGAAGTAAAAGCTCACGGATACGACGTAACAATTTTGATCGATATTTGTCAGGCTATCGTAAAGGCAAATGACGACAATCGTCTCAAATCAAATCAAACTTTTTTAGTAAAAAACGCTTCAATAATTCTTCAAGCCTCTGCCAAGTTAGGTATTAGAGAACTTGTTTACAAGCTCGCTGGATACAACTCTACAAAAGCAGCGGTAATTGCGGCCTTCAGAGAGTACATCCTTGAAGAGGCAAGAAAATGGTCGAAAGAGTTCCCGGACGACTTATACGCAGAATGGCAGAGGCTTTATGACATACCAGTCCCAGTCCGAGGTCGTAACTGGGAACATTACCATCTAACGTTGAAGTTCATTTACCTTCCTTTGGCCAAGAGCAATGGCAAGCTCCTTGCGTTGCTCAAGGAAGCGAAAAAAGAATCAAAAGGCAAAAAATACGACAAACTTCACCAATTCCTCAACGAAATTGGCTTAACAGCTTTGCGTGCACACATTTGGCAGGTTGTCGGTATCGCCAAAACTAGTCAGTCCGTAGAAGAATACGAACGAAGGTTCTCTCTAGCTTTCGGAGGACAACTGCCCTTTGAATTTGATGAATAATCACTGAAATCATTCTTGACCGCCCCCAGGCGGTTTTTATTGCCGCGAGAGCGGCTTTTTTGTTGCCGTTTGTGCGATCTTTTTTTACTAAAAAGTTTATCTAAGTAAAAACACTTAACGATTTGCTTTACTTTTTAGTTTACCTAGGTTAATATTTGTTCATCGATTTATTTACTCAGGTAAACAAATGTTCCTCTAATAAAGACAATTTCAGAATCGGCGCCATGGAGAACTAAACGCCGACGCAGCAGGTAGAAAAAGAGCCTGCTAGTGCAAAAATTCGAAACGGCCGATGCAGGCGGTGCTGGTCACGCGAAGACAAACAATCGAACACCAGCAGTCAGTGAAGTGAATGAGTAAGGCAAACGGTAGCCACGAAACACTTTTCAGCTAGAGACCTCTGACAAATAAAGGCATTTGAGATGCACGCAGTATCAAGAACAGCAAACTGCGTTGAGGTCCCGAGAAGCTAACCAGATGAGGAAATCAAAACCAAGAACAGAAACTCGGGCGTCCCAGTCTCGTGAACTGGGTGAGCTAAGCGCTCTCGCAAGAGAAACAGTAGAGCGCAAACAAAAACTTCCTCCGGATTCTCCTGAATGTATCCGTCCTAGCGTGTCACAACTCCGGAGGGAGTTTTTGTTTTTTGAGGAGATAAAAATGGAAAAACCGAAGAAATTAACGAAAAAGCAAAGGCTCGAATTACTGGAGCAGAAAAGAGCTGCCAAGGCTTATTGCGACGAGTTGGCCAAACGAAATGAGTTCGACTATGGAAACTGTTGGGATTATGCCTGCGAGTTTGGGCGCGGTTGGGAAGTCGATGAAATCTACAACTACCTTCGTCGGTACTGTTGAAAATTCAAAAGCGCCGGCGTGCCTCTAGGACACAATCCGGCGCCCGCCACTGGGACGCATTTCTCAGTGTTCTCACACTGCATTCCGTCTGGAGCCGATCTCTTGGGTCGGCTTGATCCAGTCCGTCTAAGCCGATTATAGAGATCAATTACTAGGAGATAACATGTTAGCCACGTATGAACGTAAAAAAGTAACTGAGTACACGTCGTTTAACTATGAATTTAAAGTGTTTTACAAAGGCGAATACGTTTGTGATCTATTAAAAATAGGATGTCACGAATGGGCGTTTTCGGCATTTCAGAGTTGCGACAAACTTGAAGGTCTTCAAATGTTTCTTTACAACAAGACTAGCTGGGAAACCTTTAAGAAAAAAGAAGAAGCAATCCAGCATTTAGAAAACGTACTCGCCGCGTACGAAGCTGGCGAACGTCCCGCTTAATCAACCCTCGAGCTATTAGGAATTTTCTAATAGCTCATTCAAAAGCCTCTTCCCTGCCAAATCCCTTGTTTCTGTTCACTGAACGGCAGCAGAAGAGGTTTCTGAATGAATTGACCATCAAAGGAGATGAAAATGGAAAGACTTGTAATTGATAAACGGGATTACTCAGACGTTGAGGACGCTCTGAAGTGTTCCGGGAAAGCTGAACAGATTGCCGAACTGATTAACGATTTTGAGTATGAGCTCAAAAATTGCCAGCTTGCGGACGAGTCTCTTCAAAAGAATCTTGACGAAATAAATAGCTTTTTCAGCGAGGAGTCCGAACGCCTTATGAACCTGGCTGAGGGAAAGTTCAGATAACGAACCGGGATAGGAGAAAGCGATGAGCATTAAAGAACAAGATGCACTGTGCCTCCTTTGTTGTGGGAGCCTCACTCTTCCGATGAGTAAAGAAGAAATGGAAGGACTACTGAAAGTTTTTATTGATGGCAAGTTGACCTGCATTGAATTTACTCAAAGGAACAACAATATGACAGCCATAGATAGAGCCAAAAGAATCCATGAGCTGTCATCCCAAGCTTTAGAAGCCAACAAGTTGCTTGAGCAATTACTTCACTATGATCAAAAGGCAGCAGGTTCAGCCGGCTTCAGCTCCGATTACTATGGCGAGCATGAATAATCTGAACAGCTCGCTCCAGATCGAAATCAATTTCTTCAAATTCTTTGATCATCTTTTCTTCTAATCGGCCTATACGGGTTAGAGCCTCGAAAAGGTCTTTTTCGGCCTGATCCTCTTTTGCATCACGGCCTCCCCCGATGTTGATTTTAGGGAGGCTGAGCGTGCCGTTTTGAACAAAAGCAATGATTAGCTTTTGAATGAATTCTTTATTCATCTTTTCCTCCATTGAGATAGTTGAAAGTTTGCAAATTAATTATCTCGCAGAGGTGACACCCCGGAAAGACGGGGCTTCTTCAGACCATCTTCATAAGCTCCCCAGGCTTTTACCAATAACTGTTAGTTCCAGTTCAGCGCTGAGGGGAGCTTTTGAATGTGGTCTTTTTTACATAGTTTTAAGGAGAGAAACATGGACCTGTTAGTAGATGAACAAAAACAGATTTTTGATGTTGCTGTTGAAGACATTTTGAAAGAACGAGGTTCTGCAATTTGTCTCACTGATGCTCTCACGTATGCAGAGCGCGCTGTTGTTTCCGCCCTGCTCTCTGGAAAGAAAGAGATAACGCTTGATCTGGCTCACGTTGTTTCGACTGCTGAGGCCCAGAAGGAAGTCAAGGCGCTCTTTAAAGAGTATGCGTCGAATTTCATTTCTGATCTGGTGTGGCAAACGATTGACCGAGACATCTATCCAGATGTTAAAAATTAAGGCCTTTACAAGTCTCCATGAAAGTCGCTAAACTTATCTTGTCCGCAAAAAACGGACACGGGATTGGCGTCCCGACATTAGGCGATCAGTCGCCGAAAGGCGTTTTTTATGGCTGGTCGGCATGATGCCCTGAAACAGGGCACCATCTAAAGTCTCTACGAGCGGGACTTTCGGGGTATCGAAAGATACGCCGTTTCCTAATGACGGTACGCCAACCCGAAAGTTCCTGCTCACCACATTGGCGTGTGGCGCAGGATTTCAAACACGCATTAGGAGACATTAGATGTCAAACACTTTAGCCTTCACTTTCGAAGAATCATCCTTCACGATTCTTGGGGACGTTCTCAATCCTCTTTTCATTGCCCAACAAGTTTGCAAAATTCTAGGTTACGCAAAACCTCAAAACGCAGTTGCGCAACACTGCGACCCTGAGGATGTGACAAAGGTCGAAATGCTCGACCGACTCAACCGCAAACAACTGGTCAACTGCGTAAACGAAAGCGGCCTGTACGCCTTGATCTTCGGCTCGAAGCTTCCGAAGGCAAAAAAATTCAAACGCTGGGTCACGAATGAGGTTCTTCCGGCAATCCGAAAGCAAGGTTGTTATTCAGCTCAGGAGCAGGACAGCACATTAATCTCCAATGAGCAGCAGTACGAACTCTCCAGCCGTGTGATGCGCAAAACTCATGCCCTGTTTGGAAACAAGAACTACAGCTTTGTTTACCGAGCACTCAAGAGACGCTTCCGCATACCGCGCTACACCTGCCTGCTTCAAAGAGATTTTGAGACCGCGCTGGCATTCGTTGACGCTCTAAAGGTTTCGGATTTCAACGTCCCTGATGTAAAGGAGCGAGAAGTTCCTCTACAAAATTACGTCGTTCAGTATCCGAGCTTTACGATTAGTTCTTCGAGTTCTGAGCCGCTTCCGGCTGTTCCGGCAATTCCTGTCAGCAAGCATTACATCACTGACAACGAGCTCCAGGCGATCAAGTCTTTGATTTACTACTTCGATGACTTGTTCAAGCCGCAAATTCAGTGGGCTTCAAAAGAAGCTTACAGGCAGGGACGCCCTGACGCCTCCCGCTTCTACGATGTTTGGCATGAACCGATGTGGTTCATCAGCCGAATGAGACAACTTGTTTCTCGTAACTCTTAACTTCTCTTCTTAAATCCCCGCCTGAGCGGTAAACAAACTGAACTCCTTGGAGCTCGGGTGGGGAGCCTTTTGCCTATCGGAGGCAATCATGAATAAAAAATTTGATGATCTGTTAGAGGACGATCTCGCATGTTTCCTCTGCGCTCTGATCGCCTTCGCCCTGTTTTTCGGTACGTTGACCTTAGTCCTGGGCGCCGATGCCTTTCAGCGGTGGCTGCTATGCATGTAACTCCGAGAACGTGCCCCGGGCCAGGAGATCTCTGGCAACTGAGCTGGCAGGAAGAAAAACGGCAGGAGCATTATGAAGAACTGCTCGAAGAATTCTTTGAAGAGTACATCCCTCGCTACTGCGACGAGCGGATCAACCAACTTGCCGAAGAGGGTGAGGATGAACGACATCCTGAAATTGAGCCTTTGTTTGATGAATATTTGAAGGAAAACGAATGGCGGTAATTACTGACGCAGAGCGTAAAAAACAGCGCAACCGAGAACTGAAGCGCGAGTACTACGCAAAAAACAAAGAAAAGAGGGTTGCGCAGAGCAAAGAACGGTATCGCAAAAGACGCGAAGAAGAATTAGCCCTGAGAAACGATAAAACACCAATCCTCCCGCAGACCCCTTTTTCAGCGCTATTTACAGATTTTTTTATTGATAGGAATCCGAAAAAATGACTAACGAACAAAGAGCAACCTGGTTAGAGGGGCGCCGTACAGGTATCGGCGGCTCCGATGTGGCAGCCGTCCTCGGGCTGAATCCTTGGAAGACTCCGCTGGACGTTTGGAACGACAAGCTCGGACTTTCTGAAGATAAAGGAATGTCTGAGCCTGCGTACTGGGGAACAGTGCTTGAAGATACTGTCGCAAAAGAATTTCAGCTGCGCACCGGTAAGAGAGTTCAAAATGTTTCTCACCAGTTCGCCGACCCTGATACTCCTTGGGCGATTGCAAATATCGACCGAGCAATTATCAATCCTGAGATTGCCGGAAAAGTACGTCCCCTTCTGAAGGTTGAAGAAATCGAGCGCTATGCCGACATCACCGGAGTTGAGCGAATCATCAACACGGATGTTGCATTTGAAGCTAAGACGGCAAACGCTTTTACCGCCGATCTCTGGGGACCTTCTCAGGAGCTTGAGATCAAACAGAACAACCTCAGGACCGAGCATGTGATCCCGCTTTACTATGAGACTCAGATTCAATGGTACTGCGGCATTCTGAAGCTCAAAGGAATGTATCTCGCGGTTCTAATCGGAGGATCTGATTTCCGGATGTACTGGGTAGACGCTCGTCCGGATGTGTTTCAAGTGATCAAAGAAAAGTGCTCCCGCTTCTGGAACGAAAACGTTCTGAAGAAGATCCCGCCTGACCCAATCAACATTGACGATGTACTTCAGTTATATGGCAAAAGCAATGGAAAAGCTGTGGAGGCTCAAGGTGAGCTTGCTATTGATTATGGTGAGTATGCACGTATTGCTGGTGAAATTAAGGAACTCAAGAAGCAGCAGGACGCGCTCAAAACCAAGATTGCAATAAGCATGAGGGACAACGAGATTCTCACGCTTGATGGCAAGAAAGTCCTCACCTACAAAACACAAACCTCAAAACTCTTTGATTCGGATTCCTTCCGTAACGACCACTTAGATGATTACTACGACTATCTGAAAGAAAGATCAACACGTGTCATGCGTGTGTGCGCTTAGTCTTTTAGATTGCTAGCTACACAAAATGGGCAGGGTTTCTACTGATAAAAAGAGCGGTTTTGTGTAATATTCGCTTCGAGCACTGCAGTACAGTGCAACAAGAAAAGGCTTTCTCGGTTGAGCCGGATCAACCGAGCCAAATTCCCTCCAAGCCTGCACAAGCGGGCTTTATTTTTGCCTCTGGCTTATTTCTCGTAACTCTTAATCAACCAAAGCCCCTCCAGTTCGAGGGGCTTTTTCATAGGAATTAAATTATGTCTACATCCGACCAACTCGCCGCCGCTGTCGGCGCTCCCTCTGCACCAGTCGCAAAACCCAAAACGAAAGCTCCGGCGATCGTTCAACAGGTTCTTTCTGACCAGTTCAAAAAACAACTGGCTCTCGCTGTGCCAAAGCATTTAAGCCCGGACAGAATGGCAAGAATTGCCGCGACCGAATTGCGTAAAACGCCAGCCCTTCTCAATACCACACCGGCCTCGTTCCTCGGAGCCGTCATGCAGTCAGCCCAGCTGGGACTTGAACCCGGTTCGGCCCTTGGGCAAGCTTACCTTGTTCCCTACGGGAACCAGTGCCAATTGATTTTAGGCTATCGCGGCATGATCGACCTCGCCCGTCGTTCCGGACAAGTTTTGTCTTTATCCGCGTTTGCAGTCCACGAAGGTGACGACTTTAATTATCAACTCGGCCTGCATCCGGACATCCATCACGTACCAAGCGTCGAAGCTGACCGCATCAAAAAACCGATCACGTTTGTCTACGCAGTCGCAACCCTACGCGGTGGCGGATACCAGTTCGAGGTCATGTCTCGTGCCGAGGTTGAGGCTGTTAAAGCCAAGGCCAAGAGTAAAAATATTTGGAACAACTATTTTGAGGCCATGGCCCTTAAGACTGTTATCCGCCGCCTATTTAAATATCTGCCTGTTTCGATCGAGGCCCTGCAGATTACGAATGTAGACGCCAAACGAGAAGCCGGAGAGGAAGTTAAGCCTGAAGATGTCATTGACATCAATGCCGTCACCGTCGAGGATTTCAAAGATATTGAGGAAGGCGAAGTTACTCAGGAACAACCAACTACCGAGAAATCCTCGGATATTCAGCGCAAACTAAAAAGCCCTGCGAGAGCGGGGCTTCTCTTTTGGAGACCCTATGCAGTTTGAATTCATTGATTACAGCGGCTGCTTTCCAAACCTGTGTGCGGGGAAGCTGACATTTAAGGCAGACGGCAAACAATATGCAGGCTATGTAGACATGATCTCTGGCGGTGATGTTTGGTTTGATGATCACTGGAGTGAGCATGTTGAAGAGGGTCCATGGACGGATGTCTCGGGACCTCTATTAAAAAAGAATCCAGAGCTACTGGAGCACAAAACCGAGCTCCTCAAAATGATTAACGAAAATGTGCCACACGGGTGCTGCGGCGGATGTGTTTAGGAGAAATAAATGTGGAAGATTAAAGACCCTGAATTAAAAGCGAAGGTGAATCAATTCTTCACGGATAAAGAAATTCATGAAGAATTTGAAAAAAACACCGATTTATATAACTACTTCCGATTATCTACCGTTAACAAAAAAGGTCTGTGTGTAACTATCACAGTCGAAAAAGAGTTAGTTGAATTCGTTCCTGAGTATCAAGAAAACGACTGGAACCCATATCCGACTGTAACGCCCCCGGTTGACGGGAAAAAGTGGCTTACGCAGGATGAAGACGGAAATTTAGCTATACGATCATTTACACGCTCGTTTGAAGAAGGAATCGATTACTCCTGGGAGGACCATGACGACAGACTCATCGTTGCATTCAGATCCCTCCCCGCCCCATATCAACCGGAGACGAACAAATGAAACTAGAGCTTGAAAACACTGACGATCCTCGAAATCACCATTTTGATGAACTGGATCAAATAATCGTTCTTTTAAACGATCCAGAAACTGGTGAGCAGTTCTATGAAATCCTCACTTATGTGAACGATGACTTTGTTTTTGGCGGACCGAACAGTGATCCGATGGATTTTGACACTCCCTTTCCCGGCCCCGAATTGATGAGATGGGAGAAAATTGATGTGTAATGATGAAGATCCAATCCTCAATATCTCTCAAGCCGAAAGAGGTAGAAAAGAACGGCTTTTAACCGAAATTGCACAAAATTACCTCGGCGAACGTGGTTTCAAAGCAATCCCGCAATTCACTATCCACAGGACGTTTGAATATCGTATTCACCCGGGTAACGAACTTCGAGAAGCGATAGAGAAAGATGTATTTTTCAATGAAAATCTTGTTTCCGGCGGTGTTTGGAATACGGAAATCTCTTACCGCAACGGTTATGAGCACCGACTAGACGTGCTGGGAATTGGCTACGGTATGGAGCTTTGCGGCATTGAAATTAAATCCTGCTGGGATGATTTCCGGACAGATAAAAAATGGCCGTCCTATATGGACTTTTTAAACAGGATGTACATTCTTGCGGACGAACCTACAGCCGTGAAGATCGCTGCCTACCTGAAAGACCACAATCAGTGTGTCAAAGACGGACTTTGTAGGTGGTGTGATTTCATTCTGCATTGTCGTCCACAATCAAGAAGGTCAACACCTGCTCCAGCCAATCCTATTTGTGCTGGTGTCATAGCAGCTATGGATGACGGAACCACAAAGATCATCAAAAAAGCCATGCGACTTTCGGCCGACGGAAAAACAACAGAACTAGTAAATGCAATTGCTCGGGGCCTTACCTATCCGGGCCAGTTCTGTTATGTCGATTACAGCCCAGACAGATCCTACCGGTACGGAGAACAAATATGGCAATGAAATGGAGACCAAATGACCTCAGGGTTGCAAACATTCTCAGAAGAAACTTCAGCGAAAAAGAGATTGACGAGAATTTCCAAGCAGACATTGATCGGCGTGAGTTTCCTGAGATTATCGGTTTTTATAGAGAGGTAAATCCACTCTTATCGATGACCTTCGTAGTCAACTCTTCCGCCTTTTCTCTCTGCGAGGATTACCAGCAAGATGCTTGGAATCCTTACCCGGAGATCCTTCCTCCGGAGGAAGGTGAATACCTCATCACGGTAAAAATCGGTGAGCGATCAGAGGTCCGTATTGGACGCTGGGGAATCGTTGGCTGTGATGGCGAATGGGTTGGAGAAATTCAGACCCAAATACAAGGATTCAAGGAACTGCCAGAACCATATAAAAAAGGGGGACTAAATGGAAATCACACTGACACACTCCGGGCCGATCCCATTTGATGATTATCCGGACGGAAGCCTTTTTATCTGCAGGATGTGCATTGAGAAAACACATTACAACGGAAGGATTTTTCTACTCCGGCACTACAAAAGCGGAGACTACGCAACATTGGCGATGCCCGGATGCGATTTCGGATATTTCTACAAAGGCGAGTATGCCAAGAGAGATTTACAGGAATTGACCTACGACGCCTGGGAGCCAGTGACGTTCAAAGTTGAAAAATAACGAGCCCTCTTCGGAGGGCCTTTTTATTGGGTGACATCATGAAAGATCGACCGGTGTCTGAGCTTAGGTACACGGTAACCTGGAGGAATCCTTACAAGCCGAGACCTGCGGGCCTTCCGAAGATTTTATGCAGCAGTCCCTTCGAGGAGGAGTTAACCCTTCCTTGGATAATTGCCTCCAACTGGGGAATCAACGCTTGGGCAATCGGCATCTACTTCGAGCATCCCAAACCAAAAAGAAAAATGGACGAGGAAAAACGAGCGTCCATGAGAAGGAAGAGGATGCAAACGAGAGTTGAAAAGACAGCTCCACTGTTTGCGGATGAATTTGAGAAGAAAGAACTACAACAACGGCCCGAATATTTCGCCGGTAAATCTCAGGTTGATGAGGCTGAACTAAATAAAAGAATTGAAGAGTTTACCGACCTAATGACTCCAGGAGAAGCAGTCCGGTATTTACTCAGCCTAGGTGTTCCGACAGAGCTGTCTGAAGAAGACAAAAAATTATGCGAAGACATCAAGCAATTCCGTGCAAACGAGAAGAATTTTTCAGCAGAAGAATTTAGGGTCAGGTGTCAAAAGAGGGCTGCTGAGAAAGCTGAGCGAGAAAGGAAAGCTATGGAGGCTTTAATGGACATCAGGAACGAACCTCTTTTCGCAGGCCTTTAAAAATGACAGATATCAGTTATGTTGACCGCTGGAAGAATTACCCAGGAGGCTCAATTCCCGAACATCGCATTGTTATGTCCATCAAGCGGTCCCCGAAATTTGAAGATCTGGTAGATATCACGTATTACTCAGTGCTGGAGCCGATCCCAAGGTCTTCATATACAACCCATTTCTTCCGCTTCCTGCCGGTCAAATTTAGCGAATATCCTCAGGCGCCGGATGAAAGATATTGGGAAGACCGCAACAACCAAACTCCTTCTTTGTTCGATGACATCGAAAACGAATACCTTCCTGAAGAGCGATGGTTCGGTTATCCGGGGTTCAAGCCGCAGCAGGATCAAATCTGCATATTCAGGTACATAGACGAGGGCTTCAATTTTTATGACGTTGATTTCTTCGAAGGAAGAACCTGGCGGCTTCGGGAGAAGACAATTTTCGCCTTTATGCCAATAGCTTCACCGGAAGGATTTCACCGGCGCCGGTGAGATTTATAGGCTCAATTGAAAAAAAATAAGCGAAGGGCTTTAAAGGAGTCTAACTCAGAAATATTGGGTCATTTGATAGGATGCCTCGGTATGGATTCTAAAAATTGAGTCACATGTGAGCGTTATCTTCAAGGTCCCTTTCTCTTTATCTGTGGGTTTAACTGCAAAGTACAAGTTTCGTTTTTCTCCTGCTTCGTAGTCAATATTCAAGCCTATCTTTTTTCTCGTGCACTCTATGCTTTCAGTTGCTTCCCCGAAAGAAAACATTGGAAGTTCTCCCAAGAGTCCGCCTTTTATTTCGATCTGTGATATTCGGCAGTTTGATTGGCCTCCGTGAATTTCAACGACCAATTGATAATAACCTTCCGCTTGAAGTCGCTCAGCATCAGAGCCTTTTATTTCTGATCCAGAGAGATCAAGAACATCAGCACGTGCAAAGGGACGCTTCTTCAAAAGTTCTACGTACATAAATACTGCAGAACAACCCGTCGCAACTGCTATGAAAATTTGAACAAATAATTCCACTTTTGCTCCTTGGTTTTAGATTTGATTTCTTGACAATCTCAATTCTAGGACCGAGGAGCTTTCTTCTCTTTAGGTACTTAAATGAACTTTTCAACCACTGAACTTGTTTTCGACATTTTGTGTCTGGTCGTCAGCATTGCCTGTTTTACCGGACTTGTTTTTTTCTCATCGCAACGAATTTGCGGATTATTAAGCAACGTTATCAAGCGACTGGAATCCGTTGAAACGACTCTGAAGGGAATAAAGAAATAAACCGAGGAGCTTATTTTCTATCTAGGACTAAAACAATGACCTTAACTTTTCAAAGCATTTTCTTATTGGGCTGTTTCTGCGTTTGCGTGGCCTGCTTTTCCTACCAGCTCTACCTCTTGGGCAAGCATGTCCGGTTCGCTTTCAAGATGATTTTGGACGAACAGCGTGACCTGCAGAAACAGGTAAAAAGCATCCAGTTAAATCAGAATTCCTTTACAGATCGCCATGAAAGTCGCTAAACTTTTTTCAGGAGGATGAGCCTCTCACCAGTTCAAACACCCAGTGAAAATGAAAAAACTCCTTTTGCTGCTACCCATAAGCTTTTTAACTTTAACTAGTTGTACCGTCATCGATGGTCAGACAGTTTGGTTAGATGAAATAAAAACGTATCGAGTCTTTCAAGTTTTGCCGGATGGTAATGCTTTGGCCTTTGAATGTGATTCAGAATACGACAAATACTGTTATGGAGATGTAGCTCTACTTGCTAAAAGAGAAAAGCCTTTCTATGACGGGATTAAAGTAAACATTCCTAAGCCGACTATAGAAGGAACCTACCGCTACGAAACAAGGAACAACTTTATAAAGACAGTTCCAATAGTACATTGACAGTTCACACCTAAAGAACTCAATTACGGCAAGAAACCAACAAACACCATTCCGCCCCTCAATTTGAGGGGCTTTTTTTATTGGGAATACAAAATGAATGAATTAACCACTCTGCCGCCACCGACGTTAGAAATTATTGATGGCGTGCCCACCGTCCTGTCAACTGTCGTGGCGGATTATTTTGGATACCGTCATGACAATTTGCTCCAGATTATTAGAGGCCTGATCGCTCGAAATTCGGAGCTTTTATGTCTCCTATATTTTCAGGAGACAACCACAAGCCGTCCACATCCTAAAAATCCGGATGTCTTTATTGAGTCCCCAGCATTCAGAATGAATCAAACGGGCTTCAATATTTTGGCAATGAAGTTATCCGGAAAAAGAGCAGAACGATATCAAATCAGATTTGCTCAAGCCTTCGAAGCAGCGGTAAAGGCTTTACAGAACATCAACCTGTCGACGTACCAAAAGGCCCTACGACTGGAGGCAAAGTTCGACGAACGAAAACGGCAGATTAGTTTCTGCGCCTCTTCTCTCGCCAAATGGAAAGATGAAAAGAAAGTGATGCTTTTAAAAATGGACGAGTATCAAAAAGACGTTCAGATGTCTCTTCCTTTCGATTCAATCCTTATCGAAGTTCCGCACTAAATGAACAAATCAAAACTCAGAGCATCCGTTTCCCGGGTGCTCTTTTTTTATGGATAAAACAATGACAGAACCAATGGAATTTACAGAAGCCGTCTTCCAACAGGTGGTCGGGAAGTATCGAATCAGGGTTGAGTTCAGAAACTACTGGAGCCCTCCTATGGCATGTTGGGCTCAGACATTCAACTCCTATTTTTGCGAAGCCTCTGATGTCTACATGGATGAATGCTACGACTATCCCTGGCGTCCATTTATTCACTCTACAGGCTACTCAGACGACGGGAAACCAATCCCCATCACAAGAGAAGCAGCCGCTAAGGCCATCACCAATGCTTACAAGGAATTGACGTTAACACCGGAAGAACGACAGGCAAGGCGCGAACGATCAGAAAAGATCAAACGGGAAGTCAGAGAACGGCTTAGAAAACAAGGACTCATCAAATGAATTTACAAGAAAAGCTACAAGCTATTGCGAACCATTACGGCATGGACCTTCAGGCCATCAAACTGGCCGAAGAAGGCGCAGAACTGGCTGCTGCTACTTTGAAGAACGTCGGTCTCATGATTCAACAAGAGAACGGTGAAGGCGGCGAATCAATCGCTCAAAAACGAGCTGAGGCTATGGAAAAAACGGACGAAGAAATAGCTGACGTTCTCTTAGTGTCTCGGCAAATGGAATATCTGTTGCTTGAGTCCCCGAAATATGACGAAAAAATCACTCGGCTAATGAACGAAAAAGCCGACCGCCAGTTATCAAGAATCAAGGAAGAAGAAAATGAACATTACTAGAATCAGCCTGAAGCAAACAACCGAAAATATTCAAATCCCCGACTGGGCGAAAACTATCGTCATCCACGCTGACACAACGGCACCGTACTCGGAGAAAAAATTACAGCAAATCTACTGGTTGTTTTTCAAAACGCTAGGTATCACTGATGAGTCAAGAAAAAAGTACACGCTTCGTTTTCATGTGAGATTCGCTCGTCCTGACTGTGATTACTACGTCGAGTTTGCTGACATGATCATCAATGACCGCGTGAGGTTCTGACAATGCCCAGGAACAAGAAACCTCGGAAGAAATTCACGTGTCGAAAGATTGAGATTCCGCGCATTTCTGAAGAGCGAATTGATGTGATTATCGACACGATGACGAATGTCGGATTCTCAGTTGAACTTAAATTGCCTAATGGCACGTTTGATCGAGATGATATGAGAGCTCTGGCCGATTTCAGTAACCTGACAGGCGTGACCTTTAGTGAATTGGGAGAGGATCGTTTGAGTGAGGAAGATCTGATTTCTTCCAATGAGCTGCAGTGTGCTCTCTCAGATAGCCTGACATCGTTATATCTCCGGACATACAAGAACAAAGCTAAGTTCTACGTTCCGACCGGAGAAGAACTCAAAACGATTCAGGAGGCTGTCACTTTCTTTCTCCCGGTAATGGAGGAAATTGTTAAAGACAGCCCAAAACTAATCATCAAATTCTGGAACAAAACAAAGAATCTAATGACGCGCCCGGATGGTGCGTATAACGGAGTAAAGGTATCTAGCTATGAATGACATTGACTATGACAAATTGTCCAGCATGGTGGCAGATAAAGTCTCCAGCCAGATCGCTGAAAAGCTGATTCAGAAAACAACAAAGCTCACACTCTCTCGTCCAGAAGTAGAGGTTAGGATCGGTTTTGCTCCTGGCTCTTCTGCCGCCCGTGAAGTAATGAAGGATCCGAAGTTCCCTAAGCCTGACGCATTCTCCGAGAACGGGCGCGATCGTTGGTACACAAAAGACATTGACGATTACATGGAAAGCAAAAGACACGCCCGAGCCAAGCTCGCTATTTCAGCCGCTTAGCAATTTCTTCTGCGCTCGCTCTGTAGTATCTCTGGAGCATCTTTAAATCTTTGTGCCCCGTTTGTCTAGCAAGCGCCAGGACATCTAAACGGGGCGCCCCTGTTTCTGGATCAGGGCTGGCGGCCCAAGTCGCAAAAGTTGCGCGGCCGTCATGAAAATTCAGCCCTTCTTTGATTAGTCGGTTTTGAGAATCATATTCAGGTCCAAGGCCGGCTCTATCCCGAACTTTTCGGAATAACGTATCTCTGTTGTGATCGTTAAGTCCGCCAAAAATCCGTGGTTCATACTCGAGCTCCATAACTAATTTAAGAATTTCCCGAGCTCTTGCAGACAAGGCCACGTCTCTTCTTGACAATGTTTTTGTAGCCTCCGCCGGCACATGTAGCACATTGTCACCTAACCAAGAATATTCAATCTTTAAAAGCTCCCCTGCTCGCATTCCTGTTTGACAACTAAAAAGGAAGGCTGCTACCGCAAGTTGCATTTTGTTCTTTGGCACTGTGTGGCCGTCCCAACCGCTAGCCTGCAAAAGTTTCTCTATATCCTCGTCTGAAGCAACTCTCTCGCGGTGCTCTGGCTCCCGTGGTTTCTCCACACCCCGGCAAGGATTCACATCTGTGAGTTCGTTTTTAATAGCAAATTGAAAAACGTCAGAGAGAATTGTCAGCTCTCTATTAACAGTGGACGGTGAAATATAGTTGTCTCGGTTTTTGGCACGTTCGCTGAGGCGACGTTCAATGTAGTTCTCAATCGTTCTGTTTGTAAAAGAAGATAGAGTTTTAGCCGCCAGTTTATCTCTCTGGAGGCGTCTCAGTCGGATTTCTTCTGTACGTTTGGAGCGTTTCTGTGAAGTGACTTCGCTGATGTATTCGTCAATCAGCGCGGCCAGAGTAATCGAAGAAGAGCGTTCTTCGGCGCTAATGTCCAACTCTGCCGCAAAGCGTTTTGCCTCAGCTCGAGTTTTAAATGTTTTGGAGAATCGCTGTTTGTTTCCGTCCGCCTGAAGTCTATAGCCATAAACTTCATACGTACCGCAGAGAGTTTTTCTTATTCCTGCCATATCCGCCTCGAGAATTTCCGTTAGCGTTTCCGTTAAATTTCCGTTATCTAAACCTGAATATAACGAGATATGCCAAAACGGACAACAAAAAATCCCGTAAAACCGAGGCTTAACGGGATATGACAAGTATGTCTGGTGCCCGGGAATGGATTCGAACCAGCACGCCCGCAAGAGTGCGTCTACCAATTTCGCCACCCGGGCACAGTAAGCCGCAAAACTATTTATCCTCAAGGCAAACGGTTTTCAAGGCCCTGTCACACCATCATTATTCGGGTTTTCTTTTTCCCTCTACTTTGGCTACCAGCTGTCCGAGGCGCATTGTGTCGTACTCTTCGAACGGCTGGTGAATCCAAGGATTATCTCCGAGATATTCGACATAGTAGTCAGGTTCAACCTGAGAGCAGCCTTTCCACCACAAAACAGCAGTGCGAACTTCGGTCACGCCCGGATAGTTGTTCTGAAGGTGCTCAACAACCTTCTTCAAAGTCAGTCCGGAATCGACCAAGTCGTCGACCAATAGCACTCTTCCTTTGAGAGAGTCAGGACGGCTGGAAGCAATGTACTTACCGATGTCCAAACTTCCCTGAATCGTGCCGGCAGCTTCTCTATAGGAGCTGGTCGACAAAATGTTCAGCGGCATATCGAAAATTCTAGAGAGGATGTCTCCGGGGCGAAGGCCGCCTCGAGCTAAGCAAAGCAAAGAATCAAACTTCCAGCCGCTGTCATAGACATTAAAAGCCAGAGTCTCAATAAGGCGGCGATATTCTTCCCAAGAAACGTGAAGATCTTTCATTCCTATTCCTAATTATTCAAACGGGTTATGAAGCAAAATTGTCTGAGCACGATCCGGGCCGGTAGAAACAACTGCGATCGGGCAGCCGGCAACTTCGGACAGACGAGTTAAATACTTCTGAGCGTTAACGGGCAAATCTTCCCACTTTGTAATACCAAAAGTCGGTTCTTTCCAGCCGGGGAAGTCTTCGTAAATGACTTTGCACTGAGCAACTTCTTCAGCGCCGACAGGCATGATGTCGATCCTTTCGCCCTTGTATTCGTAGCCGACGCCCAAACGAACGGTTTCAAAGCCATCCAAAACGTCGAGCTTCATCACAGCCAGACCGCTTAAGCCGTTCCATTCAACAGCGCGGCGAAGAGCAGCACCGTCGAACCAGCCGCAGCGGCGGGGACGACCGGTCACTGCACCGAATTCATTTCCTTTCTTAGCAATGGTCTTGCCGACTTCATCAAAGAGTTCGGTCGGGAAAGGACCTGAACCGACGCGTGTGCAGTAAGCCTTCGTGATACCAAGGATGTAATTGAGTTTCTGAGGGCCGACACCGGATCCGGGGCTGGCAAAACCTGCAACGGTGTTGCTGGAAGTGACGAACGGATAAGTTCCGTGGTCGATGTCAAGCATGGTTCCCTGAGCTCCTTCGTACAGGAACTGTTCGCCTTCCTTCATCTTAGTGTTGAGAATGTGAGAAATGTCGCGAATCTTCGGAACAATTCTCGGAGCCATTGCCAGCGTATCTTCGATCATCTTTTCGACGTCGACAGGTTCGCTGTTGTAATAGTTCGCCAGCAGGAAGTTGATGAGCTTGCAGTTTTCACGAACTTTTTCTGCAAAGACTTTCGGTTCTGCCAAGTCTCTGACATGGACAGCGCGGCGAGCGATCTTGTCTTCGTAGGCCGGCCCGATGCCACGGCCGGTCGTACCGATTTTCTTATCGCCTAAGGCGTTTTCACGAGCGTGGTCGAGCGCGATGTGGTACGGGAGAACCAGCGGACACTGACCGGAGACAAAAATACGATCTTCGGCATCCATTCCGTGAGCCTTCAGGTCGTCGATTTCCTTCAGCATTGCTTCGGGGCTAACAACTGCACCGTTACCGATGTAGCACTTGACGTGAGGATGCATAACACCGGAGGGGATCAAACGAAGAACCGTTTTCTGGCCGTTGATCACGAGTGTGTGGCCTGCATTGTGTCCGCCGTTGAAACGGACAACGCCTTGTACACTTTCGGTGAGCCAGTCAACGATCTTGCCTTTGCCTTCGTCGCCCCACTGAGCGCCGACAACGACTACATTTTTACTCATTTCATCCTCTTAAAAAATTAACGGTTCGACGTACGGGCCGCTACCGTCCAAACACCATTGATACAAACTAATTCTTCATCCAAGCGGAAAGATTCTTCCAGCGAAGCAACATTGTCTTCAGGCAGTTTTTCAATCACGATGTCGCCGTTTTCGCGAAGTTCACGAATGCGGGACTGCAGGGCGGCATCGTCCAGCCTGTTGGGCGCCAAGATCGCATAAGGACGCTTTGTGTCCATCACGGCGATAATCTCGCGCAGGTATAACGTAAAACCGACCGCGGGACGTTTGCGTCCGAAACGCTCACCGATATCATCGTAACGACCGCCGCGCAGAATCGGCTGATAACGACCGGGAATATTGACGCTGAAAGTCACGCCGGTGTGATAGCTGTAACCGGCAACGTCAGCGAAATCATAGCTGACGATATCTGCGCCGGATTCACGACCGAGTCTGCGGACGCTTTCCAGAATTTCCGGAATTTCCGGATAATCGGAAAATTCTTCGATAACTTGATTGAGAACGTCTTCCGAACCGAAGAGCATCGTCAGGCGGATTAAATCATCAACGGTTTTCTCTTTAAGAACACCTCTGAGCTCCTCAAGTGCAGAGCGGTCCTTATGACTCAAAGCAAAGAGAATTTGGTCCTGAACAGCTTCACTTGCAGGATCACTGTCCAGAATTGCCTTGACCACACCGGTGTGGCCTAAATCTAAGAAAATATTTTCAAGACCGAATTGACGCAGAGACTCAATTCCCAAACAGATCACTTCACGTTCGCTTTCCACACTGGAAGAGCCGAACATTTCAACACCGGCCAAGTACGGCTGGCGCGAAGCAAGAGGATGCAGAGGACGTGCATGGAGAACGCTTCCAACATAGCAGAGGCGGGATACACCCGAACGATTGAGAATGTGAGCATCGATTCGAGCAACCTGCGGCGTCATATCGGCGCGGATGCCCATCGTCTTTCCAGTTACCTGGTCGACGATTTTAAAAGTTCTGAGATCCAGATCTCCGCCCGTTCCTGTCAGAAGAGAGTCAACGTACTCCACCAGAGGAGGACGGACGACTTCAAAACCGTGGCTTGTCACCAGTTTTAGGAAAGAACTTCTAAGATGCTCTATGGCCCTCGCCTCTCGTGGAAGCATATCCGCGATATTTTCAGGTAGCAGCCATACTGACATAAAGATCCTTTCTAAAAAAGCAATGAACCGGCCCAAACGAGCACCAGCCCTAAGACTACACTTTCTAACCCGATATAACGGATTTTCTCGCTAGGAAATCGTGAGATAAATCTCACGGCGCGCTTCCATAAATCAGGAGCCAACATAGGTAAAAGGCCTTCAAGTACAAAGCAGAAACCCAGTACGTACAAGAAGGCCTTCATGATTTAGATCACAAAAAATTTATGGTTGTTTATTGGCTTGAGCTTCACCGCGGGAATTCTTGAGATAGTCGAAGAATTCGCTGCTCGGATCCACCACCATCATGTCCTGAGGTTTATTGAAGGACTGGCGATAAGCATCCAGTGAACGGTAGAACTTCGCAAACTCCGGATCTTTGCTAAATGCTTTGGCGTAAAGTTCGTTAGCTTGAGCGTCGCCGGAACCTTTAATGTTCTGAGCGTCACGATAAGCTTCGGCCAAAACAACGGTTCTTTGACGATCGGCGTCAGCCTTGATCTTTTCGGCTTCAGCAGCACCCTTGGAACGTTCTTCGCTGGCAACGCGCTTACGTTCGGCTTCCATGCGGCGATAGACAGACTCAGAAATTTCCGGTGTGAAATCAACTCGCTTGAGTCGGACGTCAACAACTTCAATACCTAAGTCGGAAACGCGCTTCTGGAGCGCTTCAGAGATTTCTGCCATTGCGCGTGCTCTGTCGCTGGACGTGATGTCGTTTACCGTGCGGCGGTTTACAACCTGGTTAAGCACGTCACGAAGCAGCGCAGACATACGGTCGTCCGCAGCGCGCTCGCTGCCCTGGAAGGAAACCCAGTAGCGGCGCGGATCATTGATACGCCACTTGACATAGGAATCAATCATCAGGTTCTTCTTCTCGCTGGTTTGAACCAAGTCCGCTGCGGGCGTGTCGATTGTGAGAATACGTTTGTCCAAATAGACAACGTTCTGAAGCGGTGACGGCAGTTTGACATGCAGACCCGGTGTAGAAACAACGCTCTTTAATTCACCGAGCATGAAGACTAAGGCGTACTCACGCTCGTTGACCGTGTAAAGGCAGGTTCTCGCGAGCAAGGCGCCAAAGAGAACAACAATAACTAAGGAAAGTAACTTTTTCATCTTTCTGTCCTTATCTCAAAGTGCGGGATAAAAGACGGGAAGTAGGCTGACTCGCGTCCGGTGTTAAAGGCGGCTGATCTCCGCCGGGCAGATTATGCGTCTGCTGGGCAGATGAAGCAGGAACGTTCGGCTGCACAGGTGCGGCCGCAGCTGCAGGCGCCGGTGCCGGAGCAGCTCGTTTAGCCAACTGATCCAACGGCAGGTACAACAGGTTATTGGAAGACTTATTGTCAACCATTACCTTGGTCGTGTTGTTGAAGATCTGCTGCATGGTGTCCACGTACATACGGTCGCGGGTCACCTTCGGAGCTTTCTCATACTGTGCGTAGACCTGATTGAAGCGGTTTGCGTCACCTTCGGCTTGAGAGACAACACGAGACTTGTAAGCTTCAGCCTCCTGACGAAGTCGTTCTGCCAGACCGCGGGCCTTAGGCACAACATCGTTGGCGTAAGCCTCTCCTTCATTAATCTGGCGTTCTCGGTCCTGACCGGCCTTAACGGCATCATTGAAAGCGGCCTGAACTTGTTCAGGCGGCTGAGCATTCTGAATGGCGACGGACAGAACCTGAATACCTGAGTGGTAGCGGTCCAGCATTTCCTGCATCAGCTTTTTAACTTCTTCTGCAATTTCCTGCTTGGACTCGAACAAAACGCTGTCCATCTTCTTGCGGCCGACCACTTCGCGCATGGCGGACTCGGCAGTCTGAACAACTGCACCCATCGGATCGCGGGTGCGGAACAAGAACTCTTCAGCGCCGTTGCCCTGCTTAATTCGATACTGAACATTGAACATCACGTCAACAATGTTCTCGTCGTCGGTCAACATGAGCGCTTCTTTAAGACGCTGTGTACCGCCTCTCAAACCGATTTCAGCCTTACGGACGGAAGAAACGTCGACCAAAGCAACGTCCTGAATCGGATAAGGCAGGTGCCAGCGGAAACCGGCGTTGGTACTTTCGGTGTAGCGACCGAAAGTCGTCACGACGCCGTTCTGACCTTCCGGAACAATGTAGAAACCGGAAGCGAGCCAAGCGGCCAAAGCGATAACGATGGCGGAAACAGCCATTCCGCCGGAGAATGAAGACGGAACTTTAAACTGCGGGAAAGAGTTTCCGCCGCCGTTTCCATTGCCGCCGCCATTGCCGAACGAATTCTGCTGATTTTTGAATTCGTGGTCTTTGCGCAACGGGGGTTCGTCGAAGTCGTAGTCTTCGTTTTTCTGATTTTGTGTCTGAGAAGAAGCTGACGGCTCTTCTTTCTGAGCATTGCGATTTTGATTGCCTTTGGTGCCCAACATCGAGTTCAGACGATCGTTGAACTGTTTCCAAAGCTCTTCTAAATCTCCGTCATTGTTGTTCTGAGCAAAGCGTCCGGGCATTTCGTTTTTGCTCGGTTCAGCTTTTCTCGGTTCTTCATCAGTCTCTTTGGGAGGCTCTTTGATTTCGTTTTCTTTCTGGGAGGAATCATCCTCCGAGCCTTTTCGGCCCCAACGGGGGTCATTAAGCGACATTGTCGAATATTTCCTTAAAAATCACAGGACATAGGGAACTTGTCCGAGTGAGTTAGACAAGAGAGCAGAGAATTTTAGCACTTGAAAAATAATAATATTTTTAAGATTAAAGACTTATTACATTTAACAAAGAGCTAATCGAGGCCGATCTTTTTCAAAGAAGGCCCCGAAGGAATTACCGCTCAAATTCAGCGAGCCAGTCCTCATTATCGGGAGCCTCTTGAGGCTCTTCCGGCTCTTTTTCTGCTATTTGACGAATGGCGTCTTTGAGAAGATCGATGCCTTCACCGTTTGCGGCGCTGATACCGACAGCTTTCGGCGTTCCGTCCTCGGCACAAGTGATAAACGGACTCCTGCCTTCCAGGTCGATCTTATTGAAAACCAGCAGCTGCGGAATATCTTTAGCGCCGATTTCTTCTAAGACTTTATTGACTTCCGTCATCTGTTCTTCTCTGGCCGACGTCGAGGAGTCGACGACATGGAGCAGAAGGTCTGCCTGGGCCGCTTCGTCCAGTGTCGATTTAAAAGCCTCGATCAGCTGGTGCGGCAATCCGCGGATAAAGCCCACGGTGTCACTTAAGACGACTTCCACATCTCCGCCGACAAAGCATCTGCGGGCGGTCGTATCCAACGTTGCAAACAACTGGTCGGCCGCGTAAACACCGCCTCGAGTCAGACGATTAAAGAGCGTTGACTTACCAGCATTGGTATAACCGACCAGTGCGACAGTCAGCACCTCGCCTCTTTGACGAAATTTGCGCTGAGTATTGCGTTGGCACTCAAGTTTCTTAAGCTGCTCTCTTAACGCTTTGACGCGCGTCGCGATCATTCGACGGTCAAGTTCGATCTGCTTTTCACCAGGACCGCCGGTCTTGGACAAACCGCCTCTCTGGCGTTCCAAGTGCGTCCAGCCTCTGACCAAACGTGTCGACAAGTGAGTCAGTCGAGCAAGTTCGACCTGCAGGCGGCCTTCTCTGGTCTTTGCCCTTTGGCGGAAAATTTCCAGAATCAGATTGGTCCGATCAAGGACTTCAATTCCGACGGCTTTTTCGATGTTGCGCTGCTGCGCGGGAGATAAAGCGACATCAAAAATCAGCGCCTTTGCCCCGTTAGCAAGCGCTTCACTTTTAATTTCTTCGATTTTGCCGCTTCCGAGGAAAGTTTTAGGGTCCGGACGATCGCGTTTTGCTTCAGTCAGACCTGCAACTTGGAAGCCGCAGGATGTCGCTAATTCTGATAATTCAAGTGCCGCGTCTCGATGAATTTCGCGGCCCACAATGACAGAGACGAGCCACACCTTTCCGGGTGTCTCGTCTCCCTTTTGATATTGATAATCCACTATACGGTTTCTGCTTCTTCAGTTCCCTGCTGTTCATTGCCCAGCGGTACGGCGCGAGCCGGAACAACAGTGCTAATAGCGTGTTTATAAACCATCTGAGTTACGGTGTTGCGAAGCAGAACGACATACTGGTCGAAAGATTCGATCTGTCCCTGCAGTTTGATACCGTTCACCAAATAGATGGAAACAGGGATACGTCCCTTACGAAGACTGTTTAAGAATGGGTCTTGTAACAATTGCCCTTTTGTCATTGTTTTTCTCCAAACGGAAATTTCCGCTCATAAATCTGAATAAATTCTAGCTGCGGCACACCGAAATTGTTCTTTGTATTAATCATTTTGGGCGCACATTTAATTCTTCTGCACTTCTATGATCGAAGGACTCTTGTTGGGCGACAACCCCCTTGTGGAGCTGTGTTTCCGCAACAGATTCTCTTACTACAGTAACTATTTTAGCTGTAAATGCCGTCAGGAAAGATCATTGTTAATGCTTATTTGAGGCACAGAACGGGCAGCGTCCTTCAATCGCGGCTCCTTATAAAAATTCCCGCACTCGGCGGGAATTCTTCGATTAGGCCTTTTGGGCGTAGGGATTCTTGTTCGTTCTAAATTCGATTCGGAGCGGTGTGCCCTCGAGTTTGAATTTATCTCTGAACCGGCCTTCCAGATATCGACGGTAGCTTTCCGGAACATCCTGAAGCGCGTTTCCGTGAACCACGATAACGGGAGGATTCTGACCGCCCTGGTGTGCATATCTCATCTTCGGACGTCCTCCGCCGGCTCTCGGCGGCAGCTGACGAGTCGTGGCTTCGATCAAAGCGCGTGTCAGCTTCGGTGTAGAGAGCTTCATAAACGCAGCGGTATGGGCATCGTTGACTGCGTTGAGCAGGTGATGCAGACCGCGTTTTTCCAACGCGGAGATATAAACAATCTTGGCCCAGCGCAGGAAGTGCAGCTTGCGTTCAAGTTCTTCCTTCACGCGGCGTCTTTCGTAATCGTCCAAGCTGTCCCACTTGTTGACACCGACCACCAAGGCACGACCGCTTTCGAGAATGTAGCCCGCAATGTTGGCATCCTGTTCGGCAATACCGGCGTGCGCATCGAGAAGAAGCACAACCACGTTGGAGCTTTCGATTGCCTGAAGCGTTTTAATCACAGAGAACTTTTCGATTGCCTCAAACACTTTGCCTTTACGGCGAAGGCCGGCGGTATCGATCAGGGTGTAATCACGATCTTTATATTGGAACTCGACCTCGATCGCATCGCGAGTGGTTCCGGGCATGTCAAAAGCAATCAGACGATCTTCACCGATCAGAGCATTGATCAGCGTGCTCTTGCCTGCGTTCGGACGGCCCGCAATGGCAACTTTAATCTTATGTTTGAAATCCTCTTCCTCATCGATTTCCTTTTCGGTCGGGAAAGGTTCCAAAACAAGGTCCATCAAGGCTTTGACCCCTTCGCCGTGGGCGGCGGAGATGGTGTAAGGCTCGCCCAAGGCCAGTTCATAGAACTCGGCCTTAGCCGTTTCCGTTAAACCTTCGGCCTTATTGACGACGAGATAGGTCTTCTTACCGGACTCGCGCAAATTCTGGGCAATTCGCTGATCCTGCGGCGTTAAGCCGGCGCGTCCGTCCACTAAGAACAAGACGACGTCAGATTCGGTAATCGCCAACTGCGCCTGTCCGGTCATCTCTTTGACGATGCCTTCGGTGCGGATCGGTTCAAAACCGCCCGTATCGATGACTAAGTAAGGTTTATCGCCGATACGACCGTCGCCGTAATGACGATCTCGGGTCAGACCCGGGAAGTCTGCCACTAAAGCGTCTCTCGAACGCGTCAGGCGATTAAACAAGGTCGACTTTCCGACATTCGGACGACCAACAAGCGCAATGACTGGAACCATAATTCTTATCTATTCGACAAATAAGCAACGTCGCCTTTACTGGTTTGGAAAATAGCGCCTGCACTAAAAGGCTGTGCCTGCGTTACGATCGGACCGCTCAAACGAACACGCGCCATTTCTTCACCGGTTCTCGGCGAAAGGAAATGAACATAACCGTCTTCATCACCGACAGCCACGGCGCCCGGGAATACGACCGGCGCGGAAAGTCCGCGGTAGAGCATGGTCTTATTGGACCAGCGCTGTTCTCCGCTTTCGCGGTAGAAGGCCTGGACTTCTCCGTTGACGCTGACGGCATAAACGTTGTCTTCGTCAATGGCAGGACCTGCGACGGCATCAATCTTTTGCGTCCATCTCGTCTGTCCGTTGGTGCTGTCCACACAAGTTACAGCGCCCTGGAAGGCGGCGGCGCAAACTAAGTTGTCGCTGAAGGCCGGCGCCCCGACAACGTCAACCAAACGTTCGACTTCGGTCACGCCTTTCGCTTGGGCGACTTGGAATTCAAACATCGGTTTTCCGGAGGCAATATCCAAAATCACGATATGGCCGTTCGGCTGTCCGACTAACAAAAAGTTATCATGAGCCAGCATTCTTGTGGGTAAACGGACCGTCAAAGCGGGCTGACTTCTCTGATAAGTCCACTGCAGTTCGCCGGAGGAAGCTTCAAAAGCAGAGACTCGGGTATCCATCGTGCGGGCGATCACTAGGCCGTGAGAAACCACGGGAGGAGAAGCCAGCTCCGTTGTCAGTTTCTTTTCCCAGCTGACCTTGCCTTCGGCATCCACAACTTCCAGATTGCCGTCCCAAAGACCGACAGCTGTAACGTAGCCGTCAGAGCCGACACCCCCGGTAATCGGGCTGTTAAAAGAAACGGACCATTCGGTTTCACCAGTCCTGGCATTTAAACGAGTCAGCGTCTTTCCGCCGGCTGCAAACACCATATCGTCATATACCGCGGGAACTAAGAAGCCTTCGGCAGAGGAAAGTCCTTTGGACCAAACCTCGGTGACTTCCATGCTCGGTGTAAATTTCACCAGCGGCATGGGTTCATGTTTAGGACTGGAACAAGCCGAAAGCAGAACTGCTGCAGCGACTGCGGCCGCAATCTTGAGTTTTGTACTCATGAATTATTCCTTGGGTAAAGAATTTAATTTGATTTCGATGACGCCGACCAGCGGATTGGTCATAGGCGCATGACGCAAGGCGTCTTCCCAGCTTTTACGAGCAGCGGCAACATCGCCTTTGGCGAGATAGAGGTCGCCCATACGGTCATAAACAGGAACTTCTTCGCCTTTAGCGTCTTTAACTGCATTGAGAACAGTCAGGCCCTGATCATATTTGCCTTCATCAAGATAAACACCAGCCAGACGGACAGAAGCGAGCGGCTTGAGTTCGGGATACTTGTCGGAATCAACGATCCACTTGAGTGCTTTTTCTGCTTCGGCATACTTACCGGCGGTTTCCGCATTATGCGCAGCAAGCAGAGCCCCCATTCCGGCGTACGTCGTCGAAGCATAGCTTTCGTGCAGACGGCCGGCGATTGCCTGAACGCGAGCCTCATCCTTCATATTGCTTGCCTGAATCATCTGTGCGTACAGAACACCGGCATCCGTCGATTCTTTCATCTGATACCAGCGCCAGCCCTGAAAACCGGCGGCGCATAAGCAGGCGACCGTCACGACGGTCAAAATTAAGTTACCCCATTTCTCCCACCAAGCCTTAATCTCGGCAAGGGACTCTTGTTCTTCTAAGTCATAGGCCATGTAATGTATCTCCCGGTCTATTTAAAGGTTCTAAATTCAATTTCTAAAAAAAGAAGTAAACGTAAGGGGACGCCGGTCCCCTCTTCTTTTTAAACGTGCTGGCCGAGTAACGAGACCGCTTCGTCGATCGTAAGCGTCTTCTGTTCACCGTAACCTTCAAGGTTTTCACGAAGTGCTTTGAGGCCGACCTTTCCGGCCGCCGCTTCGTCGGCTCCGATCACCAATGCATAAAGAGCTCCTGAAGCATCGGCGCGCTTCATCTGGTTGCCGAACTTCATGCTGCCGCTGTGGATGATCGTCGCGATATCAGCATCTCTGAGTCTTTCAGCTGCAGACAGTGCGTTAAGGTAAAGCGCCTTGTCCCAAACGACGTAAACGTCGCATTCTCTGGATTCGGGCTTAACGCCGCATTCCTTCATGAGTTCAAGCACGCGTTCAATGCCCATGGCAAAACCGCAGGCCGGAGCATCGCGTCCGCCCAGCATTCCGATGAGCGGGTCGTAGCGGCCGCCCCCGCAGATTGTGCCCTGAGCACCGAGTTTATCGGTCACCCATTCAAAGACCGTGAGGTTGTAATAGTCCAAACCGCGGACCAGTCTCGGATTGACAACATAGTCGATACCTTCGGCTTTCAAAATTGCTTCCAGGTCTGCAAGGAACTGTTTAGATTCTTCGCCTAAGGAGTCATAGAGCTTCGGCGCATTATTGACCAAGTCCTGCATGTCGGGGTTCTTGGTGTCGAGAATGCGCAGCGGGTTGGAATAAAGACGACGAGAAGCGTCTTCGTCCAGAATATCTTTGTGAGCCTCGAAGTATTGGATCAATACTTCTCTATAGGCTTTGCGGTCTTCAAGCTGGCCTAAGCAGTTGAGTTCAAGGCGAACCGGAGCAATTCCGAGGCGCTTCCAGAGGCGGTTAAGCATCAGCAGCTGTTCGGCATCCGTATCCGGGCCTTTGAAACCCATGGCTTCCATGCCGAACTGATGGAACTGACGATAACGTCCTCTCTGGGGGCGTTCGTGACGGAACATCGGGCCCATGTACCAAAGACGCTTCGGTCCTTCATAAAGAAGATTGTGTTCAATACAGGCACGTACGACAGAGGCCGTGTTTTCCGGACGCAGAGAAAGCTCGTCGCCGTTTAAGGAATCGACGAAGGAATACATTTCCTTTTCAACGATATCAGTCACTTCGCCGATACCGCGTTTAAACAGACGAGTCTGTTCGACGATCGGAGTACGAATGTGCTGATAACCGTAAAGTTTCGCCAGAGAGGAAGCTTCTTTTTCAAAGAAGTGCCAAAGAGGGGCATCTTCCGGCAGCATGTCGCTCATGCCGCGAATTGCCTGAATCTTTTCAATCGCCATTATTGTTCCTTAGCATTTTGGTAATTTTTCTGAACGTACTCTTCGATGAGCGAATGGAATTCTTCGCTCATCTTCGGCCCTTTCAAAGACCCCCATTTCTTACCGTCGATAAAGACGGGAGAAACCGGCGCCTCGCCTGAGCCCGGCAGAGAAATACCGATGTTTGCATGACGGCTCTCTCCGGGGCCGTTCACGACACAGCCCATCACCGCCACATTCATGTTTTCAACTCCCGGATTATGCTTGCGCCAATCCGGCATTCTCAACTTAATAAAATCCTGAGTTTCCTTTGCCAGCTCCTGGAAGAGGCAGCTGGTCGTGCGTCCGCAGCCCGGGCAGGAAACAACCTGAGGCGTGAAGTTCCTCATCCCGAGAGCCTGCAGGATCTCGCACGCAAGTTCGACTTCCGCTGTACGAGACTGGCCCGGTTCCGGTGTCAGCGAAACACGGATCGTATCTCCGATATTTTCCAGCAGGAGCACGGAGAGTGCAGCGGTCGTAGAAACCGTACCTTTAAGTCCCATTCCGGCCTCGGTCAAACCGAGATGCAGAGGATAAGCACAGCGAGCCTCGAGCTCACGGTAAACGGCGATCAAATCCTTGACACCGCTCACTTTCGCGGAAATAGCTACCTGAGAGGGCTTCATACCGAGCTCAACAGCTCGATCCGCATTTTCAACCGCGCTTCTTACTAAGGCCTCACGAAGTACTTCTTTTGCGTCGAGCGGATTCTCGAGCTTTTGATTTTCCGACATCATGCGGGCCAAAAGATCTTGGTCGAGCGAGCCCCAGTTGACGCCGATTCGAACGGGCTTGTCATACTTCTTCGCGAGCTCAATCATTGTGCGGAAATTTTCTTCCTGCTTGTCGCCTTTTCCGACGTTGCCGGGATTGATTCGATACTTAGAAAGCGCCTCGGCGCATTCGGGATATTCGGTCAGCAGTTTGTGGCCGTTGTAATGAAAGTCGCCTACCAGCGGAACAAAGCAGCCTGCTTCATCCAGCCTCCTGCGAATTTCAGGGATCGCTTTTGCAGCTGCCGGAGTGTTGACCGTAAGACGAACAAGCTCGCTTCCTGCCTGAGCGAGCTCTAAAACTTGTTTGGTCGAGGATTCGACATCGGCCGTATCCGTGTTCGTCATGGACTGGATCACTACGGGGCGGCCGGCGCCGATCTCAACGATATTGTCCTTCCAGCGGACAATCATCGGTTCTTTTTGTGAAGAGGACATTCGTTATTTTTGAACCAAAGTAAACACGGTGGAAGTCGCGCGATTATTGATATTCAGATCAACAGGTGCGCCGTCAACTTTCACAAAGCCCTTAGCACGGTTGCCGACGGAGACTTTGAAAGGATACGGAACTTCATAATCCCGAGTTTCACCGCTCTTTAACTGAGCATTGTGAACGAGCTTCTTGTCCTGGTAAACACCGAACCAACATTCCCCGCCTTCGGCACCGATCGTCACTTTGTACGTTCCGTTGGCGGATTTCGGAACCACGAGGTCCCAGCGGCCTTCAGCTTCGTTATGAGTCAGCGTCAGCAGTTTAGACGGAGCAGCAGCTGCCGGCGCTGCAGCGGCAGCTGCCTTCTTGGCCTCTTCTGCTAAGCGCTTTTCTTCAGCAACTTTCGCTGCGGCTGCTGTCTCAGCTTCTTTTTGCAGTTTTTCTTTTAATGCGGCATCCCGATCAGCCTGTGTCTGAGCTTCTGCTGCGGCCGGAGCCGAAGCAGCGGCAGCGGGCTGAGGAGCGGGTTCAACCGTTGTGTTGGAAACCAAAACAGGAACGGCTTCAGGAGTCTTTGCAAGTTCAGAAGCCGGAGCGGCTGCCTCAGCCGGCTGTGTAGCCTCTGCCTGAGGAACTTCGGCAGCTTTTTCGGTTTTTTGACTCATGTAGTAGTTGTAGCCGATCCAACCCAATGCGATTACAACTGCTAAGAAAAGCAGTCCGGCAATAAACTTACCGACAAAGTTTTTCGGCTGAGCATCGTGATAAGGAGCGAGCTCCTGAGTCGTGCGGCGGATGAACGTACGCGGGTCTTTATCGTCCGGAGCCAATGCCGCATTAAAGAGCGAAATGATCTTGGCTTCATCGACGCCTAACAAACGGGCATAGCTGCGCAGGTGGGCGCGAGCGTAAACAGGGGTCGGAAAAACTTTATAGTTGTCCGACTCCAATCCTTCGATCTGATCCGGTGAAATTCTTAGCTGAGAAGATACCTGATCAATACTCAATTCTTTATTTTCACGAGCAATACGCAACAAGCCGCCGTACGTCGTTGCTTCAGACGGCTGGTCTTTGGCTTCCAAGTTGATATTGTTCTCAGACATTTTTCTCGCCTCCTGTTGCCTTTGCCGGGCTCTTAATCTCTTTGATGATTATCTCGCGATTTGCTCTCTTTTCTGCGAGCTTAGTACGGTCTTTAATTTCCCCGGCCAACTGACCGCAGGCCGCATCGATATCGTCACCGCGGACCTTTCTCACAGTAGTGACAATACCTGCGCCGTTCAGTCGGTCGGCAAAGGCTTTGACCTCTTCGGGCTTACTGCGCTCAAGACCGGATCCCGGGAAGGGATTAAAGGGGATCAAGTTGAACTTGCAGGGAATGTCCTGAACCAAAGTAATCAGTTCTTTGGCCTGTGCGAGTGAATCATTCACGCCGCCGATGAGAATGTATTCAAAGGTGATGAAATCTCTCGGGGCGTGTTCCAAATAACGCTTGCAGGCCGCGAGCAGCTGCTCGAGCGGATGCTTGCGGTTGACCGGCATGATCTTGTCTCTAAGCTCATTGTTCGGAGCATGGAGACTTACTGCCAATGCGACCGGACACTGTTCGGCAAGCTTATCCATCTGCCTGACCAGGCCGGAAGTGGAGACGGTAACGCGGCGGCGGGATAAGCCGTAGGCGTTATCGTCGAGCATCAGTTTCAGGGATGGGATGACAGCGTCCAAATTCTGGAGCGGCTCACCCATGCCCATCATGACAACATTGGAAATTACTCTTTCGTTTTCATCGGTGATACCGAGATCTTTTCTTAAAGTGTGTTCGGCATGCCAAAGCTGACCAATAATTTCCGATGCTTTCAAATTACGGTTAAAGCCCTGCTTACCCGTCGAACAAAACAGACAGTTCATTGCGCAGCCGGCCTGAGAAGAGACACAAAGCGTGCCGCGGCCGTCCTGAGGAATATAAACCATCTCAACGGCGTTACCGCTGCCGACGTCAAGCAGCCATTTACGAGTTCCGTCAGCAGCTGTTTTATCCCGAATGATTTCGGGACCCCGAATCTCAGCAACCTTCTCGAGTTTGGCTCGGAAGGACTTGGCGAGATCCGTCATTTCAGAAAAATCGCGTGCTCCGCGGCGATGAATCCAACGCTCAAGCTGTTTCGCACGGAAAGGCTTCTCTCCGAGATCTTCACAAAACTTCTTCAGCCCCTCGGCATCAAATCCAAGGAGGTTCACTTTCTGAGGCAACTTTTCTTCTGTCATGATCGGGTGTTATCCCCGCTTGCGCGGGGATATTCTTTACATCGCTAACTAAACTACATGCGCGGTCGATTAACGGCCGGCGTAGATGTCCATCTGCGGGAAGAAGAAAGCGATTTCAACGGCAGCTGTTTCAGGGCTGTCGGAGCCGTGAACAGCGTTAGCGTCGATAGACTGAGCGAAGTCGGCTCTGATGGTGCCCTTGGCAGCCTTCTTCGGGTCGGTAGCGCCCATGAGTTCACGATTCTTCATGATGGCATTTTCACCTTCGAGAACCTGAATCTGAACGGGACCGGAAACCATGAAGTCAACCAGATCTTTGAAGAAGGGGCGTTCACGGTGAACAGCGTAGAAAGCTTCGGCTTCCTGGCGGGAAAGCCACTTCATTTTGGAAGCAACAATCTTGAGGTTGTTAGATTCAAAGCGGGAGTAAATCTGACCGATAACGTTTTTGGCAACTGCATCGGGTTTAATAATCGAAAGTGTGCGTTCAATAGCCATTTCAATCTCTTAAAAACGAAAAAAGTAAAAAATAGAAATGCAGAGGATTCCGCACTTCTTTTTGTCTAAAAGACAATCGGTTGATTTTATCATGCAGGGATTAAGGACTAAGGTTTTACGAGAGGCTGAAACGCCTGATTACTTAGTTTTCCGCTGTGCAAGGTTTCCTGCAACCGGTCAAGGTGCAGGCGTATTCGAAGGTTTGAAACGGTAGGTCAGGCCGAGCAGGATCAAGTTAATCACAGCTACCACGATGAACGTCTCCAAACCGGAAGAAACAAGTTCTGTGGCGCGATCCTGCCAGATCATTTTCGGAACTTCAATAAAAACTACGGCGGTAAATGCGACCGGAAGAATGATCGCGAAGCGAAGTGCTTTGAGGGTCACGAGTTTGCTTTCGACATAGAAGCTTCTGGCAAACCAAATCGAGGGAAGGATAAAAAGCAGATAGATCGCGACAGAAGCTTTGACAAATGTGTAGGCGTGGATCATCAGTCCTCCGTTTACCGAAGCGATATCGTGCACTACCCAAACCAAGAAAGCCAGCATGCCCGGTTCAAACAGCATGATTAAAGACAAAATCAGCACAGCAGAAACCGGAAGTCTCGGACGATGGATCTTTAACTGCCGCGCCAGCCATAATGAGCAAAACAGCATCACAGTTGTTGCAATCAGTGTGCGGACAGCCATAAGAAATTCCATGCGTTCACTCCTATTTCTTTTCCCGATCTTTCTTCGGCTGGTGACTAATGGGATAATTATCCGCTACCTGCGGACTCATTCTCAGGTAAGCAGTGATCACCATGAGCACTGCAATATAAGCACCCATCGTATATCCGGCAGGAATCGCCACCGTAAATCCGTGAGAGCCCAAGATAATGAGCGGCAGAATGCCGGCTGCCAACACAATAAAGAAAGCCGAGGACCACATGATTCTCAGTGCCCGAACCAGGCTTTCGCGGTTGTGACGGATGTAAAGCAGCCAAGAAGCAAAAATGCTTTGACCGATGGCAACCAAAATACAAATCATGGCGAGCGCCACATACAGCTGGTCCAGCGTGGCCATCTTATGAATGGTTCCGTAAAGCAGCGATATGCTCGGAGACTCGTAATTGGCGCTGGTAAAGCTCAGCCACAGAGAAGGAAGAACATCGCGAATCAGACTAATTGAAAGGAGCGGCAGTCCAATAAACAGGAAGACAATACAAAGCGCCAGCCCCCACGTCGAGATGCCCTGCCCTTTGGTTTTGACGACATAGGTCGGAAACCAGACACAAAAGCCCAATGCAAACAAAAAAGCAAACCAGTACTCAAATACTCCGCTTTCTTCCACTCTCTTTCTCCTTAGTTTTTATTTGTTTATTCGTTGCTGAATGTTTTTCCAGCGGCCTCAGAATACTTTACGTAAATACCCACGCCTAAGGCAAGTACCAGCGACAGGCATAAGAACGGTAGGTCTTCTTTGGCAAGATTTACTCCGAAAGATCCGAACAGCAGATACGGCGCAGCTGCCTGAGACACCAGATTTAAGAGGTAGCCGAGACCCGTGAAGAGCAGGACTAAATTTATCGTCCCGCGGGCGCGGCTTTCCACGATAAGGTAAGCCGCATACAAAAAAGAAATGATGGCCCCGGTCGACAGTCCCCAGCTCATCCAAGAAAGCGTCAGTACCGAACCCACCCCCCAGGATGCAAAAGGCAGCATCGTGTTGTTGAGCTCGGCGTTATTCACGTACGTGAGCACGGGCAAAAGGATCATCAAAATAGAGGCAGAAAATGCCAGACCGAAACTTAAGTCCTTCTTGAAAAATTTTAGGGCGAAGGCCGGCACTAGAATGATGACCAGCAGCTCCGCCAAAATTTTTACAAACAGAATTACGATCTGAAAAACCAAAGACGTCATTTCCGTTAAATCTTCGGTTCCTCGGATCGAGCTTCCTGCTCAGCCTCTTCAGTCATTCCGCCGATTTCGATTTCATCGATTTCGTCGATTTTTTCCGGCTTGGGACCCGGTTCAAAAACGGCAATGCTTTCAACGTGCGCCGTATGCGGGAACATATTCATCACGCCGGCAGACAGCAGTTTCCAGCCGCCTTCCCTTACGAGCAGCGCAGCATCGCGGGCCAGCGTTGCCGGATTGCAGGAAACATAAACCAAACGAGCGGGACGCTTATCCGTGTCCGCGAGCGAGCGGCAAAGCGCCATAGCGCCTTCACGAGGCGGATCGATCAGAACACGATCCACGCCGCCAAGCTTGTTCCAGACGGCATCCCAATCGTCCAGCGTCCAGTCAAACAGGTTACGAGCCTCAAATTCAGTCTTGTCTGCGAGATTATTGTCTTTTGCACCTGCACGGGCACGATCAACCAGTTCGGTGCTTCCCTCGATACCGAGAACTTTTGCTGATCTTGTCGCCAGCGGCAGCGTAAAGTTGCCGAGACCGCAGAAGAAATCAATGACTTTGGACGAGGGTTCAAGATGCAGCAGACGAAGCACTCTGGTGACCATCACTTCATTTAAGCGATGATTTACCTGAGTGAAGTCTGTCGGTCTGAAGACGACTTCCACACCGGTTTCTCGATGGTGCAGTTTCAGTCGAGTCGCATTTTCAGGGTCCATCGGATAAATGGAATCCGGGCCTTTCGGCTGATACCAAAAATCGACGCCGTAGTCTTTTTGGAACTGTCTGAGTTTTGCTTCATCATCAGCCGTCAGTTTTTCCAAGACACGAAGCACTAAAGCCAGCGCTTCATCTGTCACGGCCAACTCAATCTGAGGAAGCTTCTTGCGAAGCGATAAAGAGTTAATGAGTTCGCGCAGGGGAACCAAAAGATCGCTGACACGCTTGGGAAGAATTTCGCAGCTCTTCATGTCTGCGATAAAACTGGAACGCTTTTCATGGAAGCCCACGAGCACGGTTCCTTTTTTCGCGACTTCACGCACAGACAGACGGGCACGATGACGGTATCCCCATACAGAGCCGTAGATCGGTGCCAGAACCTGTTCAGGGCGGACTCTGCCGATATGCCACAAGGCGTCCATCAAAACCTTTTGCTTCATGGCCACCTGAGCATGGGCCTCGAGATGCTGCATGGCGCAGCCTCCGCAGCTGCCGTCCTTGACGCCGAAGTGAGGGCACTTCGGCAAAACGCGAAGCGGGGATTCCTTATAAATTTCGGTTGTCAGTCCTAATTCAAAAGAAGGTTTGCTGCGGTAGACCTCGTATTCGACTTTCTCGCCGGGGAGCGCCCCCTCGATGAAAACGACTTTACCGTCACGGCGTGCGACACCGCGGCCTTCCTGATCCAGAGACTCAATAACGGCGACATACTTTGCCCGTTCTTTTTTAGCTCGTGCCATGAATTTTCCTAACTACTAACTTAGCGCTTTTGGAGCATTGTAAGAGGATCGATCGGTTTGCCGTTTTTACGTATTTCAAAATGGACACGGGGAGAAACATCCGTTGTTCCCATCACGGCAATCGCCTGGCCCTTACGAACTTGATCGCCCTGTTTTACCGAGATCGATTTCACCCGGCCATAGACAGAAACACAGCCGTCTTTATCGCGAATCATCACGACCTTACCGTAACCCTGGACCTGACCGTCAAAAAGCACCGTACCGTTCACAGCAGCGTGAACCTTTTCGCCTTCGGATCCAGCGATATCGATACCTTTATTCAAGCCGCCGAAATTCTGAATAATCTTTCCTGAAGCCGGCCAGCCGTAGGTGCCGTTTGCGCTGCCGACAGAGCTACTTGAAGAAGCGGTCTGGGTAGTGCTTGCAGATGCGGCAGGAGCAGCGCTTGAAGAGGTCGAGGGCTTAGCAGAACTGCTCGAACTCGTCTGTGTCTTGGTGTTGGCTTCAACTCTGCGGATATTGGCGTCCGTTGAAGACGATACGGACAAGCGAAGTTTCTGACCGACCAATAGGTGGGACGGATTCGTCAAGTGGTTTTCGCGCGCAACCACGGCGGGATCGAGGCCGTAGCGGGAGGAAATCGCATACAGCGTGTCTCCGGGCTTAACGGTATAGACGGATGCCGTCGCTGAACCGTCCGTTATCGGGGCATTGCCTCCGGTAAACGAACAGCCGGCTATCACCGAAGCAAACACCATCGGCCAAAGATACTTACTGCAATTCATAACTCCTCCATGAGCCTCTTTTATTTCTCTACCGAACAGATTTTAAGTAAAAACCGTCCTAATCGTCAGAACAAATCGAATTATTCTCAGGACTGAAAGCTGTTACACCACGTCCGAACGGTATCCAGCATCCCGTAATTCGTCATATCCACTTGAAGCGGCGTAACGCTGACGTAATTGTGCGATGTTGCCCAGAAATCGGTTCCCTGAGTGCTGTCACGCGCGTCACCGGCGGCGCCGAGCCAATAAATCGTCTCGCCTCGCGGATTAACCTGCTCAATCACGGATTGGGCGGCGTGACGACGACCGAGACGTGTCACGACTAACCCAGAGAGCTGGTCAATCGTTGTGTTGGGGATATTGACATTCAAAAGGAACGGCGCAGGAAGCGGACTTTTAATAAAGTTGTCCACAATGTACTCGGCCACCTCCGCGGCGGAATCCAAACAAGACCAGCCCGAATGCACCTGAGAAAAAGCAAAGGACGGGCAACCGAACAAGAATCCTTCCATAGCGGCAGCGACGGTTCCTGAATAAAGCACGTCGTCACCCATGTTCTGGCCGCAGTTGATGCCGCTTAAAACGATATCCGGTTTTTGAGGCAGCAAGCCGGTTAAAGCAATATGGACACAATCCGAAGGCGTACCGTTCACAAAGAAAACATTTTCCTGAACCTGACGAACGGAAAGCGGACGGTTAAGCGTTAAGGAGTTACTGGCCCCGCTGTGGTTTTGTTCGGGTGCAACCACTGTGACATTGCCGAATCGGCGGATACGACGGGCGAGTTCCTGAATACCGGGCGCTAAATAACCGTCATCGTTTGAAATCAAAATATTCATCGCTTTCCTCAGATAGCCGAAGTTTTCAGTCCTCAATTATCGCGATTTTCCGACTTCTTAGCCAATGCCGCGAGCGCAGACCGAGGACTATCAGAGGAAAGAATTTTTAGAGGCGCCCGAAAAAGCAAAAGCCGCAGGTATGCTAAATCTCTGCGGCTGTGCATCGATGTCGGCAATCGGCCGACGAAATTATTTGTCCTATCGAATAGATTAGGCGGTAGCCTTAGACAGGGTCATTCCTGCGGAAACAGCAACGACTTTTTGCTTCTTCTCTTTTTTCTCAGACTTCTTAGCAAGGGAGATCAACTGAAGAGAAGCCCCGGCTAATAAAAGACGAGTTTTCATTGGAAGAGATTCAGGCATTTAGTCCTCAAAGGTTGTTATGAAATCACCTTCCAATTTAGTAATTCAATATGACAGCTTTATGACAAAAATGAGATAAATCTCAAAGTTTAGTGTTTATCCTTAGACGCTTACCATGACGCGGTAACCTCTTCTTTCAAGTTTGTCGCGGATTTTACAAAGTGACTCTTTATCTGCCTTTTTTAAACCGGCCGCCGGTGTGTCGCGGTCAAGGGTGTAAATCATGACTTCCCGAGGCTTGATTTCTTCCAGCACATCAATCCACGGATCTACAAACTCGTCTGTCGTGTTATCCACGGACTGTCCTTCAAACTCACCTTTCATGAACATCGTCTGAATAATCGGACGAACCGTCATGTTTTTGAGTTTCTCGATGACACCTTTTACATCGTACTTGGCGTTCGGACGATCAATGCGCTTGATGTAGTCCGCGTTTACGGTATCGAGCTTCATAATCGGGTTGTCCACTTTTGCCAAAGCTTTAACAACCTTCTCGCGCGCAAGGAAGGTAGAGTTGCTTAAGACGCTGATTTTTGCGTTGGGAAAATAGCGATCTCTAAGCTCAATCGTGTCATCAATGATGAGGTCAAAATCAGGGTGAGACGTCGGTTCTCCGTTACCGGCAAAAGTAAAGACATCGGGAACGACGCCTGTTTTCTGCAGATAAATAAGTTTCTTTTCCAGAGCTGTTCGAACTTCTTCCCGCGTAGGGAGCTTGCGTTTGGCGTCGTGGTCTTTATTAAAGCCGCATTCGCAGTACACGCAGTCAAAAGAGCAGACTTTGGCTTCAGCCGGCAAAAGATTGATCCCTAAAGAAGTACCTAAGCGTCTGGAATGAATCGGTCCGAAGATTGGTGAAGGAAAAAGAATACAAGCCATGCCGACCTCCTCCGTGAGAACCGCAAATAACAAAAAAGGCTGCCACTTGGACAGCCTTTCGAGAATTTGTGGTCGGGGCGGCGGGATTCGAACTCGCGACCCCTTGCACCCCATGCAAGTGCGCTACCAGGCTGCGCTACGCCCCGACTCAAGAATCGTGATATTACACGATTTTTTTTAATTGTGCAAAAACTCTTCGATTTTTTCTAAGTTATAGACGACAGAATCAAATTCTTCCCAATCGATTTCCGGCTGAGAAAAGGTCCCGGCCCCTTCAAAACCAGAGAAAGAAGTCTCCGGAAGCTGTGGTGCAGATGCACCGGCTTTTGCTTCTCTGTCTTCTTTATTCAAAATTTCTCTTGCCGCATCAATACGATAGCCGTCTCCGTAGAGAAGCTCCCGTATTCTGCGGGCAATCAAAATATCTTTTGCGCGGTAAGCACGCTGGCTTCCGCGCTTCATCGGTCTGAGCTGAGAAAATTCTTTTTCCCAAAACCTCAGGACATAATCTTTTACACCACAAAGTGAGCTCGCTTCCCGAATCGGAAAATACCTTTTCGAAGGTATCGGCGGCAATTCAGGAAGCTTTTTCTTTCTAGGCATCCGCTATCAAGCCTTTTGGCGGAGGTTGTAATCGATAAAGTCCGTCAGTTTCTTGGAAGGATGGAAGTAGACATCCAAACGGGTCGGAGCGTCAAACCATTCCTTGGCCTCCGGATCAAAGAACATTTTGTAGGCTCTTCCGCAGATTTCAAACCTGCCGAGTGTCGTGAGTTTTACTTCCTCTCCGGTTGCCAAAACATCCGAAATGGTCTGGAAAAACTGAGTCACAAAAACTCGAGACATCTCGCGGCTGAAGCCGAGCTCTTCGAAGAGAACTTCTTCGAGCGTGCTGCGGTTCATTGTGTTCTTATCCCCAAGCAACTCTTTGACGAGTTCAAAATTGTCAGGACCAATGTTTGCCATGACTTCCCCTTAATCTCTCAAGACTGCACCCTCTTTAGCGAGGGCTTCTACCACAGCGGCGACGGCCTCATCAGCCTCTTCCTCAGAAAGCTGAGCATCCGGGCGCTGGAGCAACATGTTAAACGCAAGGCTCTTCTTCCCTACATTAGCACCATCCTGGGGTTTGTAAAGATCAAAGAGTTTGAAAGATGACAAACTCAGCAGGCGCGGATCCTTCTTCGCAGCCTTGCGAACGGCATCCATCAGCTTCTGAACCGGAACTGCATCGTCAATGAATACGGCGATGTCGCGGGACATCGGCTGGAACTTAGACAGACTGCGGTTGACCGGTACTCCGATATCAAGAAGCGCTTCTTCCTTGAGTTCAAAGACTATCGGAGAATGCGGCAGCTCATACTTATGAGCCAATTCCGGGTGAAGCTCACCGATAAATCCGATTTCTTCGCCGTCGAGATAAGCCGTGGCGGCGCGTCCCGGATGGAGTGCAGGATGGTTAGATTTTTCGAAGCGGAGATTGCGGCCCGGAAGCAGCATCTCTACTGCGCCCTTTAAGTCGAAGAAGTCAAAGTTTCTGGCCTTCTCTCCCCACTGAGCGGGACGGGCAGAACCGTATACCAGTGCGGCAAGATGCAGCGGCTGATACACGCCTTCAACGGCGGAGTCGGAACCCTTAACGGAAGGATCACGCCTGAAGATGCGGCCCAATTCAAACAAAGCGGCTCTGTCAGCCTTGCGATTGAGGTTGTACTTAAGGCGATCCACCAAACCTGAGATCAGCTGTGTTCTCATCACAGCCATTTGAGAAGCGATCGGATTCAAAACCTTGATCGGATCTTTCACTTCGGCAAAGTCTGCTTCAGCATCTTCACTGATGAAGGAATAGTTAATCAGTTCCTGGAAACCTAAACCAGCCATCTTCTTGCGAAGTTCATGACGGTCGAGTTTTGCTTCAGAACGTTCGAGCATAGCTACGCGAGCCAGCGGCGGAATTTCCGTCAGGTTCTGATAACCGTAAAGACGAGCAACTTCTTCGATCAGGTCTTCTTCAATCTCAATGTCAAAGCGATAGCTCGGCGCATCTACAACGAAGGTGTTTCCTTCTTTCTTGAAAGAGAAGCCTAAGCGAGTAAAGCACTCGGCCATTTTGTCGTCGGAGATATCTGCACCGATGACTTTTCTGCAGCGGTCAGCTCTCATGCGAACGGGTTCGCGAACGGGCAGCTCTTCGATTTCGTCGACAACCGGACCGACCTTGGTTTCAGAGGTACCGCAGATCTCGAGGATCAGGCGAGTGATGTATTCCATGTGATCCACATTGGACTGGAAATCCACACCGCGCTCGAAACGATAGGCAGCATCGGTCGAGAAGTTTAATTTTCTGCAGCGGCCCTGAATGGCTTTGGGCCACCAAAAGGCAGCTTCAATAAAGACATTCTTCGTCTCCAGCGAGACGGCGGCATGATCGCCGCCCATGATGCCGGCGATGGCTTCAATGCCGTTGTTGTCGCTGATCACTCCGAAATACGGATCGATATCGACGGTCTGACCGTTGAGCAGTTCGCCCTTCTCGCCTTCTTTACCCCAGCGAACAGTCAGCGGACCGTCAAGCTTATCGAGGTCAAAAATATGAGTCGGACGGCCGAGCTCGAGCATGACGTAATTGGAAATGTCCACCAACGCAGAAATCGAACGTTGTCCAGAACGTTCCAGGCGGTCCTTCATCCACTGAGGCGTCGGAGCCTTCGCATTTACGCCGCAGACCACACGGCCGGCGAACCGTCCGCAAAGATCCGGGGCCTCATTGCGTACTTCGTGAACGCGGTCGCAGGTGGCCGGAACCGGAGAGAAATCCGGGAGGGAAAGCTCGGCACCGGTCAGCGCTCTCAAATCGCGGCCGACACCGATCACGCTTAAAGCGTCACCGCGGTTCGGAGTTGCTTTGACTTCAATCTTCTTGTCATCTAGACGTTCGTAGACGCGAATGTCTTCTCCGACAGGCGCATCTTCCGGAAGAATCCACAAACCGGAATGATCTTCGCTGATACCTAACTCTCGGCTGGAGCAGAGCATACCGTTGCTCTCGACACCGCGGAGTTTGGCTTTTTTAATCTTGAAATCGCCGGGGAGAACGGCGCCGATGGTGGCGCAGGGTACCTTGACGCCAGCCTTAACGTTCGGAGCTCCGCAGACGATCTGTACGGGCTCGCCCTTGCCGATATCGACTGTACAAACATGCAGTTTGTCTGCATTCGGATGCTGATCACAGGTCAGTACCTGAGCAACGATCACACCGGTGAAAGCCGGCGCAATCGGTTCGGCGCCTTCAACTTCCAGACCGCCCATGGTCAGGGTTTCGCACAGCTCATCGCTGCTGAGGGCAGGATTGATGTAATGGCGCAGCCACTCTTCTGAAAATAACATTTTTATCCTTTCGCCGATTAGTTGAACTGTTTGAGGAAGCGGAGGTCGCCTTCGAAGAAAAGACGAAGGTCATCGATTCCGTAGCGGAGCATGGTCAGTCTTTCAAGACCGGAACCGAAAGCAAAACCGATGTAGCGTTCCGGATCTAAACCGAAGTTTCTGACGACATTCGGATGGACCTCGCCAGAGCCGCTGATTTCCAGCCATTTTCCTTTTCTAGGACCGCTGGTGAACATCATGTCCACTTCAGCGCTCGGCTCGGTGAACGGGAAGTAGCTCGGACGGAAGCGAACGATGAGGTCGTCCGTTTCAAAGAAGCGCTTCAGGAAGTCAACATAGACGCCCTTCAAGTCGGCAAAACTGATGTTTTCGTCGATCCAAAGACCTTCGACCTGGTGGAACATCGGGGAATGCGTTGCATCGGAGTCCACGCGATAGGTCCTTCCCGGAGCGATGACCTTGATAGGCGGCTTGTGCTGACGGGCATAACGAACCTGCATCGGAGAGGTATGCGGTCTTAAAGGAAGCTGTTTGCCGGTTTCATCCTTCATGTCCACGTAGAACGTGTCCTGCATAGAGCGGGCCGGATGATTAGGCGGATTATTTAAAGCTGTAAAGGTGTACCAGTCGTTTTCAACTTCAGGGCCGTCGGCAACATCAAAGCCAATCGTTTTAAAGATTTCTTCGACGCGCATCCAGGTTCTCATGACCGGATGAATACCGCCGTAGCCGAACGTACGTCCGGGGAGCGTGATATCGACCGATTCAGAGGTCAATTTACGGTTGAGTTCTTCGCGGGCCAAAGCTTCACGTCGATTATTGAGCAGCGTTTCGACTTCACGTTTAGCTTTATTGATTTCGGCTCCGCGAGCGCGTTTTTCTTCGATGGACAGTTTTGCCATCCCCTTCAGCAATGCTGTCAAAGAACCGTTTTTGCCGAGATAGACCGCTTTCGCGTCTTCAAGGGCTGCCGGCGTTGCGGCCTGATCAAAAGCCTCTTTGGCAGATTGAATGATTAGACTGAGATCTTCCATATTGGGTCAGTTGGATTTTTAGTAACCTGAAAAAACAAAAGCCTGGCATATCAAACCAGGCTTTTGTAGGTATTTTAGCAGTTTCAAAGCACTGAAAGTGGCTTGAAACCTGCGTGTCTGAAGCTAATTAAGCAAGGCTAGCCTTAGCTTTAGCAACAACAGCGGCGAAACCTTCTTTATCGAAGATAGCCATGTTGGACAGAACTTTACGGTCGAGTTCAATACCGGCTTTCTTGAGGCCGTTCATGAACTGGCTGTAGTTCATGCCGTTGGCACGAGCACCGGCGTTGATACGAGCAATCCACAGACGGCGGAATACGCGTTTCTTGTTGCGGCGATCGCGGTATGCGTACTGACCGGCACGCATAACTGCCTGCTTAGCGACACGATAAACATTATTGCGGCGAAGGGTAAAGCCCTTGGACAGCGCAAATACTTTCTTATGACGGGCACGAGCCGTTACACCACGTTTTACTCGGGGCATCTTATTCTCTCCTCTAAATTAAGCGTAAGGCATCATCGCGCGGATTTCTTTTTTATCCGACTCGCTGATGGTTAACATGCCGCGCAGGTGACGTTTGTTCTTCGTCGTGCGCTTGGTGAGAATATGACGCTTGGTAGCGTGTGCACGCTTGATGGAGCCGCCGGAGCGAACTTTAAAACGCTTACTCGCAGCTTTTTTGGTTTTCATCTTGGGCATTTTGCCTAAGTTCCTTTTATTAGATGATTGCAGGCGCCCTCAGACACTGAGGATCTTGTTCAGCCTGGTTTCACTTATTTTCTGCCCGAAAGCAGGGTCGTAATAATACTCCAAAACAAATCATTAATTTGTAAGAATACTATTTCTTTTTCTTAGGAGCCAGAACCATAATCATCTGGCGACCTTCAAGTTTAGGAAAGGATTCGACCTGAGCAATATCAGCCAAATCTTCTTTCACTTTATTCAGGAGATCTGTACCAAATTCCTGGTGGGCCATTTCACGGCCTCTGTAGCGCAGTGTGACCTTTGCTTTATTACCGTCGGCTAAAAAACGAGTCAAAGCACGAAGTTTCGTGTCGTAGTCGTTCTTATCCGTCTGCGGACGGAACTTCACTTCCTTGACCTGAATGACCTTCTGCTTGGCCTTCTGTTCCTGTGCCTTCTTCTGCTCCTGATAGCGGAATTTACCGTAATCCATCAGACGGCAGACCGGAGGACGAGCGTTCGGCGCGACCTCCACTAAGTCAACATCTGCCTCTTCGGCCATGGCTAAAGCCTGAGAGGTCCTGACGATACCGATCATCTCGCCGTCAAGACCCGTCAAGCGAACTTCAGGGACGCGGATCTCGCCATTGATCCGGTGTGTACGTTCTTGAGCTATTTTCGTCTCCAATTAGTTATTCAATTTCGTTCACGTTGCGGCGCGTTGCCACATCTTCCTGAACGAGCTTAATAAAGTCTTCCACGCTCATGGCGCCAAGATCCTTGCCGCCGCGAACTCGAACCGCGACTTTACCTTCTGCCTTTTCCTTAGCTCCGACAACGAGGATGTAAGGAAGCTTCTGCAGGCTAAGTTCGCGAATCTTATATGTAATTTTGCCGTTTCGCAAATCTGCTTCGGCACGAAGACCCGCCTTTTTGAGCATAGAAACCACTTCTTTGGCGTAATCGGCCTGGTCGTCGGTAATGTTGGCAACGGCGACCTGAACCGGAGCAAGCCACGGAGGAAGCTGACCGGCATAGTGTTCAAGCAGCATGCCGATGAAGCGTTCCAAGCTGCCGACGATTGCGCGGTGGAGCATCACCGGAGTGGCTCTGCCGTTGCTTTCGGTCACATATTCGGCACCGAGGCGAGCCGGCATCTGGAAGTCGACCTGGATCGTACCGCACTGCCAACCGCGGCCTAAGGAGTCGCGCAGATGGTATTCAATCTTCGGACCGTAGAAAGCGCCTTCACCCGGAAGAATATCGTACTTGATGCCCGAAGCATCCAATGCATCCATCAGAGCTTTTTCTGCTTTATCCCAAGTTGCGTCGTCACCGATACGTTTTTCCGGACGTGTTGCAATCTTGTAGGAAATATCGGTAAAGCCGTAGTCGGCGTAAACCTTCTGAACGAGCTTGGTGTAAGCGGTGCATTCGGAAAGAATCTGATCTTCTGTACAGAAGATGTGCCCATCGTCCTGAGTGAAACCGCGGACGCGCATCAAGCCGTGCAGAGAGCCGGACGGTTCATTTCTGTGGCAGGCACCGAATTCACCGTAGCGGATCGGCAGATCGCGGTAGGAGCGAACGGCGCTGTTGAAAATTTGAATGTGGCCCGGGCAGTTCATCGGTTTCAGAGCGTAGTAACGGTTTTCCGACTCTGTCGTGAACATGTTTTCTTTGTACTTAGACCAGTGACCGGATTTTTCCCAGAGAGAACGGTCTAACAGCTGAGGAGCCTTAACCTCCTGATAGTCGTTGTCCTGGTAAACACGGCGCATGTACTGTTCAACCTGCTGCCAGAGTGCCCAGCCACGAGCGTGCCAGAAGATAAGACCCGGAGCTTCTTCCTGGAAATGGAAGAGATCGAGTTCCTTGCCGAGGCGGCGATGATCGCGCTTTTCTGCTTCTTCCAGCATATGGAGGTAAGCAGCCATATCGTCTTTCTTGGCCCAGGCGGTACCGTAAATTCTCTGCAGCATTTCATTCTTGCTGTCGCCTCTCCAGTAGGCACCGGCAAGCTTCATTAGCTTGTGAACTTTCAGACGGCCTGTGCTCGGGACGTGAGGTCCGCGGCAAAGGTCGACGTAGTCGCCCTGACGGTACAGAGAAATAGTTTCACCTGCGGGAATAGAACCGATGATTTCGGCCTTGTAGTGTTCGCCGATGGAGTTGAAGTATTTGACGGCCTCGTCGCGGTCCATCTCTTCACGAACGATCGGAAGATCGCGTTTGACGATCTCGTCCATCTTCTTTTCGATGAGCGGCAGATCTTCGTTGGTCAGATGTTTCGGCAGAGAGAAGTCATAGTAGAAACCGTTTTCAATCACCGGCCCGATCGTGATCTGGGCTTCCGGATACAGTTCCTTGACTGCCTGAGCCATCAAGTGAGAGGTCGAATGACGAATGATCTCAAGGCCCTCAGGGTCTTTGTCAGTCACAATCGAAACCGTACTGTTTTCGGTAATCGGGTGAGACAGGTCCACGAGTTTGCCGTTAACTTTACCTGCCAAAGCAGCGCGAGCCAGGCCGGCGCCGATAGAGGCTGCAACGTCACCTACGGTAACCGGTGAATCGAATTCACGTTTGGAGCCGTCGGGCAGAGTTACTTCGATCATTAATCTTTCTCCAAAAATTCTTCAAATTATTCGATTGGTTCGAGCGCGGACGCAAAAAGGCCCAGCCGAACGTAAAAAGTAGATTTTACCGTCTAACCGGAGCCTAATGCTGAGTCGCGCCTTACTTTTTCAGCCTTTCAGAGGCTTAATACTTAGCTTTAAAACTTATTTCGTGGGTTTGTCCTTAAACGCTTTCCCGCTCAGGATGACGCCGAAAACCGACAGAACGGTAAGCCAAATACACTGACGGATAAACCAGTCGGTATTCACTGAGCCGATAACTTCGATCCAAAGGAGGAATTTAAGAATGATGTAGGTTGCCAAAATACCGATAAAGGCACCTATGACACAAGCCAACACCACCCCGAGAAAATTAGGAACTCTCTTCCGAAAAAAGAGGCCGGACAGAATTCCGATGCAAAACGACAGGATCAGCGTCAAAAATGAAATTAGCACTTTCGCTCCTTATGCGATTTTCTTAATATGAATGTTGCAAGGATACCTATTCCAAATCTTCAATTACTGCAAAAAGGTCCGAAAATGGAACACTTCTCTCCCAAGATTGTCGAAGCTGTAGAAACAGTCAAAACCAGCCCTTCCGTACAACGTGCTTTCGACTATGTGAAAGACCATCTCGAAGAAACGATTCGTGATCAGAAAGAACTCGTACTGATCGAAGCGCCGACCGGTCACGAAAAAGCCAAAGCTGAACGCTACCTTTCTATGCTTCGTGAGGCCGGTCTGGATGATATCTACATGGACGAGCACTTTAACGTCATCGGCAAGCTGCACGGAACCGGCAATACCGGCTGCAGTGTTTTACTCGAAGGCCATTTAGACACCGTATTTTCTTTCGGCGACGTCAAAGGGATTGAGACAGATGCCGAAGGACGTATCCACTGCCCCGGCATTTGCGACGACACCCGTGCTATCGCCGCCAACCTCGCTGTTCTGAGAGCTTTTAAAGCGGCAAATCTTCGACCCGTTCACGATATCTACTTCTGCGGTACGGTCTGCGAAGAAGGTCTCGGGGGCATGAAAGGCATGGCCTGGACACTTGACCAGCTCAAAGACAAAACCAATCTGCTGGCCACAATTTCCATTGACGGCGCGACGGCAGAAATTTTTTACGCCAACGCCACCGGCATGATCGACCTTGAGGTCACGATTGAAGGCCCGGGCGGTCACGCGTGGACAGCGTGCGAACGCGTCAGCGCCATCCATACCGCAGGCTTGGCCATCGCGGAAATCGCCAAGATCGTTCCGCCGAAAGATCCTAAGACAACTCTGACCGTCAGTTTGATCGAAGGCGGTCAGGCAATTCACGCCATCGCTCAGAAAGCAGTCTTCAAGATCAATGCTCGTTCAAATTCTCAGGCTGCACTGAATGAAATAGAAGAACAAATCTATCATGCCATCCGCCGCGGCGTTGAAATCGAACAAAAGAAAGAAGGCGGCGAAGGAGAACTCAGTCTTTCGATCGAAAAGACGCTGGACGTCCCCGCAGGATCTCAGCCGGATGATGCAGCGATCATTCAGCTTGCCAAACTGGCCACTCAAGCCGTCGGCAGAAATTACAAATTCCTGCCGGGCGGCTGCACCAATACCAACATGTCTATCGAGCGCGGCATCCCTGCCGTGACACTCGGACGCGGCGGCGAAGAATACGGCACTCATACGCTTAAGGAATGGTTCAATCCGAAAGGCGTCTATGCCTGCGAACAGAAGTCCATTCTGATGCTGTCCGTACTCGCCGGATTAGACGGTGTTATTGCACCTCTGGACAAAGCCTAAAGGAGCGCATGAAGTGTTTTCTATGATTTATTTGTGGCTGATCGGAGCCGTCGTATTAGCCGGCGCCGACATTCTTCTCGGCACGATCTACCTGCTCATTATTGCTGCAGCCGCATTGGCCGCCTTTATCTTTGCTTTGATCGGAGCGGGAATACTGTTTCAGCTGCTCGCGTTTGCCGTCTTTGCCATTGCCGGCTGCGTTTATCTGTCCTATCGGAAAAGGAAAAACTCCGTAAGCACGGATGCCGACCATTTGCAGCACATCAACGACGGACACTCCGTCGAAGTCAAGGAATGGAAAAAAAACGGCAAAGCTCGAGTTTTCTATCGCGGAACCGTCTGGGATGCCAAACCGGAAAAAGGTTCACCGATGGTTCCCGGCCTTTGGGAGATCGTCGGGATGAGCGGAAATACTTTAATTATCAAACTCAAACAGGAGAAATAATATGGAAGCAATCGGAGGGTTCGCCGTATTCATCATGGTGCTGGCAGTCTTTGCCGTCATCTTCATTGCCAAATCGGTTCGCGTCGTTCCACAGCAGGAAGCCTGGGTCGTCGAACGATTTGGAAAATTTCATACCGTGCTTCAGCCGGGTCTGAATTTCATCATTCCGATTATCGACCGCGTTGCCTATCGCCAGACGCTCAAAGAAATTCCAATGGATACATCGAGCCAAATCTGCATTACCAAAGACAACACTCAGCTGCAAGTGGACGGTGTCCTCTACTTCCAGGTCACCAATCCGGAACTTGCCAGCTACGGAACATCCGACTTCGTGATGGCCATTACACAACTTGCCCAGACTTCTCTCAGAAGCGTCATCGGCACGATGTCGCTCGATAAAACGTTCGAGGAACGCGAAGAGATCAACGCAAGAGTTGTTCAGGCGGTAGACGAAGCCGCTCAGACCTGGGGCGTGAAAGTCCTCCGTTATGAAATTAAGGATCTGACGCCGCCGAAAGAAATTCTGCGCGCGATGCAGCTGCAGATTACGGCAGAGCGCGAAAAACGCGCTGTCATTGCCACTTCGGAAGGCCAGAAGCAAAAAGAAATCAATATTGCAGAAGGCGAAAGAGCGGCCATGATCGCCCAATCCGAAGGCGAGAAACAAGCCGCGATTAACAAGGCGGAAGGTGAAGCCCGCGCGATTGAAGCCGTCGCCAAGGCTCAAGCTGAGGCCATTCGTGCCGTTGCACAGGCTATCAGCCAGCCGCAAGGCATGCAGGCCGTCAATCTGCAAGTCGCGGAAAAGTACGTGGAAGCTTTCGGAAAAATTGCTAAGGAAGGTAATACGCTGCTTCTTCCGGCCAATCTCGCCGACATGGGCTCGATGGTCGCTTCAGCGATGACGATCATCCGCGAGCAAAACGGTAAGCCGGCCGCCGCCCCGGCCATCCCCAAGGTCGAATAAGACGCCTATACGAAAATGCCCGGGAGCTTACGCTACCGGGCGAAATCTTGGTAGGCACAATTGGACTCGAACCAACGACCCCCACCATGTCAAGGTGATGCTCTAACCAGCTGAGCTATGTGCCTAAAATTGTCGTCTCTCAACTCGATACAGCTTCTTCAAACCAAAACAAGAGGTTTTGGTAGGCACGATTGGACTCGAACCAACGACCCCCACCATGTCAAGGTGATGCTCTAACCAGCTGAGCTACGTGCCTGAAGAAGTCGAAACTATACAGTCATTTTTTTAGTTGTGCAAGTCGAACGCAAGGCTGTTGCAAACTCTTACGTTCTTCTTGCTGAAAACACGCCTTTAACTTCGCGAATAGCGGCCAAAGTACGGTTCAAATCGTCCTTGCCGTGAATTTCGATCGTGAATGTCATATGCACGTCGCCCTTGACGCGAACCGTCTGCATCGCAGAAATACTCTGTTTTTCTCGAGAAAGGATTTCAGAGATATCTTTAAGCAAGCCCATACGGTCGGCTGCGATCACCAAAATCTGGACCGGGAAGACGGACGATTCATCCTGAGTCCAGGAGACTTCAATCAGACGATCTCTGCCCTCTTCGTCCAACGAACGAATGTTCGGGCAGTCGGCGCGGTGAACCGTTACGCCGCGTCCGCGTGTCACGAAACCGACGATCTCATCCGGGGGTACCGGATGGCAGCAACGAGCCAGTTGAGTCAGCAGTGAGTCGACGCCTACCACCAGAATCTTGCCTTTCTCGTGCTCGGAGGTTTTCTTAGGCGCTGCCGGTTCCAGCTTTTCCTCTTCCTGCGGGTTCTTCTGCGGACGAGGCGCTAAAACGTTTTCGATCGCTTTCTGACCAAGTTCGTCTTTTCCGGCAGCCAAACACAGGTCATCAACGGTGTTGAAACCTAAACGCTTAGCCAAATCTTCGAGCTTGACAGCGGTTTTACCCAAGCGCGCCAAGTCCTTGTCGATTTTTTCTCGGCCTGCCGTAAGTGCCTGCTCCATTTCCTGAGCATTGAACCACTGACGGACCTTCGTGCGGGATCTCGGAGAAGCCGTAAAGCCTAAGTCCGGGTTTAACCAGTCTCGGCTCGGAGCACCGACTTTGGCCGCAATAATCTCAACTGTTTGGCCGCTCTGAAGTTTGGTATTCAGTGGAACCATCACACCGTCAACTTTGGCGCCGCGGCAGCGGTGGCCGAGTTCGGTATGCAGAAGGTAGGCGAAATCGATCGGCGTACTGCCGGCAGGAAGATCAAGGACTTTGCCCTGCGGCGTCAGAACGTAGATATGTTCGTCTTTAGCGGCTTCCGGCGTCGGAGCAGCCTGAACGTCACTCTTCCAAGCCAGCATCTGGCGCAGCCAAGCCACACGATCTTCTTCGTGTTCTCCGGCCTTGCGTTTGGAGCCTTCTTTGTAACGCCAATGTGCGGCCACACCGAGTTCTGCGAACTCGTGCATCGCACGGGTTCGGATCTGGATCTCGAGCGGTTTTCCTCTGGAGCCCACAATCACGGTATGCAAAGACTGATAACCGTTGGGTTTCGGTTTTGCGATGTAATCGTCGAATTCTTTAGAGAGAACTTCGAAAGATTCCTGAATCAGCGAAAGCGTCTCATAACATTTTTCGACCGAATCCACGATGATGCGGATCGCTCGCACGTCGAAGAGCTGTTCGAACTTCAGGTTCTTCTTGCACATCTTCTTCCAGATGGAATAGATGTGTTTCGGACGTCCGGAAACCGAAGCCTGAATACCTCGAGAAGCCAGCAATGCCTGAATTCTGCGCACGGCTTCCTGAATAGAAGCAACACGTTCTTCACGGGTTTCTTCAAGGTTATTGGCAATCGTGTGGAAAACTTCAGGTTCGGTAAAGCGCAGAGACAGATCTTCGAGCTCCCATTTCATCTGCCAAATACCTAAGCGGTTGGCAAGCGGAGCGTAAAGCGCCAAAGTCTCGGCACCGTATTCTTTTGCACCCGGAGCTTTGGTTGCTGCGAAGTAACGCAGCGTCTGAAGACGCGAAGCCAAACGCAGCAGTACCACGCGAAGGTCGGTACACAGAGCAAGCAGCAGACGGCGTACGGCGTCAGGCTGCTGACTGATGCGAGCCTCTCCCTCACGGGAGCGGGCTTTTTCGCTCACGTCAATAACGACTTTAAGATTTGCGACGAGTTCGCAGACTTGTCTGCCGAAGTGCTTGGTCAGCCATTCCTTCGGATTTTTGAGCTGGTTCCAAACACAAAAAAGATAAGCTGCAGCCAGGAGGTCATCGTCATCGCGAATGCCGCGAAGGATATCCACGACGCCCTCGGCATGAGCCATTACGGACTCGCCTGTGAAAAGTTTCTGACCCTCGTAAAGAGGCTCAATGATACGACGGACATCAGCCAAATTAAGAGTCGGAGCAGATTCTTCCATTCTTTTACCACTAAACAAAAGAAGGCAGTCCTGATACAGAAACCACCTTCTACAAAAGGATGCGTAATTTTACCGAATCTGTCTGATTTGTCTAAATTTCGGCGCGTTAATCCACTACAACTGCGACTGTTGAAATCTGTACTTTCCAAGACGGATCGGGAAGTGCAGACTCGAGGACGGATCGGGCCGGGGGATTGGTTTTGCTCACCCATTCTTCCCAAGCCTGATTCATCTCGGAAAAGTAGCCCATATTCGACAAGTAGACAGTGCAGCGAAGAATATGTTCTTTGTCCGACCCGGCTTTGGCCAACAGGTCGTCAATGGTTTTGAGAACTTCTGCGGTCTGTACTTTCGGATCTCGGTTACGGGCTAAATCCACTTGTCCGGAGATATAGACCACTCCGTCGCAGACCACCGCTTCACTGAAGCGGCGTCCGGGCTCGATACGTTTAATCTCGGGCATATTGGTTTCCTTCTCTTAGTTCTTGAAGCTGTGAATCGGGGCCGGGATGCGTCCGCCGCGGTTGATGAAGCCAGCCGCCGAACCCTTTTGAACGGCCATAATATCGGCGCCGCCGAGCAGACCGCCGAATTCTGCACGTTCACCGACGGTCTTGCCGGGAACAGGAATCAAACGGACAGCCGTGGTCTTGGCATTGATCATACCGATGGCGCTTTCATCGGCAATGATGGCGGAGATTACGTCAGCCGGTGTGTCGCCCGGGATCGCGATCATATCGAGGCCGACAGAGCAAACGCAGGTCATGGCTTCGAGTTTTTCGAGTGTCAGGAGGCCTTTAGCGGCGGCATCGGCAATGGCCGCATCTTCACTCACGGGAATGAAGGCGCCGGAGAGTCCGCCGACGGAAGAGGAAGCAAAGACACCGCCCTTCTTCACGGCATCGTTCAGCATGGCGAGCACAGCAGTAGAGCCCGGAGCTCCGATAGAGGACAAACCGACGCTCTGGAAGATTTCACCGACAGAGTCGCCGACCTCAGGTGTCGGGGCCAGAGACAGGTCAGCCACACCGAAAGGCAGATTCATTTTTTCGGCAACTTCGGTGCCGATCAGCTGACCGACCTTCGTTACCTTAAAGGCAGTGGTCTTAATGATTTCAGCAATTTCTGTGATTGAGACCTGCTCGCCTCTTCTGCGAACGGCGCGGTCAATTGCTTTTTTCACAACGCCCGGACCGGAAACACCGACGCTGATCACGGCATCGGCTTCGCCGACGCCCAGATAACCGCCGGCCATGAAAGGCACATCTTCCGGGATATTGCAGAAGACAACCAGCTTGCAGCAGCCGAGACCGTCGCGATCAGCAGTTGCGGCAGCAACATCCAGCACTCTGTGGCCCATCAGCTTCACTGCATCCATATTGATGCCGGTGCGGGTGCGCCCGACGTTGATGGAAGAGCAAACGTGATTGGTTGTTGCCAAAGCTTCGGGCAGCGCGTCAATCAGGTTTCTTTCTCCCGGAGTAATGCCTTTTTCGACCAAGGCACCGAAGCCGCCTAAGAAGTCAACGCCGGCGTCGGTGGCGCAGTCATCTAAAAGTTTGCAGACTTTGACCATCTGATCGCGGCTGTATCCGGCACAGACGGTTCCGATCGGAGAGACCGTAATACGTTTATTAACAACGGGAATACCATAGCGGTCGCCGACTTCGTTGCAGATGGCAACGAGGTTCTTAGCATGGCGATTAATTTTGGAGCGGACGCGATAAGCGAAAGTTTCGAAGTTATCGCTTGCGCAATCGAATAAGTTCAAGCCCAGGGTCACGGTACGAACATCCAAATGTTCGCTTCTGAGCATATCCAGCGTGGAGATGACCTCGCGTTCTGTAAGCATTTGATTTATTCCTTTTTGAATTAAGCGATAGACACACGATGAACCGCTTCAAAAATTCTGCGGTGCTGCATGCTCATGGAAAGATGACGGTCGTGGGCGATATCGGAAAGTGTTCTGCTCAGAGCCTTTCTGTCCACTTCGGGAGGAACCGTGACTTCAAACACCAGAAGAACACGCGGCTGCGGCAGAGGGTTGCCGGCATCGTCCAGTTTTACTTCAATTGTTCTGAAACTGTCGATGTTGATGCGGCCTTCATAAAACACTCTGGTAAACGCCGTCAGAATATCCCTGCTGTCGGTACCGTCCACAGTCAGAACGAACGGTTCGCCTTGGGTAACGGTAGCTTCGCCCGGAACGTAATCGCGGACGAGGACGGACATATCGAAGCCTTTGCCCCTCAGTGCTTCTTTAATAATCTTTGCGACTTCGTCGTCGCCAACACTCTCCGGCTTATCCACGATCATGATGGCGGAGTATTCATTTCTCACCGTCGTTTGATCCATATCGATGATGGAACAGCCGAGTTTGTTTAGAGTATCGGAGGTTGTGTAAACAACACCGAAGCTGTCGGGACCGGTGACAGCCACTAAAATTCGCTTCACGTTAATTTCCTAAAAGAATGAGTTTTGCCGCAGACTCGGATGTCATTTCCGATCTTGGCAATTTATAAGGACGAATTCTCCCGACTCGGCGACCGTAATCGTCGAGACAGTCTTTATATTAGCCAAGCAAAAGCCCTCTTTTAGGAAACAAAATGACTTTTTTCGTCTCAGGAGGCGGAAATTAACACTCCGAATTTCGGGATCGCTTTGAGTGTGTTTTGAATGCTCTGTTCCGAGATTTCTTCTATCGTCGTATTTCTTAATTCCGCAGCAACTGCGCCGTAACAGGCCGTGTCCGCAAGGGCGCTTTCGGGGTTCTCTTTGTTTTCTTCGCGCACCCAGCTCGGCGGCATATCCGGACAATCCGTCTCAAGTACCCAGGCGTCATCCGGGAGTTCAGACAAGATTTTGCGGATGCGCTTAGAGCCGTCATAGGACACCGCTCCGCCGTAGCCCAGCTTAAAACCGTTCTGCAGAAAAACCTGTGCCTGGGCCATACTGCCGTTAAACGCATGAATGATGCCGAGCTGCGGGGGCAGACGGCGAATGTATTTAAGCACGATATCCATCGCTTCACGGCCGTGAAGACTCAGGGGGAGACCATATTTGCGGGCAAGTTTTAACTGCGTGGAAAACACTTCTTCCTGAACGTCATGCGGAACGCTGCAGGCTGCAGAGAAATCCAGTCCGCACTCGCCTACCGCTGCCAGACGAGGATCTTCTCTGTGCTCTTCCAGAAAGGCTTCCAACGCTGTCAGATCTTCTTTCCAGGAGTATCCGATGTAAAGCGGATGAATGCCGCAGGCGTAGGCTTGATCATATTCATAGGCACAGCGCCGAGCCTCTTCCAGATTACTGACACCGCTGGCACACACCAAAGAAGAGACGACGCCGACTTTGCGGGCCTCCGAAACTTCTTTTTTCTGCTGTTCTTCGGGAAGAACAAATAAGTGGTTATGGGTGTCAATCCAGCGAAGCATTTAGTTTTCCTCAGGCAAGATGCATCCGTTCTTTAAACGCACGACACGATCGCATCGCGCGGCAATATCCGGATCATGCGTCACAATGACCAAGGCAAGGCCCTGAGAGGACGACAATTTGAGCAGATAGTCGATAACGACTTCGGCCGTCTCACCGTCCAGGTTGCCGGTGGGCTCGTCGGCCAAAAGACACAGCGGAGAGCCGCTCACGGCTCGGGCAATGGCGACACGCTGGCGTTCGCCGCCGGAAAGCTGACTCGGCAGATGATCCACGCGGTCGGCAAGACCCATGGCTTTGAGCAGGCTTTCCGCTCTTTTTTGCGCGACGGAAGCTTTTTCACGGCGGATTTTGAGCGGCATCGCCACGTTTTCCATGGCCGTAAATTCCGGCAGCAGATGGTGGAACTGATACACAAAGCCGAGTTTGCGGTTGCGCAGCTCGGTTAAGCGCTGCTCGGAGAGTTCGGCGATGTTTTCTCCGCCGATTTCGATCAAACCTTTATCAAAACGGTCCAGACCGCCGATGCACTGCAGGAGCGTTGTTTTACCAGAGCCGGATGTGCCCACGATTGCCACCGACTCGCCCTCGTGAACTTCCAGATTGACGTCTTTCAAAACATGCAAAAGTCGGCCGCCCTCTTTATAGCTTTTCTGCAGGCCGACAGCCTTTAATACGACGTTGTTATTCATATCTCAGTGCCTCAGCCGGTTGAATGTTTGCCGCTCTCCAGCTCGGATAGACAGTGGCCGCAAGAGCCAGCAAGAAAGAAAAGACGGCGATCGGGATCACATCGGATGCCCTCGGATCACTCGGCATTGCCGAGATAAAGTAGATTTCTTTGGGCAGGAACTGAACGCCGAACAGCTGTTCGATCGCGCCTACGATGGAGCCCACATTGCAGGCAATGAGAAGCCCCACGCCGACACCGATCAGCACGCCGACGGTTCCGATGAAGGCGCCCTGAACCATAAAGATGCGCATGATCGAACCGCGCGTTGCGCCTTGGGTTCGAAGGATTGCGATGTCGCTGCGTTTGGAGTTGACGGTCATCACTAATGAAGAGACTAGACCAAACGCGCCTACTAAAACGATCAGGAACAAAATGATGCCCATCATGCGTTTTTCGACTTGAACGGCCGCAAACCAAGTCCGATTCTGACGAGACCAATCGGTTGCCAAAAGACCCGGCGGCATTTGATTATTGAGTTCAGCGGCGACTCTCGGTGCATCCTGCATGTTGGAGAGCTTCAGTCGAATGCCTCCGGGTGTTTGAGTACGCATGAGTTTTTCGGCGTCCGTGAGATTGATGAAGCTCATTGCACTGTCAAACTCGTAGTGGCCGGAATTAAAGACGCCTGCGACCGTGAACTGGCGCATGCGAGGCATGGTTCCGGCCGGCGTGAACTGTCCCTGAGGTACCATCACGTTGACCTTTTCTCCCGGGATCACGCCGAGCATTCTGGCTAAGTCCGTGCCGAGAATGATCTTGAATTCACCGGGTTTTAAATCAGAGAGGCGCCCGATCTTCATATTTTTTGCGACATCGCTGACCTGAGATTCCGTCTCAGGATCAATGCCGTTGAGCTGGACACCGCGCACGTTGGTGCCGCTCGTGAGCAGTCCCTGCCCCCTTAAGAAAGGCGCTGCGCCGATGATCTCTGGCTGCTGCTTCTTCAGTTCTGCGGCAGTCTTCTGCCAGTCCGGAATCGGAGCTCCGATCGAAAGCACTTCGGCATGCGAAAGCACGGAGAGCATCTTGTCTCGAACTTCTTTCTGGAAACCGTTCATCACGGATAAGACTATGATGAGGGCCATGACGCCCAAGGCTATGGAAGCCATCGACATGGCTGATATGAACGATACGAATCCGTCGCTGCGTCCTTTGCGGCGCGACAGTGTATATCGCAGACCGATCATCCACTCGAAGGGCAGACCGGATAAAGGTTTATTTTTCACAAATTTTATCCAACTAAACGTTCAGGCTATTCTAGCTGTGAGATCAAACAATTAGAATTTAAGGCTATGCCCGCATGTATATTTTTATTGCCCAATTCTCTGCCTTCTCCTAATGAAATTAAAGCGTTAGGAAAGGACGCCTATCCGCCCGTTTTGCGGAATTTCCTTGAAGGTTTCGGAGAACCGAAGGTCGCCACGATTTTTGAAAACCCGGCGCTCAGCGGTTTTGCTTCGATGCAGTGGGTATGGATGCTTCTGACTCAGCGCGAAAATCTTGCCCCGTCCGCTCCCTATCTTTGGAAAGGTCTTGGAGGTCCGAAAGTCCATCAGGAATTTTGGGCTTTAAACGGCTACCGCAAAGAAAACGGCGTGCTTAAAAGCGCCGGTGATGTCTTTGATATCGATGAAGAGTGCGACCTCAGAGACCTTTTGAATCCGATTGCTCGTCAGTTTAATTTTGAAGTGCAGGTTTTGGACGGACGCTTTTTCCTCGCGCGCAAAAAAGCATGGCAGGTTCTGATTACTCCGTGGCTTGCTCAGGAAGACAAACCGGCAGCACAGCCGGCTGGTCCCGAAGCCGCTGAATGGACTGAAATCACTCGAGTCATCGAAGAAAGTCTTGCAAAAAGCGTTTTCAATGAATACAGAGCAAAAGCCGGACGGCCTCCGGTTGAAGGTTTCTGGATCAACGGCGGAGCTTTTGAGGAGCAGCTTCTTCCCTACACTCAGATTCGCTGTGCTCTGACAAGCGATCCCACGATTCGCGGGATCTCTGAGGCGGCGGGCATTGCGCGGGCCTACATTAAATCTTCGACGGCTGTTTGGCCCGACTGTCCTGAAGGCGACCGTCTCTGCATCCTGGATGACTTTAACGATCCATCCGTCAAAACGGATCCTGCGCGCTGGAGTGCCGCATGGACACGCGCCGTTAAGCGCATGGAGCACCTGACCGCCACGGCAAAAGGATTTGAAAAATATCATCCCCGCCTGGTCACCTCCGATGGTCTGCGCGTCAGCGTCATTGAAAAACTTCAGGAACAAAAATCTTCTTTTGCCTTTTGGAAGAGCCCAAAAAATTACACAGAAGCATGGCTGAACTCCGGCCGCTAAAGAACACTAAAAAGTTATGACCAAAATAACGATTCGCCGATTTGACCGAAATGTCGTTCAGGCGCTCACCAACCGCGGCTTTCCCGAACCTCTGGCCCGCGCTTTAGCGGCCAGACACGTCACCAGCCCGTCCGACCTTGATTACGAATTCAAGGAAATGCTTTCTCCGTGGGACCTTAAAAACTGCAGAGAAGCCGGAGAAGCGATTGCCGATGCCATCTGGAAACAGAAAAAGATCGTAATCATTGGGGACTACGACTGTGACGGCGCGACTGCTGTTTCCGTCGGTATTCTGGGACTGCAGGCGCTCGGCGCCTTCAATGTCTCTTATTTAATCCCGGACCGTGACAAGGACGGCTACGGCCTGTCTCCTCAGCTTGTCGATCGAGCAGCCGCTGCCGGCGCCGAACTCATCATTACCGTAGACAACGGAATTTCTTCGGTGGCTACGGTTGAACATGCTAAAACCCTCGGAATCGAGGCCGTCGTTACCGACCACCACCTGCCCGGCGATGAAATCCCCGACACCCTCGTCGTCAATCCGAATCAGCGCGGAGATACCTTCCCGAGCAAATCTTTGGCGGGTGTGGGCGTCATCTTTTACGTGTTAATCGCCGTGCGCTCCGCACTCCGCGCCAAAGGCGCTTACCCGAACGGAAAACAGCCTAATCTTCAGCATCTCATTGATTTGGTGGCCTTGGGTACGGTTGCCGACGTTGTCCCGTTAGACCGCAACAACCGAATCCTCGTTTCCAAAGGCTTGGACAGCATTCGCGCCGGCAAAATGCAGCCCGGCGTGAGCGCCCTGCTCTCCGTAGCAGGCAAGAATGCGCATCGCATCAGTGCCAATGACTTGGGCTACATCCTCGGGCCCCGCATCAACGCCGCAGGTCGTTTGGACAGCATCAACAAGGGTGTTGAGTGTCTGACAAGCTACGACTACAACACGGCGCTCTTTTACGCAAAAGAACTCGACCAAATCAATGCCGAGCGCCGCAACCGCGAAGTATCCATGCAGTCCGACGCTATTCTGTCCCTACAGACGATTTCCGTCGATGACAGCAATTCCATCGTTCTTAAGGGTGACGACTGGCACGCCGGCATCATCGGTTTAGTAGCCTCCCGCATCAAAGAACAAACTTATCGCCCGGTCATTGCGTTTGCTCCGTCGGAAGAAAACGGCGAGCATGTGCTTAAAGGCTCGGGGCGCTCTATTCCCGGCATTCATCTGCGCGATGCATTGGATCGTGTCAGCAAACTGAGTCCGGGGCTGATCCTGAAATTCGGCGGTCACGCGATGGCTGCAGGTCTTACGATCCGTAAGGATGCATTTGATGAATTCAAGGAGCTCTTTGCCCGCGCTGTCAAAGAACTTTCCGATCCGGAAATGTTCGAGCGCAACATCGTCACAGACGGCGAGCTCAGAGCTTCCGACTTCAACATTGAACTCGTTGAAGCCATCCGCAAGCACGTCTGGGGTCAGGCTTTCCCGGAACCGCTCTTTGCCAATCAGTTCAAGGTACTTTCTCAGAGAGTCTTGAAAGATCAGCATCTGAAGCTCTCTCTTGAAGTCGACGGCAGAGAGATTCAGGCCATTTGGTTCCGCCACAAACGCGAACTGCCTCCGACCGTGCGTTTAGCTTACAAGCTCGACATCAATGACTTCCGAGGACGTCAGTCGGTGCAGCTCATCATCGAAGGTATGGAAGACGAGTTTGAGGACTGGACGGCCTAGCGGTTTTCTGTCGTGCAAACAAACTTACACAATTGACAAAAAACGGACCCATTTCCGCCCGCTCAACGAGTTAAGGATTGGGTCCGCTCTTATATAATTGAGGGTTCTTTTTAATATCAACGCGTTAAGAAATGGAAGTTGAACGTTTAAACCTAATCGGCACCACCGCCGAGGACCTTCAAGCTCGCACTGAAGAGCTGCGGAGGTATCTTTGACTACGACCAGAAAGAGCGTCGTTTAGAAGAAGTTAATCAAGCGCTCGAGGACCCGAGCATCTGGTCTGATCAAGAGCGAGCTCAGCAGCTGAGCAAAGAAAAGAAACGTCTCGAAGACGTTGTCCTTACCATCAAACACCTAACTACCGGCCTTTCCGATGCTTTGGAATTATTTGAAATGGCCAAAGAAGAGGACGATGACGCCTCTCTGGAAGCGGTAGAAGCCGATATCAACAACCTCAAGAAAGAGGTCGAACATCTCGAATTCCAGCGCATGTTCAATCAGGAACATGACGAAGCCAACTGCTTCCTGGAAATTCAGGCCGGCGCCGGCGGAACCGAAGCGCAGGACTGGGCGAGCATGCTTGAGCGCATGTATATCAAGTTTGCGGAACGCCAAAGCTTTAAGCCCGAGATTGTTGAAGAAACCGAAGGAGATGTGGCCGGCATTAAAGGCTGCACGATCAAAATCACAGGCGACTATGCCTACGGCTGGCTCAGAACCGAAACCGGTATTCACCGCTTAGTTCGCAAGAGCCCGTTCGACTCCAACGCACGCCGTCATACTTCTTTTGCTTCTGTGTTCGTCGTTCCCGAAGTCGACGATTCTTTCGAAATCGAAGTCAATCCGGCCGATCTGCGCATTGACACGTTCCGCGCCTCCGGCGCCGGCGGTCAGCACATTCAGAAGACCGACTCCGCCGTCCGTATCACGCATATTCCGACCGGCATAGTCGCTGTCAGCCAGACCAGCCGAAGCCAGCATCAGAACAAGGAAGAGGCCATGACGATTTTGAAGAGCCGTCTTTATGAAGCCGAGCTCCGCAAACGCCAGGCTACCCAGCAGGCATTGGAAGACAACAAGAGCGACATTTCCTGGGGTCACCAGATCCGTTCTTACGTGTTGGATCAGTCCCGCGTCAAAGACCTGCGTACCAATGTCGAAACCGGCAACACGACTGCCGTTTTAGACGGTGCTTTGGAATCCTTTATCGAGGCCAGCCTCAAGCAAGGAGTTTGAGCGTGAAGACTCTCACCATTATTACCGGCGCCTCTAAAGGGCTCGGCTTTGAATTAACCCGTCAGTCGCTTAAGGCCGGCGACACCGTCGTGACGATGGAACGCCGTCCTTCCAAGGCTTTGGTGGAAGAAGCCGATAAGATCGGCTGCAATTTCATCCAGTTTACGGCTGACCTGCTTGACCGTAAAGGCGCCGTCGAGCTTTTGATGTGGCTGCTTTCCGATAAGGAATACGCCGAACATGACCGTCTGATTCTGATCAACAACGCCGGCGTGCTGGGTCCTGTCGGTCCGATCGAAAACGCTTCCCCGCAGGTTGCCGTTGACTGCATTCGCGTTAACTTTGAAATCCCGGTGCTTCTGACTCAGGCTTTCCTGAATGAAACGCGCAGCTGGAAAGGCGAGCGCCGCGTCATGAATATCTCTTCCGGCGCCGGCCGCAAGTCCGTTCCGGGCTGGGCCATGTACTGTTCAACCAAAGCAGCGCTTGACCGCTTTACCGCCGTCACAGCTGAAGATCAGCTTGGCAAACCCAATCCCGCACGCCTTAGCGCCGTCGCTCCGGGCGTTGTGAACACTGGCATGCAGGGCAGCATCCGTGCTTCGTCTAAGGAAGATTTTCCGAACGTTGACCGGTTTATCGACTTAGAGAAAGACGGAAAACTTCAGAGCCCCGAAGACACTGCCAAACGACTTTTAAATTACCTCAACAGCGACGAGTTCGGCAAAGAGCCCATCTCGGATATTCGCAATATTTCTGTTGGAGACTAAAGTGGAAAACCAGAAAGAAACCGTCAAAAAAGAAGACGTTCTTGAGACTGAGAACCATATCATTGCCGAACGTTTAGCCAAACTCGACAAACTCAGAGCCGAAGGCGTTGCTTATCCGAATGATTTCGTTCAGAAAGACCGCATTGAAGAAGTGCGCGCTGCCAACGGCAGCAAAACTCCGGAAGAGCTTGAAGCTGCTCCGGTCGAAGTCACCGTCGCCGGCCGCGTCATGCTCAAGCGCGTCATGGGCAAAGCCAGCTTCCTGACCGTTAAAGACGGTACCGATCACATCCAGTTCTTCATCACCAAGGCTGAAGTCGGCGATGAAACTTACGACTTCTTCAAGAAGATGGTTGATATCGGAGATATCGTCGGCGCTACAGGCACACTGTTCTTCACCAAGACCGGCGAGCTTTCCGTCCGCGTTAAGAACTTCCGTCTGCTGACCAAGAACATTCGTCCGCTCCCCGACAAATTCCACGGTCTCTCCGATCCGGAAACCCGTTATCGTCAGCGCTATGTTGACCTGATCATGAACGAAAGCACACGTCGCACCTTCATGATCCGTTCCAAGGCCATCGCCGAAACCCGTAAATTCATGATGGAACATCACTTCATGGAAGTGGAAACTCCGATGCTCCATCCGATCCCCGGCGGTGCGAACGCTAAGCCGTTCATCACACACCACAATGCGCTCGACATGGATATGTATCTGCGTATTGCTCCGGAACTTTATCTGAAGCGCTTAGTGGTCGGCGGCTTTGAACGCGTTTTTGAACTCAACCGCTCCTTCCGCAACGAAGGCGTTGACGTTCGCCACAACCCTGAATTCACAATGATGGAGTTCTATGCAGCCTACAAGGAATACCACTGGCTCATGGACTACACCGAAAAACTTCTGCGCACCGTCGCTGAAAAGACTATCGGTACCGCTGTCATTCAGTATCAGGGTCATACCATCGACCTCACAAAACCGTTTGATCGCCTGACTGCTAAGGAAGCCGTTCTGAAGTACGCTCCTCAGTACACCCCTGAGCAGCTCGAAGACAAGGACTTCATGCAGGAAGAACTCAAGCGCCTGGGTGAACCTGCTAAGGCTGACGCCGGCGTCGGCGCTTTGCAGATGGCCATATTTGAAGCCGTTGCTGAATCCAAACTCATTCAGCCGACTTACATCATTGACTACCCGGTTGAAATTTCTCCGCTGGCTCGCGCCTCCGACAAGGTTCCCGGCATCACCGAGCGTTTCGAACTCTTCATGGCCGGTCGCGAAACCGCCAACGGCTTCTCCGAGCTGAACGACCCGCAGGATCAGGCTGCTCGCTTCATGGCTCAGGCAAAACTGAAAGCCAGCGGCGATGATGAAGCCATGTATTACGACGCCGACTACGTCCGCGCACTGGAATACGGTCTGCCTCCGACAGGCGGCTGCGGCGTGGGCTTAGACCGCTTTGTCATGCTGCTTACCGACTCTCCGAGCATCCGTGACGTTCTGCTCTTCCCGCATATGCGTCCTGAGGCCTAAGAATCATGAGCGAAAGGAAGCTGAAAATCGCCGCTCTGTTAAAAGAGCTTTACGACATGGCCGAAGTTCCCGTGCCCTCCTCTCGTATTCCGTTTTACTTTAACGACGTACGAGCCGGGCACATTGAACGAACTGATGCCGAGTTTTTAGCGAGTACCTTTCGCTTCTGTGACGTCCGTCCGGATGCTTTCGTATTTACCGCGGAAGACTCCGGACAGGCTTCGCGCCGTCTGGCAGCGATTTCGCACCTTTATAAAGGCACGGACAAAGTCTTTGCCTGGCGAGATGAACTGCTTTCCGTTACTGCTTCGGATGACATTGCCTGCGAGTCGCCTTTGACTGTTATTGAGCGTGCAATGTGCCGTCCCTTCGCCTTTAACACCTTTGCCGTTCACTTGAATCCGTTCACGCGTGACGGCAGGATGTGGGTGGCTCAGCGTTCTTTCAAGAAAGCGATCGGCCCTGGTTATTGGGATAACTGTGCTGCGGGTCTAGTCGGAGCAGGCGAGCCTTTCGGGCTTGCTATGGAACGCGAAGCATTTGAAGAAGCCGGTGTGACACCGGGTTCCCTTGAAATCTCTTTTAGCGCGCGCAATATCATTTCGCGTCCCGTTCATGAAGGCTGGATGCGAGAAATCGCTTACATCTGCAATGCTTATGTTGAAGACTCTTTCCATCCTCACAACATGGACGGCGAGGTCGAGCGCTTTGAACTCTTAGAACCCGAAGCGATTATTGAGCGCATAGAAAAAGGACGATTCACATTCGAATCGTCCCTTGCTGTTTTAGCCGGCTTAGCCTGGCAGGAAGGCCTGCTTGATCTTTTGGATCAGCCGGCCGTCTAAACGCTAATCTCTTTCGTCCATCCAAGCGACCAGAATGGCTTCCAGTATTTTTTCGTTGCTTGCTTCTGGATCATCATCAAAATCCGGGAGCGCGACGATCATTGCATGCATCTTCTCAAAGCTGATCGTCAGCGGATCTAAGTCCGGATTTTCGTCATACAGCTCTTCCGCAATCGCACGCGGATCCTTCCAAGTCAGCTTCATTACTCGTTCTCTCTGGCGTGATTACGGGAGTATTTCGGAATTTCAACGGTAATGTCTTCTTTGCCGACTTTTGTCTGGCAAGTCAGGCGTGAGTTCGATTTCAGACCCCAAGCCTGGTCAAGCAGATCTTCTTCATCGTCTTCTGCCGGTTCCAAAGAATCAAAGCCCTTGTCGATGTAGCAGTGGCAAGTCGTGCAGGCGCAGGAGAACTCGCAGGCGTGGTCAATATTGACGCCGTTTGCGACCAAAGCTTTAGCTAAGTTTGCACCTTCGGGGACTTCAAACTCAGCCCCGTTCGGACAGATTCCAGGATGCGGTAAAACGGTTACTTTCGGCATTTTTAAACCTCGTCAACAGATTTGCCTTGGAGTGCTTCCAAGATCGTACGGTTCATTCGACGTGCAGCAAAGTCTTTCGTTCCCTCGGACAGCGCTGAAATCGAATTTTTAATTTCATCTTTGTCATCTTGCGCGCGAACCGTCTCGAGATGTTGAATCATGGCGTCGATCTGAGCGCGCTCAGCCTCATTGAGAAGGTCGGCGTCGGACGACAATGCGGAATAAATGCTTTCCAAAAGGCGAGCGGCTTCCACTTTCTGCTCGCGTAATTCGCGAAGCTTCATATCTTCTTCGGCGTGACCAAAGGAATCTTCCAGCATGCGGCTGATTTCATCTTCCGACAGACCGTAAGAAGGTTTGACCGTGACAGATGCTTCCACGCCCGTGGTTTGTTCGCGGGCCGTGACCGACAACAGTCCGTCAGCATCCACCTGGAACGTCACACGAATACGAGCGGCTCCTGCAACTTTCGGCGGAATACCGCGCAAAGAGAATTTGGCCAAAGAACGGCACTCTTCTACCAAGTCACGTTCACCCTGAAGGACATGGATCGACATCGCGGTCTGACCGTCCTTGAAGGTTGTGAAGTCCTGAGCCATGGCTACAGGAATCGGCGTGTTGCGGGGAATGACTTTTTCAACGAGACCGCCCATGGTTTCAAGACCCAAGGAAAGCGGCGTGACGTCAAGAAGCAGCCAGTCTTCGTCGCTGCGGTTGCCGGCAAGCAGGTTTGCCTGAAGCGCAGCGCCGATTGCCACCACTTCATCCGGGTCAATATCGGTAAGCGGTTCGCGGTCAAAATAATCGGCCACTGCCTTGCGGATGCAGGGCATGCGCGTTGAGCCGCCGACAAGCACGACACCTTTTACTTCATCGCGTTTGAGACCTGCGTCCTTTAATGTCTGTTTCGTGGCTTCGATGGTTCTTGCTACTAAGTGGTGCGTGATCGAATCAAAGACTTCGCGCGTAATCGTGACATTGATGATTCTGTCGCCGGAAATCTTGGCGTGAATCGTTGCTTTCTTTTCCGTCGTCAGCGTTTCTTTGGCTGCCTTGGCTTTTGCCATCAGCATGCGGCTGTCGGAATGCGTCAGCAGCGGACGACCTGCCTGGTCAATGACCCAGCAGTAGAGACGCTGGTCAAAATCATCGCCGCCTAACTGGCTGTTGCCGCCGGTGGCGAGCACCTCAAAAACGCCTTTGCGCAGACGGAGGACGGAGACGTCAAACGTGCCGCCGCCCAAGTCATAAACGATGTAAAGACCTTCGGCGCCGGTATCGAGGCCGTAAGCCAAAGCTGCCGCCGTCGGTTCGCTCAAAAGACGAAGAACATTCAGACCGGCAAGCTTTGCGGCGTCTTTAGTCGCCTGACGCTGAGCGTCATCAAAGTAAGCCGGTACCGTCACAACAGCGCCGACAAGTTCGCCGCCTAAGGCGTCTTCGGCGCGTTTTTTAAGGACTTTTAAGATTTCTGCTGATACTTCAACCGGACTCTTCGCGCCTTGTGCCGTGTTGAGCTTCACCATGCCCTCGCCTTTGATGAAGTCATAGGGCATGTAGCGGTTATTCTGCAGCTCAGAAGCGCTTCGGCCCATCAAACGCTTGACACTTGAGATCGTGTTGAGCGGATCTGCTTCTGCACGTGAACGGGCTTCTTCACCAACAACCACGCATCCATTCTTTTCGTAGTGGACAACAGAAGGAAGCAGTTTCTGATTCTTTTCGTCAACGAGAACTTCGGGAGAACCGTTTCTAACGGTGGCCGCCAATGAATTCGTGGTGCCCAAATCAATACCGACAGCAAACCGCTCTTCGTGCGGTGCTGTCGACATTCCCGGTTCGGCAATTTGCAGAAGTGACATTATTCAAAATCCAGTAGCTGGCGATTTAAAAACATAACCTTTTTTAAATCTTCTGCCGCCAGCGAGACATCAGATTTCACATCGAACGCGTCTACCACCTCGTTGAGCAGCTCGTCCTTTTCTTTTTCAATCGCTTTCTTCAGCACTTCCAGCTCAGCCGTATTCCCGGAATCCTTTGCATCTGAGATCGCCTCTCGGCGTTCCAGCTGCTCAAGAAGAAACTCTTCAGAAATCGAACCGCTGCTGTCTTCGTCAATGAGGTGTCCTCGCAGCGCGCAAAGGGCTTTACCTCGCTGGATCGGATCGCTGAGCTTCTGAAAAGCGTCATTAATCAGCGTTGCCCACTGCTGAGCAACGCGCTTTTCAGTATCGCTTGCCGAAGCAAAACGGTCGGGATGAACCTTTTTTTGGATTTCAAAATACTTTTCATCCAACTTTTGTTTATCGATTCTGAACTGTGGTTTCAAACCGAAAATTTCAAAAGGATTCATCGCCGCCATAGCGCCTCCGTTTCAGTTAGACATGGAAAGACTTGCCGCAGCCGCAGCTTTCTTTCTCGTTCGGGTTCTTGAATTTGAATCCAGTATTGAGACCTTCACGGACAAAGTCCAGTTCGGTTCCGTTGATATAGGGCAGGCTCTTGGGATCAACAATTACTTTGATCCCGTAGCTTTCGTACACCTGATCTTCGGGTTCGATTTTGTCTGCAAACTCTAATGCGTAAGCCATACCGGAGCAGCCGCTGGTTTTGACACCGACTCTGAGGCCGACGCCTTTGCCACGTTTGCGAAGGAATTCTTCAACGTGAGAAGCTGCTTTTTCTGTCAATGTAACCGACATTATTTATCCTTAATCTGAGCCTGTTTCTGGCGATAGTCTTCCACTGCGGCCTTGATGGCGTCTTCCGCAAGAATGGAACAGTGGATTTTGACGGGAGGAAGCTCAAGTTCTTCGGCAATTGCCGTATTTTTGAGCTGTTCGGCTTCTTCCAAGGTCTTGCCCTTGATCAGTTCGGTGACCAAAGAGCTGGAAGCGATGGCACTGGTGCAGCCGTAGGTTTTGAACTTAGCGTCTTCGATCACGCCGTTGTCGTTGACCTTGATCTGCAGGCTTAAAACGTCGCCGCAGGCGGGGGCGCCGCGTGTACCGGTTCCGACGTTCGGATCGTTTTTATCCAGTCTGCCGACATTTCTGGGGTGCTGGAAATGATCCATCACTTTATCGCTGTATTGCATTCTTTTCTTTCCTTGTTAGTGTTCTGTCCATTTAACTTGTTTCATGTCCACGCCTTCCTTGTACATCTCCCAAAGCGGGGACATTTCACGAAGCTGTGCAACCTTTTCTTTGATGAGCTTGACGGTGTAGTCAATCTCTTCTTCCGTCGTGAAACGGCCTAAGCTGAAGCGAATGGAGCTGTGGGCGAGTTCGTCATCAATACCGAGGGCACGCAGAACGTAGGACGGTTCCAAGCTGGCCGAGGTGCAGGCAGAACCGGAGGAAACTGCGATTTCAGGGCAGCTGGCCATGAGGGCTTCACCTTCAACAAACGCGAAGCTGACGTTGAGGTTGAAAGGAGCTCTGTGTTCCATGCTTCCGTTGACATGAACGGCTTCGATTTCGCTCAAGCCTTTCCAAAGTCTGTCGCGAAGAGCGCCGATACGCTTCATTTCCTCGTCCATTTCCAGGCGGCACAGTCTGTAGGCTTCGCCCATACCGACGATCTGGTGTGTGGCGAGTGTGCCTGAGCGCATGCCTCTTTCGTGACCGCCGCCGTGAATGATGGCTTCAATACGAGCACGCGGTTTGCGGCGAACATAAAGAGCGCCCATTCCCTTCGGTCCGTAGAGCTTGTGGGCGGAAAGGCTCATCAGATCAACCTTGAGTTTTTCCATATCCAGAGGGATCTTGCCGGCGGCCTGAGTGGCGTCGACGTGGAACAGGATTCCGCGTTCACGGCACATTTTACCGATTTTTTCGATGTCTTGAATGACGCCGATTTCATTGTTGACGGCCATCACGGAAACCAAGGTAGTATCTGGACGCATGGCTTTGGCCAAAGCGTCGAGGTCCAAAAGTCCGTCCTTGCCGACGTCCATGTATGTCACTTCAAAGCCTTCGCGTTCAAGTTCTCGCATGGAGTCCAGCACGGCTTTGTGTTCGGTCTTTACCGTGATTAAATGCTTGCCTTTGTCCTTATGGAAACGAGCTGCACCTTTGATCGCGAGGTTGTCGCTTTCGGTGGCGCCGCTAGTCCAAACGATTTCCTTCGGATCGGCATTGATTAGTGCTGCAACTTCGGCACGGGCGTTTTCAACAGCTTCTTTAGCCTTCCAGCCGTATTCGTGGCTCGTGCTGGCAGCGTTGCCGAAATTCTCGTAGAGGAAAGGAATCATCTTATCGACGACACGAGGATCCACAGGCGTAGTCGCAGAATAATCAAGGTAAATAGGGAACTTCATGATTAGCTCCAATGAAGAGATAAATTGGGGATTTATTAAACCTTCGGTTTGATAATGGATACGGGGCTTAAGCCCTGATCTTTGAGCTTTTTCTTGTCAGCCAGGTTTTTCAGCGAGATCCCTTTCAGGAACTTGCGGATTTCCTCGTTGAGGCTTTCCCAAAGATCGAATGTGATGCACTCACCTTCTCCGTCGCAGACGGCTCTGTTTTTATCGCAGCTGGCTTTCTCGAGAGGGTCGTCCACGGCTTCCAAAATATCGATCACCGTGATCTGATCCGCAGGTTTGGCCAAACGGTATCCGCCGGCAGGGCCGCGCACACCTTCAAGGAGGCCGGCTCTGCGCAGCTTTCCGAAGATCTGCTCAAGATAGGCGCTTGAAAGATGACGTCTGTCCCCGATCGCAGCGATGGATACGTACTCTTCCGGGTCATGGAGAGCAATATCAAGCATTGCGGTGACGGCAAAACGGCCTTTAGTAGTGAGTTTCATCTTTATTCCGATCCATTTAGTCGGAAATAATAGACCGTTTTATTTCCGAGCGCAATAGTCGGAATTGAAAAAGCCCTCCGAAGAGGGCTAAGAAGGAAAATGAATTTTCAGCGGCTACAGAGCTGAGCCGGGAATGTAGACGGAAGCGCGTTTCTTAACAACTTCAAGCAGGCCTTCGCAGGCGTCCTCACAGTAATCAAGTACCGTGTTGAAGCCTTCGTTGCCGCCGTAATACGGATCAGGCACCACGGCCGTGTCGTATTCGGTTGCATAGCGCATCAGGAGCGCCAGCTTGTGTTTGTACATCGGAGGGCAGATCTGCTGCATGGCGGTCAGATTTTCCCAGTCCATCGCCAAAATGAAGTCGCACTCTCTAAAGTCGTCGGATGTAATCTGACGAGCCCTAAGTTCGGATAAGTCATATCCGCGCTTACGGCCTGCAATCTGAGCGCGCACGTCCGGCGCCTCTCCGACGTGATAACCATGTGTACCGGCAGAATCCACGATTACTTTGTCAGTCAGTCCGGCTTCCTTCACCATTTTCTTAAAAACTGCTTCAGCCGTAGGGGAACGACAAATGTTCCCCATGCACACAAATAAAACTTTTACCATGTTTTTTGCATTCTTCTTAATTGACGAATTAATCACACCTCTCTCGCGTACACCGCAGGCAGGTTGCAATAGCTTACGAGCCCCAAACGCTTTTTGCAAAAATGTATAGGGTAATTACCAATAATTCAACTCAAAATGAGCACCTATACGTTCTCTTTTGCACCTTCCTCATCTTTTCCGGGCGTCGCGCCGAAAACTTGTTTACGAATTGAAGCCAATTTATCACGGACTTCCGAGGCTTTTTCGAATTCGAGATTCTTAGCATGCTCAAACATTTCGTTTTCGAGCCGTTTGATTTCGCGTGCCAGTTCCTTCGGACCCATTTTTTCGTAATCCTGACCGTCCACCAATCCGAATTCATTTTCGAGGTTATCGCTCTTGTAGACACCGTCAATAATGTCACGGATTTCTTTCTTGACGCTCTTCGGCGTGATGTTATGCGCCACGTTGTAAGCAGTCTGCTTTTCTCTGCGTCGAGCCGTTTCGTCCATCGCTCGGCGCATGGAGTCCGTAATCGTATCGGCGTATAGAATGGCTTTGCCTTCAACGTTTCGCGCGGCACGGCCGATCGTCTGAATAAGAGAACGTTCGCTTCGCAGGAAGCCTTCCTTATCAGCATCTAAGATCGCGATCAGTGCCACTTCCGGAATATCCAAGCCTTCTCTCAATAAGTTAATGCCGATCAGAACATCGAAGACACCGGCACGAAGGTCTCGAATAATTTCTACGCGTTCCACCGTATCGATGTCCGAGTGCAGGTAACGCACCTTGATACCGTTGTCCTGCAGGAAGTCGGTTAAGTCTTCTGCCATGCGCTTGGTCAGCGTTGTAATCAGAATGCGCTGGCCCTTCGGAATTCTTTCTTTGATTTCGCCGAGCACATCGTCAACCTGAGTCGTAGCCGGACGTACTTCTACTTCCGGGTCTACGAGGCCGGTCGGGCGCACCACCTGCTCCACGATCTGAGAAGAATGATTCAGCTCGTAGTCTGCAGGAGTGGCCGAGACAAAGATCGCTCGGCGCATCTTGCTTTCGAATTCGTCAAAACGAAGCGGACGATTGTCTTTAGCGCTCGGAAGACGGAAGCCGTAGGTGACGAGGGTTTCTTTTCTGGCACTGTCGCCGCGGTACATACCGCCGATCTGACCTAACAGAACGTGAGATTCGTCGAAGAACATCAGCGCATCTTTCGGCAGATAGTCGATCAAGGTAGGAGGCGGCTCTCCGGGCAGACCGCCGGCCAAGTGGCGGCTGTAGTTCTCAATGCCTTTGCAGAAGCCCACTTCGTGGAGCATTTCTAAGTCAAAGAGCGTTCTTTCGCGGATGCGCTGCGCCTCAAGCAACTTGCCGCTCTCGATGAATTTTGTCTCCTGGTCTCTGAGCTCATCCTTGATGGCTTCAATCGCTCGGAGAATATCGTTTCTCGGCGTGACATAGTTAGAGGTCGGATAGATCGCGAAGCGGTCTACCTTCTGGCGTGTTTTACCGGTCAGCGGATCGAAGAAATACATTGCTTCGATTTCGTCATCAAAGAGTTCGATACGGAGCGCCATTTCCGAGTGTTCGGCTGGGAACACGTCAATCGTGTCACCGCGGACGCGGAACTTACCTCGCGTAAATTCCATGTCGTTGCGTTCGTACTGGATGCGGACCAAGTGCGAGATCAAGTCGCGCTGTTCAATCTTATCACCGACTTTCAGGATAAGACGCATCTCGGTATAGGACTCCGGCTTACCGATACCGTAGATGGCAGACACGGTCGCGACAATGATCACATCACGGCGTTCGAGCACGCTCTTTGAAGCCGACAGACGCATCTGCTCGATGTGTTCATTGATAGCAGAATCTTTTTCAATAAACAGATCACGCTGAGGGACGTAAGCTTCGGGCTGATAGTAGTCGTAGTAACTGACGAAATACTCCACCGCGTTGTTTGGGAAAAAGTCCCTCATTTCCGCGTAGAGCTGAGCGGCAAGGGTTTTATTCGGCGCCATGATGAGCGTCGGCAGACCGGTTCGAGCGATAACGTTCGCCATGGTGTAGGTTTTGCCGCTACCCGTCACGCCAAGCAGCGTCTGGGCCGTCAGGCCGTCCTCGATGCCTTCGACGAGTTCTTTGATTGCCTGAGGCTGATCTCCGGCCGCCTCAAAGGGCTGATGCAGTTCAAACGGAGAATTAGGGAATCTGATGACTTTCAAGGTGGTGTCTGCCTAAAGAATCCTTTGAATTTGAAAAGTTTAGAACGAATCCTAAGACATCGGTTTTCCGATCATCCGATCTGGTCAGATTGCCTCGACCTCAGTCTTCTCTGCTTTAGATGAGTTCTAAGGAGACATCCATTTTAAGTTCACTTTCAAACCAAACCCCTCTCAATTAAGCTTCGGCACCTTATTTTCTCAAGCACGCAGGGTGATTTAAATATCAATAATTCAAATTTATAAAATCACCCTTGGCTGGACACTCTCGGAATAAAATAAAAATTAGCACATTACATAAGCTGATGAGGTTTGTTTTCGGAAAAAGTAAAACATCGGTCTGAAACAACTCCTTAACTTTCTAGAAGGATATATCCTTAAAAAATCCTCTCTATTCCAAATTTAATCTTTGTTTAATATTTATCAACCATTATCATCAACCCCTCTAATTATAAAATCCCATTTTGAGTTTATTTTTTGCTAATTAGCTAATTTATAAGAATTTTCATCTTCTCTAAATTTCGTAACAATCTATTGACTTCTAGAAATTTTGCTGTCAGAATGCTTATGTCTGTTGTTTGACAGACATGACAATTGGGATTACTGCTATGTGCATATTTAACATTGGCAAGTGCCTATTCAACATAGGCATGCGCCGCACGTTACACCTCACGCGGTTTACGATGCGTGATTGCTTCTCCTTCAATAAATTCCTCTCCGAATCCGACATCTAGTCCTCCGGCCGATTCTTTATCGGTTCGGCTCGAATTGCTTTTCTCTTAATTTCTTCCGCGAAATCTCTTAGTGTTCAAGCCTTTTTGACGCTTGTTCATAGGGGGGGGGTATTTCCGAGAAAAGCCAATACCACAATTCATTTAATTACGATGCGGATTTATTTACCTTATTAAATAAATCTGGAGGACTACTATTATGCAAAAACTTAAAGTCGCAGCTTCTGCATTACTGAAAGATAAACTTCAGGTTGAACGTGAAGTCGTTTGCCTCTCAAATGCTGACTTTACTGAAGTCTCCGCTGTTGTTATCGACATTGAAGACTATCGGAAAGGCGGGTTAAACAAGGTTAATGCCACCGCCTTGGAAATTCCTGTTTTTCTTTATCTCCGCGATGAAGACACCACTCCGGAAGAACTCGTCGGTCACGTGGTCGGTGTGATCAACGATGACCTTACAGACAGACGTCTTTTCGGCCGTCAAATCGATGAAGCTGCCAAACGCTACGAAGACAAGCTCCTTCCTCCTTTCTTCGGTGCCCTCGCCCAATACGTATACAAAGGAAAGTCCCAGTTTGACTGCCCGGGACATCAGGGAGGCGCATACTTCCGCCGCCATCCGGCCGGCCGCGCATTCTATGACTTTTTCGGTGAAGAGCTTTTCCGCTCTGACCTTTGCAATGCTGACGTTGCGATGGGCGACCTTCTAATTCATGAAGGTGCACCGCTAACCGCTCAAAAAGCTGCCGCTAAGGTATTCAATGCCGATAAGACTTATTTCGTTTTGAACGGAACCTCCGCCTCTAACAAAGTTGTATTAAATGCGGCTTTAACTCCCGGTGACTTGGTTTTGTATGATCGAAACAACCACAAGTCAATTAACCACGGAGCTCTTTTGCAAGCCGGCGCTACTCCGATTTATCTTGAAACTGCCCGCAACCCCTTCGGATTTATCGGCGGCATTGACGAAAAATGTTTTGACGAAGAGTATCTCCGCAGCCTAGTTAGAGAAAAATGTCCTGAAAAAGCGGATGCCAAGCGCCCCTTCCGTCTTGCAGTCATCCAACTCGGCACTTATGACGGCACGATTTATAACGCTCGCCAAGTTGTGGACAAAATCGGCCACCTTTGTGATTACATTCTCTTCGACTCCGCATGGGTAGGCTACGAGCAATTCATTCCAATGATGCGTGACTGTTCCCCGCTTCTTCTCGAGTTAGGACCGGAAGACCCCGGCATCTTCGTCACTCAGTCCGTTCATAAGCAGCAAGCAGGTTTTTCTCAGACTTCACAAATTCACAAAAAGGACTCTCACATTAAGGGACAAGACCGTTATATTCCTCACAAAGTGTTGAATAACGCTTTCATGATGCATGCATCAACCAGTCCGTTTTACCCGCTGTTTGCTTCTTTGGACGTCAACGCAAAAATGCAAGAAGGAGAAGCCGGCCGTAGACTTTGGGCTGACTGCGTTAAGACAGTTGTTGATGCTCGCAAATTACTGCTTGAAACCTGTCATTACATCAAACCGTTTATTCCTTCTAAAGTTCGCGGCTCCGATTGGAAGTCTTACCCAACGGATTTGATTGCCCAAGACCTGGAATTCTTCAAATTTGTTCCGGGTCAGAAATGGCATTCTTTCGAGGGATATGGGGAGAACCAATATTTTGTAGATCCCTGCAAATTTATGCTGACGACTCCGGGCATCGATGTTGAGACCGGCGAATACGAAAATTTTGGCGTTCCGGCAACGATTTTGGCTAATTACTTGCGCGATAACGGCATCATCCCCGAAAAGAATGACCTCAATTCCATTCTTTTCCTCATGACTCCCGCAGAAAATAAAGAAAAAATGGATCACCTGGTTAGCCAGATCGCTCGCTTTGAAAAATACCTCGATGATGACGCTCCCTTAGAAGAGGTTCTGCCCAATCTTTACAAAGCTTACGAATCTCGCTACCGCAACTATTCCATCCGTCAGCTCTGCCAAGAAATGCATGACTTCTACAAGGAGCGGAATATTAAAGAGATTCAAAAGGAAATGTTCCGTACAGAATTCATGCCTAAGAGCGTCATTAATCCTCAAGAAGCCCACTTTGCATTCCTGCGCGGCCAAGCCGAGCTCGTCCGTCTGGAAGATGCAGAAGGAAGGGTTGCTGCTGAAGGCGCTCTGCCCTACCCACCGGGAGTCTTGTGCTGCTTCCCGGGTGAAGTTTGGGGCGGACCCGTGCTCAAGTATTTCTTAGCTTGGCAGGAAGCCATGGGACGGATGCCTGGATTTGCACCCGAACTTCAAGGTGTTTATGTCGAAGACAACGGCAGGGGCGGTAAACAAGTTTACTGCTATGTACTAAAAGAAGATGCTGTCGAACGTCTGACTGCTAAAGGTAAATAAGCCGCGTGCGCGGAAGCTCGCGCTTCCGTGCTGCCTCTCTACACAGAACATACTTGAGGATATTTTTATGTCTCAGCAAAACCGTACCAAGATGTCAGTCACTCAGCTGACTCTTCTCACTGCTATTAATATGATGGGCTCCGGCATCGTCATGCTGCCGACCAAACTGGCTGAAATTGGAACAATTTCTATTCTTTCCTGGCTCATCACTGCCGTGGGATCCTTGTGTTTAGCCTATGCCTTTGCCAAGTGCGGCATGTTTAGTAAACGTCCGGGTATGGGCGGCTATTCTGAATATGCCTTCGGCAAAGCCGGCAACTTCATGGCTAACTACACTTATGGTGTTTCGCTTCTTTTTGCCAACATCGCTATCGCGATTACCTGTGTCGGCTATGGGGCCGAATTTTTGGAAATTGAACTAACTCCGGTTCAAGTTTGCCTTTCTACGATCGTCGTACTTTGGATCTGTACGTCCGCAAACTTTATGGGGGCCTCGCTCACCGGAAAATTTAGTGCCTTAGCCGTTTGGTGCGTCATCCTTCCCGTGTTGCTTTTAACCGTTATCGGCTGGTTCTGGTTCAGTCCTACGATGTATGTCGAAGCCTGGAATCCGCACAACGAACCTTTCTTCTCCGCTGTCGGGGCTTCAATCTCTATGACGCTATGGGCCTTCTTAGGACTTGAGAGCGCCTGTGCCAACAGTGATGCCGTTGACAATCCCGAGAAGAATGTTCCTATTGCCGTGCTGGCCGCTACCATTGGTGTTGCTATTATCTATATTGTCTCCACCAATATCATCGCGGGTATCGTTCCGAATGCCGAGTTGGTTAAATCAAACGCTCCCTTCGGCCTGACCTTTACCATGATGTTCAACTCTACCATCGGCAAGATCGTCACTTTCCTTCTTGTTCTTTCCTGCGCAGGCTCTACACTGGGTTGGCAGTTCACGATTGCTAAGGTATTTCAGCAGTCTGCAATCGACGGTTTCTTCCCGAAGTGCTTTGCTAAAGTCAACAAATGGAAAGCTCCAGTGCTCGGTATGATTATCATTACGGCCATTCAAACCGGCTTCTGTTTCATGACGATTAGCCCCGAACTGTTCAAACAATTCAACCGGTTGGTAGATCTCGCCGTAGTAACCAATATCATGCCTTATCTGCTGTCAATGGCGGCTGTTGCCGTCATCATGAAAGTCGCAAAAGTGGAGCCCTCCAAGGCCAAACTTTACAACGTCATTGCAATCATCGGCGCCATCTACAGCTTCTACGCACTCTTCTCTACCGGAATCACAGAAGTTTTCTACGGCTCTTTAGCCACATTCCTCGGATGGACGCTTTGGGGACTGATTGCACCTAGATTCGCCAGCAACGAAGCTTGATAGCAATTTGCTCTCAGTTAAAGGACTGCCCGTGCGGCGGTCCTTTTTATTTGCGGTCTCACAGGTTCAGGAGTTTAAATATTTCGTTAGAAAAACGATTTTGCCGCCAATTTTGAATTAGGCTAAGTAATTGACATTTTTTAACACCTCTAGAGAATCTCATGTCCAAATCCATTTTTGATGTTGTCGGACAAGCTCCCGACGATCCCATTCTCGGCCTCAACGAAGCTTTCAAATCCGACCCCCGCGACAAGAAAGTTAATCTGAGTATCGGCGTGTACAGCACCGAAGACGGCAAAGTACCTCTTCTGCGCGTCGTTGCCGAAGCCGAGAAGAGAATCCTTGAAGCCGGCGAGCCTCATACTTATCTTCCGATCTCCGGTATTCCTACTTTTAACGCCGGCGTTCAGAAGCTGATTTTCGGTGCCGATTCTCCGATCATCAAAGAAAAGCATGCCGTTACCGTTCAATCTCTCGGCGGTACCGGTGCTCTTAAAGTCGGCGCAGACTTCCTTGCAGCTATTCTCAAAGATCCGGAAGCCGTTGTCAGCACACCGACATGGCAGAACCACGTTGCAATTTTTGAACAAGCTGGTTTCAAAGTCGGCAAGTATCCGTACTATGACAAAGAAAACAACGGCGTCGACTTCCCTGCCATGCTTAAGAGCCTCAGCGGTTTGAAAGAAAACACCGTTGTGATTCTGCATGCCTGCTGCCACAATCCCACAGGCTATGACCTGACTCAAGAACAATGGGCCCAGGTTGTTGACGTCTGCGTTAAGAACAAGCTGATTCCGTTCCTCGATATTGCTTACCAGGGCTTCGGTGACGGTCTTGAAGAGGATGCCGGCTCCATCCGTCAATTTGCCGATGCAGGCATTCCTTTCTTCGTCTCTAGCTCTTTCTCCAAGTCCTTCTCTCTTTACGGCGAACGTATCGGTGCACTGACCGTCGTCTGCAAAGACCAGGAAGAAGCCTCCCGTGTCCTGAGCAAACTGAAAGCTTTGATTCGTGCCAACTACTCCAATCCTCCCGCCCACGGCGCCAAGATTGTTGCTCGGGTACTCAATGATCCTGAACTCATGAAGCAGTGGCATGAAGATTTGGGCGAAATGCGCGAACGTATCAAAGAGATGCGTAAGGATCTGGCTTCCGAGCTCAAAGCACTCGGCGCCAAGAAAGACTTTGACTTTGTCACTCAGCAGAAGGGCATGTTCTCCTTCTCTGGCCTGAACCCCGAACAGGTTCAGCGTCTGAAAGACGAATTCGGCGTCTACATCGTTAAGAGCGGCCGTATGTGTGTTGCTTCTTTGAACAAAGACAACGTGAAATACACGGCAGAAGCCATTAAAGAAGCGCTCTAAGCTCTAAACTACGCGTTTCTACGGAAGGCTCCGAAAAAATCGGAGCCTTTTTACATTTTTAAATTTCCTTTTGAATCAAGGAGTTCATGAGAGAGTGAATATAAAAACAAAAAAGAATGAAAAAATTTTTAGTTTTTGATTTGCACGACTTCAAAAACTTGTATATAGTCTCGTCTTGTTGATTCCCCGATAGCTCAGTCGGTAGAGCGACGGACTGTTAATCCGCAGGTCGTTGGTTCAAGTCCAACTCGGGGAGCCAATCAAAAATTAGAGCCGCGAAAGCGGTTTTGTTTTCTCAGAGAAAACGACAATTTCACGATTCCCCGATAGCTCAGTCGGTAGAGCGACGGACTGTTAATCCGCAGGTCGTTGGTTCAAGTCCAACTCGGGGAGCCAGAATTCTGAAAAGCGCATCGTAAAGAATGCGCTTTTCTTTTGCCAAAATTGGTTCGCACCGACTCCGCTTTCTCAAGTCGAAATCAAGCCGCCCATGTTTAGACGGACGGCCCATCGGAATCCTGAGATTAATTCTTCAGACAACTGATATTTTGCGTTTTTCAGTGATCTAGCCGGAGTCCAGCTCCGGCAGTCTCA